>Ga0209187_1001983_pt1 | contig 21068 bp, 10 predicted proteins | sample BantaG_FD_187430 | JGI IMG/M metagenome (GOLD analysis project Ga0209187, IMG submission 187430) | Marine algal microbial communities from Bantry Bay, Ireland - BantryBay_4 metaG (SPAdes) (version 2) | ecosystem: Host-associated > Algae > Red algae > Unclassified | place: Bantry Bay, Ireland...
CGATCTTCCTCAAAATCCAGACACTTCGAATATTCCAAACTGATGACTTCTTCGCCCTTTTTATTGACGTAGCCACACTCACCGCCCAGCTGTACCATCGCTCTACCATTGCTAAATCCGGATACTTTAGAATAGCGAGGCGAAATGACCAGTTTACCTCGACTATTAATAAACCCATACATATCCTTAAACCTGACTGCGGCCAATCCTTCGCTAAAAAGTCCGATCCTTTTGAATTTTTTACTGGTCAACATATTTCCGGTACGATTGATCAGGCCGTATTTAAAATTGGTGGATCCCATCCGAACGACGGCCGTTCCGTGCTCACTGAATTTGGTAATATTGGAATATTTGGGTTTTAGAAAAAATTTCCCTGCTTTATTGATCAAACCCCAATCTCCGTTGATCACTACCCGCGCCACATTCTGCTCAAAATCGTAGGCTTTACTAAAATCCAAAGGAATGGTCAACTCCCCCTTTGTATCAATATATCCGACCCCCTTGATCGTCGCTACCCACGCGAGGCCGTCGCAGAAATTTCCGACGTTCCGATATTTAAAATCAATCACGACATTTCCCTGCTGATCAATAAAACCCCATTTTCGACCCAGTTTTACGGAGGCCAGTTGATTGGAAAAATCATTTACTTTGGTGTAGCGACAAGAAATTATTTCCTGACCAGAAGGATTCACAAAACCCCATTTTCCGTTTCGTTTTACTGCCAGTCGACCTTCCTTAAAAATCCCGATTTCGTCATATTTTAAATCTACCACCACTTCTCCCAACGTATCAATGACGCCGTACCGCTGCGTATTGTTGGAGATACAAATGATCTTGTTATCGGTATTCTCCAAAAAGTCTACCCGGTCAAATTTACAGGGAATCAACATGGTTCCTTTCGCATCTACCATTCCCCATTTTTTTTCCGTTTTCACAATCCCAACTTCATTGATAAAGTTTTCTGCAATAGAAAATTGTGGTTGAACGACTACGTTCCCTAAAGTATCCACGTACCCAAATTCACAATTTTCACAGACCAGCCCGGCCTCGGTTTCGAACTCCTGATCATAAAGTGTATAGTCTACCATATAATTATTAGAGAGTAATCCATCGAGGTGTTCGTTCAGATTTTCGAGGTGATCCTGTCCAGCTTTTAGTTTCCCTGACAAGCGCCCCTTGACGCTCATACGGGCTACGCCGTCGTGAAAGTCACCAATGTAGGCGTAATCTTTTTTGACAAACAAACCAATCGGATTATTGCTAATCAACCCGTGTCGTCCACTCGAAAATACACATCGCGCTACCCGACTCCCCTCGTTGAAATCCGAGAGTCGAATATCCAGCATATCAATGCTAGTCACCAGCAATCCTACTTCATTATTTACCACTCCGTAGACCATATCGAAACGGAATTTGGTTCTTTCAAAATTATAATGATTGTAGTTTTCAATCCCCACAATGGTCAGATTATGTCGATGCTCTACCCGAATGGTATGAAAAGAAGGTTCGATTTGAACACTACCATCACTTAGCTTTCGAAGACCCCATTTATCATCTGCCGAAGAATAGAACCACTCAAATTTTTTGAGGGCAAAGTCGGGATCTTCCACGAGCGAAGGCATGTTAATTCGCGCGGCACGTTGAGCACCGATGGTGATGGTAAAGTGTTTTTTAAATTCATTACTGGTTTGCTCGTTGCCACTTTCGTCAAAATCGTAGAGCTTTAAGGCTTCCCCTTTAAAGGCGCGTGCCTGCGAACCGTTCCACTCGATCCGGTCGTATTCGGTGGGAATCACCAACTTTCCACTCAGATCAATGGCCCCAAAATCAGCCTTTTTCCGGACCAGAGCTGTACTCGGATTGGGACGACCAATCCAGGAAAATTCTGCGGGGACAATCACCTCGTCTGCTTCCGAAATAATTCCCCAGCTATTGCCCCGACGAAACCGATAGGTCGTTTCACCAAAAGGTTGAATCTCGTTATAGGCAGGAGGTAACATTTCGTCCCCCGACGCATTTAATAAACCAAGTAGTCGATCTTTTTTACAGAGTAGGTGGTCTTTAGAAAAAGGATAAAAATCGTCGTATTCGACTCCGGCAATCAGCGATTCCGTAGCCACTCCGTAAGCATAGGTGTTTCCATCTTTTCTTAATCGATAAAAATGATCCGAAATTTTATCGTACTGTTGGTAGGCTACCGGAAAAAGCCATTTCCCCGTTAGATTAACTGCGCCCCAGTTATGACCTTGCCGACAAAAAAACAGGCTGTCTCCAACCGCTTGAATCTGATCGTATTCCGGTGGCAAGATGACCGCTCCTTTTTCCGTTAACAATCCCAATTTACCGTCCGCACTAGATTGAAAATACCCATTCGGTAGATACGAAAGATCTTCGTAGTTGGGAGCGATGATCGGATTACCCGCTACGGAACGGACACCCCATTTTCCGTTTTGGCGGTATCCCAAATATTTTTTTGCCCAGATTTGTACCCGCTCGTAGCCTTTTTCCAGAACGACCGACTCCTGTAAATTAATGACCATCCATTCCTCCGCAACCATTACGGCAAAAAGGGTGGAATCCAGAATTTTTATATCCTGATAAACAGGTGGAATTACCTCGCGACCAAATTCATTAATCACGCCTACCTTCTTTTCCCGTTGCATCACGGCGTAGCCGAATTTTTTAAACTCGCCCATTGCTCCGTACTTCGGATTAAAGAGGAGTTCCCCATCCGCATCCATTAAGCCCCAAAGATTATTGATCTTCACTGGAAAGGCCCGCTGGGCCGACATCTGTCCGACAGCAAAAAAAAGTAAATAGCAGATAATTATCGGTCTAAACGTCATTGTTAGGTTTCTCTTTTCGAATTCCAATGGCTGGAAGATTAAATTGGCAGACTTATACTAAGGATCATTAAAAGAATAACTTATAACATTTGGCTGTTTAATTTGCTGCTAGTCTCGTTAAAAAGCCTCCTGATAGCGCGGCTATGGCAGTCCGACCGTTCCGGTTCCTTCACAGGGTTCAGTCATGTTTTTTGCCTTACTAGCAACAAAAATCGCTAACCCAAAATTCTTAATTTATTAATACCTCATTCCTAAGAGACCCGTTACCCTCACATAATGTGACGAACGGACAAAAGATACATTGTAAAGGTATCTTATTTTTCAATAAGATTAAATTTAACATTTATAATAAGACAAAAGGCGATTGATTTGTTTTTCGTGACGTTTGGTATGCAGCAGATAAAACTTAAGTAATCCGTTCACATCCGAGCGGCCAAATACGGGATGTTTGTATATTTCTCCTTTCAGTTGTGCATCATTCAAGCTAAGTAAATAAATCCTTAGTTCTGCCCTTTGTTGTTTCCATTGCTTGGTAACATCCCAAAAGGAAGACTTAAGGGGAAGCGCATCACCATTAATCAGCGCTGGAGCTTTGACCTTAATGGGAGCGTTAAAAAGCAACGGATACAGGCCAGTCATTATTTTTCCCTTTAGGGAATTTTTCTTAGGTATATTTCCGCCGGTCAGCTTCTTTTTCATATACTCCACGGTGTAAAATTCTGCCAATCGAAGATGTACCATTACTTGCATCACCGACCATTCAGCCTCGCTAGGCTTACGATTTAAATCCTCTTCGGAATGTCGGCTAAGACGTTTCACAAGTCGGTGTAGCTGCTCATCTGCTTCGTCAAGCTGTTTTTGGACTTTCAATTTCATTTAAACAATGATGCTAATTAATTGATTACCTGCACTTTATCTCTAAAAATCTCGTTTTTTAATAAATAGAACATGTCAGATACACGAAGGTAGAAAAAATATTGAAATCCCGTAGAACTGGAGGGAAATAAATAAGGTAATTTCAATGACAAAATCAACACAAATTTAATGGGCTGACAATGGGCTTTCGTAGGCGGACAATGGGCTTTCGTAGGCTTTCAGTAGGCTGACGATTGGCTCTCTTTTAGCGTAGAACCCACACGAAAGCCTATTGTATGCGCACTGAAAGCCAAACACAATAGCCCTCACCGATTGAAGAAAGCCTATTGTCCGCCAATTGAAAGCCCACTGAAAGCCAAACACGCTAGAAGGGAAAAAAGCCTATCGTCCGCCCCCATCCCAATTTTCCGGAGAAACCTTATAAATTTCAACATTATGTCTTTTGGCCATCCAGTAATTATAGTCTCTGACCATTCGTCGAAGATTTTTCATTTCAAATCCTTTCGTCCCTATTCTATTCTGCAAAGCCGTGTAACTCCGAAAAATCCTTTTAGTTTTTTGCCTAAAATTTTCTTCGGTTACCTCTATTAATCTTCCTTTATCATCCAATAGATAGGGGCGGTGTTGAACCGGATTTTTACGATCGGTCCGTACTTCCACAAAATAAGAATAGAGCTTCACGGGACCAGAAACTTCTCGTAAGACCATGGCGGTATTCCCACCAAACGGCTTTGCGGGATAAGGCATTTCCAGCCGATCATAATGAAATATTTCCGCAGCGGTATTTTTGGACGCTTTAGTGTAACCGTATGATTTTATGTTTTCTGGTTTAATACTAATCACCTTCCCTGCGACCAGGTATTTTATTTTGACCTCGTTGTCAGTAATACTTCCAGGCTGAATTTTGACGGTTTCGCGGATGCCGTCATTCCAGATCAGATAACCTAGATAAGTGGACTTACCTTCGTCAGAAACGATAAAGGCTACACTAATACCAATAAATAACAGGAAAAGAAAAATATTTCGCAGGGTCATAGTTGTTTATTATTTTTAGAACATACAAATTATAAAAATATACGATAACTATCAAGTTAGGAAGTGAAATCCACCAAAATCCTGGAACCATACCAAAAAGAAAAGACTGCCCCGAGAGACAGTCTTGTTCCAATTCAATTTACCTATTCTTTCGTCCCGTAGGAACGCATTATTTTATTTTAGAATCATTCGTCAGTCCAATTTCCAGGGTTTGTCCTTTTTTGGTTTTTACAAATCGATCCTTTTTCTTCAGATTCTCCACGGCTTCGTTATAAGCTGAATTGGTAGAAACGGTTAGTAATACGCCGTCCTGATATTCAAAAAAGTACTTATTTACATCACCGGGGATAGCTAGCTGAAAAGTAAACTTTTTGGTACCGTCCCGAAGTAAACGAAACTCTACCACGCCATCCATCTTTTTGTTAATCGGCGTACCATTAAATCCGGCTATTCCTATTTTTCCTTTATTAGAAACCAGGGCATTACGGCTTTCATCCCACTTCATTTTTACGCCAGACAATAGAATCGGAAAGTCATATTTTTCGGGTAAATCCAATCCAGTATGCAGCATCCGGGCGCGTGCCGTAGCCAGTTCTTTTCCTTCCGGAATAAATTCGGATAAAGCAGTTTGGTAGAATTCCCGATTTTTCATATAATCAATATCTCGAGCATTGTAAGCGTTGGCCACTAAATCCGTTTCAATAATTTTCATCAGTTTAGCCGGTAAAAACAAATCAAACCCGAGCATTAGTTCGAATAATTTTTTGGGCGTTTCATTTTGCGCTTTTTGGTGCTCAAACGTAGTCATTCCTGCTACCGTCGCCGCCAATGCATCCTGCTCATCAAAGAAATTAAAGGTTCCTTCTGCTTTTACCACTCCTTCTTTATTATCGTAAGTAAGCAAATTACCACTTCGTACGCCCGATACAATCTTAAGCGAATCTCCAAAATAAAAAGCATCTGCTAATGAATCATAATCCAGCAATCCTTTCGTTTCAAAAAGTAAATAATCAGTTGCCTGTTTTTTAGCAATCATGGTCGCAGGATATAGAACTCCAGTAGTAGGCTGAACCAACAATCCAGTACGCAGAATATCTCCCGCTTTATTTTTGGGCTCGTTATAGCTAAGTCGTAAGTTCAGTTTATCTCCTAAACTATTAACGGAAAACCATTCTGTTTTTGGTAATTTATCGGCAACCAGATAAGCAAAGCCGGAAAAATCAAGATTCGCACGACTCGCGACCAGGCCAATGTCTCCACTAAATTTTATTTTCTCGTCAATATAAAATTCCTGCCCAGGGACTGTTTTCCCCACTGCGGACGTCAGACATTTTCTATTTTTCTTTTTTCCTTTATCTATGGACTGTCCGATAATTTCAGTTAAAGCAAATTCCTGATTTCGATCACCAAGATTATATTCGTAAAAACCGCTCGCACGATATTCTTTACGTCCCAGAATATCTACCGTAGCTCGACGAATCACGTGGTATTGATTGGCCGTATCTGCGATTATTGTAGCATTGGTCAACGTTTTCATGGCCCCCAGTTTATGAATTTCTACCTGACCAGAATCAGGTACCACAAAAGCATCTGCTGTCTCTATTTTACTGACACCGCCTAATTTAAGTTTGTACGTTTTAAGGTCATAAAACGCTTCTTTCCCCCAAAAAACAAGTCCATCCTGCTCGTCATTAGTAGACTTAAAACTTCCTCTTCCATCTTCATCAGCTTTAAAAGTAATGGTCTCATTTTTCATATCCCAGTCAAATTCATTTAGACTAGTGATATAAGTATTATAGGGTAATTCTGTATAAACGCTATCAGAATTTGCCCGAACGGTTCCAATATTATTTTTAAAATTTAAATTGGTGTAAACATTTTTTGTATCCAATGCTAAATGATCTAGTCCTTTTGCTTTAATCATTAAATTTGCCGTATCAGACTCAACATGATGCGCCCCAAAAGAATATAAATCAGACGTTAACTCTCCTTTATCCCAGTCAAAAATACCCCGGCCTTTTAAACCTCCGGGCGTCAAAATCAATAGATCACGAAGCGTATAGTTTCCATCTTTAAATATTTTAAATCCTTTTTCTTGCACACTAAGATACATGCTATCTTTGTACGGCTGCCAATTGATGGCCACCTGCTCGCCGAATACCTGAGGCTTTTCATTTTCAGCGGCTTCCGACTCTTCTAATTCAAATTTATGAGCGGTTGAAATAAGCTGCTGCGGTTTTAGAATAATATCGTCTGATTCCAGTGTAGCTCCTTGATAATTAATAGTTCCTTCGGCAGTAAATCCATTGTTATTCAAACTAACCGCCCCCTGAAAATTCCCTTTGTCACCGTAGGCAGCATATCCCGCTTCGGGACTGTTGACTTGCATTCCAAGCGAACCATCTTCTTGTAATTTTACCGTTTCCGAAATTTCGGGCAGGATACCCGCCGAGACGAGATTACCCTTAAAATTTAAATCTTCCGGTAGTAGTTCATCCAGTCCATTGAGGTGAAATTCATTTAAAGATACAAAGAAGGAATCTCTGGAATAGCTACCCGCTTGCGTTTCGGGACTATCGTAAAAAAGATAAGACTTTCCCTTACTATTAAATGAAGGAAACATTTTAATATCTTCTCTTCCACTTTTATTGTCGGGTGCATCAATTAGCAAAACGCCCTGTACGTGTTCGATGCGCGAAGCAATTGATTCGGCTTTAAAACCTCCTTTGCCGTCCTTGATATTCGTAACGGTAAATAGATCACAATATCGAACGGAGTCCAGCACTAATTGATTGGGTTGATATTCAAATTTAAAATCTTTTCCTTCGAAACAGGAATAGCCCGCAAATATTTTCCCATCAAACTCAAGGTTACGATCTTTTTTTAGAAGCAACTGTTCTTTGTATGGCCTGGCCGCTACTTTTTGACGATCACTAAATTCAATCGTACTTACCTGGTCTACTACGATTTGGTTCGTCTTAATATCCAGTTTGGCGTTGGTACCATCCGATTCACTATAGAAACGAATTAAATCATAATCCCGCAAAGACTGAGCAGCGTCTGCAAAATGAACCAACCGTTCCTTGATCGTAATGGTTTCCGTTTTAGGCTGGAATAAAATGAATCCGGAAGCGACCATTTCGTAGAGTAAGGCCCGAATATTGTCCACGGAAAAATTTGGATTGAGTACTTGCGCGAAAGTATTCGCGTTGATCGTATCTGTTTTTGTTTTGTCTCTTAAAAGTTTTAGGGTAGCAATTGGATTTCGATCAGCGACGTTTTGCAATTTTCGGTACGTCTGAATATTAAAGAAATCCTTTGATTCAAACATCACTTTTTTATTACCATTACCGATGCGTGGATTCTTTTGATTGATCTCTAAATGATCCGTACCGATGATCCAGGAGATTTTATCCGTATAAATATTCAGACCCTGATAGGAAGCAAAAAAGGGCGCTTTATTTTCGGGTAAGTTGCCGATGGACAATTCCAGGGCAGCACTATTAAGATCATAACGCAGATTGCTTGAAGGATGCGTGAGGGCATCGTTTTCCAAATACAAATCTACCGCTACCCCACTCGCCGCAATCTGTGCATCATTGGTCAACGCAAATTGCAGTCCCTTAGCTTTTACGGACTGTTTTTCTTGTGGATCACGAATGATTAATTCCGCAGGCTGAAGATCATCCCCGTAGGCAAGGATATTCGCTCCTTTTAATTTTAGTCCTCCTTTGAGATGAACCCTATCGTTTAGCTGATCCATCGTTAAGTCCCGCTGATGGGAAGTAAACCGAGGATAAGTTTCGGTAACCGATTTGCTGGTACTTATTTTGGTTTTAAAACTACCCACTATTTTCTGATTGGGAAATACTTGATCATATTGTAAAAATACGGTATCGATTTCTATCAAATTTCCTTTTAAAACGATGGTATAATTTTGTAGGGTACAGTGAATATCAGGGTTTTCCGAAGCATCCCAGCCGATGGTACCGCCCTTTCCTTTCCATATTTTAGATTCAGGATAGAAATAACCGCTAGTAGCGTTGATGGTAAGTTCTTTATCTTTTTGGATTTTTACCAGATCACCAGATTCGACAAAAACAAAAAATTTCCCGTCACTATTTCCCAGGTGAAACTTTCCGTCTTTGAGCAGCCAGGCCTTGCCTTTTTGTCCAGAAACAAAAGCTCCATTGGAAAATAGTGTCGAAGAAAAATCTACATAGTTTTTGAATTGTTTTGTCTTTGTTCTAAAATCATTGTTCAGCACCTCCATTAAACCCTGGTGCCATTCTGTAAAAATATGTTTTTCGTTATTGCCTTCTTTGATAAATAATAGACTGGTCAAATAGTCTTTGAAAATTGGATTGGGAGTAATACGTTGTTCCATCATTTTGTTGCTTACTGCAATAATAGTATTGACTTCCGCTTCTGTAAAAGCACCTCGATTAAAATATTTTTCGAAAGAATTAAAAGTCTCCGTAATCAATTGATTATTAGACTTTTTCATAAAAGCTTCCAATTCTTTAATAAATATATCCCGATCACCCGAAAAACTATTTCCATCTTTTGCAAAACAGAAATTTGTAGACAACATAAAAAATACGACTAAAAATAAAAATGCCAGCGGTTGAGATAAGCGTGGCCTGTCAAAGCCCTTACTGGTTAGTAAATTCATGATCGTAGGTGTTGTTAGCAATTGGAGGAAAATGCTTTAAGGTAAATTAAATTCGGGAGAGATTAAACTGGAGGAAGTAGTTCAATCTTAACCCTACTATCTGAAAATTACTAATCAGATAGCTGGGAAAGATCTTATAGAAAACAGGGAGGGGAAAGGGGAAAAATTTTTCAAATTTGCTAAAAGGAGTCACTGCGCACGAGGGTCGAACGGAGGAGAAAAGAACGCAATATTTTTTTATTTAATTAAATATAACCTAGGGATAGGGAAAATGTAGTTATAGTTTAGTCGCTTAATACTGTCACAAAGATAAGCTAATTCTTAGGTTACAAGCTATACCGTAGTGAGGGTAGTTTTGTAACCATTATTATCTTAATGTATATTTTGTTTAAAATCAGCAAACTATACCTCTCATTAAAAAAGATTCAAACTATTAACTTTTGAGAAAAGTTTTAAACAATCATTTTTAGTGAAAATTAGACTTTGCAGTATCTTTTAAACATTCGTAGTATGGGATAATTTCGCAACCGATTGTTCAAGCACTTCCAGGCATAAATCAATGGTCCTCAAATGACTCCTAAAACTTAACACTGCCAGTCGAATCCAAAAAACGCCTTTTATACTGGTCGAAGAGAGATACACGCGTCCATCCTTTCGTACGGCTTCTACAATCTTTGCGTTAAAAGCATTGGCATCGCCCGATTTGGGAACATACCGATATATCATCACCGACAACTCCGGCATCGGCCCCACCTCGAATCCCCGCTTTTGAATCTCGGTATAAAAATATCTGGTTAGCCAAATTTTCTCACTCAGAGCAGCTTTAAATGGGGCCAGCCCAAAAAGCTGTAAGGGTAACCACAATCGCATCCCTCGAAAATGCTTGGTTAATTCTGGTGATAAATCCGCCGGAGAAGGTTCTTCCACTTCTTTAACCACATCCTGCATATAATTGGCCAGGTAATAATGGGTATTTTGTAAAGCTTCCACATTTTTGATCAGAATCGCTCCGGTACCATACGCTAAAAATAATCCTTTGTGTGGATCAATTGTCACCGAATCGGCGCGTTCAATTCCTTTAAAATTTGCTTTAACTTCGTCGGCCAATAAAAAGAACCCGCCGTAGGCCGCATCCACATGAAACCACATCTGATGCGCTTCCGCTAAATCTGCGATGGCGGTCAGTGGATCAATTACTCCGGTATCAGTCGTTCCGGCGGAAGCCACAATCATAAATGGTTTAAATCCTGCCACGATGTCCTGCTCGATTTCACGAACGAGCGCGACTTCGTCCATCCTGAATTTTTTGGTAATCGGAATATAGGAAATTTTGGCTTCGCCCAATCCCGCAATCCGAATCGCTTTTTGTACCGAATGGTGTGCTTGCTCCGTCAAATAAATCACACTATTTTCGATATCCCGGGCTTTAATTTTTTTAGCATCGCGGGCCGTAGTGACTGCGACCAATGTGGCAATAGAACCGCCCGAAGTTAAATTACCCAAAGCTGTTTTTGGAAATCCGACCATCTCACACATCCAGCGAATCAACAGGTTTTCGATCCGCACGGCTCCCGGACTGGCAAAAAAGATCCCTGCGTACCGATTGGTAATATCGGCCAGATAATCGCCCAGCGCCGTCGGAAATAAACCACCGCCTGGAATATAGGCGAGGTGACCTCCCGAAGCTGGATTCAACGCTGGATAGTCCACTTCCTTTTCGATGACCGCAAGTAGGTCTTCAATTTTTCGGGGATGATCCACAATTGGCAGTTTTAGAATTCCCTCCCCTTTTGCGGTGGTCTCATTCCAGGCTTTCAGTGTTTCGATCTCTGATAAAAAGGATTCCGCGTATTCGTTGACCGCTCCGGTCCACGCTTTTCGCGTGCCGGCGTTGGGTTCCAGTAAACGGGCTTTTTCTTCTAGTTGGAGGATTTTATCGCGCATGTTGTTTTGTTGTTGAAATGTTGAATTGTTGAATTGTTGAGGCGCTTTGCTTGTTGAATTGTTGAGATTTTAAGTTTTGAAAAAACCGCGAGCGAGCAAAGCGCAAAGCAAGTTTTCTAAAAACGACTCGGTCAAACGAGTTTTTAATTTTTGAGTTCCGCTACCAACGAAGGAAGGCAGGTTATTAAAAGTATTTAAAAACTGACATTGCTCTTCTTACCAAAATCACCTAATTGTTTACTGCGCACCGCTGACTAAGAAAAACCAGCCGAAAACGTCACGCAAACAGGCTCAACAAGCGAAACACTTCAACATAAAAAAAGGCCACCCGAAAACAAATTCGTTGCAACCCTTCCTTAATCTTTGCTGTCTATAACAGTGGCAGGTCGATTTTATTCCAATTTCAACTAGACCTGCGCCGGAACCGGGTGGGACGCCATCCGGCCTTTTTATTCAATGATTTTGATAAGCGTACCGCTTGCCAGTTGGTCTGTCAATTCCATTCCGTTGAGGATAGCATGTTCCCTTTTTCCGTCGGAGGTATTGATGCCGAACCCTTGTAAAACACTGGTTAGCGTACCCGCTTTATTGACGGTTTTAATCCGAATCCGCTTTGGTTCTACGTTGATTTTGGCAAGGTCGGTTAATTTATCAAAACTTTGCATGGTTGACTTAAAGGTATTTCGGAAAGCGGTAAAGGTCGAGGCTTGAGACACTCCATAAATCTGCAGAATATTACCATCGTAATTAATGATATAGTTTAGAATCCGGATGGACTGACTGGCATCTTGTGCATTCACCTGATCTGCCACCAAAGCGATGGTCTGATATCCGTTTACATTTCCTTGTTCAGAAGCAACCAGAGTGAGTTTATTTTGGCTAATAAAATTTTGTGCCGCTTCTTCCAGCGTGGCCCCCTGTGCAAGGGTTAGTGCCATCATCGCCTTACCGTTGGGTTCCGCCATTTGAAATTGAGTTGGAGAATTTGCGGTTCTCCAACCGTTGGGAATAGCAAATTGAAATTTCATGACCGGATGATAAAACCGATTATTCTCTACGTAGCCGCCCTTTGGATCTTCTCCATAAACCAGCCCATCGATCATTCGCAGATAGTCATTTCTTTCCACAGCAAAATTTTTCGCAGGATATTTAGCCTGCTCTTTCTCCGTCAGTTGTTTTACATTATTATAACGGTCACCCGGATCAGGGTGTGTACTCATAAAAGTAGGAATCGTTTCAGATTTGGTTCCCTCGCGCATCCGACTCAGGGTTCTAAAAAATCCAGCCATATATTCCGAGTCGTATCCTACTTCCGTGGAATATTCTACCCCTAACATATCGGACTGACTTTCTGCGTCTCGACCAAATTTTAAAAATAACAAGCCCATTCCCTGCTGTATCTCCTGAAAATTATTTCGCACTCCGGGAGATAAGACCACTCCGGCAATCAATCCGGCTTGTCCCAGCATCTGTTTGCTATATTGTTTGGCGGAGTGTCGTGCGGTAATGTGCCCGATCTCATGCCCTAGCACTCCGGCAAATTCGGCTTCGTTATTAAAATGCGCCATAATCCCTCGGGTAAAATAAACGTAACCACCAGGAACGGCAAACGCATTTATCACCGGAGAATCGAGAATTTTAAATTCGTAATTCAGGTGTGGACGGTGAGAAATACGGGCCATTTCCTGCCCTTTTTCGTCAATAAATTTTTGCATCTTGTCATCCTGATATAATCCATAACTGGCGACAATCGCAGGATCACTTTCTTTACCTAACGCAATCTCCTTCTGCTCGGACATAAAGTTAAGTTCCTTTTTTCCCGTAACAGGATTGGTTCTACAGCCGGACATGGAGAAAATACTCACTGTCCAAAACAATATAAACAGGTACTTTAAATTTTTCATATTAATAATTTTTTAAGGTATATCTTGATATTTAAAATCTTCATCATTCCGGCCGGCCGGAAAGGCGGGTTTCAAAAGTATATTAGGATTTTTTGCTTCCTGCTTTTCACCTAACGCGTTAGAAGAGCCGCAATTAGCGAGCGGCAATTAGCAAACAGTATTTTTTAATCAATCGGCACTCCATTCTCATCCATCGTCAGCGCCTCGCTCATATAATCAAAAAAGGGTTTCATTTTTTTATAGACTTTACACAATTTTTTTACAAAATTTCCATCTAATACTTCTTTGTCTGGAAATGGTCTGGAAATTAAAAACTGTTTGTAGCGTAGCAGATCGATCGCCGAATGTTCCTTGTCGAAACCACGGGGCGCTGTTTTAAGTTGCTCCCCATCCAGTTGACCAAAAGTATCTTTGAACGCTTTCGCATTAATAATTTTTCGGAGCGGCTTATCATTGGCGGCGATTTCCTGTCGAATTCTCAACAAATCTTCTTTTTCCGGCTTCCAAAAGCCACCACCAGCCATCGAATTTCCGTCGGGAGCAATTTGAAAATAATAACCACCCCGCTTCCATTTGGTGGCCCGTTCGATATAGCCACTAAAGTGTGTTTTGTAAGGATCTTTATTTTTAGAAAAACGAACATCCCGATAAACGCGATAGAGTTTTACCTGAGCAATCTCATCCTGATGGGACATTTCGTCTAACAAAGCAGCCTGCAAATTTTTTAATTCTTCCCGCGCTACTTCGTAACGGGGCTTGTTTTTACCAAACCAGTCCCGATTATTATTTTTCTTTAATTCTTTTAGAAACTTTAAAGTAGGTGAGCTAATAATAGAGGATGCCATGTTGTTAATAGTTATTGTTTATTTTAGACGAAATGGTGTTTCAGAAATCTCTTTACAAAAAATTTCAAATGAATTAAAAATTTGTGTCTACGTGTCTTTCTGGCAATTATTTGATTTGTTTACCAGCTAAAAGTCTGGTATCAATAGTACCCGCTAGGTTACAAAATATTAAACCATCGGCTCATTCAAATGATTTTTATAAATTGTATCGTATATATTGGTCAGTCGTTCTTTTTCTTTTTCCCAGGTCAATGTATCTTTTGCGAGTCGACAATTGGCTTTTAAAACAGCGTATTGTGGCGCATTATCCAGCAGGTCACTAATGAGAGAGGCCAAATGTTCACCCTCTATTTCTTCAACCAATAAACCCGTCTGATGTTCACTCATCAGGCGACGATACTCCGGAAAATTCGGGTGTAAAGCCGGAACCCCCGCCTGAATATAATCAAAAGTTTTATTTGCCAAAGAATAATAATAGCTTTTTCCGCGTGCTTCCAACAGGTTAAGACCCAAGGTCGCAAAAGGAGTAATAGCTCGCAACGTCGGAGGCGTAACAAATCCTAAAAAAATCACTTTTTTACTCAGATATTCCCGAGCAACTCGCGCGTGTAATTGACTACCAATATCACCGTCTCCGGCGAGTAATAAAATGGTATCTTCCAAATAATGCATCGCATCTAGCATGGCGTTTAATCCTCTCCCCTCGTTAAGCGCTCCCTGATATAAAATAATTTTCTTGATGGTGGCCAGTTCTTCCATCTGAGCAACCACCTCCTCATTGACCGGAGGCGAAGGCATGGGCAGTTCCAAAAAGGGAAGATTGCGAACGACCCCGAAAGGTATTCCATGTTTTTCTTTAAAGATATCCGCAAGACTCTCACAGACGGTATAGGCACGATCAAATTTTGGAATTAGCCAGTTAGCCAGTTTTTCCCAAACGGCTTTTACCATCGGACGGTGGACTACTTCGGGTACTTCTTCAAAATATTCGTGTGCATCAAAAAACCGGGGAACCCCCAAAAATTTACTGGCAAAGTAGACGGGTAGAATAGTATCTAGATCCACTGCACAAATTCCATCCAGCTGTTGGGAAATTAAATAATGGTAAAGCCGCCAGTTAAATTCCAGATAAAATAGTTTTCCTCTTTTAAAACGACAGTTAATACGATGCTGCCTAAAATCCTGTGATATAATGGGTAGGGAATTTTCCTTTTCTCTGCCCACTAATACCACTCGATAACCCTTGTCACACAAAGCCTGCGCAATCCGGATCATCCGCTGATCATAGGTTAGATCATTGGTAACGGTCAAAATTATTCTGGGAATAGTATTACTCATAAAGAATTTGAATTAGAATTAGAATTAGAATTAGAATTAGAATGGGAATGGGAATGGGAATTAGAATTAGAATTAGAATTAGAATTAGAATTAGAATTAGAATGGGAATTAGAATTAAGGTGGCATCGTTCCTGTTAGCGGGGTTTATAAATTAAGCGTATTTTTAACTAGAATTTTTCACTCCTATTTGCGTTTAGGAATATTCCAGATGTTCACATTCGCATTCTAATTCTAACCTGATTTCCAGTGAATAATTCCATCTTCAATAATAATAAATTTTTCGTTTTCTAGAAAATCCAGTGCTATAAGAAATTCTTCTCTTCGGTTGGTGGCAAAATGGGAGGCTAGTTGTTCTAGCGTTTGGGGGGTTAATTTTAATAATTCACCTATTTTTTCTTTGTATAGCTGATAATCTGCGGTAGCTACCGAAACGGTAGTTCTACCTAAACAGACATCGCAAATTCCACATTTTTTGGCAGTTTCTCCAAAATAACTCAATAATTGTTGATTTCGACAAACGGGTCTTTCCGCGTAAGCGATCGCGGCTTTCATTTTTTGGTAATATCGCTTTTTACGAAAATCGTACATTTTCTTGTCAATCAATAGATTTTTGGCCGAAACGATCTCCTGAGTAAATATCAATTGCGGCTTTTCCCTTTGTGGTCGATAATCAATGATGGCGTTTTGTACCATTATATCTAGTGCCTGGCGTACCTCCGGCAATTCCATATTTAGAATTCTGGCTAGTTTACCTTCAAAAAAAGTAACATCATTATTAAAAGCACCCTGAAAATTCTGTAATATTTTTTTAATAATAAATTCCATTTTACGATTTCGTAAGGTATAATCGTAAAGTTCTTCTTTGTTAATAATAAAACGAATACTCGCCGGTCGAAATACGGACTCCGTCAATACCAGCCATTCGGATTGTTCCAAAATTTTTAAACTGCTATAAGTGGTCATGATATTCAGTTTATAAATTTCGACAAATTCCGTAAGGTCAAAATCATAACTGTCTCCCAATCCACTACCCACCGCCAATTGAAAATAAGCGGCTAAAGACTGGTACACCTTTTTTATTTCTGCAATTGGGGGAAAAGAAGTCTGGTAATAATGCTCTAGTTTTTTACGATCCTCCGCCGAATGCAAGAGCACCGCATACGCCTTCTTTTCGTCTCGTCCCGCTCGTCCCGCTTCCTGGAAATAGGCTTCCAGACTTTCGGGTAATGCCAGGTGCAATACCATTCGTACATCGGGTTTATCGATACCCATTCCGAAGGCATTGGTCGCTACGATAATCCTCACTTTATTATTAATCCACGCTTCCTGAATTTCTGTACGGCGCTCGGTTTCCAGACCTGCGTGATAGTAAGTAGCGGAGATTTTATTTTTTGCCAAATAAACCGCAATTTCCTGACTGCGTTTACGACTACGTACATAAACGATTCCTGATCCGGAAACACTATTGAGAATTTCCCGCATCCGGCGCAACTTGTCTTCTTCCTGAAAAACAACGTACGCAAGATTACTGCGCGTAAAGCTTTTCTGTAAAACGTTTTCTTTTTTGAATAATAATTTCTCTTGAATATCCTTCACCACTTCGGGAGTAGCCGTCGCTGTCAAAGCGATAATTGGTACTTTGGGTAGCAAGGTTCTGATCTCTGCAATTTTAAGATAGGAAGGACGAAAATCGTAACCCCATTGAGAAATACAGTGCGCTTCGTCTACGGCAATCAAGCTAACGGGCATCTGCTGTAATCGTACATTCATCAACTCGGTAGTCAATCGCTCGGGGGAAACGTACAATAATTTAACCGCTCCGTAGATACAATTATCCAAAATCCGGTCAATCGCTGTATGCTTCATCCCACTATAGATAGCGACCGCCGATACGCCCCGTTTAACTAGGTTGGCTACCTGATCTTTCATCAACGCAATTAAAGGTGAAATGACAATACAGATACCTTCTTGATAGAGCGCAGGTACTTGAAAACAAATGGACTTTCCACCACCAGTGGGTAATAAAGCCAGGGTGTCTTTACCGGCTAACACGGAATTTATGATCTCCGCCTGTGAAGGACGAAAGTCATCGTATCCCCAGTATTTTTTAAGCGTTTTTTTTATCCCGGTTTGGTGGTCCAAGTTGATGTTTAATTTTTTTGTCCCAAAGTTACGTGGATTAAACAACTTCGGGATAAAAACACAAAAAAATTCCAAAAGGTCGCTGGGATCTTTTGGAATTAAGGATCATTAAAAGAATAGACTTTTAGAATATCCTTTTAAAAGACAGAATAGTTGGAAGGTCCATTTCCAAGATTTAAAATATTGGTAATATTAAAGGCAAAATTGACTCCGAAGAAATAATATAAATCATTAGCCTCCGGATTTCCTCTCTTTGCTCCTGGAGCAGGAAAAGCAGCGGGTTCACCATTGTTGTCCAATCTTCTAAAAGACAGGGATGCTGCCAGTGGGTCCAGTTCAGCGAGTTGAGAAAGATCCGGGTAATTACCACTCACATCATCGAGGTAGTCGGTAAAGGTCTTTCGGATTCCAAATTCTAAAGCAATGGAGTTATAATCAGAAATTTTGATTTCTACACCAACTCCAGCAGGAACAGCTATTTGAAATCGGCTGTAAGGACTCACACCACTTCCTTCCAGATATTGCCCTTCCGTACCTAAAGGTGCCAGAGCGTAGTACCGGTCAATATAAAATGCTTCCGGGTTAAAAGTAAACCCATTAATTCCACCCATTAAATAAGGCGAAATAATTCTCTTTTCTTGATAAATAAGGGTCAATGGATGAAATTCTGCCTGGAGACCAAAATCTAAAATGTCAGATCGGAAGTTAAAATTACGATTACGACGGCCAGAATTTACACTAGAATTCAAATCTTCCCCGGAAATGGTTCCTTTGGTAATGGAGGCTCGTAACGATAGATATTCCAGTACTGGATATTTGATAAAGCCACCGTAAGCAACTTTACTCTCACCGAAGAGAAAATGAGTAGGTTGTAAATCACCTTGGTAATTAGAGGCTCCTAAAAAAAATCCAGCCTCCAGGTCTTGCGCATTGATTGACAGATTAGTCATTAGCACGTATAAGCAGATGAGAAGACAATGCTTCATTTGATAAAATTTTATGAAAAAGTTAGTTGTATGAAATACTGGGGGAAGGAAGGTGGAAGTTATTTATAAACTTCTATTTAATTTAATATTCAAATAGTATTCCAACTATTTTGTGACAGAAACGCGGGATAAGAGGTTTTATAGAAAAAGCGCAATTATCATGTAGACAATTGCGCTTTTGGCTTTAGAAGTGAGTTGATATGGACGCTACCTTAAAAAGTCGGGCAACCTGTTTTGCTTCTTCGCCTGCCTCGGCCACCCACCAAACCATTATCCAGGAAATTATAAGAAATGGTGACTCCTGCAAAGAAATAATAATCATTTACATCTGCGTTTCCACGCACACTTCCTGCTTCTCGTCCGTTTAAAGAACGATCTGAAAGATCTGCGGCTATTTGACCACCATTTTCGAGAAGTAGCTCCGCTCCGGGATAGGTTAGACTTACATCATCAATATAATCAGTAAAAGTAACCCGAATTCCACCTTCAATTCCAACATTCCACGCATCATTGAGGGCATATTTTAAGCCTGCTCCGAGTGGAATGGCAAATTGAGTTAGACTATATGGTTGCCGATCAGGAAACGCAGCCAGACCCTGCCCTTCAGTTCCAATTGGCTGTAATTCAACGGTTTGTCCTTCGTAGATGGTCGTTGGATTATAGTTAAAGATGGCTACGCCCGCAAACACAAAGGGAGAAAACACGCTTTCCAGGTTATAAGGTTGAAATCCAAGAATATTAAATTCTCCGGTAAGAGCGAATTCCAGAATATTAGAAGAAAAATTCAGGTTTCGTTCTTCTCTGTCACCTTTATCCACTCCGGATAGTTTTCCATAATTTACCGAAGCTCGAGCAGCGAAATGGTTATTAATATTATAACGAAGGAATCCTCCCCCGGCAAAATTCAGTTGATCAAAACGACCACTAACTGTATTGACGGTTAAATCCCCTTCGTAAGAGGAAACACCCAAAGTCGCACCTAATTCAAAATGCTGGGCAAAAAGAAAAAATGGACACATGGAAACAAGGAAAAGCAATAACTTTTTCATAGAAGTGACTTAGAGATTATAAAAATATCTTTTTAGGGTAGATTAGACTTAAAGGCCTGCAAAATACGTTAGATTTAGGGTAGAGTACAAAAGTACCGTTTTGACACTTACTTAAACTCATTTTTTAGCAAAAAATTGGCCTAAAATGAGCTTTTGTTTCTTAAAATACGAAATTCAAGGCCCTTTTGGTTTGTTTTTTTAATTAATTTTACCGTTTATTCTTTTTTAATTCTTATAACTTAACTACATAATGAAAATCAAATCGCTATTTATTGCCAGTTTTATGTCAGTGGGCCTTTGGGTAACCGCGCAGGACGCCGCTCCCGAGAACTGGTTTAATTTAGATAAAAGCCAGGATAATGTGGCTGGTGTAAGCACCGAAAAAATGTATAAAGAACTGCTCAAAGACCGCGCTTCTCAGACGGTTGTGGTGGCAGTTATTGATTCTGGAGTAGATCCCCGACACGAAGATCTTAAGTCAGTCATATGGGTCAATAAAGATGAAATTCCCGACAATGGAATTGATGATGATAATAATGGTTATATCGACGACATCAACGGATGGAATTTTATCGGTGGAAAAAACGGAGAAAATATTAACCACGAATCACTCGAAATCACTCGCCTCGTAGCCCGGTACCAAAAAAAGTATGCAGACAAAGATCTTTCGTCACTTTCTAAAAAAGAGAAGAAAGAATACGAACGCTACAAAAAACTTGAAAAAGAAATCAATGACAAGCGTGAACAAATTAGCCAACAAGGAATGGGATATATCATGTTTGCTTCTGCGATCAAAAAAATCAAAGCTGGCGTTGGTAAAGACCAAATTTCCTTTGAAGACCTGAAGGCTTTCGAATCTGACGATGAAGAGGTAACGGGTATGTTACCAAGACTTATTGATATCATGGATAAGCAAGGCGCTTCTTTTGAAGAAATTGAATCGGAAATTGCTGGTGCTTCTGATTACTTTAGTGGTCAGTTGAATTATTACTACAATACGGAGTACGATCCACGTTCGGTAGTTGGAGATAATTATAATGATCCTTACGATCGCAATTACGGAAATGCGGACGTTCAGGGACCTGACGCTATGCACGGTACCCACGTTGCAGGAATTATTGCTGCCGTTCGGGACAACGATCTAGGAATTAAGGGGGTCGCAAATAATGTAGAAATTATGTCTGTAAGAGCAGTGCCGGATGGTGACGAACGGGACAAGGATGTGGCCAACGCAATTATTTACGCGGTGGACAATGGTGCTTCCGTCATCAATATGAGTTTTGGTAAAGGATACAGCTGGGACAAAGAGGTAGTTGATAAGGCCGTAAAATATGCTGCCAAGAAAGATGTTCTGCTGATACATGCTGCTGGAAATAGTTCTTTAAACACCGACGAAGAAGATAATTTCCCAAATGATCGTTACCAAAA
>Ga0209187_1001987_pt1 | contig 21029 bp, 14 predicted proteins | sample BantaG_FD_187430 | JGI IMG/M metagenome (GOLD analysis project Ga0209187, IMG submission 187430) | Marine algal microbial communities from Bantry Bay, Ireland - BantryBay_4 metaG (SPAdes) (version 2) | ecosystem: Host-associated > Algae > Red algae > Unclassified | place: Bantry Bay, Ireland...
GGTCGAAGGAATTAATAATCGCATCAAAATGATGAAACGAAGGGCATTTGGATATAACGATTTCCAGAGCTTTAGAACAAGGGTTTTAGTCGAATTCATGGCGTTCCACTAAATTCCTAGATGAGCCGATTTATTACTCACGGATTTGTACGAAAAAGAACGTTCAGCTAGAGTGATTGCTTTCGGGATTCAGTTAGATGAAATGTAGTCTTTTGTACAGGAAAAGTCAAACAAAAAATGGATTTGGCTGGCAATTAATCCGCTCAACAGACAAATTGTAGGCTTTCATGTCGGGGGCAGAGGTCAGCAAGATGCACAAAAATTTATGGACACCATTCCTGATTATTTCAAGGAACACGCTTGTTTTTTTACCGATTATTAGGCAGCCTATGCTTGCGTCATTGAACCTGAACAGCACTTTTCTGTAGGTAAAGACAGTGGCTTAACTGCCTACATTGAGCGGTTTAATAATACACTTAGGCAGCGCACATCCAGATTAGTACGAAAAGGTTTGAGTTTTTCTAAATCAATTGATAGACATATTCAAGCTATTAAATATTTCATTTGTCACTATAATTTAGAACAAGTAGCATTACAAATATAGGTCTACCCCGGCAGTTAATGGCGCAAAAGGGAATTATCAGAATGACAGAGAATGAAGTGGTTATTTTAGACACAAAAGGGTATCAATATTGGCGAGAAGTGGAAGCGAAAATACATTGATTTCTCCGCTTATGACCTCACATAAAATTTATTTTGAGGCAGCAAAAGACCTACAATCTATCAAGGATGAATCAATAGATTTAATCGTCACCTCACCTCCATATCCGATGATTGAAATGTGGGACGACATCATGGGAAAACAAAATCCGGCAATTCAAAAAGCCCTTCAAAATGGCGAAGGAATGACAGCTTTTGAATTGATGCACAAGGAATTAGATAAAACTTGGAAGGTTTGTTATCGGGTGCTAAAAGAAGGCGGCATTGCCTGTATCAATATCGGCGATGCTACGCGAACACTCGATGGGAATTTTGCCTTGTACCCAAATCATGCGCGAGTAATTCAGAGTTTTAGCGGCATCGGCTTTCAATGTCTTCCGCACATCATCTGGCAAAAACCGACGAATGCACCAAATAAGTTTATGGGTTCGGGCATGTTGCCACCAAATGCCTATGTGACGCTTGGATATGAGTTTATTTTGATATTCCGAAAAGGGAATAAACGCACCTTAAAAGCCTCTGAAAAAGCTAACAGAAAACGCAGTGCCTACTTTTGGGAAGAACGTAATCAGTGGTTTACCGACATCTGAAATATCAAAGGTACTACACAAAAACTGACCGACAAAAAGACTCGAAAAAGAAGCGCAGCGTTTCCATTTGAAATTCCATATCGGCTTATCAATATGTTTTCGGTGCAGGGCGATGTGGTTTTAGACCCTTTTGTCGGCACGGGTACGACTTCGCTTGCGGTTATGGCGGAGGGGCGTCATTCGGTTGGGTTTGAGATTGATGAGGGGCTTGCTGATACGATTGTTCAAACGCTGTCTGATAAGGAGGGTTTTATTGATGAGGTTATTCGGCGGCGATTGGCTCGGCATGTGGAGTTTATGAGGGCTAAAGGGGAAGAGGCTTTTGGGTATGTGAGTGAGGTTAATGGCTTTTCGGTGATGACGAAAGGGGAAAGGAACATCGAACTTAGGAAAATAAACAACATTTTCGGACAATCTGATATGTTTAGAGTTGAATAGTAATCAACAGGCGGAGATTTCCCTCTTGTTGCTTATCCGACAAAACCTACCACTTATCCAGCAAAACCTGCGAGTTATACATTTTTTAATAAAAGTTTGGATAATAAATTATATTTGCTTAAAATTACCCTGCATAAAATATTATTAAGGTAAATAGTTTTTACGGAAAATAAATATTCGGCTATACACAAAGTCAAGTTTTTCATCTCAAAAGGTTCAAGACAAGCTAAGACCTGAAATCCACCCAGCTACCATGAAAGAGCAAAACGCCCGTATCTCAATAAGTGACAAAGACCAAGAATGGGATAAAACATTTTGGAACATTCCTGATTGGGATTCTGAAAAAATCAGGGCTGCAAAGGTAATGGTAGTCGGTGCAGGTGCTTTGGGTAATGAGGTCATCAAAAACCTTACATTATTGAATGTGGGGCACATTGTAGTAGTTGATTTCGATGTAGTCGAGTATAGTAATTTGGCAAAGTCCATATTATTCAGAGAAGAAGATCGTGGAATCAAAAAGGCTTTGGCAATCACCAAAAATCTGAAAAAAATTAACTCCAATGTAAAAACGCTTTCCATTATTGGCGATATTTCTACAGACGTGGGTTTGGGTATAATGAGGCGTATGGACGTGGTGATAGGTTGTTTGGACAATCGGTTGGCACGGATGTTTATTAATCGCTATTGTTTCAGACTTGACAAAACTTGGGTAGATGGTGGGATAGAAAACCTATCGGGAAAATTCAGTGTCTATACTCCAGGTATATCATGCTATGAATGTACTTTAAGCGAAGATGCTAGAGAGATTATTGAATTTCGTTTAGGATGTCCTGATGTTATAAAGCGAAATGCATCACGAGGTACTATTTCCACAACACCAATCGCTTCGTCTATTATTGCTGGTTTTCAAGTTCAGGAAGCCTTAAAAATTATCTTCGACAATACTGAAGATTCAATGGCAGGACTGGTTTTTCGCTTCGATGGCTTGTGTAATTCCTTTCTCCGCTACAAGGAATCAAAATTAAAACAGGACTGTAATAGCCATGAGTACTACGACACTATTGTAGAAGCACAAGACCTATCATTCAAAAGTACAGTTAAAGAAGTGATAAAGTGGTTAAGTGATTATTTTAAAACTAAACATATCAAAATCCTTTTAGATGAAGACATTGTTTTGGAAGTCGCTACTATGAATAAAAAATTTGATACTGCAATATACAAAAACCATTTAAATGATACAGAAACAGCAAAGTCTTTTGGTTGGGATGAAGCACTAGGTGAAACTATTTATATAAAAAAGAGTATTGCTTACATAGACCGTAAATTCCCATATCAAAATAAAACATTGGAAGAAATGGGAATTCCTTTCTTACATATTTTAAAAGTAGATACCGAGAATGATATTCATCTTGTCGAACTATCAGGTGACGAACCTCTTTTAGATTTTAAGTAAAAAATATAAAGCACGTACAACATTTAATCAAATCATTAATCATATAAAAATCAAATCATGAGTAAAGTAATAGAAGTAACAATAGCTGTAATGCCTTCAGGCGATGCTCTTGAACTACAGCTACCTATCAGCACAAGTGGTAAACAAATTAAGCAAGAAATACTTGCGGCAGAAGATGATGGAAAACCTCTCATTCCTTTTTTAGACAATGAAGGTAATAAGATTATTTACGAACTTATATCTAATAAAGGTAAAATTCCTGATAATACAACTTTAGAAGAATTGAATATACAGAATGGAGATCGTTTATCAATGGTTCCAGATTTAATTGCAGGGTAGCTAATGCATTGAACCTGAACTTAGACAACAAGAAATTAAATAATGGTAAGTTACGATTTTAATCACCCCATTTTAAAAAAACATTACAGATACGAACGTCTTGCGAAAGAGCATATTGCGATATCAAAACTGAAAAGCAATCGCATTAAAGTTCGAATTACTGATTCTGCCACCAAGTTAAAAATTCCTACAAAATACGAAATTGATTATCATATTAGAAGTATAGTAGGTATTGAAAAAGACAGTCGAGTTCCAAGATTTGGCAGCAAACATACTATTGAAATTTCCTTTCCCGCAAAATTTCCATTGGAATCATTTATAGTAAAGGCAATTACAGATATATGGCACCCTAATATAATTTATCATGGAGAGGAAAAAGGTAAAATCTGTGGCAATATTAAAGGTATGGGTAAAGCATATAATATGCGCTTACTCGTAGAGCGAGTAGGTGAAATTATCCAGTATAAGAATTATCTCGCTGAACATACTGAACCTTACCCTTTCGATCCTATAGTAGCTAAATGGGTATTGGAAGATGCACCCAAACATCGTGTCAATTTTCCTATTGATGATTCCAACTTACTGGAATATACCCCACCGCCTGAAAAAGAGGAGTACACTCCACCGCCCGAACCAGAAAAATCGAAGATTATCATAAAATCAATAAAAACGAAAGAGAAGAAAAGTGGTATTATTATTAAAGGTGTAAATAAAAAACGAAATTCTGTTGAATGATTTGGAAAGTCCTACATATCATCATATTTTTTGTATGCTTTATTTCTATCTGTATAGCACAACAAGCTAGCTCATATCTATATCCTTTATATGAAACTACTTCTGGAAAAGAAAGTGTTTTCGCCAAATATCATGTTTACAGATACAATGAAATGAAAGACACTATCATAACTATCTACGATAAGCATAAAAAATTTCAGATTACCTCTGATGAAAAAATATGTGTACAAATCGGTGTATTCAATGTGGAAAAATTAATGGAAAACGGACTCCTCCCTATAAGGAATGATAACAAAAAAAAGGGTCGATGGAGAAAGAAAGAAGAAAAAAATGTGAAGCATTATATATTAGCAATAAATGAGAATTGTATCAAATCCAAAAACTTGAAACCCGAGATTGGCAATCATGCAATATATGAGAATGCCGATACCCTCAACAACAATAAAGAAAAGAAACATCATGCGACATTATGCTTTAAACCCATCAATACTGGTAGTGCTTCAATAGAAATTGGCTTTGACATTGTCGAATCTTCTGTGGATAGAAATCAATGGAAGTGTAAGTTCCCTTTAAAATTTGAATATGAGGAACTAAGAGTTAACTCAATAGTTCCCCCTAAAATAATTCCCGAAGAAAAAATCAAGGAAATACCTCCGGTGGAGTCACCCAAACCTGAACCTATCAAAAAAGACCCTTACGACACAATAAATAAAACGGATATAAATGCACTCTGCAACTATTTCCAAACTTCCAAAGACCCAAGAGCAAAAAATGACATAAGTAGAATAGACAGAGAGAAATGGAAGCAAACAAAAAATACCATAGAATCCTATAATAGTTATCTCAAATTGCTACCGATAGAGTGTTCGTCATATGCACTTATGTATGCTGATTCAGCATACAATAAAATAACATACCTCCAAACATCAGCAGAATGGAACCGCATAAAAAGCAGTGGAAATGAAGAAGCAATTATAGACTTTTATAATAGACATCGTAACTACAAAGAAAAAGTAATATCTCTGATACAAAAAAAATTTCCAAATATAAATATAATAAGGGACACAATAAAAGAAAACGACAAAGAAAAGCACATCATCAGGGGCAAAAACACCGTCAATCCAAAATACAAAGACCTTTCACTCAATAAAGGCATCTTGATTGACGACAGTAATTGGCCCGACTCTATGGTCATTGAAATAAAGGAAGCCGGACGTTATGAAATACTGATTCGAGATGAATTTGGAAGAGAGACCACCTTAACTTTTGATTATAATTTTAAAATTGACGAAGTCAACCAAGATAGAAAGCAATATACAATGGAAATTAAGGGTGGACAACCCCCGTTTACCACTATTATCTCTCGAGATAGTACAGAAATTTCTGCGGTTAAAGGACTTAAATTAGACAAAATACAACTCAAAAAAGATGAAAAAATCTCTGAAAATAAGATCTATGATATCATCGTCAGAGATGCAGGAGGATACAAAGCGGTATCTGCGGAAAAGCTAACCATAGAAAAATCTTTGTCTGTACAAGCGATTCAGGCAATTATATTAATCACAGCATTAATCATAACATTATTCTTACTTTTTATTTTACTCCGAAGGAAAAGACGGAGAGATAATCCGGCTTATGCCGTATAGAATGAACATGACTACCGCACATATCGTCAGATTATTCAGCATTACTATCGTCCTCATGGGGATAGGGGTGGGGCTTTATGCACAGTCTGGTTGTATCGGTAAAGACAACGCCTGTTTCAAGAAGACTATGCTTGAAGGTGAGGAAGTAGAGTTTAAGTATTATTTCATAGAAAATGAAAATCTATCTTTTGAAAATGGGGAATACATATTAAAGATTAATGAGAAAAAAAGTACTAAAATAAACTTAGCTGTAAAAAACGAATTATCTTCAATAATATATTTTAATGAAAAATGGTTAGATCCAGACGATGTATTTAAATACAAAAGCAAAGAATTTACATTGTCATCAAGTCAAAAATTAAGATTAATATTTAATAATAAAAATCAAAAAAACGCTAAAGTGATACTACCCTTCGGTATTGGAGAAGATGAAAGTTCTATTAATACTTCTAGTGATACTTTAGAATTTTCTTTTGTTATTAAAGGTGGAAAAACTCCAGAAGAAAAAACAGAGGAGGAAGCTAAAAAGAAAAAAGCGGAGGAAGAAGCTCTTAGAAAGGCAGAAGAAGCAGTAGAGAAAAAAGTGGAGAAGGGAACTCTTACGGAAGAAGAAGAAAAGAGGAAAGCAGCAGAAGAAGTAGCAAAGAAAAAAGCAGAGGAAGAAGCCCTTAGAAAGGCAGAAGAAGCAGTAGAGAAAAAAGTGGAGAAGGGAACTCTTACAGAAGAAGAAGAAGAAAAGAAAGAAGCCCTTAGAAAAGCAGAAGAAGAAAAGAGGAAAGCAGATGAAGCAGCAGTCGTAGAAGCATGGGAGCAGGCAAAAAGTCAAAACACCGTTAAGGCATATAGAGATTATGAAGAGAATTACCCCGATTCTCTGAATAGAAGAATAGCGCGAATCAAAAGAAAAAAAATTACGAGAAACTCTCCACTACAAACAGAGGACGGCTACATCATTACGCTAAAATATGTAATAAGCCCTACAGTTGTCTCTTCTAAAAATGCAACCGCCAAATTATACCCAATTGAAGGAGACGAATATTCAAGAGAATTAAGAATAACTGATATTGAAAATCAAAAAAATCCCGAAATAGTCATTACAGACAAAGGTAAAGCAAATGAAGTACAATATCTTCCAATCTCTCTGGGAAAACATTTGGAAGTATCCGTATCACTCAATAATGACAATATCCAAGAAGTACGCTTCAAAAACGGCGTTCCTCCATACAAAATAACTTTTTTACCGGAAAAACATACCATATCAGTACATAAATTACAGCGTACCGATTACGAAATCATACACAAAGATAAAGATTCACTCATTGCTGTTTGGCTTCCCCCAGAAGACTTCTTTGAAAAAAAGCAACTCTCCGGTAATATAACATTCACTATTTCTGACAGCGAACTCAATGAGCCTTATGAAGATGATAAATGGACATTGATGATACCCAAAGGAGAGAAAGAGTTAGGAGAAGAAAAAAAGTTCAAAGAAATCTTATCCAAGTTAGGAGTAGGACTAATACCCTTGGGCTTTATCTTTCTGTATTTGACATTACAACCAACACTGAAAAAAAAGAGAAGAAGAAAATGGGAAAAAGAACGAGCAGAGAAATGGGTATCATACCAAGCTGATATTGAACCTCAAAAAGCCGCTATACTTGAAAATAAAATTGATGTTGAAGAAGGCGGCAACGAATACAAATTTGAAAATACGCAAACACAAACCGAAAAGCCAAAAATAGTGATTAAAGGCATAAGAAGAGCTAAAGCGGTTGAGGAGTATGAAGATGAAAAGAAACTTGAAAAAGCATTATTGACAGAACGCGCTTTATCTTTCACTATGGCTGAATTGTGGCAAGACTCCTGTGTATCTGAGATTTATTTTAAAGAGGAATGTATAAATAGTTTAGAGAATTTTATTCAAGAACAAAATTTATCGCCACTCAATGAGGGAAATACTGAAATTCCCGAAATCGGCGGCATATTTATGGGCAAAGTCTATCAACACAAAAGCAAGAATACATATAAAGTTCATACCGAGCAATTTGTTCCCATAAATCCTGAATATCACGATGTCTATCGCTTCGAGTTTAGCAAAGAAAGCATAGCAAAAGACTTAGGCGATATTCAGAAAAAATACACTGACTTGATATTGGTTGGTTGGTTTCATACGCATCCTGGGCATGGTTTATTTTTATCAAAACCTGACCTCCGAATCCACGATTCATTTTTCAAGGAATCTTATCAATTTGCAATGGAAATTGACACCATATCAAGCAGACTTGACACCGCTTTTTTTACTCGAATGAAAAACAATAAAGTCAATAACAGAAAAAATTTGAAAGAACATGCAAAATGGTTTATGTGGTCACCAAACCCATAACCGACTCTAAATACAAACTCATGAGTTTCAAGTTACCAGTCAACATATTAATAAAAATCGTCCTACTCACCGGGCTATTCTTTTCGTGCCAATTGTATGCACAAAAGAACATCTCTATTCATGAGATAGAGGTCGGCGAATCGGGGTTTCTCAACCTTTGCATAAAATATACTGACGAGCACATAACGGATGGAAAATTACAATTAAACAGAAGCAGTGTAAAAATATATGAAAAAATAAGCGGAAGATTAAATAGCTATGAAACTGAAACTCTCAAAGATACATTGATAACTAGTGAAGATACAGTACAGGTGTCCGAAGTTCACTTTTTGGTAGATGTCAGTAATCAAGTAAGTAATCAACAATTAGATACTGCAATTAAAAAAATTATTCAGCCTGTTATTGAGAAATATCAATACCTTAACAAACAAAATGGTATTGATATTTACTTAAATACTTTCAGTAATAAAAAGAGTGAATCACAGAAAATTATAACTACTGAAAATCTACCAACCTTACTGAAAAAATCAAAACTTAGAAACAATAAACAACCCGATCTTTTTAGGATATATATACAAACTATCAAGCAACTGAAAAGTACATCCGACAAAAAAATACTTATTCTCATCAGTTCCAGTGTCAATGATACTAGTGTTGAAAATAACCAAATTTACAAAAAACAACTTCCTTATACTGAGGAAGATGTATGGAGATTCAGAGATAATATACCGTCAGGTTTATCTGTTTTTGCCATTGGTTTTAAAGACGGACCAATAAACCTAAGAGACTTAGTACAACAAGGTAATAAATCTACAATTCAATCGGAAGATACCCCTCAAAAATACTTAGAAATATTCGATAGTCAAGACAGGATACTAAGCAATTTTCGGGTACAAATCATCCCAAAATCCGATATATTCAAAGGCGAAAAAAGAGAATACAGCATCGCCCTTGATGACGGTATAACGCAGGACGAACACCTATTTGAAATGGGCAGTATATTCTTCCCTGTACGACTACAACATAATATTACATACGAGGATTGGCTTCTTCCTTTTTTGAAAGGCTTGCTGTCTTTAGGGGTTCTACTATTTATTTTTGGTATCATAGTTCCATGGAATCGAGAAAAAATATTTAAAAAAGAATACGTAGAAAAGTATATACAAGAAAAAAGTATTGTCCGAAATGACCCCTTACGGAACGAACCTATTAAGGCGGGAGATTTAATTGTCAAGAAATGCAATCAAATCATTCCCTTCAAAACATGGAAAATGATTGGTTGGCAATGTCCGAATTACCCGGAATGTATGAGCCAAAGTTGTAGTGGTGCCGGAGAACCCCAAGCTAATGACTTCTTTTCTATGCAGGGCATTTATCTCAAACTCAACTGGGTCTTATTTGGGATATTGGGTGGTTTTTTGGCTTGGGTATTTGTGAGTCTGTTTTTCAAGGCAAATTATCAAGGGCTCAATGAATTGATAGAAAGTTGGCTAACAGAACAAACTACGCTCAATAATTCCCGATTAATCGCTCAAAATATCGGCAATAGCTTTCTCGTTGGTATAGCCTCCGGTGCCGGCTTAACATCTATGTTAAGCCTGATGGAAGAGCGCAGAAGTTCCAACAAATATTCCCGATGGAAGTCTGTAGGTAAAATACTACTTCGTACTCTGGTAGGCATTGTGGTTTCCTGTATTGTTTTTGCTGTCGGGGCAGTGCTTCATTATCTGATAGGTTCTTTTTCAAGCGGTTTAATAGCGTGGATGTTATTTGGTATCGGTTTAGGATGGATATTGTCCTACAAATCTTCCATTCCTATCCGCAATGGAATCGGTGGCGGACTCTTGGCAAGCATAATATCTTTTATTGTTTTCTGGCTGATTTCAGTATTCTTAAATTTCAGTTTTTTAAATGCCAATTTAATAAGTCTACTCATTTTAGGTGGCATTATGGGATATATCGTAGTGACTGTTGTGGCAATGCTCGAAGATTACGAACTCAAAATCATTGCACCGATGGGTTTTCAAAGAACCATTCCCATTAGCAAATGGCTGAAAAGTAAAGTAGGGGTCACCATCGGTAGATTACCCAGCAGCTTCATCTTCATAAAATGGGAGGATAGTGGTGTTGAACCCAATCATGCAAAATTATTTGCAGAAAACGGCGGCATATACATTCAACCTATTGGTGAAGTATTATTAGACGGCAAAATCATCAACAAACCCGTCAAACTTAAAAACAAAGATATTTTTGAACTCGGACGTGCCGGTATTACTCAATTTCAATATGTAGAAAAATGATTGCTATGAGATACTTACATATAAAAAGATTTTTCAGGGGAATCATTCTCTTTCAATGTATGTTTATTACATCCATCGCTTTTGCGGGTGAAATAAATCATCCTAAAACCAAGTATATAGAATTGGATAGCACAATAATGTACACCATTGATACACTTATACATCCTACGTGTACTGATTCTTTGGGAGGTAGTATTGAAATTACCACTCCCGAAAATGCAATATACATCTACGAATGGAAAAAAGATACTACGGTCATCTCAACCGAACAAGACATTGACAGTCTCTCGGTAGGAATATATACCCTAACCATTCAAGATACTCTCAATGATTGCATAGTACTCGATACATTCACATTAAGCCTTACAGACTCCATCGAACTGCAAATTGACTTTACAAACAGTTGCTTTGGAGCAAATAACGGAACGGCGGTTGCCGAAGTAAATCCAGTGGGTGAATACACTTATTTGTGGAGTAATGACTCTATTACCAACTCCATAAGTGATTTGTCACCCGATACACATACCGTCACAGTGACGAGTTCAGGAGGCTGTGTAGTTATAGATTCTGTTACAATTGAAGAATTAGCTCCTATCGAATTAAATATTGATTCCATACCTACAACATGTTATGGTGATAGCAATGGTATAGCAATAGTAACAATAGTCGGTGATATTACAGACAATTACACCTATCTATGGAGCAATGGGGCAACCACAGACACCACAATCAACTTAATATCTGACAGCACATATTATGTTACCGTAACAGATAGTCTCGGATGTATGGCAATGAACTCTGTGCTTATTACTCAACCCGATTCTATCTCTTTCACACTAAATGCAACTTCCGCAGGCTGTTCGGGCAATGAGGGAACGATAAGTGTTGATAACCTAAGTGGTGGTACGGGAGACTACACTATCTCATGGAGCCATGACGACATGCTGACGGAGTCCATCGCAAGCAATTTACCCACAGGTATATATAATGTTACAGTTACAGATGATAATGATTGTATGGCAACTATACCAATTGAAGTTGGCTCGCCCAATGCCATTACATTAAGTATTAGCTCAACCGATGTATTATGTTTTGAGGGAAATACTGGCACAGCAAGTGTGAGTGTCGGTGGCGGTACAGGAAGTTATACTTACGAATGGGACGATGAGGACATGCAAATGACGGCTACTGCAAACAATCTATCTTTCGGAGACTATATTGTTACTGTGACGGATGGTGTAGGTTGTGTGCAAACAGCCGATATTACAGTTAATGAACCCGATGCAATTACATTGAGTGTTAGTTCAACTGATGTGTCATGTTTCGGGGAAAATGATGGTACTGCAAGTGTCAGCGTAAGTGGTGGTACGGGAGGTTATACCTACGAATGGGATGATGAGGATATGCAAATGACGGCTACCGCAGTTGGTCTGTCTATCGGAACTTATACCGTTGTGATAACAGATGCTAATAATTGTATGGCAGATGCTTCAGTTAGCATTACAGAACCTAATCAAATTGAGTCCGTCTCTGATATGGTAGTCATATTTCAAAATAGCATGGAACAGCCATTAAATATTGAATCAACTGCCCCAATATTATCTTGGGAAGCAGTAAATTCCGAGAATATTGACATGACTTCTTCATCTCCACCAAGTGGAATATCGCAAAACAATACGCTCAACCTCATCTACACATTAGCCGACAGTCGTGCGCCCGGACAGGTGACATTAAATGTTTCTCCACAAGATGGAGATTGCGAAGGTGAGCCCGCCACTGTAGCTATTCAAATTTTTCCCGATGGCGGACCTGTATTTATCCCAGAAGTATTCACGCCTAATGGTGATGGATTCAACGATGAATGGGAAATACGCTTTAACCTCCGTGATAATCCAAGCGACTACGCTATAAAAATATTCAGCAGAAATGGACAAAAAGTATATGAAGCCGGCTCAATGACCGATTTTTGGGATGCTGAAGGCTATCCGGACGGAGCTTACTACTATATCATTATGGATAAAAATAATAACACCTACAAAGGAACAGTATCTGTCATCAGGGAATAATGTGGCAATCAAGATGTTTTAACTTTTAAGCCAACACTATGAGAATCTATATATATGTCTGCGTTTTTGTGTTTGTAAATATTTTATTTACAAGTCATTCTGTATTTGCACAACAAGACCCTTTCCTTGTTTCGCCTGTATATAATCCGACCTCTTATAACCCTGCCGCACTCGGCAAAGACGCAAGACTCACTCTCATTCTCAGAAATCAGTGGTTTATTGATATGGAAGATCCCACAAGAACAGCAATTTTGAATGTCGATTTTTCGCCCTTTATTCCTTTTGATAATAAAATAAGTGTTGGTTTGAAATTAGAATCAGATATTGCGGGTGTCTTTAATCGAACCGATGCCAATCTCTTGTTTGCTTATCATCTAATCAACGATGAAGATAAACCGCATCACTTGTCTTTAGGAGTCACCGCAGGAATTTTGAATCAAAGAATAGACCTAACAAGCAGACAATTAATTGACCTTGACGATCCGATTATTTCAAATAATTCAGCTAATGCAAATGTTTTTGATGGTGGTCCTGGCTTAGCTTACAGATATAACAAGGACAATTCAGTTATTGGTTTTGACCTTTCACTCCCTCAATTATTTACGAGTGATTTAAATTATAAAGACCCGCTAAATCTCAGGTACGATAACCGACCACACATTCTTGCAGGACTGCGATATGAGTCACAAGTAGGAAATATTGACCTCGAACCTTCTATACTTTATCAAGCCACAGGAGGAATAGATGGTATAATTCCTCCCCTCAACACCTTTGACATTGCACTCCGAACTTTCTTTTTAGATAAGCAATTTTGGGTAAATACAGGTACACGAATAAATGGAAATGCTTCTTATGCAGGATTTGGTTTCTCAAAAAATAATATTGATTTTCAAGGTACTTTTGAATTTCACCGTGAAGCAGGCTTAACCTATGAAGTATTACTTGCTTACCGTTTAACACCTACTCGGAAAAAAACAATCTATGAAACTGAATTAGAAAAAATACACCAAAGATTAGAAAATTTAAAATCCGATATAACAGCAAGAAATAATCAAGTAGAAGAAAAACTAAAAGAAGCAGAGCGTATTCAAATATACGACGACGCCAGCAAAGAAGCCACCAAAAATAAGCTGATAGATTTAGAGAAAAAATTAGTAGAAGTAAAAAACGCACTTGACAGAGCATTTAATAAAACCCGAAGTGCTGACAATAATGCGTGGCGTTCCGAGAGAATACTGGCGGAAGCAGAAAACTTTGGTGCAGCCGACAGAGCCGTCAAAGCGATTCATGCCAACAACATCAAACTTAAAGACGAATTAATAAACACGACTTTGCAAAACAATGAAGCATATCAAGCACTTGTCAGCAAGGTGAAAAATGTCAGGTATAAAAATAAAATTGTACCGACAACCTTAGAACTCATCGGAAAAGGACGTGCCGAAGAAGTTCAGGCAAGACTAAACAGTGATTTATCAAAGATAGCGGGAATTGATAACGAAAATACAGTCAACACTCAAGGAAAAGAGAAATGGCGCATCACCTACACCTTCCCTTATTCAGAGGATATATACACTTTGGAAGACAGAATCAACCAACCCTCTCTGATGATGACACATATTAAAGAGCAACTTGATACGCTTAAAGGTGCAAGTATAGATACCATCTACCTCAAAATTATTACACAAGATGAAATTGCTTATTTAAAAGATGACTTTACTGAAAATCCCTACTTAGGAGAATTGGAAGTAGGTATAAAATTTCCCCACCAAGCAACAGATACTGAAGATAACATGACTCAAACCACCATTACTGAAATTCGAAAAGGTGACAAGACTTCGCAGTACAAATTAGCTTGTTTAAAACTATTGGGAATTAGGCAATACATCGGCACTGAATACCCTTTACGATTTGAGATTTTAGCACCCGGCAATATAGACGATTCCACTGTATGCCATATTGAAATCGTTTTCAAAAATAAATAATACCAACACAAGTCAAGTATTCACACAATGCAAAGCCGACAAAAAATACGAATTAAAAGAAAAAAAATAGTCATTCCTGTTCGCAAACGCAGCAAACGCGACAGGCTATATGCTTTTTTGAAGAAAAATAGCAGAAAGTTGTTAATCGTGTTTACGTTTCTCGGCTTAGTGGGCATATTAACATATGAATGGTCTCATCAAAAAACTGACACGCCGACAACCACCAATTTCCCTTACCCTGAAATACTACCCAAGAAAATGCTACAACGTAACTGTACACTGGAATTCGTAAAACATACCACATTAAGAGATTTTTTTGAGGGTAAAATAGTTGACAACGACATTAGAAATGAAGTTGTCTATCAAGCCAATAACGACCATAATGTTTCAGTCATAGACGAACATGATGGGTTTTACATTTTCCTGATTGATGAAAAAGACAAATTATCGGCAGACTTTTTTGTGTATCAAATGGCGGTAGATTCTTTTTTGACGATTAATCTCTTCCCGAGCGTCCAAATTGACATGAAAACGGTGGCTTTAACCACCAAGCTCAAAAAAATATCGGGTAAGGTTAATAGAAGTTTAGCAGGTACAATTGCGAAACAATCCGGCATACTTCATGAAAAAATAACAGAAAAAGAAAGTACCGAATTTCAAACTATATTAAACACCCAATCAGTTTTTGACGTTGCCGATGTAAAAATCAATGATGAATTTGATTTAGTTTATGAAGAAAAATGGCACAAAGATACAGAAGTTTCAGCAGGTAACATTTTGGCAGTTCATTACCGAAGAGACGGTAAAGCCTTTTATGCTTTTCGCTATGAAAATGGGGATGGGACTATTTTTTTTGACGAAAACGGGAATATCTCAAAAAAGAGATTTTTGCCATATCCGCTTCAACACAATATCGTCACGTCCCACTACGGACCACGAGAACACCCAATAGATGGAAAAAATCATGTACATCACGGAACGGATTATAGAGCAAATAAAGGCGATCCGGTCTATACCGTAGGTGACGGTGTAGTAACAAAAGCAGATTCTACCAAAAACAACGGTAACAATGTAAGAATACAACACGACAGTGGCTATACGACTCAATACCTTCACTTCAGCAGCATTGCAGAAGGTATAAAAATAGGTGCAAAAGTAAAACAAGGAGATATTATCGGTCGTGCAGGAGACACAGGCAAAGCAGACGGCGTACACGTATGCTTTCGGGTAAAGAAAAACAACAAACCCATTGACCACACAAAAGACTCGACATTTCGCAAAAGTAAAACGTTCAAAGTCCAAGATTTAAACGGCTTCAAACAGCACAGAGACAGTTTGCTCCTTATGCTGAAAAAATAAGCCTCTTTGTTTGTTAAAAATAAAAAATATACTATCTTTATAACTGTAACTGTCTCATTTACATGAAAATGTAGTGAGACTCGCATCGGTTAAAATTCAAATTTATGTTATCCAAAATTACTTTTTCAGTTATACTTTTGAGTGCTGTATTGGTGCTGACTTCTTTTTATGAAAATGATAAAGAGGAGCAAGGAGAAGTGTTGAGTTATACACTTGTGATTGATAATGTAAAACCGCAAATAAAAAAGGAATTATCCCTGCGTTTGGATAATATTGATAACGTTGAGTATTACATCGAAGTTGAATCTTCCAAAAGAAGAAAAATAGAGATATTCAGCGGGCATCAATTAACAGCAAGTAAGGGGAATATCGAAGGGAGAACACAGAAATTCAACGGTATATTCAATGCAGACAGTCGTGAAAAAATCCTTGATTTTTCACAAAAAGGAAAGAGAAACACTTACATCATCAAAAAAATAAGATTGCAAATAACATCAAGTTCCGAGAAGCCTGTTGTCACACTTAATAATGTAATAGCTGGCAGAAGGAGAACCCTCATGGAATTATCCGAACGTATAGAGTTGCCAAAGGATTTACCTAAAGAAGAATTTAATAAACTACTGAAGAACCATTCGACTAATATTACTGGAACAATTATACAGACTCAACAAAACATTCTGCAAATAGCTCATGATGCAAGCGATGTAAACGTTGAAATTGCGGGTCAGGCATTGTTACAATATCCGTGCGTAGAAGAAAATACCGACTTTTCTGTCAATGTATTGGATAGTTCCACTGATGAAGGGTTTATAGATAAAATAAGAAAAGCACTCAAAGCAAATAGAGCAGTTACCGGCAGTATCAATCAACTGACTTTTGCGGCATTGCGTCCGATTCCTGAAAAAGAAGAAATAGTAGCAACACCAAAGCCAACGATAGAGAACGAAATCTCTGAAAATACAGGAGAAAAAATAATCAACATTCCAGAACAAGAACTGGTTGTAGCACTTGGTAACACCTACACGCTTGACACTACAAAAATTGATGAAATAAAAGGCGCTTATGTCATTGACATGCTGAGTGCAACCGGTGATAAATGCAATGATTCATGTCAAATCAAAATATTAAACTGTAGTGGTTGTAAAGCTACACGTAGAACAGATGATAGTAAATCTATTGATTTTACTTACGATTCAAAATTCATTGATAATGGCGAAGCTATAAAAATAGAATACTCTTGGATTTCCGGTAATGGCGTGGAGACTCTTCCCGCACCGCTTTATATCGACGTTCCACAACCTCCCAAAAACATTTCAGAAGGCGTAACACCTATTATCCTTAATACATCTATATCAGCTATCTCGGACTACGCACAAAACAGCGAAGGTGGTACTAACATGGGTAGTAGATACATGCGTAAAAATGGATATACACTTGATTGCGAACAAAACCTCCTCTTAGTCTTAGCCTCCACTTTTCCGATTGACACCCAACACATGCGTATCTTAATCAATGAAAAAGCGCAGTATCTATCGGGATATAATAGTGAAAAACTAAACAACGAGGTATTGTCGAAATTAAAAACCGAGCAAGGGCAAACTCTTTCTCAATACCAAACTATAACCGAAGGTAATTACTATGATGTTGAAGACTTTACGCTTCAATTATTTGATGATTACGAAAAAGCAAGTGAATACAAGAAAGGAAAAGGTGAAAAAGGCACATTCGACACACACCACCACAGCCTCATAGACAGCCCCAATGATGTAAGCAACAAAAGAGGACACTATGCCTTTACCATCCTCAAGCCCAAGAAAATATGTAAAGACAACATCGGAAAAGAAATAAACATATACATCACTTTTGAAAACAACAACCTCTACACACCCATCAACATGTATGCTTACACCGTCGGCATCAAACCAGAAACTATCTAAATGACTAAGAAAAAAAACATATTATTACGCAGCATACTGTTTGTTATCATGCTTTTAGCAATCTCCCATGAGGGGATATCCGCTAGCGTGGCAGACATTCAAAAAGCTGCCAAAGGAGGTAAAAAACTCAATAAATACACGAAGTTTCTTAGCCTACATGAATTTGGCAAATACACCCTTATCAATGACAAAAGAATAATAGCATACAGCAGTAATTTTGGCAACACAAACCTCTACGACCAGCTAAACGTCGAAGAGAACAGTTCTTGGCACTTAATCACAGACCTCGTAATCGCAGATTATGATGTGAATATTTATAATGGAAAACCCCGAAATGACAGCCTAATCAATGATAGAATAAAAAAAAGTGATATTTACAGTATCATAGAAAAAAACCCGGACATCAACTTAGTCATCAAACTCAATTTTGATTTCGACTTTGATAATCAACGACAAAAGCCAGACTTTGACAAAATATCAGAAAATTTAACAGAAGAACTACGCAAGATATTCAAAAAAATTGATGCGCCCAAACTTCTTTGGAAAGAAAAGGAGCATCCACATAAAGGTGTAATCATAGATTTTGGCATACAAACCAATAAAGCCGCCGATTATTTGGATAAACTTAAACTAAGTAGTACCTACGCCAAAACACTAATGGTGTATGCCGATAATTATAATGACGAGCAACTCAAAAGCCTCAACAATAAGAAATACTCAAAGGTCTCTCTTATCCTCAACCTATCTACACAAGTTAAACAAAATAATTTGATTGAAAATATAGGCCACATTAAAAATATATTAAAAAATAACGATTCGCTGCGAAAAAAAACCATCATCTATGCCCCAATGCTTACAAATGGTATTTTGATGCTTCCCCCCCACAAAACAAATGATACTATCGCCTTAACTAAAATTATTGAACACTATCAAGCCCTTAATACTACAGATAATCAGGGGTTTATGATAGGTCCGCTTGGTGCTTTTTATACAGAAGAAGATGAAGATAAGAACATATATAAAGCAGATTTTTTTTTAAGTAACGTTCTGTCCGGTAGCAGCTATGCCACCAATCGTTATGGAATGGTCTTATACATGCTTCTGTTTTTCTTCTTCACCACTCCATTAGCATGGGTAATAGCCCCCAATCTCCCCAACTATTTTTTAGTTCGCAATAGAATTTATTACGATAAAAATGTATTTGAAAACGCCAACGGGCAACTATCTCAGAATCGTAAATACCGCAGAAAGTACCTAACAGTTCTCGGGTTGTTAACTTTTATTTGGTTACTTTTTGCCGTTATATTATTTACAAATTGGTTAAAAATTGGAAATATAAACCTCTCTTATCATAGCGGATATTTTATATGGATATTACTGGCATTTGCCGTACTCAATCTCGTCATCCCAATGTTGAGTGCAAGTACAAAATTGGTATACAAATTCTATATTAAACCCATCGTTAATTTTATCTTTTTCCTCAAACCCAAAGGACTTTACCAAAGAATCGTCAAACTTCAAAAAATCTTTACCCCCTCAAAAAAAGATAAAATCTATGATGCCCCCCAAAGCAAATATTCCACACTAAAAAAATGCATGGTATCCATAGTCATATTTGCTCTACTGAATGTTTACGGTTGGCAATTTGAATTTCCGGCTACTACATTCTCGTGGATTTTCTACTTGATTGGCTTCCTGATAGTTGCGGGCTTTGCCTACAATATATTTCATTGGCGAGGGAAAAAATTAGCCGTTTTACTGGATGATAGTTATTTAGAAACATTTCCAAAGGACACCCAAAAATACATCACCACAACCTACCCCCAATACGGCGCAAAAATAAAAGACGAAGAAGAATCATGATACACCTATTGCTATACGAACTAAAAGAAGAAATAGAGGACTACCTCGACAATTTCATCGAAATTGGAGATGATGCTGTAAAGGTCGTCAAAAATATCGTAGGGCAAGACGGTAAAATACCCGATGCACTCGACGATGCTGTGCTAATCGTATTGGTGGACGTAGAACGCGAAGGACACCCCAACACCAAACCAACCGAAGGCACACCCGAATACGTCAACCTATTTGTACTCTTTGTTTGCAATATCGGTACAATTGAGGAAGGTACACTTTCGGCACAAGTACTTAGCGGCATCATCAGCTTTTTCAAAAACAATCCGACGGTAGATGTCAACGGCAAGACCATACGGGCAGAAATGGCAAAACTCAATTTCGACGAACAAAACAAACTTTGGGGATTTCTCGGCGCAAAATATATCCCCTCAGTGCTCTATAAATTCAGAACTTTAGAAATTGACGAAAACTCGGTGGATGAAGACATTAATTTGATTGGCTAAAGTAATATTTTTAGGTTTTACAGTTCGCTAAAAAGCGAATTGTTTATTGAACTTGCGCTTGACACTTGAACTTGAACTCATATATGAATACGCACAACATACATATCGAATCAAGGTGGTACGAGGCTATTCGTCTCGAAGGTAAACACCATTACTTTGCAGATAAAATCATGCGAGGAGTTTCCTTTTCGCCTGCCCATTTTTCGGGTACAAAAGAATCCCTAAAAAATAATAATATGTTGTTCAAATCTACCAACGGTGGATTTTCGATTTTTTTCAAAGATAAAAATAACCTAACCAATCTCCTCGACCAATCAAACACCCTGCATTTCTGGATATTGGCGAAAAGAGACGATATTTTCAAAATCAGTTCGGACTTGGATTTAATGGAGATGACACTGTTCAAATCCGACGAAATGAACATAGAGAAATCTGACCAAGCCTATAAAGATTTTTTACTCGACACCATTGGTCAACGCCAAATTAAATTCAAACCTAAACCCAAGTCTAAAGCTAAATCAAAAGATGAAAACCCAAATATCAACCGACAATTTACTATCGAAATGCAAGAACGGGCAAAACTAAAACCCGTCGCACTGATTGAAATGTCGATTTCGGATGACTACTTAGATACACTAAATTCATTGGATAAAGCGGATGAAAAAAAACTGATTAAACTCATCTTATCACGACCCTTGACCGGGTTTTTGAAGAAAATGCAAAG
>Ga0209187_1001988_pt1 | contig 21010 bp, 16 predicted proteins | sample BantaG_FD_187430 | JGI IMG/M metagenome (GOLD analysis project Ga0209187, IMG submission 187430) | Marine algal microbial communities from Bantry Bay, Ireland - BantryBay_4 metaG (SPAdes) (version 2) | ecosystem: Host-associated > Algae > Red algae > Unclassified | place: Bantry Bay, Ireland...
GAAATAAGGATATTTTTAAATTATTTTATAATAAAAAATATTTATAAATAATTCATTTTTAATAATAAATAAATTACAAAATAATTTTAATTAATTAAAAAATGGCTATATTTCAGTGCGACCTTACAAGAAAAAATTACGACGAGGGATGAAAAAATAACGGCGTGAAGATGTAGCGTTTATTATCTTTTCACCCCTTAACTATTAATCGTTAATCATTAATCACTAAAAATGAATGTCTTACGAAAAGCGACAAACGAAATGGTCGAACCAATATCCAACGATAAATGATTTGGCGAAGCAAGCGAAGAAGCGGATTCCGCATGTGGCGTGGGAATATTTGTCTGCCGGAACGGGCGATGAGGGCTTGTTGGATAGAAATATTGCGGCTTTTCAAGATATTACTTTTTTGCCCCGATTTTGTAAGGGCGAATTTGAAGTGGATGTATCGACTACGCTATTTGGCAGGAAATATAATGCACCAATCGGCGTAGCTCCTGTAGGGCTGACGGGCTTGATGTGGCCTCGCGCAGAACATTACCTTGCGGCGACTTGCAATCGTTGGAAAATACCCTACACACTAAGCACCGTAGCCACCGAAACGCCCGAAACGACTGGCAAATACGTGGGCGATATGGGTTGGTTTCAACTCTATCCGCCGAAGGATATTGAGGTGACGAAATCGCTACTAAAACGGGCAAAAGATGCGAGTTTTCATACCCTGCTCGTCACTGCCGATGTGCCGATGGCAAGCCGCAGAGAGCGCACCAAACGTGCGGGTTTGTCTGTGCCGCCGAAGATTACGCCGAAGATGATCTGGGAAGGGGTGACGCATCCCGTTTGGAGTTTTTATACGCTGGCGAATGGCATCCCAAGACTACGGACGGTGGAGCATTATACGAATAATAATGACATGAAATTTGTGAGTGGATTCGTGGGCAATCGGCTGGGCGGTACGCTGGATTGGGACTATTGCAAGATGTTGAAGGAGGCGTGGGACGGACCTGTGGTGCTGAAAGGTATTTTGCATCCCGAAGACGCGATTAAGGCGATTGAAATTGGCTTGGATGGTATCGGCGTATCGAATCACGGTGCGCGACAATTCAACGGCGCACCAGCGGCTATCGAGGCTTTACCGGCGATTGTGAAGGCGGTGGGCGGTCGAGTGCCGATTGTTTTTGATAGCGGGATTCGTACCGGATTGGATGCGATGCGGGCTTTGTTTCTGGGCGCAGATTTTGTACTGACTGGGCGGTCATTTATCTATGGCGTAGCCGCGCTCGGCGAGTATGGCGGCGACCATGTCGCACATATCCTGATTGATGATTTGAAGAATAATATGGTGCAGCTTGGGGTGAGGGGTTTGGGGGAGTTGAGGGGTGAACGATGAATTTTTAGTCCTGTGGTTGGGAGTAGTTTGTGTCGATTCGTTTTTTTTAAATTAATGCGTGTAGATAATTTGCCGTATCATTCAATCCATTTCTTCTCAGGCAATCTAAAACTTCATATTCATCTAAGTCGGGATTCCTTCTGTTTATGACCAATTTCCGAAAAGAATTGACTGCCACATCTGGGTTCAAATCTATCGTATCTGTTAAAAAATCATCCGCACTTTTGGCAGATAAGTCAAAAGTATTGAGGTAGTCATTCGGAAAATCTTTTAAATTATTGGTGACAATAATGTTTGCATTTATTTTAATCGCGACAGCTAAAACATGGCGGTCTTTTTCGTCAGGAAGGGTTAAACTATCAATCAGGACTTCGTAGTTTTTGACCATTGCATCGGGAAAAGCTTGGTTTGCCCAACCAATTCGTTTACTTATTTCCTCTTCGCTGACCTCTTTTCTCCTCATCACATCTTCCCATTCATCAAAGATGTGTTGACTCCATTTGGCGGTGTATAAATCATCGTGAGCAAACCAAAAAAGTAAGTCACGGATTTCAATTGGCATGAGTACATTCGTATCAAGAACGCACGTAAATCGAATGCTATGTATCATATAATCCCGATGCTTCGTCTGCGTTCATGATTTTGATTAATAATTCTTGTTGCTTGGCTTTCGTTCTTTTTTTGTAAGCCACTACATCCTCAAATTTCACCCTTCTGTGTTTGCCTATTTTAGTGTATTCAATTTCGCCTTTTTCAAGCAATTTCACTAAGTGCGGACGAGAACAACTTAATAAATCAGCGGCAGCCTGAGTGGTCATTTCCGTTGCTATCGGAATGATTGATATGGGTTTTCCCTGACCAGTGACTTTTAAGATTTTGGCAAGCAATTTTAAAGATTTTAAGGGGATTTTGATTTTATCGCTCGTTTCCTCGATTTCTATTTCAGTATTTTCTTCATGAAGCCGCCCAAGCACTTCCGCAAGCGCATTATAGGACTCCATCGCGACCTTTTGTTCTTCTTTGGAAGGCTTTGTTATATTCTCTATTAGTTCCATATCTTTTGTATTTTAAATACAAAAATAAACGAAATAAACGAAATAGTCAAAATAAACGTAAAGTTTATTTTTGGGTTTGGTTTGGTTTGATGAGAACGGTCTCGTGTATGTGTCGTAGTGAGATTTTGCCTAATATGAGCGCATATACTTTGCTGGCAGTTCATTTTCCTTTTTATTCGCTTCTCAATTTATCAAACAATAAACTAATCATTTTTTTTAGAATTACATTTACTGGATTTAAAACACGTAATTGATTTTCTTCGAATCCCTTTTGAGCATGAAAAACATTACATCTTATTGAGTAAAGAAAATCTGCAATTGCTTTTATCCTTTTATTGGTAGAGTTAGCTTCTAATTCTGTCAATAATTTTAAATCTTTTTCTCTTTCCTCCATTCCCGTCACCATGTTTAATTTTATATTGAATTCATGGTTTCTTATAATTTCTTTTAATCTTTCAATTGCTTCTGTACAATTTTCATCATTATTAAATTCTTCGTTGATTGTTCGGCTCGTAATGTATTGTACGACATAATTTTTTGCTGCTTGCGAGTCTGGAAATGAATTTCGATTTTGAAAATTTATTTCTCCTCGATTTGACATTCTAAAAGTTGCTTCGACATATAATCTGTTATAAACAACGAATAGGGTAAAAAATTTATCAAATACATCTTGCAGGTTATTGTCGTTGTAATTATCTGCTTTCTCAATCCATTTTTCGCAAAAGTTTTCTATCTCCTGATTTATCATGCTTTTTCTTTTTATTACCGTTAATTCACATTTCGCGTAAATAGAAATAAGGAAATCAAATTTAAACGAAATTATATTTTGAAATCATTTTCATAAAAAGCATTGAACAAAATTTAATTCGATTTAAATAAAATTAAATGCGTAAAATGATATTTATTTTCATTGATAGTGAATGAAAAAAATATTTAAAATTTTTTTACATTTAAAATTCTGAATTGCACCTTATTTTTAATCAAAATCAGAATATAATTCTGTTTAAATTCATTTTTCTTGATTGAATTTACGCGAAATGTAAAGTTAACTTAAAAATACCCATAACACCACACTTTTACCCTATAAAACAGAGCGATACACACAATAAAACCTGCATATATTCCCAATACCCAAAACTCCAAAAGAATCCCAACACGAAAAGCCCGCCCTTTTGAAGTTACATCAGTACTGCAAATATATCAAATTCCCTATACTTTCCGAAAGAAAAACAAACTATAAACACAAAAAAACTACTTAAAACCCTTTGCAATAACCCCTTCTGCGGGCTTTCCTAAAGGCGTAAAACCCAGGTGATTTTTCCCATTATTTCCAGCGTTATCACTTCTCAATTGCCATATATGTATGCCTGCAAACCACTCTTTCCCCCAAATCGTATTAAAAAAAGCTTCGTAGCAATTGGCTTGTGTTTCTGCCGAAAAAGCTTTGTCTTTACTGTAAGGATTGTCCATCCATTCCCAGGGGCGGATGGCGCTATCGGCGGTGCTTTTATAGCCTATTTCGGAAAAGAGTATTGGTCGATTATACTTTTTATGAATGGATTTTATCGTCGGGAGATATTTGCGCCAGCCCTTTGAAATCTGCCGGACGCTTGGGTATTTATTTTTGACCAAAGGGAAATAGGCTTGGATGCCAATGTAATCCAAATCGCCCCAAAAAGTTATCTTTTCATATTCATTATACCAGTTGGCGGCGTAAGTTATTTGCCCGGAATACACAGTCCGAACCTCCTGAATCAAGGCTTTCCAAAAAAGCGGTTTTTGAACGGATAATTTCGAAAATTCTGTGCCGATACAAAACATTTCAACATCGGCTTGTTGGGCTAAATTCGCGTAGCGCAAAATGAACTCGCGATAGCTTTTTTTCCACGATTCCCAATTGGCTTCGTTGGTCGGAAAAACATCAGAACGCCATTTCCCATCAGAAGGATTGTCTATCCAAACATGAGGTTTGAAAAATACTTTAAATCCCTGAGAATGAACTAATTCTAACCGCTTAATCCAGTCGGCATCACTTTGTCGCATCCGCAAGCTATCACCATTATGATGCCTCACTATCGGGCTATCATAATCGCCTTGCGAAGCCCATGCGACCAAAGTAACCCACTCAATATTATTGCGATATAGAAACTGAAAGTTCGAGGAATCAAGCCTTCCAAAAACATGAGCACCTCTTTGTTTATCTTGAAAAATAGTTGAATCTTTTGGGGATGTAATGTCGCTTTTTATGGCTAAAATCGGTGAGTTGTCAAACCTTTCGTGGATGGTTTGCCATTGCGAAAAAACAAAAAAAAATGATAACAATCCGATAGCTAAAATGACAGGAATTGAGGAGCGATGAATATTGTTATTTTTCATTTTATGTAAGGTGATTGTGGCTTCCAATTGGGAATAATATAGGCAATAAATTCTACTCATTTATCTACGCAAAACGCGAAATCCATCTCTTTGAGGGTAAATAGTGCCTACAAATGTATCTATTTTTCTATGTTTTTCAAAAAGAGAACTCCTCGTTGTTCTAAATAATTCTTGAAATATTGCCACCTTGAAGTGGCTAATAGTCACTTATATAGGGCTTGTTTTTCTCTGTTCAAAATTTATCGCGTAGTCCGTTTTCCTAATTATTTTCCGATTATTTTCAATTAAACCAAAAAATATTCTAAATTAGCGGACGAAAACGTTATTAAATTCTTTCATTTTTTATCAAAACATTACACATTATGAATTATGTAGCAATTGCCTTGGGGGCAATCTTAATTATGGTTTTAGGATTTATTTGGTTTCATCCGAAAGTATTCGGACAAAGTTGGATGAGAGGTGCGAGCCTGACAGAGGAGGATATGAAAAGTACCAATCCAGTGCATACGATTGGCGCATTTTTAATGGCTATTGTCATTGCTTATGCCACGTCAAGATACGCAGGGCATACGGAAGAGGGAATGAGCCAGTTTGTGCATGGTATGTTTCACGGATTTATGCCGGCGATTATGTATGTAGCACCTGTATTGGTGAGTAAAGGACTTCTTGCGAGGAAAAATTTGGGCTGGATATTGACGGAAGTGGCTTATTGGGTATTGGCGATCACGCTTGTCGGAGGAGTTGTTTACGCCCTGACGCCAGTAGCTGCGGCTGTAGGATAGGTTTTAAAAAATTGGTTCTTTGACAAATCCAGTGGTGAGTATATTAGTTAAGGGATGAAAAGATAATAAACGTTACATCTTCACGCCGTTATTTTTCCTTTACACGAGCCAAATTTGACGCGAATAACGGGTTATTTAAGGAGAATTTGGTGAAGTATAGAGGAAAAAGAACGAGTCGAGAATATACATTTATTTTGTTCCTGATACTAAGGGCGTGCCCCCCTCCTTATCAGTCGGGGGTCGGGCTATCCGGCACTCTCTTCATTCCGCTATCGCTACATTTCGTTCAAACAACACCTCCTATCCCTCACGCAAAAAAGACAAACGAACAGACGAAAGACGAATAATCACTACATCTGTCAAAGAACCTAAATTCTCAATGAATGAACCATTTTTGATGGGGTGATACTTGATCCATTCACTCAAAATTCATTCATCCCTAAGAGCCTTATTTTCATAAGCATCAAGAACAAAATAAATGTACATTCTCGACTTGTTCTTTTTCCTTTACACTTCACCAAATTTTCCTTAAATACAGTGAGTATTCGCGTCAAATTTAGTTCGTCTAAAGAAAAAATAACGATGCGAAGAATGTACATTTATTTAATTTCTTTCACTAAGGTTTTTTATCGAAAAAATTAATTACGAAAAATATAAATATTTATTTTTTTATAAAAAAATGAAACAGAAAAGAATGATTTGCGTAAAACGTATGGAAATTCAAAGGAAGGTAATGTAATCGGAAAGTAAAAAGAAGAGAAAAAAGTGGAATCCACCTCGATAAAACCCAACAAATATCGAGGCGGACTTCCATAGTGGGAACGGCAAAAAATGACCCACATTTAGGTCCATAAATTTGGTAGATGGACCAAGGTCTTTCTGTATTTCTCGCCACTTTTGGCAATTCAACAAAAAAACAAAATCAACTTAACTCAATTAGTCTTTATTTTTGAGGTGTTGTGGGTATTGATTAGTAAAGAATCTTTCGTAGCATCGGAGGGAAGATGCTTTGAATATTGATTAGACGGTCGTAAAGATTCTTTACATCATCATTTTGTTAATCAATTAATCTAAAAAGTATTATACAACTTGATACAGTTCTTATTTATTATTATTTAAAAAATGCAATTTCAGTGTAAGTATTGACTTTATCATTAATCCGCTTTTACTTTTCTGTCAAGAGAAAAGTTGGAATCCACCTCAACAAAACCCAACGAAATGATGAGGCGGAATTCCATAGTGGGAACGGCAAATGGTAAATCTTTAGGGTCTTCGCAATTTATAGCCTTTTTTGCGGAGACCTTTTTTTGTTTTAACTACAAGAAATCATATATCTCCTGTTTATATCTATTTTTCAACGCAGACATTTAAATTAACCAAATAAAGGTAAATGTATAAATGCATAGTGATGAAATTCATGTATTTAATAGCCTCTTTATCAGGCTACTGCTTGGTGCTGTTGGCATTTTTGTGCCACCAGATTGATAATCCAAGTGTCTGGATTAGGGACTCTTTTATCGTCTAAGTGATTCATTAGTTCGAGCAATGCTTCGAAGGCAATTACTCGTGCCGTTTTGGGATTGCTGAGCATTGATAAACAATACATCGTGAGTTCTGCGTGGCATTTATCATATAATGTATGATAGATGGGCCAGTTGCTGATGGTATTTTGCTGCCAAAGCAGGTAATACATTGAATTCTTGCTTTTCATATTAACAAATGTTTTGTCTTGCGACTGAGTTTATAAAATGATGTTGTTTCTTGTGAAGTCGAGTCATTCTTCCGATTAGCCGTCGGAATTATTTAATAGCCTTTAAATTTGAATGACAAAACCTCTAAAAAAAGTAAAGATGATGTTGTTTTCCTCCAGAGTTTGTGATGGTATTCTCAATTATCTTGTGCGAACCGCGTTAATTTGTATAGTGGTGTGTTGCGTTCACATTACAATATTCGGGGTATTTTGTCAGAGAAAAAAGTACAATTAATTGAATTTCTCTCTCTTTTTTTGTTTTTTTGTAGTTGCCATTTTTATTGTTTTTTTGAGATAAGTTGTTGATTATTAGTAAGTAATTAATAATCAATACTGTTCTTTGAGCTGTAGTTTTATCCCGTTTTTTTTCAAAAAAAAAGACAAACGCTGTTTTCTTATAAGTCGTATGATTTCACCTGTGTAAAGGCGATTTTTTTTCAAGAACTGGTATCCAAGTTGTCAATTAACTTTCGTGAACTTTTCGGTTTGAATGTTTTTCCCTCCGTTCACATTACAATGTTCGGGGTATTTCGTCAGAGAAAAAAGTACAATTAATTGAATTTCTCCCTCCAAATTTTATACTTTTACAATTAAAAACAACGAAATTTAATTTTAAGATAAGAAACTGATTATCAGTTTTTTAAATGAAAATAATTTTTTTATGTTGAATATGGTTTTCTCCCGATTTTTTTTGATAAAAATTCTAAAAAATGAATAATAGTAAACTGATAAAACTGTTCATAGGTTTATCCAGAAGTGAATTATTGGAATTTGGCAGGTATATCAAGACGCCTTTTTTCAATAGAGATGAGAATTTGGTGAAGTTATACGAGTATATCAAAAAATATAGCCCGGAGTACGATTCACCAAAATTGGAAAAGACATACTTTTTGAAAAAAGTGGCTAAAAACCAAGAAGTTAAAAGCAGACAAATACACGATTGGATGAGTGACCTCACGCGGAAGTTGGAGGATTACCTAATATATGTGCAAGTACGTGAGCAACCCTTGAATAGAGATTTTGTATTATTGGATGCAATGAAGGATCGTCAAATGGATGATTTGTTTTTCAGGAGCATCAAAAATATGAGAACTAAACTGGATAGTTCGCCAGAGCGTGATATGTTTTATTATTTCAATCAATGGCGACTGCGACATGAGGCGTATTTTTACACCGGTGATTCGAAAAGATACAGGGATGAGGTGGATATAAAAAAGACAATGTCAGAGGTTGACCAATTTTTTTGTGCGGTCAAACTTCGTTATAGTGCAGAGATGATGACACTTGAAACAGAATATTCAGGAGATCATAGTATTGCGTTGTTGCCAGAGGTCTTACGCGAGATCAGAAAACCTAACTATCGAAAAAATCAACTTTTCCGGATATATGAACTCGTTATTGATTTGTTTTATGAGGAAAAAAACAGAGATAAAACCTATGACCAGCTCGAAAAATTGATATATGAACACCTTAGTTTGGGAAATGAAGACGAAAAGCACACCTTGCTCAATTTTTTGTTGACCCATGCTAATCGGGGATTGATAGAAGGTAAGTCGATATATCGGCAAAAAATGTTTGATTGGTATGTTTACAAAATTGAAAATAACCTTATTCTTGAAGATGGTTATTTGCCGACGATGCATTTTCTCAATGTAATGTATCTCTCAATGGCACTCAAAGAAACTGGATGGTTAGAAAATTTTATTGATGATTATACTGATTTTCTAAGTGAAGACGTGCGTTCGAACACAAGTCTACTCGCAAAGACACATTTATATTTTGCTAAAAAAGAGTACAAAAAGAGCCTTCGGCTTTTGAGACAGATTAGCGGAACAGAATTTATTTATCCGATTATTTCACGCACGCTTACTATTCAATGTCTTTATGAACTTCAAGAAACTGAACTTATCTTGATAGAATGTAATAATTTTAGTAAGTATCTTAATCGAAATAATAAAATGGCAACACAGATTAAAAACCCTGTGAAAAACTTTATACGTTTTGTGAAATTACTTTCGGAAGCGCCTTACAGGAAAGAATTGACTAAAGAGAAACTTTTGGAAAAGCTAAATGCCATGAAGTCTATACGAGCCAAATCATGGTTAAGTGAGAAAATAGAGAGTGTGAAGTAAGGGAAGACGAAAAAAATAATCTGTACGTCTGAATTGTTCTTTTTCTTATATGTTCTACTAAATTCTCCTTGTCCCAAAACGAGTTTGGGACAGGCTGTAGCTCGGCTATGTGCGTCAAATTTAGCCAAATATATAAAAAAAATAACGACTTCATTTGGGGTAGATTACTTTCTTCCTCTTCCTTAATTTATTTCATTTGCTTCACGTTCTTTATTTTTTTTACAAATTGATAATAACTCTCTGCATGCCTGCGGAAGAGATAATTTGAACCATATAAAATCCTGATTCAAGGTCGTCGAGGTTGAGCGAGAGATTACCATCTACACTGCTATCTTGAGCAACTACCTGAAGTCCACGCATCACTTTCACTGTGATAGGTACAGGTGCGGCTGTTCTGTTAGCACTTGGCGAAACTTCCAGTCTACCTGCTATGATAGCTGTAATGTGTCCACCACCTTTTTCTTTTTCAAGAGTTTGTACTTTTTCATTTGGGTTTATCGAATCTACTGCGAAAGTATCCGTATTAGTAAAAATGAATAATACGAAAAATAATAATGTGATAATTGTGCTGAATTTCATAAGTGCTGAATTTAAGGTAATGTGAGTAAAAGATTTTGTTTCCGTTTTTTGGAGAATCTCCTATTTTATCTTTTGTGCCAATCATTCTGGGAAGTAGCCTTTTCTTCGAATGTTTGATTAAATGCACAAAAATAAATCAGAAAATTATTGAGTATTTTGTATTTCAAGGGTATTTTAAATTTTACCCCAATCTTTTCCTCGTAGCTAATTAACAACAAGAGAGATGTGAGATATAGTTTTGTTTTGTTTTATATTATTAGATGATTTCTGTTAGCAAACTTAGTAGACAAGGGCTTGAAAGTAAATACCTTTTGCGGGAAAGTTGTGACATGGTATTTTAATTTGTCTTTTCTTATTTGATTAGTTTAGTTTAAAAATAGTTGTTTGGGTTTCATTAACTTCTATATCGAATTGATATATGTTTTTACGGAGATATTTGATGAGTGTTGCAATAGTTATTTGTTTTTTTTTGCATGGCACAGGATATTCTATTCTCTCGAAGAACTTCTATAAATTAACTGATGAATGACTTTTTTATGAAATAAGTCTTAATCACAATTTGTTAAATATTTAATTATCAGTAAAATATGAGTTATTAAATTTTCTCTATAATCTAAACTTATGATTTAAAAAATTCGTATTTGTACAAAGAGGACATTCTTTTTCGCCTGAAAAAAAATACATAAGTAAAAGTGACTTTTTATGTGCTAACTATACATCGTAAAGAAAAGGAGAGAATAAGAGCTAAAAAAACTATGATTTAGAGCTTGGTTTGATGCAAAAGCCATAGGGTCTTCAATATTTTAAACGCAAAAATTGCGTGAAAAAGGGCGGTATTTTATCACTATATGGTTTTAATAATTATTTTTTAGCCAACTAAAAAGTGATATTTTTTAGCTTATCATAAGGAGTGAAAAGTGAAAAAAACATTGTGATTTATCGAAAATGTATAAAAATATTTACCAATATTTTTCTTTTGCCTATGTTTGAATGTGTAACAAATCTGAAAAAGCCGATTTTGAAACTTGCATTTTTGCATTTGTTAGATCGAGATATATATCCGGACTTTGGAAAAAATGGAAATTAGGGAATTGGGGAATTAGGTTTAATGCCATAAGTTACTGATAATCAATATTTTAAATTTAATTAAAAATAAGTAAAATAAAATATTTTAATTTATGTAAAGTATTGTTAGTTAGGCATTTACTTTATTTTATAATACTCCAGTTTCCTAATATCCAAAATTTAGTATACATAATACCTCATCTATTCCTATAAATAGAAACAAATCAGTTAATAAAACTTCAAAAACTAAAGTGCTTAGATACCATATATTGGATTGATGCGTATAAAAAAAGAGGCTTCCGATTAAGGAAGCCTCTTTTTGTATAATTATTTCAGTAGGAAAAGCGAGAAGTTTACTTCATATAATAATTCGCTAAAGGCGAAATCATTAAATTTGAACTTGTGCTTGCCTTTTGCACTTATTTTCCGCCTTGAAATTAGTTATTTATCTCGCATCTCTTATCTAGGTACACGCGAACTTTTTCCATTATTTATTTCCCAATAAATCTTATCAGAACCGTTTGTATCACCATCAAGATTGGCATCAGAGGAACGATAATTATCGAAATTACCATTACCATCCGTCCAGATGATTTTATCTGCACCCGTGATGTCATAGCTTAAAATATCAGAATTTTGCGCCAGATCGCCTGAAAGCATCGCCCATACACCTGCTGCGATTTCTTTCTGCCCAACACCCGTACCGAGCGCGTCTCTATACGAATTTTGTGTAGTAAAATCATAGACAATCTCTTTATTGACTACATTTATAGCTTGCGGTGTCATGATACCCATGTGGTTTCTATGCTCCACGACTACGTAGAACGGACCCGGTTCGGTGGTCTGTACAGGGCAATCACTAGGAAAAGTAATCGTTCCATCTTTCATCAAAAGACCTGCTGCTACAGCTACTTCAGATACTTTTGCGGTAGCCGAACGTACAGAGACGAGTACCCAATCTACCTCACTACCCGTATAGTTAGCTCCTGTATAGTTGGCACCTTCTGTACCTGTATAGTTCCAGGGGGCTACTGAGTAAGGATGACCCGCAGGTGTCGGTACTACCAGATTACTGGCTGGTGTTTGTCCCGGCAATATCTTACGGTTATTGCTGAGTTTGGTCGTCATATCGCCACTCACATTATCATAAGGACCTTCAAGGATTGCGCTTATGACCAATTGGTAACAAGGATTTCCTTCAAAAATAACTCTCCAAAAATCAAGTTGTGGCGGTGTATTATTCACCTCATCCACAGCTACATACTCCAACTGTAAGTACGGATACTGGCTGGCATCCACGACACCCGGGTCAAAAACGTGGTCAGTAGCCGTCAGTCCACCCATCAAAAGTACGCGATTGCCATTGGCATCAATACCATATACATTCATGTGTACACTATCATCAGCTTCTAGATCCGTAACATCCCAGTGCATTGAACCCCACTCAGTCGCAGGTCCGATAATGGTAGAAAGCACCGTGCCTTCATCCCACGGGTCTTTTACAGAGAAAATAGCTTCGATAACATCACCTTCGTTGACAGCGATTTCTTCTTGTGCTGTATTGTCTTCCAAATCAATTAATGCTGCATAAGGGACACCGCCCAAGTTAGCTGAATTTTGCAATTCAGTAATACCATAACTTTCAAAGGCATCGAATAAAGATGGACTCCAAGTTTCCGGCTGATAATCATTGAGGCTATAAATGAGTACATCGTGTACATCCGTCAATGTAGGTAAAGTATTATTGAGGAAATTCTCTAAATTCTGCTGCCCTGCTGCATCATCTGTAAGGAAGGTGTAGGCAGGCTGAGTAGTTTGAGAGATGAACGTTCCGTATTCTCCAACGTTATTTGCAAGGTCAACGGCATCATTCCATATTGGGTCGCCATTTTCATCAAGTAATACGACATAAATACCCTGTTCGTTTTGCTCAAAATATTCTACATCATAAATACGCGAACCACCAATGGAGAAATCAATTTTGTCAGTAGTCAATACACCTACATGGGCGTTGCTAACCACGACTTCGATACCACCATTCACAAATTCAAATTCGCGTGTATCCTCATTATAAACCATTGTATTCGGATAACGGTCGTCGAGAAATTGGTAATGATGTGATTGATTCCAACCCGGATACTCACCATCAACATATACGTATGACATATTCTGCCATCCTGAGGCATTGCTTACTTGCGAAGCCTCTACACGTACACGCCAATAATAAACAGTTTCTTCGGAGTAATTTATAGGCGGATCCCAACTCAACACACCACCCGTTTGCTGGATAGTTGTTGATTCCAATAATGGACTATTATAATTTTCTGTCGTATCAATTTCTATGTAATACGTGAGGTTTTGATTGGCGTACAAATTATTAATTTGTGCCTCAAGCGTAATATTAGGGTCGCCTTGTATGCTATAATTGCTCGGCGAAATAGGCGTCACCACATCTGCATATACAAAGATGTTTGCCGAACCGCTGTTGTTGCCTTCGGCAGTTGGGTCAGGCAATTCGACAACGACATCATCCGAATCTACGGTGACTCTAAATTCGTTCATACCCACCGAATTTATGATGGCAGGCATGGTATAGGTATAAGATTCTTCAAAAGCAGGTGCATCAACCAATTCACTGATAACAGTGACAGTAGTACCATCCGGCAAAATTCTTTCGACGAGTACACGTACTTGCTGATCTTCTACTTTGCCAAGATTGACCAAATTGAATGTAATATCAATATCTTCGGTTGATTTTGGCTCGGCAATATCGAAGTTGATAGCACTCTCTCTGACCGTATAATCCGGTGCAAGGTCATTATTAAGTCGAACCGCAGGGTCACCATTTACAGTCATTTGCTGATAAACAATTCGGTTGTAAACATTCAAATCTCCAGCAAGAGACGTAACAGCAGCTTGTGCAATATCTCCAATACCCTCACCATAGTTATCTTTTGACATTTTAAGGTAAAAAGCATCTGCAAATACATCCAATGCACCGAGGCTTGAAAGCCCAATAGTTGCCATGAATGCAATTGTTCCTCTATCTTCTTCAAAAACGAATTGTTCACTCATTCCAAAGGTCTTGGTATGAATTTGTCCGTTATAACAACCAAGTGAGAAAAATATAGGAAATTTATTAACGTTGTCGTACTCACTAGGAAGTTTCAAATTAAAGTCAATATTATTTGGTGTAGAGTGTCCGTAAAAAGTCATCAAAGAAGCACCTTCGGCAATCAACGAATCCAATCTTTGACTAGCCGAACCTACTTCAGGGACAGAACTGTTTTGAATAAAAGATTCCACATTTGCACCATAATATTCATTAGATATTTGAGCTTCATAATTGCCCAAATTATTGACTATAGTAGATTGGATATTCTGGTCACCTCCGCCCATATGAATTACTCTTTTTCTCCATGCTTTATCGTCAATCGTTTGAGGTAGTGTTGCATTTGTATTCTCATAAATCATCATTTTATTGAGATAAATAGCAATTTGTTCGGGTGTGGTAGCTGGTAATTTACCAAATGCCAACCGTGGCGCGTCAGATTGTATAGTCGAAGTAAGCAGCATATCAGAGGGCTCGTGTCCAAACGTAGTGGTAAAAGCAGGTTGCTTAGTCCAGTTTTTACGAACCGAGTAGTAAGGACGCGATTTACCAATCATAAACATATATCGAGGGCGCGGCGTCCAGTTTGCCAATGAGTAACCTGTGAGATTACGCACCGATTGGGGGTGACGGCTGATACCGTATCCGAATTGGTCATATAACTGATCAGTTGTAATAATAATCACGTCATAACCCGTAGAAGTACGATAATCTGCATATTGTTGTACATAGTTATTACCTGCACCATCATCCATCAAAATAGGATTGGAAACGATGATATAATCACCTTGATTGGCTGCCGCAGAATAGTCAATAAAATCAACTTCATTTGGCTCAAGCATTGTATAACTATGGTTTTGACTGACCAAAACCAACTCACGGTCATTTGCCGAAGGGGGCAATGCTACTCTCACCGTATTTCCACTCAACGCAGTCGTGATACGCAGATTATTCGTCAAATCGTAGAGTATCGGTGCTGCACCGCCATGATTAAAATCTGTGATTTCCAGATATTTTTTATTAGAAGGGTCGGCAGGAAGGTCAAATTTATAATTGTCCGCATTGCCAAATTTGAATTGACGCGGATATTTGATAGCCATTAAAGAAGTGGCATACTTATCAGTCGCACCCAACAAACCTCTTACTTCCATAGGATTCACGCCATTCGTCAGCATGCTTGTAGAGATAGGCTCATTTACCTGACGCATCAAATAATTGTAGAAGGTAGAAGAATCAGTAGTTATAGCTGTTCCGTTGACCGAAATCTGTAGACTGTGATTCGCACCTGCACCTGCTGCTGCCAAGCGTACACGAACTTCTGCATCAGGACCACCTGTATAAAGATCGCTAATAGTGACGCTACCCGGCGTAACCTGATTGAGTTTATAAGCAAAACCCTCACCAGCAGAAAAACGAGACTCGTACAAACCACCATAAGGTTCGCCTTTATGGTATTTATTGAAAAGCACATGACGTGCATCATCCATAAAATAAGGCTCTGCCGCAGGTGGCGAAATCAGGTCGTTTGGTGTATCTTGAATGTGGTTATTACTACCGCTTCCCCAGGTCAAAAAGTAGGTGGTCGTATCCGTAAACATACTGTAATACGGATTCAGTATATCATCAGGCGATGCGTAGAGATGTCTATCCATTTCGCCCTGATTTTCTTCACCATAAAATTCAATGAAGTCACTACTGCCCAATGTACCGACACCACTGACATATATAGGCACTTTACTGCCCATAGCATACAGTTGGAAATCTCCGGTGCTAATAGCACCTACAGGTACTCCGGCATCTGCCAAAGCCTGTTGAGAAATACGATATAATCCATCTTCATGGACATAAACCTTGTAGTAATCTTGACTGTGATTAATCCATTCGTTTCCGTAAAGTGTCTGACCATCAATGGTCATCTGCGCCTGCAATGCGCTTAGTAGAAACAGGAAACTTAAAAGAATAGTGCTTGATAGCCTTTTCATAAAGTTGAGTTTTTAATCAATTTATTATATATTAAATATGTTAGACTCTAATCTGAGAACTTAAAGCCTACTTGTAAATCACTATAAAAATTACGTTTACAATCACTTAGGAATGAAAAGATAATAAACGTTACATCTTGACTTGTTCTTTTTCCTTTATACTTCACCAGATTTTCCTTATCCTGAAAGCATTCGGGACGCATCAAATTTGGCTCGTGTAAAGAAAAAGAACGACGTGAAGATGTAACGTTTATTGTTTTTTATCCCTTAGTACACCGTCCAAAAAGTGAAGAAACTTTTTGGACGGTGTACTTAGTATCAGGAATTAAATAAATGTACATTCTTCGCATCGTTATTTTTTCTTTAGACGAACCAAATTTGACGCGAATACTCCCTGTATTTAAGGAAAATTTGGTGAAGTATAAAGGAAAAAGAACAAGTCGAGAATATACATTTATTTAATTTCTTTCACTAATGTATAATGTATAGAATACAAACTATTTTATGTCTTTCAAATGACATAAGTAGTTAATTTTTTGTTTTGGTGAACCCTGTTGTATAACAACTTGGGATTTGAACTTGGCTTTGGGTGGTAGTATACGCAAGTGCAAGGTAAATAGGCGCATACGAAATGAGTGTGTTAATATTTAGACGACAACTTTTGCTAAATAGTTCTGTTTGGCGTAAAATTAAATTTTACCTATAAATATTATGCAAACATAAAAATTTAAACAATAAAATAAAAGTTTATTCCAGTAAAGTTGTACAACAATCACATAGATATAATTCTACTAAGATTTATACCGTTAAAAAAATGGCTATTTACAATTCTTTACTAATATTTCATTGAAAAATGGATTACATGCAAAATAAATAATGGAAAAAGATATGCGCTTAAAGCACTAAAAAAATTAATGTATTTTTTATGTAGGACAATGGTACTTTAATACCAATTTTAAATCAAATTAACATGTAGGAATAAAGAAGGCAATAGAAAAGATTAAATTATGTATCTTGACAAATCATTGGGAATGGGTGAAAAGCGTTATATGTCTCAATTTGAGCCTTATTTTTATAACAAGATAAATAACTTGAATGTGTAAAGTGAAGCCCAACTTCAATCTCAACTTCAACTTCAAACTCAACTTCAACTTTTAGAATTTGCGTAGCAAATTCGTTCTATAACCTGATTGTATAATTTGAATTTGAATTTGAGATTGAATTTGAGGTCAAACCCAAAGACTTCCCTTCCCGATTTCCTTCAATTTAGTAATTGTTGCTGCGGGGTTTTCGGCTTTAAAAACACTACTACCAGCCACAAGTACGTCTGCTCCGGCTTGCAAAACTGACTCAGCGTTTTGAAGTCCTACGCCACCATCAATTTCGATTTTTACAGCAAGGTTTCTCGTGATAATGCGCTTCTTGACTTGTTCAATTTTCTTCAAGGTATTATAAATGAATTTCTGCCCCCCGAAGCCCGGATTGACCGACATTATCAAGACCATATCAGCTTCCTCCAGCACATCATCCAGTAGCGCAACCGGTGTACCCGGATTTATCGCTACGCCTGCCTGTGCGCCTGTTTCGCGTATCTGCGCCAGTGTACGATGTATGTGCGGGCAGGCTTCATAATGCACCGTAATGACATCTGCTCCCGCTTCACGAAATTGCGAAACATATTTTTCGGGTTCGAGTATCATCAAATGCACATCAAAGGGCTTTTTTGAGATAGCTCGCAACTGCTTGATGATAGACATACCGTAAGAAATATTCGGCACAAAGCGCCCATCCATCACATCCAAGTGGTACCAATCAGCTTCCGAATTTTCGACCAAATCAACTGCCTCGTGCAAGCGCGTAAAATCAGCAGCAAGCAAAGAAGGCGCAATTAAATGTTTCATAGTAAATGAGTTGAGAAAAGAGTAGAGAGTAGAGAGATGGAACTCTTCACTCTCTAACTCTCTAACTCTCTAATAGTTTCTTTAAATATAACATCATACTCCTCCAATTCCTTCAATACAGGCGTATAAACCTCTTCCATAACAGGAATGTTGACGCCCGTAGCTTTGATTTTTCCGAGCATAATCAGTTTTACAAAAATACCAAGCGGCAAGCCGACGAGGCGCGACATCGCAGTATCTACCGAGTCATGACCTTTAAGTACCATCGTAGAAACGAGCGATTCTGACTTGCCATCCAATTTGTAATCAAACTCGTGCTGCATGATAATCATGTCTTTATCATCGGGTTGGAGTGTCCATTTTTGTTCGAGAAGATGCTGAAGAATTCGGGCAGGTGTGGCTTTACTGAGTCCAATTTTCGAACGGTCAAAAATACCCAACCATTCGAGTTTTTTGATGACATCCGAATCTTTATCAATTTTGAGCAGTAGCGCAACGCGCTCTTTGAGCGTATTATTACCTTCGTTACGAGGCAAATAGCCATCTACCAACTTATAATATGTCAAATCTTTAGAACCAATAATCGGGTAACTATCATCCGTCAAACCAATTTGTACAAGCGCATTCCAAGCATCACAATACCCTTTACAACGCAGTGTACCGCGCAGCAAACTCGGTATTTTTTCCAAGCCATAAGTCGTTCGATAGAGCAGCGAACTACGATTGGGATAGGCTTCGTATTGGCCCATACCCGGCACGTCAATAGTTTCATATTGAGCAAAAAGACGATGGTAAGGGATGTGCTTATAATGTCCATCTTCGATGTACTGGGCAGTGCCTTGCCCGGCAAGTACCACATTGCGCGGATTCCAGGTAAATTTGTAATGCCAGGGATTATTATCACTTTCGGGCGCAACCAAGCCACCTGCATACGAGCGAAAAGCGGTCAACTCCGCACCTTTTACCCTCAATTCATTGATAGTCTGCATGGCAGACATGTGGTCGATACCAGGATCGAGCCCCATTTCCCCCATGAAAATCAACTCGGCAGACTTTACCTGATCACCGAGCCGATACATGTCGCGTGAGATATAAGAAGCCGTTACCAAGTGCTTTTTGTACTTAATGCAGTCCTTCGCCACCTTGAGGTGCAGATGCGCAGGCAACATCGACACCACCACGTCATTGCGCTCAATGATGTCGCGGCGGTCATTGGGCTTCGTCACGTCAAGCCAAGTACCTCTACCATTTGGGTGTCCGTTCACCTTTTGTTCGGCTGCATCCGGGTCGGCATCCGCTACGGTGACAAACCAGTTGTGCTTTTCAGCTTCTTTGAGTGTATATTCAATAAGGGCTGTTGCCGAACGCCCTGCACCGATGATTAATATATTCTTCAAAATTTTATAATAGGTTTTGAATTAATGAAAATGAAAAGAATTTCAAATAGAAGTGAAAACCACAACTTTTCTTCTATCTTTGAAGCCCTTTTTTTGAGTGGTCAGGCTATTTTTCTTTAAAAAATACATAAAAATAGCAACTGACTTTTGATTGTGAGGCAGTTAGTAAGATAGAAAAGGCAAAATTAAAATAATTAATGAGAATACTTAGTTTAAATGCCAATATAGAGGTGCATGAAAATGTAAAAGTATTGCCGGAGGCAGATAAAAAACTGTTGGAAGCTGCAAAAAACGCGATGAAAGATGCTTATGCGCCTTATTCCAAATTTAAAGTCGGTGCAGCCTTGCGACTCAAAAGCGGACAAATTGTCATCGGTAGCAATCAGGAAAATGCAGCATTTCCAGTAACCTTGTGCGCCGAGCGAGTGGCGATATTTGCGGCAGCCGCCCAGTATCCGACCGAAGCCATAGAAGCCATAGCCATTACCGCAAAAAGTGGCAGCCGCATAGTCAACAAACCAGTGACACCCTGCGGTTCGTGCCGACAGGTGATACATGAGAGCGAATATAGATTCGGACAAGTCATCCGCGTTATTTTGCACGGAGAAACCGGCGAAGTATACGTCCTAAACTCAATAAAAGATATTTTACCCTTGACTTTTGATGCCGATTTTTTATAAGGAATGAAAATGGCGGACTTCAATTTCAATTTCAATTTTAACTTCAATCTTTAGAATTTGCGTAGCAAATTCTCTCTCTATCCTTATTGTATGATTTGAGATTAAGATTAAGATTGAAGTTGAAGTTGAAGTTGAAGTTGAAGTTGAAGTTGAAGTTGAAGTTGAAGTTGAAGTTGAAGTTGAAGTTGAAGTTGAAAAGTCTACCCACTCATGCAACGTTTCTCTTTCCATTCCCTACTTAATTATAGAGTTTTATTTTTGTAATTATATTAAAATTTGGTTAGTGCCTCTATTTATGAAATTGAGGACATCAGTTCAATTCCAATAAAGTAACAGCAGGAATCAGTAAAAGAAAACGATTTTCTTCTTTACTTCAGACTAAAATTCCTCTACATTTGTAGAGGAATTTTTTTATAGAATAAAACGAAATGTATAGCGTTTCGATGAAATACCTTTTAGTAACGAGCAAATAATAAGTTTAGGGAAGAGGAAGAAAATAATCTACCCCAAATGAAGGAGTTATTTTTTTGTCTTCCCTCACCACAAATAATGTGTTATTATAATGTTAATGTGGCTATTCAAGTGTATCGTATGACTACATTTACGTCTAAATATCAAATTAATAATTGATTTTAACAAGTGTATAAAACATTAGGGGGAACTTTAATTTGTTTTGTTCCTGATACTAAGTGAAAGAAATTAAATAAATTGTTCCATAATGCGCCGTAATTTTTTCTTCTAAAGAATTCAAAAAATCGTTGCATAGCCATAGCTACGGAACTATTTTTTGTGTTTTTTAGAAGGGAAAA
>Ga0209187_1001989_pt1 | contig 21009 bp, 5 predicted proteins | sample BantaG_FD_187430 | JGI IMG/M metagenome (GOLD analysis project Ga0209187, IMG submission 187430) | Marine algal microbial communities from Bantry Bay, Ireland - BantryBay_4 metaG (SPAdes) (version 2) | ecosystem: Host-associated > Algae > Red algae > Unclassified | place: Bantry Bay, Ireland...
ACGGTATGGGTACGGTGCTGTACAATAATAATGTCACAGAATGCACGAGTGATTTGATACAATTTGTAAATAAGAAGTATGAAACTGGAAGTTAAATTCATATTTATCGCCTTGATGATAATTGCATCATGTACAAGAAATGGAATGGAAACATTAAGTCCAGATGACTATGTAAATTTCATGGAAGATGAATCCAACGGATTTCGAAAGAAGGTCGTTGTCGGCGAAAATTCTTACACATTTCAGATGAAATCTCCAGAATATATTGCCTGCAAGGAGCATCAGGTAAATCCAGATGAAGAAATTGCCGCACGCGTAAATCAACTGGGAAGCACAATATGGTTTAATATCTATTTGTCATCAACTAAAGGAAATGAAAGTCTGCTCAAAAAAGGTGTTTCTGGAATGGATGAGTATAATTCTCGATTGAGTTATTTTTTAAATACTGCGAACTCTCAATTTCGTTGTATTAATGATGGTGCGCAGATGGAGAATGTTGGTTATTTATTTGAGAACAACTATGGAGTGACTCCATATGATGTAATAATCATTGGATTTAAAGTTACACATCCAGATAAAGGAATTGTGTTAGAATATGTTGATGGTCTCTTTAATGATGGGATAATCAAAGTTAAAATTGATCATAATAAATTAAGCGCTTTACCCAAGGTGTCCACTTAAAATTTGAACTAAGAATGAGAATTAATTATTTGAGAAAACCGAGAAAAATTATATTTACTGCAAGAGTGATGCTCATTATTTTGAGTATACAAATCTTAGCGCCATTAGATTCATTTGCTCTGACCTCTGGGCCTTCGCAGCCTGAAATGCAGAGTTTTGAACCTGTCGGTACAACAGATTTGGTTAATCTGTTTAGTGGTGATTTTAACTACAATGTTCCTTTATTAGATATTGAGGGATACCCTATAAATATCGCCTATCACGGAGGTGTGGGTATGGAACAGGAAGCAAGTTGGGTCGGTTTAGGCTGGAATATCAATCCTGGAAATATAAATCGTGCGGTTAGAGGGATTCCAGATGACTTTGATGGTGAGGTAATTGAAAAGACAATGAATGTCAAAGACGAAGTCAATTTCGGTTTGAATTCTGGCATTAACGCTGAACTCTTGGGTATAGACTTGAAAAAGGGGTTCAAAAATTTAGGACTTGATTTAGGCATTAGTTTTAGCAATTATTCTGGTTTGAGTACAAGTCTTGGACTTAGTGGTCTAAGCGCAAGTTTTAACAGACAAACTCCTATTGGAAAGAACATTGTTGGTGCCATGAGTTTTTCGCCAAGTGTTGGTACTAATAGCGGTGCAAACGCGAGTGTTGGAGCAAACGCCGGTTTAACAAGTACCGAAGAATTAAGTTTTGGAGAAGATGAATCTAAATTAGTGTATGGTGTTCGTAGAACAGAAATTGGGAGAGCAAACATGGGGTGGAATATGAATTCTCGACAAGGTCTCATGCAACAAACTTTTGGCGTAAATCCATCAAAAACAATTTCAGATCAAACAATTTTTGGTTCGTCTCAAGCTACATACAGTACTAGCTTGGGGTTGAACTCCTCTTATACACCCATTGCACTTTCAAATTATGTACCTGTTATTACAAACCCTTCATTTGCAACAGGCTTGCGCTATTCAACAAAAGTTGGGGTCGCATTCAGTGGAGGTTTAGCAACAATTCCTATATCTGTTGACATCAACACTGTTCAATTCGAATCTGATGGATCAAAAAAGGCTTATGGCTATTTCAATGCTCAAAATGCAACCGAATATGATATAAAAGACTTTACTCGAGGGCAGTCTGGAAGGCATAGCGCTGATATGTCATATTTACCCGTCGCTTCCCAAACTTATGATTTATTTAGCGTAAATGGCCAAGGGACAGGAGGTAACTTTCGGGCATTCAGAAATGATATAGGCTCAGTCAATGATCCTCAACTGGAACCAACAAATACGCAAAAATCGCTGAGTGTGTCAGTTGAAGGTGGAGGAGGAAACTTACATGAATTTGGAGCTGACGCCCATGTTTCATGGACATCTGCACAATCTGGACCTTGGAAGGATTATGCAAAACCATATAATCACTCAAAGGTGAATAGCTTATACGAGCCATTTTATCTTAAACAGTCTGGCGAATTGTCGGTGACGAATGAAAAGTTAAAAGCTCTAATAAAGGACCAACAACTTATTGCAAATGAAACTCAACATAAAATTGGAACTATTGATGGAAATTCATTGCAATATGAAAAACGAGCGGCTAGATCAAATTTGATGTATTTCTTTGATGGAAATGAAGCGGCATCTTCTTCTGTTAGTTTAAACCCCTCAATTGAAAGCTATGCGGATTTAGGATGGAAAGAAAAAGGGAGTGCTCAAATTCATAATTTTAGTAGAGTGAGCGAGCTTAGAAAAGCGGGACATGTTTCCGAAGTTCATCAGTTATTGCCAGATGGAAGACGTTATATTTTTGGAGTTCCTGCTATGAATAATTGGCAAGAGGAATATGTTGTCTCTGTGAGCACAAACGGAGGCGCTCCAAATGATGGACTAGTAAATGTTGACCCTCAAGATTTAAATAATGAAGTAGGAGAACCTACACATCCAAGTGGCTCCTACGGTCAAAAGTCATTCATGATGACTAAAACTCCTGCTCATGCGCATTCGTATTTGCTTAGTACAATACTTTCTTCGGATTATACAGATTTGACGGGTGACGGAATTAGTGATGATGATTTGGGTTCCTATACGAAATTTAACTACACACTAAAAGATGATGCCTATGAATGGAGAACACCTTACGAAAATGATCAGGGACGCTTCAATCAAGGTGTTCGCTCAAATTGTCATGATGACAAAGCGAGTATTGTCAAAGGGCAAAAAGAGTTATGGATGTTGCACTCTATTGAAACCAAAAATTTTGTAGCAGAGTTTAGAACATCACCTAGGGTAGATGCAGCAGACGCAAGACCTTCTAACAAACATCACTCATTCAAATTAGATAAGATTTTATTGTTCAACAAAGTCGAAAAAATAGCAAGTCCTTCTTCAGCTAAGCCCATCAAAGAAGTTCGTTTTACCTATGATTATTCGCTCTGCAAAGGAATTCCAAACGTGAGCACCAATGCTTCTGGAACCCCTGGCAAGCTAACATTAAAAGCGATTTCTATTAAAAACGGTCAATCTGACATTGGATTGCTCAGCCCGTATCAATTTGAATACTCAACAAAGAATCCTACATATGATATCAATGGAAAGGATAATTGGGGGAGCTATAAAGGTTCCAACGAGAATGTGGTCGACATGAACAATCATGAATTCCCTTACGCCACACAAGATGAAGCTAAAAGCGATCTGAATGCATCGGCGTGGAATTTAACCAAAATAAATCTGCCTTCTGGAGGTCAAATTAATGTTGAATATGAAGCTGATGATTATGCTTACGTTCAAGAAAGAGATGCTCATGAAATGTTTGTAGTTGAGGGTGCAGGACCGAGTACTAAATATGAATCCAATCAGACGCTCTATCAGAATAAGAATAATCCGAACAACTATTTGTACTTCAAAAGAAAAAAGAATGATGAATTGGAATTGCCTTCGAGTCTTTCGATGTCGGAGAAGCTGAGGGAATGGTATTTAGGACAGAATACTTCCCTATTCTATAATTTTGAAGTTAATATTAGCGGTAACGAAAAAGCAGCATCTTGCCCTTCGACGCCTTTAACCGATAATGTGCGGGGGTACGCTGAAATAGAATCAATAGGATTGTGTGATAATGACGATTACGGTTGGGTCAAGTTGCGTCCCAAATTAATACATAAGACGGGTGGCGTTTTGAAGAATTTCATGAACTCAAACAATGAACAGCTTATTCTAAATCCGATTAGTGTGAGTGCTATTAATTATGCAAAGTTTGCAAATAATAACGCCCTATTTCCTGACCAGGACATTCCGGTTGATCTAAACGCGCCAATTGCAGCAGCGAAGGCCTTAGCGAAATCGTTTGGCGAATTTAAAAATTATGTGCGCACCCCTTTCTATACATTTCTAAAAGATGGGCGAGCAAAAAGCTTCAATAAGTCTCACTCATTCATGCGACTGAAGTCTCAAGGGTATAAGAAAGGTGGTGGACATCGAGTAAGTCAATTGACCTTTTCAGATGGATGGGATGTGATGGTCAATGGAAATTTAGAGGCAGTTTATGGGTCAAAATATAGTTATACAACTGAAGATGCCAAGGGTAGAACAATAAGCAGTGGAGTAGCCACATACGAACCGCAACTTGGAGGTGATGAAAATCCTTATAAGGAATTAGTCGGCATAGACAAAGTTGGCAATGAGAGCAGTTTTCCAGTGACGCATCCTACTGAAGTGATGGAGGAAGGGCCAGTTGGTGAATCTTTGTACCCTTCTGCATCAGTTGGCTATTCAAAGGTGAGCGTTGAAAGTATTTATAAAAACCAAGCTAAATCATCACAACTCATTCAAAAACACGAATTCTATACCGCAAAGGACTACCCACTATCTCACGACGAGACTGCTTTAGAAGTACTTGAAAATGAGTATCCTGCGAAAATATCTTTCAACCCTTTTAAAGAAACAGATTTGCAGCTCTCTCAAGGTTTTACCTTGAAGTTTAATGATATGCATGGCAAAGCCAAGAAGCAGAGTACGCACGTTTTGCGCGGTGATGAAGAACAGCTTGTTGCCTATAAGAAATATGAATATTTTACTGCTGCTGATGGTCAATTAGATAACAAAGTTCCATGTTTATCTTTTGAAAATTCGATCGAGCCAGAAAAAACTTTAAAAGAGCTGGGTGTAGATGTGGACTTCACAATTGATACGCGCGGCACAAAACAGAAATCATATTCGGGAGGATTTAAATTTAATAACAATACATTTTTATTCGGTGCGCTACCTCTTTCGATTCCTATGCCGTTACCCACAACACCCAATACGAATGAAAGAAAGTTTCATTCCGTTACAGCAACAAAGGTTGTTCAGCAATACGGTATTCTAAAAGCAGTAGAAACTTTTGAAAAAGGTGCAACGGTGCGTTTGTCAAATCAGTGTTTTGATGCGATAAGTGGTGAAGCCTTGATCACAAAGGTTGAAACTGAACATAATGACTATGAGTATAATGTAAAACACCCTGCTTATTGGGCATATGTTGGCAAGGGGCCAGCCTATGAAAATATTTTATACAAAGAGAGTATTCAGAAGAATGCCGAGGTCATTGAAGATAAGATGTATGTCTATACAGACAATATTGATAGATTTAATGTAGGAGATGAAATTGACTTCCAATTAAATTCATCATGCTACAATACGGATGGTGGAGAGAGGTACAAGATGTATGTTGTCGATAAGGGGGAGTCAATCACGGTGCCCAATCTCTCAGCTCAAGCTGAAGCAAGTTGTGCTCCTGGGACCTGTGATGCACCGTCAAATCCGAGTTCTCCTATATTATATTCACTCCAATATGATCATGCAATGCCATTTCATAATCATACAGATGCTCCATTTGACTATGCAGTGGATGGTCCGCCCACATACCAAAGTAATAGTAATTTGACTGCTACGGTTCCCAATCCGACGGATTTGCATATTCGGGATAATGTATGTAACATTCCTTATACTCAAATTTTTCATGACAATGGTGCCTTAGACCCCAACACTCCTTATTCTGCGTATAAAACGTCTGGATGGACAGATGTGATGGTCGGAAGATCTGGTGTTCCTATTCTGTTTCCTCACTATCAGATTATGCTGAATCATCCACATTTTGCTAATCTTAAATCAATCTTGCAGCCTACAGGAAGTTCATTTCAATATCCATTGAAAAAAATGAATTTTAATGTTAGTGGCCCTGATTACAAGATGTATACAAACATGCCCAATGGAGAAGGATACCACACCTTCAATATCCCACTCTATCCTGGTGTTTCTTCTTTTAAAGCTGGAGGTGGGTATTTTTACTCTTTTCATGGGGCTAACCCCAAAATCCGAGGTGTCGACTTTGAGGCTAAAATTGTTGACCAAAATGCCTACACTAGCTTATTGTCCACCCATAATATTCCAAATATGGACCAGACGAATGAGCTGTTGAAGGTGACCGTTGAAATTCAGGAGAAGTCTAAAATTATTCTCACGGAAAAAAATGTGGCGATACCTCCTCCTGTCGTAGCATCACCGAATTCATATACAGTGAAGAGTAAAACTACGACTCCAGATAATTCGACTGTAATTGTCTATACTCCAACGACACCGCCCACTGCTCCAACAACTGTGACGTCACCAGGGGTTATTGAACATACCATTCAGGACCCTGATCAGCCAACAAATATGCCTCATAATGTCAAAAGAAAATCAGAGTACATTTTTTACTTCCCTTTCGATAAAAATAATAATTCGCAAGCTCTTTGGACGGAACTTAATTCGTTAGTTGACCCTTCATTAGGCTTTGAAAAAACAGCTAACTATGAACATTTGTACGATATAAATCCAAATATCCCCGCAGGATCTAACGGCTGGGCTAGTTATCCTTTCAAAGGAGGTGTTCGTGATTTATCTGGTAATAAAATTAACTTTTCTGATCCAAGCGTTCCGTATAATATTGAATACGATGCGGATCTAGTTTTTAAGTGCAAGGCTGAAATAGTTGATAATGAAGTGCCATCAGCTGGAGTCAAGAAACGGAAAGCAATAGTTCTTAAACCAAGAAAAAGGGAAGCTCTTCCAGATGTCGGGAGTCAGTCCGACATATTCCGTTCAGAAGATATCATTTATGATGGACTGTTGACGGTAACGCGTTCTGGCAAGAAGAATCAACTTGCCGAATCTGTGATGGATATCGCGAGTTTGCAGAATCCGATTAAGTCTAATAATAAACTAAGGACAACATTTAATAATGTCATTTCTGCATCTTGTATTGAATATTCTGATATGGCGCACGTGCCTTCCTCAGTCGCAGACTATGGCGATATCAATAATGATTACTTTAATGAGATTTTGAATGGGATTAAAGGGAATTTGAGACCCAAGAAAGTTTATCAGTATCATGAGGAAAGAGCTTATGCTAAGAATCTTGACAAGAATAATGGATTGATCCCGCTTGTTTCATCATTTTGGGAGTATAAAAATTTAAATCCTCGAATCAATAATTCTTTTGCTCATATGAAACTAAGTTCAACTGGTTCTCACTGGTTTTCTAAATCAAATGTCATCACATACGACGCTTGGGGAAATGATCTAGAAGTCATGGACGCTTCAGGGAACTATCATAGCAATCTGTTTGGTTACAATAGAACCTTGCCAACAGCCGTCGTAAGTAATTGTCGAACGGGCAATGCTATGTTTGAAAACTTTGAAGATCCAATTCCGGCCTACACTAGTTTCTTGTTTTATAACCAAAATCCTCTCATTGAAGAACTTAACAATTCTTCAAGTAGTTTGAGTGTGAATTCAGAGGCACATACAGGAAATAAAGGCTTGCTTGTGAATTCATCTATAGATATCAATATACCCATCGTAGCACAAAACAGTCAAGCCCCCAACAGTGTTAATTTTAATAGCAGCATTCCTGAAAAACCTCTTGAAGGATTGTATCTAATCGATGGAGAGAAGTACTTAATAAATTGTTGGCAATATATAGGCCTAAACGCGTCTATTCCTTCATCGGCTTTACTCAAAGTTGATAACGGAAGCATTGTGAATTTGAAGGCTAAAACTCCGAATATAGACGGGTGGGTTCAGTTTGAAGCCTCCTTCACTGCAAATTCAAATTCGAATTGCGATATGAAATTTCTGACTAGCGCTAAATTGGATGACATAAGGCTGATGCCTATGAAATCTAATATGAAGGCATATGTATACAATCCTGTGGATAGAAAGCTTATCTCAGTCTTGGATGAGAATCACATGGCCACAAAGTTTGAGTACAACGCGGAAGGGAAACTGATCAGAATTAAAAAAGAAACAGAGAGAGGGGTGCTAACCTTAAAAGAGTCTAGAGAATCATTGCGCAATCTGCTTGCCCCACCACTTGGTGCATCAAGTGTAAATCTGAACGACCCGCTTTCATATTTTGAACCCATCGGAACGAACGCTTCTCTTTCACTTCCGGTACCACCAACTACAAATCAATAGTTATGCGATATTTATTTTGTTTTGCCATGATGTTGTTTCCTCTGTTGTGTAATTCCTCAGAGAATCCGAAAATAATTTCGCTGCTCAAGAATACGTTCAAAAAAATGGGTATGAATTACCAGATGGATTATACAATGTCTGTGAAGACGACAGGTCAAAGTTTCAAGGTGACGAAAGGTAAAATGGCCGGTATGGGTGATTTGTTCTACGATTCCAGTAGAACAAAATTCATCTTGCAGAATAAAAGCTGGATTATCCAGGCAGAACATGATACTAAAAAAATACGAGTCGTAAATATTGCTGCATTTATAAAGAAGCATAAAGCCGAACCACCCAAGAAAATAAATTCATTCGGCCCAATGGATGACTCATTGTTCAACAATATTTCATATAAAGTTTATAAAAGAGATGCTAAGGGTTTGCGATGGCTCAAGCTCGATTTTAATGTAATGGAAGACTCTCCTGTGCAAGATTTTTACATAGCCTACGACAAGTATCTGGAATTGCCCGTTGAGTACAAGGGCACGATTAAATACCCTGCGGCATATTCATCTTCTAAAAATGAAACCACAGGGAAGTTAGAGGAAAAGGTGACTTCATATGTAACCATAAAATTTAGATGTTACAATATACAGAAAGCGAACAAAGAACTTTTTAGCCATTCCAGGATTATAAAAGAGAAAAATAAAAAGTTTGCAAGTTTGAATAGATACAAAAATTACAAAATCAACTCACTAAAATAAAATTGATATGCGATATTCTATGACAAAAGTTAGCCTAGTGGTATTTCTGCTTTTTATGTTGAACAATCAAGTTCTGCAAGCGCAGTCTTTTAATCAACATACAACTGAAATCGTAGGGGAGTCGATTTCAGGATATGAATTGTCTGCAAATTTTGTAGCTACCGATTGGACGGCAACACCCACAGATTATTGGGGAACAACACCTGGATTGATTGCTGATCCATGTACGTGGGATCCTAATTTCAATCAACCTCAAGATTGTATGGAGGCCATGGTCGATTTCAATTCAACTGACTTAACTAATTTCGATATTAAGGAAACGAGAGCCTATATAAAATTGGAAAATATTTTTAATGATCAGCCTTCCATGGCGTCAAGCGCTCCGCAAATATTTTCTCCTTATGTCTATAAATTTCATGTCCAAGTAAGAACATATAAAAGCCTGAATTGTACTCAATTTGATGTGCATGATGAATTCCTACTTCTATCTTATTTACCTGATGGAACCTTGGCATATCAGGATGTGAGTATGAAGACCTATCCTGGGGCTTATTCAATTCAAGCCCAAATAATCGATGTCTTTGATGTTACTGACGAGTATTATCCTAATGGCGCACCTAATGGAGAGCAACCACCGGTAGCTTACCCATTAATTGGGACTCCTTCTTCCGCAATCAAAACGGGCCTGGTCTACTCTAATGGACTTTTGAGAACATCTCAACCAAATTCTCTCATTTCTTATCTTAAGAAAAATTGGAAGCTAAATGTTGGAATTAGTTATCAAAAGTTTGTGAAAAAAATTCCAGGTGCGACGCCCACTCAATTGTATGAATCAAGTAATACTGCTTGGAATCAAATACAATTGAATAATATAAGCTCTACCTTCTCCCAACCGTCGAATAGTGTCACAATAGATTGGACGCCACTTTTGGGAGAAGATGTCAATCCCGTTCTCTACGAATTGGAGTGGGTTTACGTTGATAACTATGAAGTGACTGATAATAATGGGGCAATTACCGTTTCTGAAAAAAGCCAGCAGGATTGTCATTACAGCTTTTTGAATAGTGCAACTCGAATCTCAACGGACCAATCATCTTATGAAATCCCATTAGTGTTTAAAGAAGGGTATCTTATTTATCGAGTGAGGGCAATCCGACCAGAAATAAGCCAGTTCAAAGAATCTCGATATACGGCTTGGTCGCAAACCCTTGATGTAGGAGCAGTAGCGGGCTTAAATAATTCTCATTATTTTAAAATTTTAAAAGCTCATTTATCCGATGATATGAACTGGAATTACCAATCGAGTTTTGCGGAAGAAGGGAAAAGCAAAAATGTATTGAGTTACTTTGACGGACTGCTGAAGAATAGGCAATCCTTAACGAAGTTTAGCTCAACGCCAAATCAAATTATTGTAAGTGAGCCTAAGTATAATTATGAAGGAGGAGTAGGCGTGCAAAGTCTGCCGGTTCCTGTAATTAAAGATCCCACGGTCGACAACGAATTGAAATTCCAGGAGAATTTCATGCTCAATCAAAACTCAGCACCTCTGAGTGCCGATGATTTTGACCAACAAAACTCTAACAATCTCTCAAATGGCTTGCATTCAAATTCGTTAGCAAGCCAATATTATTCAGGAAATAATAGTTTGCTTAGCACACAGCCCAATTCAACATATTTGAAAGCAATTCCTGATGCAGAGAACTTCCCCTTCATAGAAACACAATTTGCTCCTGACGATCCTTCAAGAATTAAGATACAAGGCGGTGCTGGACAGGCACTTCAAATAGGTTCATTAGCTGGGGCTGAAACGAAGTATTACTATATGGATCCAGAACAATCTGAACTCAATCAATTTTTGGGTTTGCATTCAGGTTATTCGAAATTTTATGAAAAAGTTATTACGCGGGATCCGAATGATCAAATGAGTTTTTCCATAACGAATAATCTGGGAAAGCCCGTTATGACGGGTTTGATGGGTTGGCCTTCTGATGCGAACGATGATTCTCCATTAGTGAAGCTAGACAAATTGGCCGTCGCGAGCTCAAATCCGACGAATTATCCTTGGACTAATTTATTGGCCAATAATTTGCCTCTGTGGAGTGGAAATGTGCTCAAGGCAAATAAAACCTACTTCAATGAAGTATCCGGGGCAACTGGTCCGAATAATTATTTCAAAGTAAACCTTAAGTTGCCTCCATTCAATGCCTGCGAGTCAACTTCATCCAATATTGCAAAACTCAATGTAACCATTGACTATAAACTTGAAGTGATAGAAGAGAACTCGACCACCGCAACCCAAGTTTTAACTCATTCAGAGAATCCAAGTAATGGAACGCTGAATAAGACGCATGTTGGCCAGGCAGATGGAATGAATGTAGGAGTGGCAAGTGGAGAAACTATTATGAAATTTGAGGCGGTGTATGATGAAAATGAAATTTATGAAGACGTGAATGCCTTATTAGGTGTTCAATCCGATGGTTCGATTGACTATACAGTCCTAGAAAATTTAATTGCAGGGACCAATTCTTGTCTAAAGGAAAAATCAAATATCCTTGGCGAAATAGGCGAAGGCTGTTCGATAAACCCTGATGCGGTCTCAAGTGATTGCGCTAATTATGAGGATCAATTAATTGAACAACTCTCACCCGGGAAGGTTTATGGTAAATACCATCGTGTTGGAACAAAGAAGATTGTCTTAGGGGATAGACGTTCGATATTTTCGATTGTACGATGGACGAATTTTAGTAATAATATGATATCTTCTATCACCTCGCCAACAACTAATATGATTATTGATGAGTGGGACGAAAACAATCATGCTCCTGCAGCTACCCTAAGTTATGGTCAAGATGAGTATGTGCCTTGGCAGCTACCTGAAATGTCAGATCCTACAAAAAATACAGAACTGAATACTTTGTTGACGCAATATCAATCTGCTACGATTTCAGCTATAGATAAACGAAACATCATGGGAGAAATATTAGATATCCTTAGTGATGAGTTTATACCAGTATATGCCTTCCAGCGTTATTTTGAATTGATGCCATCAAACCCTAGTCCCGTACCTTTTGTACCTGCTGATGAACTCATTGATGATTTTGACTTATTAAAGAATTCAATTCCTCTTCTGGAACTTCATCCAGAATTTTGTACGTATGAAAAATTGTACTGTGACCATAACTCTAGCTTTATCAATTCTTTTGAAAATATTCCTTCCTATGAAATAGCAGAGAGTCTAAAACTCTCTAGTCTAGCTGAACTCAACACTGCTGACCCATTTTCATCTTGGTTGACAAGCCCTACTATTGGAGGCTCTATGTCAGAGTTGACTGAAATAGAAGTTGTAGATTTAAACAGTCCAAACTCTCCTCAGCCAGCAATAAATGTTAGTTTAGAAGTCTATGCGCTAATGATGCTTCAACCACAAGATGTAATTTGGTTAGAAGACTTGCTTGCAAGCCCATTGAGCCCAAATATTTCTTTAAGTACTTTGACCGATGCAGAACTTGAATTATACTTCAAAAATTTAAGAGCTGCTTACCTCGGGAATCGCGGAAAATTAAATGCTGAAAAAATGGACTTTGCATGTTCAAGTAGCACCCTCTCAAAAGACTTTATACAAGAAGAATGGGAAATATTTAAAGAGTATCTGGATACAAATAACGATCCGAAAGTTCCACCATTCGATGCAGGAATTGTAGCTGCTTACAATTCCTCATCCGCAGCAGCAACAATCGGAACCACTGCCGATGAAGTCGATGACAACTATTTGTATGTTATTATGAAGTCACTGCAAAATTGTACCAGTGTTCAAAGCAATGCTTTATCTAATCTAGAAGCTGATATCAGCCACTACTTTAAAAAGATTCGATTTTCGAAGAATGATAGAGCATGGAAAGGTGGGTTAACCCCAAGCATTCTCAGAAACTTAATGGTCCTCAATGGTATCGATATAGACGATCTTTGCAATCCCTACTTATTTGATTATGAGCCGTCTCCTGATTTTATCTTGGAGAATACCGAGTTTTGCGAAGATCCAAAATTGATAGACGATCTTAAGAACACTTTTTTCTTCGAGCAAGAAGCCGTTATTAGTTTACTCAACGAATCTGTGCCCACATTAAATACTGGTATAACGACAATCACCCAATCGCTTAGCTTGGATTATGCAAACTCCATTGATTCCCGAATACTACATACATTAGGTTATTTTGATAATAGTTCAACTACAACTACGAGCACAAACCCTGTAACTCAAACTGTCACGTGCAATGTGACTTACAAATATGATGCGGCAAATAATACACCAAATTTTGAGTATGAATTTATTTCCGCTCAGACTGGCATTCCAAATCTCGTCCTAGAAATGAAAGGGACGGCAACTTATAATGATCCAACAAGTCTACCATTGCATGCGGGACTTTCTCAACTCTCTGGTGCGGGAGATTGGTTTTACTATTATGAACCACCCAGTCCACCACCATCATACCAGTACCCATGGATTCCCGTTGCTACTACTACGGCCCAAGATGCTATTGGAAATGCAGCATTGAATCACATGGTGAATGCAGGGACTAACAATGGATATTTTTTCTACTCAACTTGTTCGCAAGACGCCTTCAATGCAAAACCAAGCATTGAATTATTCTATTATATCAATGCAGATTATATGCCACCAAATACCAATGCGGTGCAATCTACTTGCCTCCATAGATTCGAAATGAATTTAGATGTTCTTGGTTTTTCAACAAAAAATTATACCTGTCTCACACCAATCGAGATGAGAGAGGTGTACGAGGATTTTCAAGATGACGTCATCTCTGATCTAGAAATTAAAGGTCGAGAACATCCGAATTATACCACAGTACTGCAGTCTTATTGCAATTATAAATTCAGGAAATCTCACCACGCTGAGCGCTATGAGCATTTTATGACGGGATGTAACCTCACTTCCTTTGATGAAGTGCCCAATTACTACTCATATGTGCAAGTGCATACAAGCAATGCGAGCGATATTGAAAACCTTCTCAATTGGTGTGCGAGCTATGGTTCACCAAACAATAGTCTAAAAGATTTAGTCTATACATGGTATGCCGACAATGCGAATCAAAACCATCTATACATTGACTTTAATTCCGTTTTCAAAGATGAAAAACTACGCCCATTTCTTGATATTTTATCAACTCAGCTTGGATCCTATTCAAACATGTCCTATGAGATAAATAAGCTGGAATCAGAGAAAAGTACAGCACCACTCACAAATGATAGAGTAGAAGTGCTCGTGAAACTTGCGGATTTGTCTTCTTTTCAAGCCCAACCAAATGCGCTTGTTCCAAATGCAACGGTTCAATATGTCACAGTCAAAAGCATGGACTTCTCGAATTTAAATCCAGCCTCTGTAACTCTGGCAACTGATTTTGTAAAGCACACTTACGACCTGCCAAACAGCTTAGGCCCAAGCGAAAAGGCCGACATGGTTTATCATTTGAGAAATGAACTTTACGACAAAGAAATTCCCTATATCTGGTTTTCAACTCTAGAGTCGCATACAAATGAAGATAATTTGCATGTCGATAAGATCAACTATCTCAGTCATGCGTACGATGTGAATATCGCGAATCCTCAAGCGGACCATGATGATATCATAAACGCCTTAAAAGTGCCTCAATTGAAAGCTGGTACGCTCAATTCTTATTCTTCAACTGGGAACTACTTATCTTACCAAAACCCATTGACGGCTCAGTTGGATGGCCTGCAAACATCAAATGATGACTATCTCTCAGGGACACTCTATGCCGCTCAAGGTTCATCAACATCGAGTGATGGACTTTCTTTCTTGAGTTTCGTCTTTGATCAGTCAAAGTATAATAATGTAAGTTCCTTTTTAGGATTAGGGTCAGTAAGTCTGTGCTCCAGGTCACCAAACTCAATCTTTTATAATGCAGCTGACTATCAAGCGAATAATTATGTGCCGATGACCTACAACGCCAGTAGTTCGCATGACGGAAGCTATGCAGTTCTGCCTCGCATTTTAGATAATAACGTTTATTGGTTCAAAATGCGCATGCTCAATGCGAACAATGAAATCATTGACTATCGAAATGTCTATCTTAAAATTCCTGATTACTTTAATTTGGAAATGCTCAAACGTTTTGAAGTAGATCCTGCGAGCCTGCAGGTTGTCTTTTCAGAGGAAGGAAGTCGCTTTTTTACAGTGAATTTTAATTCAATGGTTGGGGATGCTCATGTCAGTAATTGTTTTCAAGCCATGAGCTTTACGGCTTTGGGTAAAACTGATTTTGATTTACAAAACGTAGCTCCTGAAGTGTTTGAGTATGTGATGTTGTGTGACGATGATAATGTAGCAATTAACGATTTTGATGTTTGTTTTGAAGATGAAATTCAACGTAATAAAGAAAGATCAGATCAATACTATAGACAGTATGTTAATAAAGTCCGCGACAATTGGGTAAATGCATATACGAAACACATAAAAGAGAATTTGAAAGCGAAGGTTTTCCTCAAAAAACCTTCAATGAAGTATGCCATCACACTTTATCGTTATGATAGAGCAGGTAATTTGGTTGCGACTGTTCCTCCAGAAGGGGTACGAGAGCTGAGCAAAGAGGCAATTGAAAATATAGATGATGAGAGAGCAGCTGTAAATTATGCCACCTATGACCAAGATGTGGTGACCATCAATTCAACGTCGCATGCGACCGTCCCAGAGTATCATAAAACAACCACATATGCCTATAATTCACTCAATCAATTGGTGACTCAAGGAACTCCAGATGGTGGTGAAACAAAATTTTATTATGATGCTTCAGGGAAATTAGCGTTCTCTCAAAATGCGAAACAGACACCGAATCATCAATTTTCTTATACTTTATATGACGACCAAAATAGAATTATAGAAACAGGGCAAATAGACATTAATATAGGGAGTAATGTCGATCAAATGATAGAAGATCTCAGAGACTTTAGCTATCCTCCTAATTTGCTTTCCGAAGGGAATAAAACGATTAGAGAAATGATCAGATCTTATCCAAGACGAGAGGTCGTGCGCACTTTTTATGATGAAGAACTTTATGATTTTACCGCGAATTCAAATGGGCTTAGCGCTCAAAACAATTTACGGGCTCGAGTATCTGCCATCGCAAATTATCATGCCCTAAATCCAAGTTTCCCGAACGACAATGCACTAAACAATTATAGTGTGGCTGTTCATTATAGTTATGACTTGAGTGGAAATGTTAAAACATTGACTTATGATATGCCGCAACTTGATTACATTAATCAGCGTTATAAGAGAATAGACTACGACTATGACCTTTATAGTGGTAAGGTAAATCTCGTAAGTTTTAATAGAGGTTTTGTCGATCAATACTATCAGCGCTATGACTATGATGCGGATAATAGAATTACCAGTGTAGAGACCTCAAAGGATGGATTGCTCTGGGACAATGATGCTACATATGAATACTATCCTCACGGACCACTCGCACGAGTAGAGCTTGGCGATAAAAAATTGCAAGGAATAGATTTTGCTTACACGCTGCAAGGCTGGCTGAAAAGCATTAATGGTGATACCCCTGATCCTATTAAAGATCAAGGTGGTGATGGTCATGGCAACAACGAAATGCTTGCCGATGTATACAATTCGTCTCTATATTATTATGAGGATGACTACAAACCAATTGATGAAACAGATATGGGAGGAACTGATGATCGCCTAAAAATTTCATCAATTTCAACAGATCGCTCTTTATATAACGGAAACATTAGCGCGATGCTTTCTGCTCCCGGTGATTTTCAGCCCTTAGTGAGTGAATACCAATATGATCAACTCAACAGAATTAAGCAGGCGAGATATAAATTGCCAGATTATGGTTCAAGCAGTGCGACCTACGGTGATATTGTTCAGGATTATAATGGTAATGTGCATGCCAACAGTCCATTGGCTGGAGCAAATGATTTATACAAAACGAAATTTACCTATGATTTTGATGGAAACATTATGAGCTTAAAGCGCTATGGAGTGACCATCCCAGGTGCTACTGCATCTAAATCATCCAGCGATTTGGTTGCTGACAATGCGGAAGTATACCTAATGGATGACTTAGATTATTTCTATGATTTAGAATCGGCCCAAACTTCTGCGACTGGTTTTGATTATACGAAGAATAACAAACTCAGAAATTATACAGAACAAATAGACAATACCCTCGCACCGAGTATTCCATTTAGCAATGATCTCCAGAACAAGACGTATGTGCTACCTGAGACACCTATGAACTCGCCACGATTTGAATATGATGCCATAGGCAATTTAGTTGCAGACCGAACAAATCCTAAACTCTTGAGCAATATTTTTTGGACACTTTATGGCAAGGTGGATCGGGTAGAATATGATAATGATGAGCAGAGTATATTCAAATATGATCCTACTGGACATCGATTTTCAAGTTCTAAAGTGTTGCCGCCAAACAGTACGAACAACTCAACAGCTTTTGAGGCACATATAAACGAGTATTATATCCGAGATGCATCAGGCAATATCATGGCTATTTACAAACACAGACAAGATTATTCTTTTTCAAATGGATTTGAAGTATTGGTGGGTGGACTCACAGGCTTGTCCAATTTTGAAACAACGCTTACGACAGTCGTGAATGGAAGTGCGGACTTTTCAAGCGAACTGACTGCTCAAATCAATGAGCAAAATTCATCCTTTGCGAATGCTCAATTCAATGCTAAAAATCCAGGTTTCTATGCAGCTCACAATATGCCCATTCGAACCACTATGATTGCTCAAACAGAAAATATTATCAACGATTTTATGGATTCCGATAAACAGACTCTAGTTGATGCTGCATCGACTAGGTATGAGCCTGCATTATTGGAACCACTTTGGTTCGAACAGAATGAAGAAACCAAGAATACATACATTTCGCTCCTGACAGCAGAAAATGATGTGACAGAAATGCAGGCTATCATAGATGCGCTAGGGACTGGTGCTACGGTAGAAAGTACGGAAGGTTTTATAGAAGAGTTTATCAATGCACAAAATTCTTACTCTATGATGGAGGCCTTAAATTTGTTGGCAACACATTATAATGGCGGAGCTACTTCTTGGTCTACGACGGTCGATAGAATGATTGAGGATGAAAACTTCAGAGGGACTGACTATGAAGAGTTTAGCTATTTGAATATTAATAGCTTTCTGGCGAATCGATTGGGCACACATGGTGCGGCATCGGTTTTGGAAAGCTATTATGACGCACATGCCAATGGGCAAACGATTTTGGATGAATCGGCTACATCTTTGCAAAAGTTGAATGTCATCTATAATCATGAACCAATCAATTTTCATGCTGCTTTTAAGACCGAGAGCAATGCTGATGAAGTACTGGGCGGTTCGCTCGAAGCTATCAGCGGAATTTCAATTTCCTCTTTTATGAACGCATGGATTGCAGCTGACCCATCATCACTTGGCACGGTCCAGCCCTTAGCGCAAAGCATCATTGAGAAAGAGAAATATTACTTAGCTGAGCATCATTTGTATGGAAGCAGTCGTTTAGGAGTCAAGGAGTATTGGCCTGATCATTACAACTTCAATTGGGAGAAGGACGATCCAGTTGATTTCTTCACTTCTTTAACTGCCAACGAACTCTTGAGTAAGAAAAGACCGTGGTATTCTGATGCGTACAAATCATTAATTGCATCCGACAAAGTAAGCCCTTGGGGCAATGCCAATACAGATGACGTATATTCGTATAGAATGGCAGGCCAAAAGCATTATGAGTTGAGCAATCACCTGGGCAATGTAATGACGGTAGTAAGCGACAAATATGTCGAAAAACCGATCAATACCAGCTCAACGGATGCTGAAGCAAATGCCTCAATCTACGCAGCTTATGATTACTATCCATTTGGAATGATTATGCCGCATAGATTACAAAGTAATAATGTTTCCCAAAGCGCCCCAGTAACTAAAACATACTATCAAGTAGTCGAAGTGCCCATTCATGATGTTGGACTGAGTTCAAGTGCCGATATTAACTATTTCGATGCTTCCGAAGGAACGACAATAATTGTTGAACCCGATCCATATAATGGAAGCCTATTTGCCGAACGAGTAGAGCCTGATGGTATGGATGCCGATGTTTTGAGCCCTATGGCTGGAATTGAGGCCAATAAAGAGCTTACCCTGGTTTGCGATTTAGAGAATCTTACCGGAAATACAATTTTTATTGAAATAGAGCAGGAGGTGAGTACGGGTTCTTGGGAAGTTTTAGCCTCCACTACAGTTGAAAATGTGTCGGAAATTACTCTCAAAACAACACCTGCGACAGATGCTCCTATGCGATTGCGCTATCGTTCAAGAGACGGCCACTTTAAAGTGGGTCCCATTATGGTGACCAAACGTGATGAACTAGAAATGACAGAAACTGTGGTGATTAATAGTACAGATGCAGACTTCGATGAAGACTACCGTTTCGGCTTTAACGGTCAAGAGAAGGATAATGAAGTGAAAGGCATAGGAAACTCTAACACAGCAGAGTTTTGGCAGTATGACACTAGATTAGGTAGAAGGTGGAATTTAGACCCTGTTGACCAAGTTAACATATCCAATTATGCAGCTTTTGGAAATAATCCAATCTTCAATATAGATCCAAAAGGGAACACTTTTTGGTTGTTTTATGCAAATAGAGAGGATGCAGTTTTAGTCATGGTTTATATGGCCACTATCTATGCTAGTAAAAATGGTGAAGAAGCAATCCATGAACTTCATAACATGTCTAATGAGGATTACTCAATCAAGAATGGGTTATTTTCGAGTTCATACTCGGCATATAGTAAGACAATGACGTTTCCGCCGGAAGATGGTCCTTTTACTCTATTTCACGAAATAGATCATGTAAAAGAGGACGCACATGGCTCATATTATAGCAAAGCATCCAGTGAAGGAGGAGCGATTCTTAGTGAAAACTATTTGAGGTCAGTATATGGCAGAAAGGATTTTAAAACGGATTATAATTTCTTTTGGTCTGATTTTCCATTCGGTTCAAATCAAGAAAATTTTGACAAATACTATAAGCCTACAATAACTGATGTTAACGAAGAGGGAGAGTCGGTTGTGATTACTGGAACTGAAACAAATTTTACTTATGATAATCTACCCGATACGGAAAAAGACAGATATACTTTTGATATTAAGAAAGTAGATGCAGATTCTAAGGAGGCAAAAACGAAGACTAAAGATACATTTAAAATATTTTATGATTATAAGGAAACAAAAAACTCAAAGGTTGAGAAGAAAGCAGTCATCGTTACAATTCAGCCTCAGTAAATTGGCATTATTTGCAATGGCATTATTTGTTGCATGTGAGAATGGAGGTTTGCAAAATAATTCTTCTAAACGGATGTTTAAGAATTTTTTGGAAAACTCTGACTTAAGTACTTCAAATAATTACATTTCCCATGAATCTTTGTTCAGTGAGCTAAATGATGTTGTCAATGCTGTTGATACTCTCAAGGGAGAGGTGGTGCTCGTCGCTAGTATGTTCAGACTGGGTAACAAAGGGTATTCTTATGATTTAAAAGTCATAACTAAGAAAAAAAGGAGAAGTAATTTTAATTTAACTTCTGTGAATTTTTCAGAGGGTGAACTAAGGAATGTGAAGAGTCTAAATATGTCAAATCAAGTAACGCGAAGTTTTATAGATTTGAAATTTTCGCGAAATTGTGGGGATCACTATTTTTATATTAGTCCATTTGATTCTATATCTAACGTTACATATAGTCTCCTTTTTTTTGACAAAAAAGAAAGATACTTTATGAATATTAATATTGATAGTTCTCATTGCAGATCTCTTGATGACATTAAGTCATTTTGTGGAAAAAAGAATGTCACCAGAGCTATTCACTTCATCAATACAGTGGGAAAAAAATAGAATAGGGACAAAAAAGTCCGACTAGCGCAAGGTACTATCTTGAAAAACAAGTAAAATTCAATTATATTTGTAATCTTAAAAGGAATTAGTTTTTCTAGAACAAATTACCTTGTGTAGCCACGTTATTGCGTGGCTATTTTTATGCCA
>Ga0209187_1001990_pt1 | contig 20999 bp, 12 predicted proteins | sample BantaG_FD_187430 | JGI IMG/M metagenome (GOLD analysis project Ga0209187, IMG submission 187430) | Marine algal microbial communities from Bantry Bay, Ireland - BantryBay_4 metaG (SPAdes) (version 2) | ecosystem: Host-associated > Algae > Red algae > Unclassified | place: Bantry Bay, Ireland...
AACTGTCAAGCAAGAAGCATCAACAAGTTGCACTTTCACTATAATGCTTCAATGAGCGCAGTATCCATAGCTAAAACCATACTAAGAAAAGGAGTGCCTAAAAATGAATCAATCTCTTTATGTATAACAGATGTAAAAACAGAATTACAGAACAGAATTATGCTCAAAAGAATATTTTCCATCTATGGTTTTGACCATAATTTGATAAAAATTGATGAAATATATAAACAGGTCTTAGATTATGGCAAAATTGCAGCCTGATTCTTTACCGAACCATTGAATAATAATTAATTAATAATAACATTATGAAAAAAACAACCAACCTTACTATTCTTCTCTTACTGTCTTTCTGCCTCATCACCACACTTCAAGCCCAAGAACCTGGTGCCATCATAGAACAAGGTTCACCACACGAAGAAAATATCAATTTAGCCATAGAAAGAGGCTATTTAAAAATAGGAGATTTAGATGAAATTCATTTATCGATTGATAAAAACAGTATACAAACCCTTGGTAAAGATTTTGAATACTACCCTAATTTTTTACATCTAAATAAATTCGGCGGAGAAGTTGGGATTAATTTGGGAAATAGCTTCCCGAATAGCACATTAGATGTGAATGGCTCTGTGAATATTAGACAAGGACTTTTAGCCAATGGAATAGCTGGCACGACTGGTCAGCTATTATCTACTGATGCAAATGGAAATTTAATATGGACCGAAAATAACGATGACAACTGGATAAAAATTGGAAATTATATATATAACAATTCTGATAGAGTAGGCATAGGCATAGGCTCTATAACTCCAAGTACAGTTTTAGAGATTGCTTCGAGTGGCAACTCCCATAATGATAGTGGTCTTGCATTTAGAGATAATAACGCAAATCGCTACAATATGTATAAAGATCAAGCACATAAATTTTATATAGGTTATAATGGAGCTAAAGCATTAACCATAGATCCCAGCGGAAATTTGGGAATAGGAAATGTCAACCCAAACTACAAGCTAGATGTCAACGGCGATATAAATACCGATAATCTTAGGCTTAACGGTAATGCCTCGTCTATGTCATTCTATAATGGTAGCGATTACAAAGCATATTTACAGAGCTTTGGTTCCACAATGTCGATTGTCAATAGAAAAAATGGAAACTTACTTTTATCTACAAACAATCAATCAAGGCTTACTATAAGTGGAAATGGAAATGTAGGCATTGGGACAGGCTTACAAAATATAGAAGCTAAACTAAAAATTATAAACTCAACTCCCACAAGTGCAGGACTATTGATTGAGAATTCGGCTGGAGCTGCACATAATTGGATCCCCTACACTGATGGTGGAGTCTACTTAACAGCTGATAACTCTAACAATCAATTCGCTCGGTTTACACTTCGCGGATACAACACTAATGGCTATACCGATTGGGTGACTATAGCTAGTGACGAAGCTACATTCGACAATAGAATACGAACCCCTTGGATTATTCTTGACCATTACAATCAACAAGGTGGTTTAGTTATATCAGGCACTAACAATTCCAGTGCTTGGAGAATAGCGCAGGATCAAGGATTCTCTAATGATGAACCAACTGCATTAAAATTTTGGTTTGGCGGCACTTTACCTAGACAAATTGAAGAAGACGGAGATTGGATATTATTCTCCGACAAACGAATGAAGGCTAATATTAAATCTCTATCAGGAAGTCAACTTAAAAAAATACTAAATATAAAGCCTAGCCAATACAATTATATAAACCAACCAGAATCAAATGTAAAGTTTGGGTTTATTGCTCAAGATGTAGATAAAGAATTCCCAGAATTGGTTTCTGAAACTGCCAGTGGTATGCTAGGAGTTAATTATGAAGGATTTATTCCTCTATTAACAGCATCTATCCAAGAACAACAAAAAATAATAGATCACCAACAAAAGACAATCAGCGATCTATCAGACCAACTCTCAGAACTCTCCATTATCGTCAGCAGAATGAATCAAGAACTAAAAACAATTAAAAGATGAAAAATTTAATTTTTCTACTCATAACAATATCTATATGCTTAAGCCTGTCAGCCTTCAGCCAACAACGTCTAGAAGTAGAAGGCAAATTAAATCTTCATAATGACACACAAGCCGATCCACCCATCAATGGCGACATGCGATATAATGCCTCTGCGAAAAATGGAACAGGAGATTTTGAAGGATACCTCAATGGTGAGTGGTGCTCGCTGACCACTAAAATAGAAATCAAATATGACTGCGAGGGTTTTACAACAATTAATGGTATGATGGTCTCAGAAACATTTGATGAAAACGCAGCTCCAGGATCTTATACAGATGAATGTATTTGCGATAATAATAGTGACGATGATGGAGATGGTTTAATAGATTGTGATAACCTTATTTGTCAGTGTTATGATTATAATAATTGTAATATTGTCCCAGCCAGCGAAGATCTCTGCAGCTGTGATGATGGCCACGACAATGATCAAGATGGTTTGACTGACTGCGAGGACCCTGACTGTGCCAATAACGCAGCTTGCACAGAGAGTTCTTGTTCTGACGGACTGGATAATGATGGAGATGGTCTAATCGACTGTGAAGACCCAGACTGTGATTCGACTATTTATCCTGCAGAATGCAACTGTTTTGACGGTATAGACAATGATGGTAATGGCTTGACAGATTGCGAAGAAATAGACTGTTGCTCTAACCCTAACAATAGCTGTAATCAAGTACCTACTGAGACAGCTTGTAACTGCATAGACCAAATGGATAATGACGGTGATGGATTAGTAGACTGTCAGGACCCTGAATGCGCAGCCTGGTGTCAAAATTAGACCTGATCGTGCAAGGTTCAAAACCTTTGCAACTCTTATCAGAGTTGTGCAATGCGACGATTTTATGGAAAACGTTCCTATTTACAAGACTAAGAAGCTGAGCAGAAAGACTTACTTTTATTATAGACATTGTCTTAGGTTTGTACAACCCTAAGTTAGAGAAACCGACCATGTCTTCTTATATATTTAGGACACTTGTGAAATAATATTAATAATTAAAAGATTAATTAATTAAAAATAAATATTATGAGAACTGTACAAGGTACTATAGAAATAAATAATTACTCGGCAGCCATAGAGCAAGCTATTACAATGCCATCACGTGACCCCAATTACGTGATTTCATTGCGTGGTATAGCTCTGAAAGGGGATATCGATTTCGCCCTGCTTTATTTTTCACCTTCAGGGTCATCCTCTTATGGTAAAGGAGATGTATCACCAGGGTTTCGCATCAGAATATTCTTACAAAATGATGATTATCCGAAGGTCATAGATATGCTACGTCATGAGAAGCCCATTCACTTTAGCTATCAATATCGGAGTTTTTCAGATGATGATGACCAAGATCTACTTAGGCTAGCTCCTGATCCTGAATTACTCTATTACAGGCTGGCTTCTAAAGGAGATAATTTTCTGGGTGAACCAGTGGGAGAAGGAGAGTGATTGACTGCTTTACTTCATGTCCAAAGGTGCAAGAAAATTAGGACTTGTGATATAATGATATTAGTAGTAATTAAACCATAGCTGCATCCGATGGGTTCAGTACCCTGGGCTTATACTTTATGGGGCTTATCGCTTCATCAGAAGTAAATAGAATCTATGTACTGCACGATCAATCGACTTATCCTTCTCAAGGCATATATCCTAATACTTTTGCTTACAAAGTACCGATGGAAGCTATCATCACAGCTAATGGCCAAAGATTCCCTGATCATCTTAATTCGCAAAAATATTTTAATGTGGGATCAGTGGTCTTATCCACAGAAGAGCTATCTCAAAAAGAAATGAGCTATCTTGATTTTTTTACACAGCGAGCATCAGCTACAGAGGCCCTGATGGTCAGTGAAGGATTCACAAAGGGAAGTAGGAAGCCATTTTTTGCAGCGACGGAAGGTCGCGCCTCACTCACGACATCTATTTACAATGACGAATTTTGTCTTGATGGTATGATCTTGAGTGAGACTTTTGTAGATCCAGATTATATCGCGAATGATTTCATTATCAGCAATGCAGTTATTGATGATTTTACGGAATACCAAAGTAGTTGTTTCACATTGTTGCCAGATTTCGAAGTGATCCTTGGCGCCACTTTCGAGACCTTTCTCAATTCCTGTAAATAAGCCAAACAACATCAAACGATTCCTCAAGATATATATATAAATCGCACTTGATAATTAAGAATATCTGCATTCTCCAGCATATCTCTTTTCTGAAACTGTTGCAAAATTGCTTTTTATTAATGTGGCTCCAGAAATCGTAATTCCAGGCGAATTCTCTCCATTGTCAACTCAAGTAGGTATCGAATACATAAATAAATAGGCAATTCCTAATCCAATTATCAATTAGAATTGAAATTCAAAAATATCGTCTTACGACAAGACAAGTATGTGCGCAGATTGAGAGGTAATCATAACTAATTTAAGCTTAAACAGTATAAAATCGAATTTATAGCTGTCAGGTTTTTAGACTCTTAATATTTATTGATTTCTAATAATTGAATATTTATAGACATTAGCTTAAATTCGTTACAATAAATTAAGAAAAAAGCTCATTTACATAGATCATATGACAGATTATTCTTATGTGTTTAATGCACATCCTTCATTTATAGAATCTCTATATTCAAAGTTTCAGGAAGACCCATCAGCACTTGATGATGGATGGAGAGCTTTTTTTCAAGGATTCGAGTTTGGCAAACCCTCTAATGGTCACAGTGCCACGACCCCATTAGAAGCAGGCCCTGTAGCGAAAGAGTTTGCAGTATTATCGCTTATCCACGGATATAGGGATCGTGGCCACCTCCTATCTACGACTAATCCTATCAGAGAGCGTAGAAATAGAAAGCCGTGCCTTGCGCTGTCAGATTATGGTCTGACTGAAGAAGACCTCAGTGCTACCTTCGCAGCAGGAGTGGAAATAGGACTTCCTAATGCTACACTGAAAGAGATTGAGGCTAAACTACAAGATATATACATCCGCAATATTGGATTCGAATATGCTCACATAGAGAATAAGGAAAAGAAGATGTGGCTGAGAGAAAAAATCGAAAACAGGCTTCTCGATGGATCTAATGGCTTAAGTATTAGGAAGAAGAAGAGGATATTAGAAAAGCTAAATGGCGCTGTCGTATTTGAAAAATTCTTACACACGAAGTACGTCGGACAGAAGAGATTCTCGCTGGAAGGAGGAGAATCCATGATCGCCGCCATAGATGCCATCATCAGCAAGGGAGCTGAGGATGTAGTAGAAGAGTGTGTGATCGGCATGGCACACAGAGGAAGACTGAATGTATTAGCTAATATCATGGGTAAGACCTATGAGCACATCTTTGAAGAATTCGAAGGAACGGCAGTTCCTAACTTATCTTTTGGCGATGGTGACGTGAAGTACCACTTAGGCTACTCATCTTTGGTAGAGACAATAAGTGGTAAGAAAGTGCATTTGAAATTAACACCTAATCCTTCACACTTAGAATCAGTCTATCCTGTTTTAGAAGGATTTGCTAGGGCTAAAGCAGATATTTTATTTGAGAGTGATTATGATAAGATTCTTCCCATTCTCATCCATGGAGATGCTGCAATAGCTGGGCAAGGAGTCGTATATGAATCAGTGCAGATGAGCCAGTTGCCAGGATTTTACACAGGCGGCTCTATCCACTTAGTGATTAATAATCAGATCGGATTCACGACTAACTTTGATGATGCACGTAGCTCTACTTATTGTACAGGTGTCGCGAGCATTATACAAGCTCCTGTATTCCATGTGAATGGTGATGATCCAGAAGCTATGGTATTCGCAGCAGAACTTGCGACTGAATACAGACAGAAGTTTAATAATGATGTCTTCATAGATATGGTATGCTATCGTAAGCATGGACATAATGAGGGCGATGATCCTAAGTTCACTCAGCCAGAGATGTATGACATCATCACGACACATGAGAATCCGAGAGAAATATACCTGAAGACTCTTCTATCCAGAGGGGATGTAGAGAAGGACTTAGCTGGAAAGATGGAAAAGGAATTCTGGAATGATCTACAGAAAAGACTCGACCTTGCCAAACAGCAAAACTTACCATATAAATACCAAGAAGCAGAAAAAGCATGGAAAGAGCTTCGCAAAACAAATGATCCTGCAGACTTTGAGACTTCTCCTGATACAGGCATAGAGCCCGCCGCAGTAGACAAACTGCTGAATCACTTGATGAATCTTCCAGAGACATTTACCCCGCTGAGTAAGATCAATCGACTTCAGAAAGGAAAGCAAAAACTACTGGATGAAAACAAAGTAGACTGGGCGCTGGCAGAGCTATGTGCTTATGGTAGCATCCTTTTAGATGGTAATGACGTACGGATGAGTGGCCAAGATGTGAAACGTGGTACATTCTCTCACAGGCATGCAGTATTCTATGATGCTAAGACTTTTGAAGAGTACAATAGGCTATCAGATATAGATCAAGATCAAGGTCGATTCATGATCTACAATTCACTGCTTTCAGAATTTGCTGTGTTAGGTTTTGAATATGGATACTCGCTTGCATCCCCAGATTCATTAGTGATATGGGAAGCGCAGTTTGGAGACTTCTATAATGGAGCTCAGACTATTGTGGATCAATATATCACAGCGGCAGAAAGTAAATGGCAGCGCATGAGCGGATTAGTGATGCTACTACCTCACGGATATGCAGGGCAAGGTCCCGAACACTCTAGCGCGAGATTAGAGCGTTTTTTACAGTCTTCTGCTGAGTACAATATGACGGTTGCTAATATCACCACACCTGCTAATTTCTTCCATGTCATCAGAAGACAGCTGGCACGAGAATTTAGAAAGCCATTAATCATCATGTCCCCTAAGTCGCTGCTGAGACATCCCCTCTGTGTGTCTGACATCAGCGAACTTTACAAAGGAAGTTCATTTCAAGAACTGCTAGATGACACCAGCATCAAGTCAGCTGCTAAAGTCAGAAAAGTGATACTTTGCTCAGGTAAGATATATTACGACTTATTAGCCGCTAGAGAATCTTCTGATATCGCATTAGTCAGGTTAGAACAGTTATATCCGTTTCCTGAAACTAAGATCTTAGCGATTCTTAATAAGTATAAAAATGCAGAATATACTTGGGTACAGGAAGAGCCAGGCAATATGGGATCGTGGCAGTATATTCTTTCATTTATGAAGGATACAGCCATTACGAATATCTCCAGAAAGCCAAGTGCCTCACCTGCGACAGGATTTAAGAAGCAGCATGATAAAGAGCAGGCGGAGATTATCGCAAGAGCATTAGCGTAGAAGGTAAGTTATAAGTTTTTGAGATATTAGATATAGGTTCATGAGATATTAGTACTTGAGATATGGCTTCTTGAGATTTGAGTTCTTGAGTCATGAGTAACGAGTCATGGAGATTTGAGTTCTTGAGATTCTTGATGCTAAGCATATTTCAGATCCTGTACAGGGCTAAGTGAGCTTCTTGACTAGAAGAGTGGTTCGGTGATTATAAACTGGTAATTGAAAATTGAAACATGAGATACTTACTACTTCTGCTATTCACTCTATTATGTATTACTGTCGTTTGCCAAGGACCTGTTGAAGTAGATCATACGGTCGAAGGGTTCTCAAAAAGCAGGCTGGATCGTCTGAATGCACGCATGCATCAATATGTAGACAATGTCCAAATAGCAGGCGTCCAAACAGCCATCATGAGAAATGGTGAGCTAATTCACTCTGATACATATGGTTTTTCTGATATAGAAGAAAAAAAAGACCTGGAAGATAACAGCATCTGGAGAATCTACTCTATGACTAAGCCCATTGTCTCCGTGGGTCTGATGATGCTCTATGAGCAAGGCAAGTTTGATCTGAATGATCCCGTAGAAGATTACATTCCAGCATTCAAAAATCTTCAAGTCTACGACGCCGAAAGGAAAATGGTCGTCCCTGCTAAGCATAAAATAACAATAGTCGATCTACTGACACACACCAGCGGATTGGGATATGGCTGGGGTCCCAATACCTATGTGGACTCTATCTATAACTCTGTGGATAAATGGAATATGAAGAGCACTAAAGAATTTACCGAATGGGTCGCGGGTCAGCCACTATACTTCGAGCCAGGGACAGCATGGCGGTACAGTGTCGCGACTGATGTATGCGGGCATCTGATAGAAGTATTATCAGGTCAGCTACTCGATGAGTATTTAGAAGAACATATTCTGCTTCCTCTGAAAATGTATGATACCAGCTTCGAAGTACCTGAAGATAAAGTAGACAGGCTGGTGACTAATTACACTATGACTAAGACAGGCGACTTAGCCGTGATAGATCATCCGAAGAAGAGTCGATTCACAAGTACCGTCACTCACTTCTCTGGTGGAGGCGGACTCCTATCTACGACGAAAGACTATCTGCGATTCTGCCAAATGCTTCTCAATGGTGGCCGTCTCAATGGTGTGCAAATCCTAAGTCAAAAGACGATACAACTCATGACACGAGATCACAGTACTGAAGTTTCACATGGAGGCGGACCTATAGATCTACCTGGACACGGCAATGGTTTTGGGCTTGGGTTTTCGATGATCACTGATCTTGCTGCTACTAGAGCACTTGGCTCTGAAGGTGCTTATGGCTGGGGCGGTGCTGCTGGTACTTATTTTAGAATTGATCCTAAGGAGAATATGATCTACATCATGATGATGCAGCTCATGCCGTATGATCACCTTCAAGCCAGAGAGACATTTCAGATTATGGTGTATCAGGCATTAGTGGAAGAGTAGGTCGGATTGAAAAGACATGATGCCTGTACATTGATTACATAGTGACTGTACAGAAGCGTAAATAAAATTCTCATTTGCTATTGTATATACTTGAGGATAAGTTTTAGAAACCCACAGAATCATGCACGAAAGAATGGATACTGATCATAAAATATAAATCACACAGGACTCCGAGTCATGAAATCAATTTGCGTTAATAATCCTCTTAGCTTAACAAGTGACGCTTTCAAGATAGGCTCATATATCGAATTACTAATGTCGATAGTCTAAATATATTGATCAATTAAATTCTATTTTATAGAATAGAGAAAATCTTGACCAATAACATTTAAAAAGGATGTGAGATTGATTTAAGATTACAATATATAAAATGTCGCTAAGCCTATTATGTTAAACTAAGATCTATAATTATGAAAAAAATATTGCTAATCGCATCTTGTTCTCTATTCCTTTTAGGGTGCAATATAAATCCAAACAAAGAAGCCAGAATTCAGAAACTTGAAACTGAAATAAAGCTATCAATGGAAAAAACAAACATACTGGAAAGCAGAGTTCAGGTACTCGAAAATCTAAATGATCAGCTCAATGCAAGGATCACAGAGCTTGAAAAATAATAGACATCTTCAGAAAATAACATCAATTGAAATAAGTCTAAATGTTATGTCATATCAATGATGTCCTGAACAAATTTTTTAGATCTAATTTCCTTTAATTCTTGATAGCGTTTTCGATCTTGATTTGCATCTATGGCAGCCTGATACTTCATGGCTGCATATATGTCTCTGGCTGCTTCGTGTCGTCTTAAGTAATCTCTAAAGATAAGATGTCTGGATAACTCTGGGCCATCTGCTGGATTGACATATAGATGATGATTGATCAGATCTAAGGTTTCATCGTGATTTAAGTGTTCATCATGAGCTAAGTCTGGTGTACGCTTGAATACTTCACGGGTCTTGATCCCTTGATCCCCGTTGTGATAATAGCCTATCCCTATCAGTCGATACTTGATCAGATTAAAGTCCTTTTCGGTGTAATAAATCAGGTCAATATCAATAATAGGCTTTGCAGCTAATCCGACGACGGAGGTACTTCCCACATGCTCAATACAAAAATCTATATCATGAAGAGCTTGTGTAAGTAAATATTTAAGTTGATCAAATTGATCGACCCAACTGTTTTCATATTCGTGAATAAGTGGAGGTCTACTCACAGGTGGAGATTATTGTAAGCCATTGTAAAAAAGTAAAGTTAGTCCATAGATAAATGGAGCTGACTCTCTATTCTGCGAAGTCACAAAAGGACTTAGGTCGTCTTCTAAATTAGTTAAATCATAATTGCCTAAGGGGATCTGTACATATGGTTTGAGTACGACTGAGATCAGTCTACTCTTCTGTATCGTATAAAGTAAATATAGCTTGGTATTAAATTCTCTGCCTTTGACGATCGTTCTTTTAGCGTCAGTATTGAGTATGTCTCCTTTTAGTCTGAGCAGTCGGGTGCCTACTGATGCACCATAACCATATCTGCTGATATGATTCTCTATGCCTATTGAAGCTGTCGATATACTATAATAAAGTTCATCCTCCATCCCACTCCGATCATCGAATAAAAGGACTGAGCTGATATTCCGATCCAGATTCTCCCAACTGAGCTCAAATGCAAGACCCTCAACTTTATATCGAGCAGACACATAAACTCCTGTCAGTAGATTAAGTTTAGGATATGGCTTTTCTAATTCTGAGGCACGGCTTTGATTATATTCCTGAAGGATCGCATTATTACCACCGAACGATCCTGACCCGACAGAGAAGCCTACACCTAAGTTAAGCTGTGCCGATATGTGCCATGAGGTTAGCATAAGTATCAGGGTAATGATGATATGTATATCTCTTACTTTCAAATGTATTACAGAGCTAATCACAAATATATCAATTATTTACATATTAAATTTTATTATAATGTGATAAATGTGATGACTTAAGCTCTAATTAGAAAATATGGCTACTATTCAAGAGAAAATTGATCTACGTTTGACACATTATTTTAAAATTCTATAGGATTAATAAAATCACTATCCCCTTACTTCTTTTATCAATTCATCAACTTTAGCTATCCTTGGATCAATTTCATTTTCAACTCTTCTCTTGTTTAAAAAATAAACTTACTTCATTGAAAAGAAATAGCAATCCTTCCATAACTACCTTAGTTAAGTAATGCTCCAGAATCTTTCTTTCAGATATATACCGATGTTTCATTATTATTGTATGGTCTTATGAAGAACAAGCATTTATATGAGATAGCACTTGGCAAAGTTCCCTTAGTCGGGCCTGTAGTAGCTAAGACCTTAATCAGTTATTGTGGGGGCGCTCAGGCGGTCTTCGAAGAAAAAAGAAGTCGCCTGCTTAAGATTCCAAATGTAGGAGATAAGATTATCACAAACCTTAGAAAATCAGATCCGAAAGCGCTTGCTGAAGCAGAGATCGAATTCATAGATAAGCATGGCGTTACTGTACTTAGCTATATGGATGATGCCTATCCTCAGAGGTTACTGCAACAAGAGGATGCACCGTTACTGCTATTTCTTAAAGGTGATATCGACCTCAATCGACAAAAGCATATCGCCATCATCGGGACAAGAAAACCAACAGAATATGGCAGACTACAAGTAGAGCAGCTCGTCAAAGGGCTTAGCATCTATGAGCCCACGATCATCAGTGGACTCGCTTATGGCATAGACACTGCCGCACATAAATCATCCGTCCAGAATCAGCTCTCTACCATCGGTGTCTTAGGTCATGGATTAGACCGAATCTATCCTGCACAGAATCGTAAACTGGCCGCGGAGATGATTCAGACGCAAGGCGGATTACTCACAGAATTTCCAAGTGGTACAAATCCTGATGCGCCTAACTTCCCCATGCGTAACCGCATCATAGCTGCTCTGTCTGATGTGGTCATCGTGATAGAATCCGCTAAGAGAGGTGGCTCTATCATAACTGCAGAATTCGCTAATGCATATCATAAAGATGTATTCGCAGTACCCGGTCGACTTGGTGACGATCGATCAGAAGGCTGTAATCGACTCATCAAGCAGCATAAAGCCGCACTGATAGAATCAGCTGACGATGTCGCCTATATACTGCGGTGGGATGAAAAAGATAAAGTCAAGGATATTCAGCAGTCACTCTTTATAGAGATGACGGAGCAAGAGAGAAAGATCTTTGACTACCTCGTTGAAAAAGGCGAAGGCAGATTAGACAAGATGCACCTGGATATGGAATTAACATTGAGTGCACTCAGCACCTCATTATTAGAAATGGAATTTAGTGGACTGGTGAAGTCTCTACCTGGTAAGCGCTATATACCTATAAAATAATATATCATTGATTTTCTGACTTAAGAAAGCTATGGCTATTAAAGAATATTAGTTCGCAGGTGCAACTTACGAACAGCGTGTAGTTATCTACCGATACTTGGATAAAATAATCAAGGGATCTTCGCTGCAAAGATCCCTCAATAAAAATTACAAATATGTTATTTGATCATGACCATTTTTTTGGTCTGGCTTTCGCCCTTGAAGTTTATTTTGTAATATAATATCCCCTCTCCAGAGACATCTTCATCTCTTATTTTAAAGCGATGCTCCCCCCTATTCAGCGATGCTACTTTCTTATAGATCAGCTTACCTGACCCATTGAATATCTGTAGCGTCACTTCTCCTCTATCGCTGATACTGAATGGTATATTCGTAAACTCACTGAATGGGTTAGGCTCATTCTGACCTAACTTTATGGCAGACTCAAATTCTATACCAAGCAGATAAATTTCAGAATTATGGAAATCTGCACCATGATATATTTCTGCTTCGATTCTACTATTTTGAAAACCTAAGATTTCTGATAGCTTGCCAGACGATTGCGCTTTAAATGTCAGATTCAGGATTGCATCATCTTCTCTAAGTGTCAGACCTTCTTCTTTATACCAGACTATATTAGTCAACCATCTATCTGTATGGTATTCTTCAGAAGTGATATCAAGTGAACTAGAAGTCACATTCATTAACTCTAATCCTTCATGCTGCAGCGGTACTTGGAATCCATAAATTTCCAACATATCATCAAGCTTTAGCTCCAGACTGATGATGTCTCCATCATTGACATACCTGTCTTGATAAAGTAGATCAACGCTCGATCCCGCTCGGGTCTCTGTAGTTCCTAAGTTTTGCGGATCTGCATTTCCATTCGTATCACCCATCTTAATACCAATAAAGTCTTCAGACATCATATCTCGCTCCAGATTGATGATTTGAACATCTTCTATAAATGGCCATGGACTGATAGGGTCAGCAAAAATCTGATCTTTCTTCAAAAAGAGCCAACTATCTGTATCAGTAAATTCATCGCTGATGCCTAAGATCAATCGCTTCAGTTCTATAATATCCAATGCACTGACTCGCCCATCTCGACTCACATCAGAGGCCAAGATCTTAAAGGGATCATCGAGGGGTTGAATATCCACAATGTGTCTGGAGATAAATACCAGATCTAAGGCGCTCACTCCATTAAGATCATCTCCATCTTTACTTGACGAGACTGTATAGTTCAATTCAAATGGATTATGATCAAATTGATATTCTCCATCAGAATCAGTATTAAACACTTTAGGATATTCACTCAGCGTCGTTGTGACCTCCACTGTAGCATCATGAATGGATAAACCTTTAGAAGTCTCTACACTTCCTGCTATGGTAAATAAATCACCAGTGGCAGTAGTATCTGAAGGTGCACATGGCAGTGCATTATCTTCCAGCGTCAGTGCTACAGTACAATGATCAGCATTACCAGCTTCATCCCATATCCAGACATCCAGTGAGTTATAATTCTCGAATTCTCCACATCCAAATCTGATACCGCGCTGCTGCTCAAATCCTAAATCCGATGGATTTAGAGGTGATTCTCCTTCTCTCACTACAGTGAATATTAATGAATCACTACAATTATCAAAACTACCAAAATCAAAATCTGCGCCCCATACGACTACTTCATTATCAGTGGCAGAAGCTGATGTAGCGAGACCAGAAATACACAGTGGAGTCGGTGCCACCACATCTCTAAAGTAAACCACCGTGATACCAGAGGACTGATTGCCACAAGCATCTCTGACAGCCCATAGCACTTCATGAATATCGCCTGCTTCTCCATACTGACTGGAGACAGAGACGCTATCACCCATTGCTCTAAGAGTCTGGATGACCCCAAAATCCTTGGTTACAATAATCGTCCACTGTAGACGAGAAGCATCTTTAATGGCTCCTCCGCAATAGTCCACTGCACTTGCTGTGATCATCGCTTCATTCATACATTCAGTCGGATCACTTTTAGAATATCTCGGCGTATTTATTTCTACGATGATGGTATCTGAGATATTTATCTCTGGTGGGGTATCATCCACCACCTTGACTAATTGATCATATGTATAGTAGCCGTCCTCTTCTACGTAGCTGTATCTGAAATACAGCGAGTCGCTTACACTTTGTTGTGCATCACATGTGATGCATTTTTCTGATCTATGATCATGAACAGCTTCTATGGTGTCATCTTCACTCTGATCCACTCCATTAGTCTCATAAGTACACCAGTCTATCACCGTCCATTTTCTCACGACACTGAGGCAGCCCGAAGGGCTGGCTATCGTATCTGCTTCTTGGCTATAGCCTATGATATTACAGTCTGTCTCACACCACTTGGGCTTGAATTGTTCATCATCTGGCATACATGCTACGGGATCTGGCTGCTGTATTACTTTAGCTGTCTTTAGCTCTGAGCCATCTGCCTGACATGATATACTGAATCCCTCTACCCCACTTCCGTCCAGACTGACTGGCCACTGAATCGTATATGGATTGAATAAAGAACCTTTATTCAGTGTCAATATTTGTCTACAGTATGCATCTCCTTCATTGAAAGAATCATTCTTATCTAAATCGATGTACCACTCTCTGATGATTGATCCTCCTCTGCAAGAAGAATCATCTGAAAGATCGTTGAGTAGCTCGGCAGTGAGCGTATCACTGCCGCACATAGAGCCAATCATACGCGGACGAATAAGCTCGGTATCAGCATCACAGTTGACGATCGCATCTTCACAGATCAGCGTCGGTATCGTTTTATTTTCTACTTTGACAGGGACTCTACAGATATTAGTATTACCTGATTCGTCTGTCAGAAAGAGAAGTACTGTAATTTCTTTATCTACATCTTCACAGCAAAACTTCACGTAGTCTCCAGCTTCACTGATTTCATAAACTGTCCTTGGACAATCTTTTGTCGCCTCTTTTACTATACTTGCTGTGAGAGGAGAGCAGCTGCGTGGCTCATAGCCTAAGTACTCCCCTGCGCAGTCAAAAAGTCCCACGATCCAGTCATCCTCTCTGACTGCTTTAATCGTCACCTTACCACATGCTGAATCATGACTACCAGCATCCAGATCTTCAGCAAAGACCTTCGCAAATCCTTCATCTTCCTGCGTACTTAGCACAACGACTAATGAAGATTCACATACAGCCACAGGTGGAGAGTCATCGATAACGACCAGATTAAAACTAATCTCCGTCGCATTATTACAATCATCGATGACGCGAGCACTCACTTCCATGATATCTTCTGCAATGGATAAATCTACCATGGCTCCATCTTCTATATTGATATGGTCTGACTGCCACTCGACTCTCAGATCTGTACTACAGTCATCTATGATATTTAAGTCTGGAAGACTGATCTGAGCCTTACAGGTCCACGGATCTATTCTCGCTATGATATCTCCCAGCTCTGATATGGCTTCCCCATTTTCATCGATCACCTGAGGTGCCTTTCTATCTTTTATATAAATGGTCTGACTGCCATCTCTCTGAATCTCTGCATCGCACCAGTCGATCATGATCCAGTCTCTAACGATTTTTTTACCTGAACCACATGCATCAAATTCTAGATCAGAATAACTCGCCAGTAGATTACAAGTCTTCTCTATGATCGGTACTTCTGGATGGCCTTGGCCAATAATTATGGTATCGTATACGATGCTGTCTTTTAATATTTTATCGACCACAGTCAGCAGTACCCACTCCAATGTCCCATCTTGATCTAAGTCTTGCTTGACCACAGTATCACGCTCCACTGTGCCACCGACGACATGCGTGATGATGGTATCTATTTTAATTAAATCAATGTCCTGATGCTTATCAATAAAATAGCTGTATGCTAAGCTACCACTTCCTGTCGCTGCATGGATAGATGCAGGTGTCCCATATGCAAAGTCATTTCCTTCTATGTCATTAAGCTCAGAGAGATAATGACAATCGAGCTCGACATTCCTTGGGAACCCAAATCCTTTATTAAAGTCATCAGCAGATAAATCAATGTCTAATTTTTCAATTTTGTATCTCTGACAGAGTAAGTCTACAGTCTCTAACTCACCGTGTAAGATGATCTTCGCTCGATAGCTTATTTCTACTATTTCTCCATCAGGATCACAGATATTTCCTGTCCTGCTTTCTCTGACGATGAGGTCACCGACCAGTTCTGGCCCACAACTATTTAACTGGGCCATCGCTTCCTCAACTGTCACAATTATAGAAGGCTCTGCGCCGCCACACCACATGCGACATGCCTCAGGAATAACTCCGTCTTCTCCACATGCGCATGGCGCAGTGAGTTGAGGAATGATATTATTCTCGACTGTGATATTACCCCAGCAGGAATTAGCTCCACAGCTGATCTTATAGACCAGGTCTTTTCCTTCATCTGTAGCGAAGATGGTATCGAAGCGCAGGAAGTTGTCATCTTGATCGAATAGTTCTATAGAATAATTAGCTCTGTCCAATGGATCTTCTAATAGCATATCTGCATTCAGCACTAACTCGCAAGACTCACTCAAGCTAAGTCGAAGACCACTATTGCAAGCTAACGACTGGCAGTTCTCTAAGGCTGTTGTCGTCGGATCATCCGTACCACCCGTATTATCAAATGGATCATCACTATCTGATAAGTCACTGACATTCGCTCCACTCATCGATGTCGCACTCACTGATGCTTGATTTATCACAACTCTATTATCTATATCCTCTTGGGTAATGGCATAGAATGACTCTGCTGTTCCTGTCTGCCCAGGTGCGATTGTTGTCGGACTCACACTAGTAGGTGATGGTAAAATCCCTGTACCGCTGAATCGTCCAGCCGTCTCAGAAATCACGATATTATTGATAGAATCAAACCCACAGTTCATCACCTTGTAATCATATCTGATGATGTCTCCTACTGAGATAAACTGATTTTGACCAGTATTGATGGTAGCTCTTTTTATCAAAGAAATACACGACATACCTGGCAAAATGGTCACTGTAGGATCTTGAGCTGTACCGATATCATCTACGACATTTCCACTATCTGATTCATCTGATATTGTCATTCCATCTGGAGCATCTCCAGTAATCATAGCTTGATTAATGACGCTTCCGCGATCTATATCAAACTGAGAAATACTGTATGCCGCTGTACCAGATCCAGTTTGTCCTGGCAGCAGCATGATTGGGTTAATACCCGATGGAATCGGCAGAGGACCAGATCCAGTAAAGGCACTGGCTATCTCTTCAATGGATATATTGTCAATGGTGACATTGCCACAATTACTAAATTCAAAAGTATAGGTAATCCCGTCACCTGGTGTACTGACACCATCTGGACCTAAATCAAGGCTTGACGATTTGATCAGTTCCAGACAAGGTATTGCGATAATATTATTCTGAGTGATATCAGCATCTGTACCCATATCATCAATAAGATTTCCACTATCAGATACGTCCTGCACCTCTATTCCATTAGTGGTCATCCCACTTACTATTGCTTGATTAGTGACCACTCCTGCGTCTATGTCAAATTGTGATAACTGATACGCAGCTGATCCAGATCCTGTCTGTCCAGGACTTAGATTTATACCTACTGGGTTGTTAAATATAGGTAAGCCATTTGTACCAGAGAATAAGCCAGTAGTTTCTATGATGTTGACATCCTGCAGTGTTAGATTTCCACAGTTAATGACTTCATATTCAAACTTGATTTCATCTCCAGGAGTCGCTACTCCATCCATTCCAAGTTCTAAGGTTGAGAATTTTATAAGTTCTATACATGCTTCTCCATTAATGATAGTCGTCGTCGGGTCTTGACCAGTTCCTTGTTCATCTGCAGGATTACCACTATCAGATATATCTTCGACTACAGTATCACTGGGGTCTTGTGCTTCTACACTTGCCTGATTAGAGACTATCCCTGAATCTATATCAAACTGCGAGATACTATAAACTGCTGTACCTGTACCTGTCTGTCCAGGAGTTAAAATAGATGGATTGATATTACTTATTGCAGGAAATGGATTTGATCCAGAAAACTGAGCCGCCAAATCTGTAATGACGATATTATCTAAATCTTCATTTCCACAATTCTGTACTTCAAAGACATAGGTTATTTGATCTCCTGGAGTAGCAATTCCATCAGCTCCGAAATCAAGAGTCGATGTCTTAGTCAATGATACGCATGGAGCTATGCTTAATGCATCTAAAAAGTTTTGGTTTTCAATGATGGCTCCTGGCAATGCTCTACCGGCTATCCTATTATCATTAGCGCCCTCCACATCCGACACCGAGCGATATCCTTCTGCATCCTCTTGCATGATCATAAAGTCTCCTGGCTTAATGCTGAAAGCATAATTACCAAATACATTAGTCTTCGTACTCAGAAATTCACCTTCGACAGTTATAATTCTCATACTGACGTCTCCCATAGGTATGTCAGCTATACCATCATTGTCTTGATCCATCTCGACCTTCCCGACGATGGTAGCATTTTCAGTATCTACGAAGTTAAGTTGTTCTATCTTCTGACCCTGTAGGATCGTACCTGATATGATGTTATCATTGATGTCAGAGGCATCGCTGATCGAGCTGTAATTGTTTTTATCTTCTTGATTAATAGTATAATTACCCACAGCTACTTCAAATGTATATCCACCTGAGATATCAGTCATAGTGCTCATCATCAATCCACTTCCATCTGTCATCGATATTTTCACAGCGGATAAAGGTGTATCGCCTTGCTTATCTCCATTAGTATCTTTCATGACACTTCCAGATACAGATTGAAATTCTTTGGCTTCTATAAATGTCTGGTCAGAATGAATCTGATCTGGAATAGCTTCTCCAGTTATGATATTATCATTCTGATGATCAGAATCTGAAATTGACTTATATCCCTCTGGCTGACTCTGAGTAATGATATAGCTTCCACTGATCACTTTATCGAATGAGTAATAGCCTGCTTCATCAGTAAGGGTACTTCTGTAATTTGATTTAGAGTCTTGAAGTGTGATTTTTACTTCTGGTATGCCTTCATCGCCGATTCCATCCTGATCGATATCTTCTAATACATATCCAGTCACTTCCGCAAGTGGAATAACTTTTACCGATGCGAAGTCTGAGGAAGAAACAGATTTGATACCAGTTAAGATATCTCCATTCGCTTCGACTGCCTTAGCAGCAGCAAGTCCAAGATTCCTGAGATCTGAATATAGATTAGTAACAATAAGCTCATAAGTCCATGTCTCATCAATATCCAGAATACCATCCTGATCTGAGTCGCCTGAGATCAAGTCTCCATGAGCGATCACGTCACCATGAGGGCTGTCTACTATGGTGATGTCACCAATAGCTCTATTACCTCTATTTTCGAGTATATACTGATAAGTGACAAATTCTCCCCGAGTGATACTGAGAGTCGTCCCATCTGCAGCATCACCTGCTAAGACGGTCAGTTTTATCTTTGGATTGAGTTCATTAGATTGTCCAGATGCAATAGAGAAATGAGCTAAGCTAAGCAAAACGAATAGGGTCTTTAAGCTAGCATAAAGGGAAGGCGCTACTTTGAAAGATGCTTGATACTTTTTATGAAATATGGCCAATTTCATCATAGTTAAAATGATTAGATGTTAATCAGCGTGAAATCTGCAGATAGACACGCTAAACACATTACAATTATTTATAATATGAATTAAGAGCAAAAATTGGACCTAATGAGCTGTTTGGACTTTGGTATATAAATAATAAGTTTTAACTATATGTAAAAGTCTATCTTACAAATGATTACATTTTATTTTTATTTGATCATTGTCTTTATAAACACATATATATAATGGTTTGAAATATTGATTTACTATTGAATCAATATGCTTCAGTAGAGATAAAGAAATATGGTTTCAAATTTTCGGGTGTGTATTTATCTCCGACAAGGCAAAAAATGCAGGCATAACCATAACTATGACGAGCCTACCGGCATAGGCAGGTATTTTATCGCAGTATGAGGACTCGTAAATACCCTCAAGAGAAGTTTAGCAGCAACCAAGAGTTATATTGGTGCAGTAGCCACAGTAGTTGACCCTATTGATGATGGGGCAACTCAATATTAACTAAAATATAGTTTCACTAATCTACCCGCTAATGGCAGAATGTTTATGTCTATGAAGAAAATAGAACTCGCCTTCGACGGTATAGAAAACCCCGAGTTAAAAAAGCTTTTTATATAAACTCAAATACTCTGTAAATCAACATAAGCTACTTCCAATCCTACATATACATACAATTCACCATATAAGATACTAAGATTAGCCTCTAAGCTCTCTATATTGCAGCATGTTATCTAGAATCATAGGTCAGCATTCAGTATGGTCCCAACTCAATCGCTTTGTCGCTCAAGATAAAGTACCCCATGCCATGCTGTTCAGTGGAGAAGCAGGCAGAGGTGGGCTGACTATAGCCATAGCCTTCGCGCAGTTACTCTTATGCGAGAACCGGACGGATGATAAGGCATGTGGCTCTTGCCCACAGTGCCATAAGTCTATGAAATTAATTCATCCTGATTTACATTTTTCTTTTCCGGTGATTAAGGCAGGTTCAAAAGATCGAAAATCCAGTTTTTCCGACGATTTTCTGCCTCAATGGCGCGATATCAACATCAATCAGAGCTATTTCAGCTATTTTGACTGGCTTAGTTTTATTAATGCCGCCGAGAAACAAGGAGATATCAATGTTACGGAGTGCAATGAAATATCAAAAAAACTAAGTCTTAAATCTT
>Ga0209187_1001991_pt1 | contig 20986 bp, 16 predicted proteins | sample BantaG_FD_187430 | JGI IMG/M metagenome (GOLD analysis project Ga0209187, IMG submission 187430) | Marine algal microbial communities from Bantry Bay, Ireland - BantryBay_4 metaG (SPAdes) (version 2) | ecosystem: Host-associated > Algae > Red algae > Unclassified | place: Bantry Bay, Ireland...
TCACATCAACATAAGAAATACTTATAACTCTCTCTCATTTCGTCCCGTTTAATGTATCATAAAACAAAACACGATTATCATTACTATAGTGTAATATGCTCTTACTGGACTTTGGACATTAGGTAATCGGGGAATTAGGTAATTAGGGAATTAGGCTAACAAAAGTATAATTCACTATTTATCAGCATAATAAAAATTGTAATAAAATTAATTTAAAATAAAATGCAAATTAACGTAAATTATTGATAATAAGTAATTTACCTAATTACCCAGTTCCCTAATTATCCAATGTCCAAAGTCCAGCTCTTAGGGATGAAAAGAAAATAAACGTTACATCTTCACGCCGTTATTTTTTCTTTACACGAGCCAAATTTGACGCGAATAACGGGTTATTTAAGGAGAATTTGATGAAGTATAAAGGAAAAAGAACAAGTCAAGATATAGTGTTTATTGTTTTTCACCCCCTAATCGAACGTTAATTTTTTCTAGTATTATTTTTTAAAAGGCTAAACAAAGCGGGCTGTTTCACATTGTTGAGACAGCCCGTCTTTTTTTTGTAACTTTGTGATTGGTTTTCTCGTTTATCCGTGTATCCGTTATCCATTATTCGTATATTCGTTATCCATGTATTAGTGTATTGGTTTTAATTCGGGAACAAATTTTGCTAAACAGATAAATGAGTATACGAATGTACTGATAACGAATGTACGAATAACGAACAATTAATAAAATCAATTAACATAAAAATGCGTAGCTTATTTCTTTTATTTCTGGGGGCTTTTGCCTTTACCACAGCCTCTGCCCAATTATCTGTCAATTGTATAGTTGAGGCTAAAATTCCTTGTGCCGGTGCGCGAGTGGGTTCATTTAGAGTAGATGTTAAAGGCGGTACACCGCCTTATCAATATACTTGGAGCAATCCAAAATTGGAAGGACGCAAGCCCAGAAATGTAGCCACAGGTAGCTACACCGTTACTGTAAAGGATGCCAAAGGCAAAACAGGTTCAGCCACAGGCACGCTATCAGAACCGCCGTTTTTAATCATTTTTATTGATGAAGTCGTAGGCGTAAGCGAAATCGGTTCGCGAGATGGACGCGTAAGAATAGAAGCAAAAGGCGGCACGAGTCCCTTCGCTTATAAATGGAATAACGGCGCCGATACACAGACCATGATAGGCTTGGAAGCCGGAAAATATACGGTGACGGTGACGGATGACTATAATTGTCGTGCGAAAGCTGAAATCAATATCGAAGCACCTACACAAGCTGAAATTCCGGAAATTGTAATAGGGAAAGCGTCCGAACCGGAGTCGCAACCAAAATCTGAAGCAGAGTCAGAACCACAGCCGAAACCCGAACCAATGGTTTCTATCGAAGAAGTGAAGCGGGAAACTACGCTCGCGGTCGGACAGGTGATTCAAGTCGAAAAGTTATACTTCAAAGCAGATGCCGCCGAAATCAAAGAAGAGTCTTACCCTGTCTTGGATGAAATTTATAATTTCTTGACTATCAATCAGGTAGTAGTAGAAATAGGCGGTCATACCAATAGCATCCCAACAGATGAATATTGCTTCAAACTCTCCAATTCTCGCGCAAAAACAGTCGCAGAATATCTATACAGCAGAGGTATACCAGAGCCGCAAGTCAGCTATAAAGGTTACGGAAAAACCGAACCTATCGCCGATAATGCAACTTATCAAGGACGACAGAAAAACCAACGGGTAGAAATTAAAGTACTTAGTGTAGAGTGAGACGTGAGAAAAGAGATAAGAGACGTGAGAAAAGAGATAAGAGACGTGAGAAAAGAGATAAGAGACGTGAGAAAAGAGAAACGCCTGATTTTTCATAGAAAAATCAGGCGTTTCTCTTTTCTCACGTCTCTTGTCAAATAAACTTAAATAACTTCGCAATCATTTTCACACCTGTGAGGAGATTTTGTCCTTTGCTGAGGGTATCTTTTGTATAAATGACGCGAATGGGGACTTCGCTATACGTCGCTTTGAAGATACGAATATTGCGGATAAATTCGACGCAAAATTCAAAACCATTGAAGTGTAAACGGCATTTTTTCGCAAAATCCGCAGTAAATGCTTTCATTCCCGATTGGCTGTCCGTGACCATCAAACCTGTTAGAATAAAGGTGATTACATTCGCAATCATATTATACAAAATACGAATAGCAGGAATTTGATTTTCGCGGTTCATAAAGCGGCTGCCTATTACAACATCCACTTCGTTTCTTTCCAAATGATACACCAATTTCTCAATATCTTCGGGAAATTGCTGGTGGTCGGCGTCTATCGTTACGATGATTTTCGCGCCGTCTTCTATCGCGTATTCGATGCCCGTTTGGGTGGCTGCACCCGGACCAAGGTTGATTAAATGGTTGACTACCTTTGCATTATACGATAGCGCAACTTTCACAGTATCATCCAAACTACCATCATTGACGACAACAATATTCCGATAACCTAAGGACATAGATTTCCCGATGACTTTCCCAATACGGGAAGCCTCATTTTTTGCCGGAATAACTATGTATACGTGGTCGAACATGATTGTTTTAGTCGATAGTCGATGGTCGATAATCCATAGGGTAAACGTGAAAAACCGTCTCGCGTCCAACTATGGACTATGGACTGCCGACTACTTTATCTTATAAACTGCAAATGTGCCTGATTTGTGTACGTTGCCGAATACGCCATGGGTATAAATTGGGTTTGGACTATTGGGCGGTGTCAATGTTATGACGCGATTTGTTGCTAAAAGCTCTAAATCTTGGTTACTAAATAAATATCCGAGAAAACTATTATACTTCGCAGTCAATGATTTTTCGGGTGTTTTATCAATTGAAGAGGTATTTAAATCAACCAGAATATAGCGGTAGCCAGAGGCTTTGAGGGCTTCGGTGAGGGTGGTGCGGTCTTTGAATTTTTGGGTGAGTTGGTGGAAAAAACCGAGCTGATTGTCTTGTAACACACGGCGGTCATTTTCTTTGATAAAGTAAGGGATAAATGTCCCGATACGATACACAAGAGCATCGGGGTTCGCATTGATCTCATCGAGTGCTTTCTCGACGCCAGGCAACAGATTGTTGATTACATCGCCTTCGTCGAACACGCCTGTTTGGTATTTTACTGAAGGTATGTCAAATAATAATCGCGCACTATCCGCAGTCACAAAGTGGTGATTGCTAATGCGATACACATAACCCATCACGACCCAAGAAAATGCCATAAAAGCAAATAAGCCAAATGTTATCTTTTTCAATCGGGAGGTATCGCCACGATATTTGCTCAATGCGCTGACCATGAAAGCAAAGCCCAAAGCCAGTATCAAATAGCCATACCACACAATTCCCGATGCCAATATCCACCAAACAAAGGTGAATAAATAAAGGAAATTGGCAAGCGCGAGAATGTATTTGTCATGGTATTGGAGGCGTTTTTGGAGTACGAAAAAGAAGCCGACAAATAGCAAGGTAAGTAAGGGGTAAGTAATCGCATCGCTTTTCCCTGAATAGGGTCTGATAAAGGTGTGAATGGGTTCGTAAATGTAGCACAATCCTCGATACACATACGCACAGGCAACACTCACCGGCAAATCCCAAAAAGGAACAGCATCAATAAAAATATCAACGTTTTCATCTATGTTGAGTGGTTGTTTGATGCCGCGTTTGATACCAAAAGAAGTGGTCGTAGAGATGCTCAAAATCACTAGACTGACGACCATAATAATACTTCCATATAGTGGTTTTCGGACAAATCCCAAGAGTAGAATAACGGGAATGAACATGAATAGTAAGTAACCAATGTCTACGAATCCGCCATTAACATTGGTGTTCATCGTGAGATCGTAAGGGAGTGAAAGGTAGCGTTCGGGCAGGAGTTCGTAGCCCATGTAGCGTTGGATTTCCTCTCGAATGGGCGAATTGGCGTCAAAGGCTTTTTGTTGAGTAGCTGCTTTTTTGGCTTTGTTTTTACGGGCTTGTTGTTGTCTTTTTTGTTGTGCTTTGGTGTTTTTTTTCTTGATTTCTGTTTTATTTTGGGCAAGTTGTGGGCTTTGGGTGAGGTTTGATTGTGCGCTTATGTTTGAGGTGAATAGAAGGCATAATGCGAGTATCGCCCAATTTAAGAAGTTGGCTTTCGATGGTTTATAATGGTTTGACAGATCCTTTGTTTGCTCGTTTTTTGCGTGAGGGATAGTAGGTGTTGTTTGAACGTAATGTAGCGATAGCGGAGTGGAGAGAGTGCCGGATAGCCCGACCCCCGACTGGTAAGGAGGGGGGCACGCCCAAATCATTGTTGACTTGACGGGTTTTGACAAAGTATCTGATTTATTTGATAGTAAAATATGATATGCGGTTTTTTTTATCATTTATTTGTTGACTCCTTGATTCGTTATTCGTTGATTCGTTATTCGTTGATTCGTTGTTCGTTTATTCGTTATTCGTTGATTCGTTTTTCGTTGATTCGTTATTCGTTGATTCGTTATTCGTTATTCGTTGATTCGTTATTCGTTATTCGTTATTCGTTGATTCGTTATTCGTTTTTCGTTGATTCGTTATTTGTTTTTCGTTGGTTCGTCAAAGTTGAAGTTGAGGTTGAAGTTGAAGTTGAAGTTGAAGTTGAGGTTGAGGTTGAAGTTGAAGTTGAGGTTGAAAACAGTTTCTACTTCTTTTTCTTTTTACGTCTTTTCCGCTGTTTGGGTTTTTCGTATATGCGCTCCCAATTTTTTTGAAAGGTGCGAATACCTGCGGCGGGGGTACGGGTTTTGCCATAAGTGAGGGCGCGTGTGCTGAGTTGGCCGCCTGTTTCGATGTAGTTTTTTGTTAGCCACGGCGCGATTGGTAAGATAAAGAAAAATGTATATAAAAGACTTAATTTGAGGGGCGGAAGGAATTTTTCTCGTTCGCGTGCTGCCGTCCACGCAAAAAGTCCTAAGCTGAGTGCGAGCATTGTCCACATGAATCGTTCGGTTTGGAGGTGAAATTCTCGGAGTAGCGGCATGTCGTCGAGTCGGAGTAATAAAATACCAAACATAGTCATAAAAAAGACCGCTAAAAACGCTGTTTTGCCATTATAAATCCACCAAATAACGCCTGCAACGGCAAAAAACGCCATGAGTGCCGTGAGTTTGATACCAATGGCAAAGCCCGATAATAAACCAATAAGGATGATGTAACTACGTGAAAGGTTGGCGGCATTTTCGGGTACTTCGGTCGTTCTTTTTTGCCATTCGACCAGTAAAATAACGATGGTCAAAAGAATGAATAGCAAGCCTAAATCTACTTTGAGGTCGAGGTAAGATTGGTGAGCAATCGAGGGTATGAGGTAAAACATCAGTACGCAAAGTAAGGCGTAATTGACATTCATTTTAAAGGAATTTTTGCATAAATGGAACAGCGCACATAAGCTCAATACGCCACCAAGAAAGGAGAGGGATAGTGCCATTTCAGCTTTGTCGAAAATGATATAGCCTAATGACATGAAGAGTGACCAGTTGTAAGGTTGATGCCCTTGCACTAAGCCCGAATAATCATTGATGAGTGAACAAACATTGAGGTAAAGTGACACTGAATCCCACCCGCGCGGAATCGGAATGGTGATTTGTAATAAATTGAGGCTCAATGTAATAAGTAGAATGTAGAAACTCCAAATACCTACCCAATTTAGTCCCTTTAGCGGTAGTGGAGCGAGTAGTGTTTTCCACATAAAGGGAAAAACTTCTTTGCCTGTCACCACGATGGCGATGAGCATCAAACCCAGCAAAACGTACCAATGTAGGAGCGAAAAAATTCCCAAGATAAACATCACTGCCACCCAAGTCATGATCCCCGTAGCAATAGCGACTACCGGGCGAGCTGCTGCGCTCATTTCAAATCGAAAAGTCCGCAACATATACATGCCCATCGCGTGGCAGGATACTACGATGAAGTAGGTGTAAAATGTCATCAAAAACATCTTCCAGCATAGCCACAGCATCTCTGTAGATGCCGGAATGCCGACGTTCATGACCTTTCGTTGAAACATATACACGCTCAACGTAATGATGAGCAAACCCAGTAGGAAAACACTTAATCCATTGAGCCACAGCCCTGTATTTCGGGTGCTTTTTTGGGCATAAACCACTACGCCCGTCACTCCTGCGCCCAACAAAGCCAAAATGACCGTCAAATTCAAGTATTGAAAGAAATTAAATGCAATGATATATTGCAAGTGATTCTGCCAATAATCAAAAAAAACGAAGCTCACCCAAAATAAGATAAACACCCCAACAACTATCTTATATATACTATTCCCCATGAAAGAAAATTCCAATTTTCAATGAATGTCCCGATAGCTATAGGGACATTCACTTAGGAACAGGGTTTCAATAAATGCAGATCTTGACTTTTTCTTTTTCCCTTTTTCTGCGTTATGAAAATCCTTGTATGGCTTGGCTATGCACGGTTTTCATGCCTTGAAAAAGAAAAAAATAAAGTCGTCAAGAACCTCCATTTATTAAAACCCTGTTCTTTATTCATTATAAATTTACGCAAATATCATTAAATATTTTTTACTTTTGAAGCGGTTTTGATTAATAAGTCGATAGCCTATCTCTGATAGACCACGGATAAGTAAGGGAAGACGAAAAAAATAATCTACCCGTCTGAATTGTTCTTTTTCTTGTATGTTTCACTAAATTCTCCTTACGTAGCTCGGCTATGCGCGTCAAATTTAGCCAAACATATAAAAAAAATAACCGCTTCATTTGGGGTAGATTATTTTCTTCCTCTTCCCTAAAATAATTGTTTCCTATAAAAATAGGAAACATACTGTCAATTTTACGTCTCAAGACCATGAGTAGATGAATGAATATTATTTATCTGAATTACTCATTTAGTGAAAGAAATTAAATAAATTGTTCCATAATGCGCCGTAATTTTTTCTTCTAAAGAATTCAAAAAATCGTTGCATAGCCATAGCTACGGAACTATTTTTTGTGTTTTTTAGAAGGGAAAAGAACAAGCATAATGGGGCAAGTTATTTATTTTCTTTCACTTACCCATTTCCAAATAGAATGCAAATAGAGATATATCAATGGCTGGTGCCGCTAATCGGGCTGATTTATATAGTCAGGACGGTGAGGCAGTACCTGAAAAAGAAGCGGAGTGTACGCAATATGATGGTCTGGGTGACATTTTGGTGTACTATCATCTTATTGGCGATTATCCCCAATGAAATTTCCTTCAAAATCGCTGACCTACTCGGCTTCAAAAACAATGTCAATGCGATTATATTTGTCGCTTTGGGCTTACTATTTTTGCTGGTCTTTTACCTATCCTCTACCATCGAAAAACTCGAAAACCAAATCACAGAACTCGTCCGCAAAATGGCACTCGAAGAACGGGAAGATAAAAAATAATTGTTTTATTGTTTCAGCTTCGCTGTTTGTTGAATGGCTATATTGTTGGGGGGGCGAAGCAAAACAATAAAACAATCAGCGAAGCAAAACAATAAAACAATAAATCACCTATTATCCTGCACCGCAAAAACTCTTTTTAGTAAGTCGGTTGTACGTTGTACCGGGTCTTTTCTGATAGCCACTTCCTCTTTAGCCACCATGTGAAACAAGCCATCCATTGCCTTTTCCGTCACATAATCATCCAGTGAAGGGTTCACATTTTGCACCAATGGAATCTGATTGTATCGCGTGATGACCTCCTCCCAGGCATTGAGTGCTTTTACTTTCGATAGCGAATTTTTGATTACCGGATTAAAACTACTATACAAAGCCGTAGAGGTACTACGTTCCAAATAACTCGTTGCAGCGCGGTCGTCGCCCATCAAAATACCCATAGCATCCTGAATAGTCATTTTTTTAATCGCACTCAAAAAAATCGGCTTTGCACCGCGCGCAGCATCTTCGGCGGCGCGATTGAGTTTTTCGACCACATTATCTACCAATAGATTTCCGCCAGGAATACTTTCCAAAGTATTTTTCACCTGAATAGCTTTCTCCGGAAAAGGAATTTTAATGAACTGATTCTTAAAATAGCCATCCTTTACCGATACGACATCAGCACCTTTGGTCAAGCCGATAGACAAGGCTTCTTTCAAACCCAAAGCAGCTTGGTCGTTCGTGATACTGTTCCCCTGCGCGGCTACGTCCAACAATTCCGTACCGATTTGTGCCAATTCAGTACAAGACGCCATAGGGATAATCAATAAAAATAAGGCAAATCTCTTTAACATGATTTTAGTTTTGTGATAAAATGAATAAAATCTATTAATACACAGAAAAACTGTGAACTACGATATTTTGTTTTTAATGAAAGAAGGTCTATTGCTCATATTGAAAATATTATGCCAAAGGGGAGGTTGAGGGATGACAAAGAAAATAAGCTAAGTAGTGAGACAAAAATAGGCTTAGGACATTAGGTAATCGGGAAATTAGATAATTAGGCTAACAAAAGCATAATTCGCTATTTATCAGCATAATAAAAATTGTAATAAAATTAATTTAAAATAAAATGCAAATTAACGTAAATTATTGATAATGAGTAATTTACCTAACTACCCAGTTCCCTAATTACCCAATGTCCAATGTCCAATTACCCCAAATGAAGCAGTTATTTTTTTCGTCTTCCCTAAATTCATATTTAAAACCAAAAATCGCCCCATCAAAAATGATTCATTCATCCACAATTCACCCTTTCGGGACAAAAAAATAACACTTTGAATGCCAAAATTAGCTTTTATTCAGATGAAAATGTACGGCGATTTGATTTTTTTATTAAAAAAAAGACTAAAACTAAAGATTAAAATATATTTATTTAATTAAATAAACTAATTTTTAATATGTCACATATAAAACACCTAAGCCCCATATTAACAATTTTATTTCGTATTTAGTGCTGAAAAATGTGTCACAAAGATTAATTTAGGTATTTGACAGTATTTTTACTTGAAAAACAAATAATATCACAGAACTTAAACCGATGATTTTTATACTTAATTATTTGATTATCAGTTATTTTAATTTATTTACATTTCAAATAAAAACTATTATTTTAGATAGAAAAATATACTATGAAATACCCAAGCGACAATTATTTTACTTTTTTTTATCACTTTCGACTTGCAATCCAACAAAAAAGTATCTATGTTTGTAATGTCATACGGCAAAAGTGACAGACCAACTATACAACAAAAGACTTACCGCGTTAGTATTCCTATTACTCAGAACAGGGGTAAAAAATGAACTAACAAAATCCACTTTACTACCACTCAATTAATCAGTTTGGCATTACCATAACGTGTCACCACTGATTCCATTCAATTAGTTTTGAACAAATAATTTTTGAATTTTGAATAAAAAATATTCATCATTCATTGATTGACTATTCATCATTAAGTCTATTTTAGAGCAAAAATTTCCGCTCTACGAACCAAGTACAAAATGATACGGTTGTCGAAGTCCCATAACTTCTTCGCGCCGATCAGAAAGTGTGAAATCGTTAGTATCATGAGAATTTTTACATTAACACTATTGCTGAGTTGTTTGTGCATTTGCCTATCTGCACACACATCATCCCAAGAAAACGATGAGTCTTTAGTTTCTGTTACAGTAGATATCATTGAGCCTGTAAGTTGCTTTGGCAGTGCCGATGGTGCGATTGCCATTAGTGTAGATGGCGGAACACCGCCACTTGACTACCTTTGGTCCAATGAAGAAACCGCAGAAGACATTGAGAATCTATCGCCCGGTGATTATAAAGTAACCGTGACTGATGCAACAGGGGCGTCCGTGTCGTCTCCAAACATCACCGTAGCGCAACCTGCGCTTATGAGCGTAGCACTCAATTTTGTACAGAGCCTTACCTGTGCCAATGCCGATAATGGTGCTATCGAGGTCACTGTGTACGGCGGTACTGAGCCATTTGATTACATCTGGTCGCATGGTTCGACAGAAGAAGACCCATCGAATCTGGAGATGGGCAACTACCAATTTACGGTGACTGATGCAAATGGTTGTACGTGGGATTCGCCCACGGTGACCGTCAATGAACCCAATGCAATAGTACTGTACGAAAGCGTAAGCAATGCAAGTGCCGGAGAAAGCAACGGCAGCATAGCGATTGACCTCAACGGAGGCTTGCCACCCTATAATTTCCTTTGGGACAATGGCGCAATTTCGACCAATCTCGAAAACGTAGAAGCGGGCAATTACTGCCTCACCGTGACAGATGCTTACGATTGCTCCTTGACACAATGCTACGAAGTAGCCGAGGAAATGGATGTAGCCAATGACAAAATCGAAGGTTTGAAAGACCTGAAGATTTTTCCAAATCCCGCTACTAACAATGCAATATTGACCTTTGAATTGGAAACGCCACAGGAAGTGAAAATCAGCATCGTAGATATGGCAGGGCGCAAGCACTGGTCGCACGATGCAGGCGTAGTACGCTCCAGAGAATACTACCTCAATACGAAAAGATATGCCGCAGGCGTGTATCTCATAAAAACAATGATTGGCGGAAAAGTAGCAACTAAGAAATTAGTGATTAAATAAATAAAGAGTGGAACATCACCAACCTTGCCCGATTTTCACAGAAGTTTACGGCAAATAAAAGGCTAGACCCATTATGAACCTTACATCGATAAGTGGATAAACCAAATGCCCAAGTAGTGCTTTACAAAAATTGTCTTTTCAATTTTAAATTTCTAAACAGTAAAGCATCAACAAGAGCATCCATTCAAAAGATGGCAAAATTCTGCTTGTCGGTGTAGGTTCTTTTTCTCCAAAAAAGAAGAGGAAAATGATCAATATCGTGCACCAACAGCCCTTAAAACGTTGGCTGCCACGAACACAAATTAGGAAAAGTTGAATAATTATAGACGAGATGGTATCTCACTTATTTTAAACCGTCCCATAACCATTTTTTAAGCAGGTTCGAACAAACAAGCTAATATCAAAACCACTAAATGGTACGTCTCGTCCCTCCCTAACCGGGCATTGTGACAATTGTGTAATTGAAAACCATGAAAATACAAGCGTCCCGGTATTGTCTAACGCTCGGCATTTTGCCGAGCGTTTTTTTTTGCCTAATGACAACTTTTTACACCTAATTTACTTTATAATAATCGTAAGTAGTGAGACAAAAATATCCTTATTTTTTGACGGTTTCTTTTTCCGCTATTTTTCCTTACAAAAATCCTTACATAGCGTAGGCTATGTCCAGTTTTTGTAAGAAAAAATAGCGAAAAATAACCACGTCAAAATTGTAAGCCTATTTTTGTCTCACTAAGTAACGACTAAACTAAGCGACACTTTAAATCGTCATAATTCACTGAAAGTGAATTATTTATTTAAACTTAAACTTACGCTTAAACTTGTACTTCCACTTACTTAAAATGAGCTTGAATTTAAAATTACAACATGAAAATAGGTATAGTGTGCTACCCTACTTATGGCGGTAGCGGTGTGGTGGCGACCGAACTCGGCAAAGGCTTGGCACAGAAAGGACATAGCGTGCATTTTATTACTTATAGTCAGCCTGCACGTTTACTTAATTTTACCGAAAATGTCTACTATCACGAGGTAAGTTCGGCAGATTATCCGCTATTTGAATATCCGCCCTACGAAACGGCACTCGCCAGCAAATTGGTGGATGTGGTTTCGCATGAAAAGTTGGATTTGTTACATGTACATTATGCGATTCCGCACGCAGCGGTAGCGTATATGGCAAAAAAAATATTACTATCACAAGGTATCTATATTCCGGTGATTACTACCTTGCACGGTACGGATATTACTTTGGTGGGCAAAAATGCTTCTTATGCCCCCGTAGTTTCATTTTCGATAAATAAATCGGACGGTGTAACAGCGGTTTCAAAATCGCTCCGAAAGGACACCTTCGATTCATTTGATATTAAAAATCATATCGAAGTTATTCCCAATTTTATTGATTTTAGTCGTTTTCGTAAGACGAATAAAGATCATTTTAAAAAGGCAATTGCGCCGAATGGCGAAAAAATACTCGTCCATGTTTCTAATTTCAGAAAAGTAAAACGGGTAGAGGATGTAGTGCATATTTTCAAGACCGTATATAGTAAAATTCCCTCAAAATTGTTGCTGATTGGCGATGGACCAGAACGGCAGCACGTAGAACAGACTTGTCGTAAGATTGGACTGTGTCACGAGATTCGTTTTTTGGGCAAACAACAGGCAGTGGAAGAGCTTTTGGCGATTGCAGATTTGTTTATCATGCCCTCGGCGAGTGAAAGTTTTGGATTGGCGGCACTCGAAGCGATGGCTTGCGAAGTGCCAATTATTTCCTCAAATATAGGCGGCTTACCGGAGGTTAATATTCAAGGGCAAACGGGATTTTTGAGCAATGTGGGCGATGTGGAAGACATGGCAAATAACGCCATTCGACTACTCGAAAATGAAGAAATGCACCAAACTTTTCGTGCCAACGCACTCGCACAAGCGCAAAAATTTGATCTCGAAAATATATTGCCACATTACGAAAGCTATTATGAGCGCGTCATTCGGGAGAGCAGTAACGCTACAATGCTTAAATGATACAATGATTCCCCCTTCATTAGACTTTATTTAGGAATATTTTGTATGCATGGAATTTTGTATTTTTTCGATAATCAAGCCTCATTTTGAGCTGCATACCCTACGGTACGGAGCGAAAAATAGGAGAAGAGTATCGGAAAAAGACAATGTTAGCTGCATACAAAATATTTCTAAATAAAGTCTATTATAGCATTACAAAAGCCCCAGTCGATTGCCCATATCTGTCAGAAAATGAACGACTTGGTATATTTTTACATTCTGATTGGCGTTGACATATATAGGTGGATGTTCGAGGGCATTATGTGAAACAAGTTTGAGTTGTCGTTCGTGGTCATTTTGCCCCATTTCGATGTATTTGATACGCACTTGACCTTCGGCATATATGGCATAAATCTCATCTCGACGGAGATATTTAGAGTTTTCTACGTGCCGACAAAAAACCATATCACCTTCTTGCAAAAGCGGTTCCATAGAATTTCCTTTTACATTGAACGCAAATAGATTGCCCTGCAAGCCCGGAATCCCAAAGCGGACATCTCGTTCTGCTACGGCTTCATCACTGATATGATCACCCGCAGTGGCGTGTACAGCGGAGAAAAGAATGTTGGCATTGCCAAAAAAAGAAGATTCCGAAGCCTCTTCGGCAGAAAACATACTGCCTTCGCCCATACGAATGAAGGCTTCATTGACGTTAAAATAACGGCAGAGATTACTGACAATAGTTTCAGTAACATTTCGCTTACCACTCAAAATCGCTGGAATAACACCCGTATGTGTGCCGAGTTTTTCTGCAAATGTTCGCTTATTGTACTCACCCTCGTCAAGTTTATGTTGGTGTTTACTTACAATAGTATTATTACGTAAAAGTACTTCAAAGATTCGTTTGAAATAAATGTTTTTGTTTGAATTTTTCATAATATCATCATTTAATGATAGTCAAAGTTAAAATTATTTTCTAATAAAAACAAATTATTTCAAAAATAAAAACAAAAAACTTTTTGCGATTATAATTGTTTAAGGGGGTATGAATTTAAATTATTGAAGTAAAATGACCGTATAGTACTGAAAAAAGGTCATCTTTGTCTTGCAGAATAAATGGCTAAGTGAAAGAAATTAAATAAATTGTTCCATAATGCGCCGTAATTTTTTCTTCTAAGGTCGCACTGAAATATAGCCATTTTTTAATTAATTAAAATTATTTTGTAATTTATTTATTATTAAAAATGAATTATTTATAAATATTTTTTATTATAAAATAATTTAAAAATATCCTTATTTCAGCAGAACCTTCTAAAGAATTCAAAAAATCGTTGCATAGCATCACTACGGAACTATTTTTTGTGTTTTTTAGAGGGAAAAAAAACAAGTATAATGGGGCAAGTTATTTATTTTCTTTCACTAAGTGAAACATATAAGAAAAAAAACAATTCAGACGGGTAGATTATTTTTTTCGTCTTCCCTAAGTATCAGGAATTAAATAAATATTTGCTCATATACTCATTTCATCGTCTACTCATTTTCCCCATCACATTAAACTTTCACACAATGCAACCAACAGTTAAATTTTCGAGAAAAGACCCCGAACTTTTCTTTCAAACTTTGAGGGAAAGGGTCAATCAGTATTTTGAACAAAATAATATCTCAAAAGCAGGTAATCCAAAAATGTACGGCAAAACTGCCGCAATGTTTGCCATGTATTTTGTGCCTTTTATCATCATACTTACTCAAGTATTGCCCGATTGGACGGCGATTTTGCTGTATTTTTCGATGGGAATTGGGCTGTCAGGCATTGGCTTGGCGGTGATGCACGACGCCAATCACGGCTCGTATTCGGAGCATGAATGGATGAATAAGTTGATGAGTAAAAGCATGGACATCATCGGTGGTAGCTCGTTTACCTGGAAGGTGCAGCACAATTTTTTGCATCATACGTACACGAATATTTACGAACTCGACGAAGATATTGACGACAAACCGTTTTTGCGACTTTCGCCGCATGGTGAATTGAAAAAGCATCATCGTTTTCAACATATTTACGCCATGTTATTATATTGTTTGGCAACGATGAGTTGGATATTGATGAAGGATTTCAGGCAAATGTTGCATTATCACCGCGAGGGTTTGACAGAGAAGTGTGGCTTCAATCCTAGGCGCGAAACCATTAGAATGGTCGTTTCCAAATCCTTGTATATACTTTATATCATCGTGTTGCCTATTGCTTTGGGCGTAGCTTGGTGGGCTGTTTTGCTGGGTTTTATACTCATGCATATGCTTGCGGGACTTTTGATTACGGTGGTTTTCCAACTGGCGCACGTCGTCGAAGGTCCTGAGCATTTTATGCCAGAACGCACCGGAACAATGGAAAACACTTGGGCGATACACCAATTGAAAACGACCGCCAATTTTTGTCGCAATAATCGCTTGATTACATGGTTTGTCGGTGGGCTCAATTTTCAGATAGAACATCATCTTTTTCCACATGTTTGTCACGTGCATTATAAGAAAATTTCTGAAATCGTAAAGAAAACCGCCCAAGAGTGCAATCTGAGCTATTTTGAATATCCTACCTTTGGCAAAGCGGTCGCTTCGCACCTGCGAGTATTGAAAACGTTTGGCAATAATGTTGCAGTGTCTTAAGTAGTGTTTTTATGTTGTAGTTTCGTAGTGGTATATTGTAAGTGGAAGAAAATAAACAACCCGTTATTCGCGTCAAATTTGATTCGTCTAAAGAAAAAATAACGACGCGAAGAATGTACATTTATTAAAACCCTGTTCCTAAGTAGTAAGTCAATCTAATTATGATATGTTGCTTTGAGTGAAATTTTTTCGAGTACGAGGCGGAGGTTATTCAGCATAGCCGTAGCTATGCTGGATGTTCTCCAACAAAGTAATCGGATAAATTTCGCCAAATGAACTTATCATAATTAGTTTGACTTACTACTAAGTGAAAGAAATTAAATAACATGTACCATTATACTCGTCTTTTTTCCGTCTAAGAATCCTTTGAAATCCTTATCCCGAATCAAGTACGGGACAGGCTGTAGCTAAGGCTATGTGCGGCTTTCAAAAAATCCTTAGACAAAAAAAATACTTCGCATTATGGGACATCTTATTTAATTTCTTTCACTAATGCTTTTTACTTCGCAAAAAAATAATTATTACAACATAAAAAGGTTCTTCTGAAATAAGGATATTTTTAAATTATTTTAAAATAAAAAATATTTATAAACAATTCATTTTTAATAATAAATAAATTAAAAAATGGCTATATTTCAGTGCGACCTAAAAACACTACGAAACTATAACACAAAAACACCATAACACAAAAACACCACGTTTATGAAAATTCTTTTTGTACTGGAAAATTTCTACCCCAATATCGGCGGGGTAGAGACGCTGTTCAAGAGCTTGACGGAGCAGCTGGTACGAGAAGGACATGAGGTGATGGTCATCACGACTCGCCTCAATGACGATATGCCTGCCGAAGAAATAATGAACGGCGTAAAGATTCGTCGCTATCCGTTTTTCAATCGTTATACCTTTACATTATTCGCCGTATTTCCTATCATGCGGCACATCCGCAAGTATGACCTCGTGCATACGACTTCCTATAATGCGGGTTTTCCAGCTTACCTTACTGCTAAAATTTTCCGAAAAAAAATAATCATCACTTTTCACGAAGTATGGGGCAAACTGTGGTTTGATTTGCCGTATATGGGGCGTATAGCGAGGTGGGGACATTATCTGTTTGAACAGATGTTGATACGATTACGGTTCGATAAATTTGTAGCCGTATCGCATAGCACTGCCGATAGTATGCGTGAGAATGGCATTGCCGAGCATCGTATTGCTACGATATATAACGGATTGGATTATGAACGTGTCGAACGCCTGAGAACTGCTGCCGAAGTAAGTAAAGAAGAACGCCCGTTCACATACACTTACTATGGACGATTGGGTATTTCTAAGGGTTTAGATGTGCTGCTGGATGCTGCCGTTTTGATAACAGAAAAATACCCAGATTCGAGATTAAAAATCATCATTCCGAAAACGCCCAAAAGCCTACTTGAAAATATTGTTTTTTTTATACAGAAGCATCATTTAGAAGATTACATTCAATTAAAACATCATCTTTCTTCTGCGGACTTAGTTTCGGAACTAAAAAACTCTAATTGTGTGGTTGTGCCTTCATATAGCGAAGGCTTTTGTTATGTAGCCGTTGAAAGTATCGCACTCGGCATTCCTATAATTTCGTCAGATAAAAAAGCGTTAAAAGAGGTCATATCAGGAAGTTTTATAAGAATGAAAGAATTTAGTGCAGATGGATTGTTGGATGCCATGACAGAAGCTATTGCGGGAAATTGGAAAAATACGCCAATAAAAAGGTTCGAACTAATGAATACCGTAAATCAATATATTGATTTGTACCACAAAATATAGGCTAAACCCCTGACAACTAATCACATCACTTCGTTTTACGTTTTAAACTAAGGTCGTACTGAATATGGATGTTTTTTTTAATTAATTTAAATTATTTTATAATTTATTTATTATTAAAAATTAATTTTTTATAAATATTTTTTATTATAAAATAATTTAAAAACACCCTTATTTCATTATAACCAACTAAGATAAAATATATTTTTTGTCAAAAAATGTTAGTTTATAAAGCAAATTATTTGTATCTTTAATGAGGGTCTTCTTATGAAAAAATAATTCTCTGATAATCAATTTAGTATCAGGAACAAAATAAATGTATATTCTCGACTTGTTCTTTTTCATTTATATTAGACTTTATTCCAAAATATTTTTTATAGAGTAAATAATCTTTTTCCACTACTCTACGTTGCCTGAAAATTCGCTATGCTAAGGCATAGCTCAATTTCAGCCGCCTTTATTAGTGAAAAAAATCTTTATTTCCTCTTTCATCCAAACTATTTTAGAATAAAGTCTACTTCACCAAATTTTTCTTAAGTACAGTGAGTATTTGCGTTAAATTTGGTTCATCTAAAGAAAAAATAACGACGCGAAGAATGTACATTTATCTAATTCCTGGTACTAAATAGTATTTTGTTTGCATTGCGTTTTATAAGAAAACCCTTTATCTTCAATTTAAAAATTGTGACATACGTGAGAATTCATTAAATTTTGCATGTGTATATTAGACTTTATTATGCCTTTGATTTATTGCTTTCCTACTAATATCATCCACCCGTCCAAATGAAGTATTAAACCCCAAAAACCCCAAATATAATTACTCCGCATCGGTACCCTAACCATTGTAACATTAAACATTTACATTATTCGTGTAAAGTGTAGTGGAATTCTATTGCCTTATCGCAATCCGGTATCCATTAGTTAACACATTGAATAATAGATGTTTGTTCTTGAATGATATTAGTTAATTAGTTTAAATACGATATAAATGGTATGGCAAACAAATATAAACAGAAGAACTTACAAGGTACTTGACCGTATTTTTGAAGCACTCCAACAAGAGGATAGTGAAAAAGCATTGGAATTGGTGAAAAAGGAATTGGAAATTTGTCAGAAGAAGGATGTTCCTGACCGGTATGGTATTTTATTGATTATTGCCGGGCGTATTTTCTATAAAAATAAGAACCTTGCGGAATATTGTAAATGCTTGATGGCTTGCAAACAATTATTTGAAAAATACCCAACAAATAATGCTTCTTACCATGCAGCATATTATCATTGGAAGGGGGTACACTTATGGAGAAAAGAATGTGTAGAAGAGGCACTCGTCGCTTTCCTAAAATCAGAAAAAGCATTGAAAGAGATAGATAAACTATCGTGGTGGGATGAGTGCAATAAAATGCGCTTATATAGCTATATGGCTGATATGTATTTTGATTGTAATTTTTATGAGGAAAGTAAATTTTACTGTGATGCTGCGCTCCTAATAGCTGAAAAAAACAATTATAAAGACATTATTGGTCGGATGTTGAGTGCGAAAGGAAGTTTGGCGAGTAACGCGAATAAGCAGATGGAAGCAGAACAATATTATCAATGTGCCTTGGCTTTTAAAAGAAGCCAGAAGAACAACTATGGTATAGCTATTGTGCTATTTAATCTCGGTGAAATTGCTTTTCTTCAAAAATCTTATTACAAAGCAATAAAATACTTAAATGAGATATTGATATTGGATGTCGATCCTAAGAACGCTAAAAAACATTGGCTCGCGATACAAGCCAGCACATTGAATCTAATGGGAAATACTTATTTTGAACTTAGAGAAAACGATAAAGCAGAAGGTTTTCAGGTGGCGGCATTGGAACTGATTAATCAAACACAAAATAATACGGTAAAGAAGAAAATCTATCAAAGTTTTTGTGACCTCTATGAAAAACAAGATGTTTTTGAAAAAGCCTATGCCTATTCCCAAAAAATACGCGACTTGCAGCATAGCGAATTGCAGCATACAACTTGTAAGCGAATAGCTTCGTTGAGAATTAAGTATGAGCAACAAGATAAGCACGAAATTGTGAAGGTATTTAATCAGAAGGTAGAAAAATTGGAAGCTGCCAACAATTACCTTGGACAGATTGCAAGTTCCATATCGCATGATGTATGCGCACCGATTCACAATGTTATTGGCTATTTAGGCTTATTGAATTATAAATATAGCGACCAACTTGATGAAGAAGCGGTAGAATACCTCAACACCGCCACAGATGCCGCCAAAGATGCCGCTATACTCGTCAAAAGCCTCTCCGATTTAGGCAAAATAGAATTGGAACAAAAAGATATTTCAATCGTTTCGATAGCCCAAATCGTTCAAAGAGTTCGACGCAATCTCGAAAAGGAAATACGACAAAAAAAGGTCTACTTTCATATCACGGCACTTCCCGAAATAGCTGCCAGCGAGGGGCAAATGTTACAACTTTTTCAAAACCTCATCGCCAATGCCATCAAATATAATGAAAACGAACAAGCATTAATTACGATTAACCATGAGCAAAACGAAGATGGACAACATGTATTCTCAGTGGCAGATAATGGAATCGGAATCGCACTCAAATACCAAAAACAAATTTTTCAGATACTGGAAAGACTGCACGGAAATACAGTATATAAAGGAACAGGTATAGGCTTGGCAATCTGTTCGCTCATCGTCAAAAAACATAATGGAAAAATCTGGGTCGAATCCGACGGAAAAAATGGCTCCAACTTCAAATTTACCATTGATAAGTGGTAAGGGTTAAACGATTAAGTAGTGGGACAAAAATAGGCTTACAATTTTGACGTGTTTATTTTTTCGATATTTTTTCTTACAAAAACCGCACATAGCCTACGCTACAGCCTGTCCCGAACTCGTTTCGGAATAAGAAAAATTTAGTGAAAGATATAAGTATCAGAAATTAAATAAATGTACATTCTCGACTTGTTCTTTTTCCCTTGCCATCCGACACAAGGCGGAATAGTTTGATAAATCTTCGTGACTACATCAACCAAATTCGTCAAATAGATGTTAAAGATTGTGAATAACTTATTTTACATTTCAATACAGCTCAATGAAAAAGAAAATATTTCTCGGACTCGGCATATTCTTACTACTTGGCATTGCCGTATCCTCATTCATGGTATTTGGGACATATAGCAATGGCTATCGCGCAGGCAACGTAGTCAAACTAAGCAAAAAAGGCTTTATCATCAAAACCTTTGAAGGACAACTCAACGTAGGCGGTTTCACAGAAGACGAAGATGGAGACATCGGAACAAATATGTGGGCATTTTCCGTCAGAAGAGGCAACGATGAGGTCATCAGAGCCTTAGAAAAAGCCGTTGATGAAGGACATCGAGTAAAGTTACGCTACAAAGAAAAATACTTTCAATACAATATATTTGGCGATACAAAATACTTCATTTACGAAGTAGAAGAAGTCCTGGATTAATTCGGAACTATTCACTATAAATATACAGCCCGCCTCTGCTTGCAGAGACGGGCTGTTTCTATTTTATTTCCTAAATAAACACTATTATAAGACCATAACATTATAGCATTAGAAACGAGGCATAAATAAATTAAGTTTTTTGACGCCGTTATTTTTTTCTTTTTCGAGGCATGAAAACCGCGCATAGCCAAGCTATACAAGGATTTTCATAACACAGAAAAAGGGAAAAAGAAAAAGTCAAAATCTGCATTTATTGAAACCCTGTTCCTTATAATAGACTTTATTGCTTTTTCATCCCTAAGCATATGGACTTTGGATATTGGGAAATTGGGAAATTGGATGATTAGGTAAAATGCTCATTGTCAATGATTTACATTGATTTGTATTTTATTAAAAATTATTTATATTTAAATATTTATTAAATTGATAAACAGTGAATTATATTCGCGTTAGACTAATTACCCAGTTCCCCAGTTCCCTAATATCCAAAGTCCGGT
>Ga0209187_1001993_pt1 | contig 20975 bp, 5 predicted proteins | sample BantaG_FD_187430 | JGI IMG/M metagenome (GOLD analysis project Ga0209187, IMG submission 187430) | Marine algal microbial communities from Bantry Bay, Ireland - BantryBay_4 metaG (SPAdes) (version 2) | ecosystem: Host-associated > Algae > Red algae > Unclassified | place: Bantry Bay, Ireland...
GCAGAGCCCACCTCCGTTTCGCAGCGCGGGAATAGTTTCGTTGGCCGGCAACAGGTTCGGCAAGCGAAAAAACAAGGCTTGGGAGTAAAAATATGTATTATTGCCATATGGCGCAAACAAAGGAGCGGAGGCACTTAGCCCCGAGGCTTGCCTCGGGGTTGCGAATCGGCCAAAGACACCAAGCTCCGAAGGTGCGTAGGCACCCCCAGTATTCAAAGACAAAAGCCGCAATTAGTGCAAGTCTTTCAGACTTGGCACCGCCTCGAAAATCAATCGATGGACCGTGCCCATCGCTACGCAGTTTTCGCCATTCAAGCGAATATTTCCTCAGGACCAAGGTGCGCTGGTTTAATAGGCAGTGGCGCCTCTTCCCACGCTTCGCTTTGCGGACGAAACCGTGTTGAAAGGTTGCCCTGAAGTTTCAGGTCTGTCGCTTCATTCCCATTAAGGGGCCCGCAATCGTTTGTGGGGAGCCGCCGGTATATCCTGTCGGATTTTAAGCCTACCACGCATTTCGAAGACCTGGTTTAACCCTCGTGGTTGGAATTGTTCCCAAGCGTGCTCATGATGACGACGGCTACGATTCCGACGACCATGAAGGCGATGCAGAGTAGGGTTTCGGAGTCTTGAGTTGGATTTAAGCTCTGGCCATATTCGTGGAACTTGGCGGGGAGGACTTTGGTTTCCTCGATCACTTTTTCCATTAAATTTGGGTCGGTGGTCACTTGATAGGATTCGTCCACCCCGCGTACAGGTATGCGCCAGGGCCAGATTTTTCCGAGCGAACCGAGCATGACTCCAGTGAGTAGCGCGAGGGTTTGGTTGCGGAAATTTTTAAAGGTCCAGGAGACGACGTGGGAGAAGCTGAGCAGGCCAATGAGGCAACCCGCGGCAAACACGATGACCATGGGGAGGTGCTCGAAATTCATTTCCGTGAGGGATTTCACCGCCGGAATGACCACGGTGTACAAGCCCATGAGGAGGAGCATGAAGCTGCCTGAGATACCGGGGAGGATGAAGGCGCAGATCGCGATCATACCTCCGAAGAAGATCATGACATAACTGCCTGAGGCTTCGACGGGGCTGATGGTGGTTACCCAATAGGTGAAGATGGCGCCAATGAACAAGAGGATGGCTTCCAGTGGGCCCCACTTGGTGATTTGGCGGCCGATGTAGACAACCGATGCAATGATGAGGCCGAAGAAAAAGGCCCAGAGGAGAACCGGCCGCGTATGTAGCAAATTGGTAACAATTTTAAGCATGCTGACCGCGCCGATGCCCATGCCGAGGACGAGGGCTACAAGGAAGTTGCCATTAATATTTCGCCAGACACCCGCGATGCCATCCTTTTTGAGGGTGGTTAGAAGCGATGGGCTGAAGGCTTTGATGCTATTCAGCAGTGTCTCGTAAATGCCGGTGATAAAGGCGATGGTTCCTCCGGAAACACCGGGGATCACTTCGGCGATGCCCATGCAGAATCCTGCAAAGACGACAAACAATGGGTTTTTATTCTTCATGTTGAGTAAATCGGGTTTGGCGGGTCATGATTTGCGCAAGGGGGAAAGGCAAGGGGAAAACGAGCTGCCATTTGTTCGGGAAATTGGCGCAAAAAAAACAGGCACCGAAATCGGTGCCTGCTATCGGGATACTTCCCGCTGTCTCGTTCGCTTTGTTTTCTGCCTTTTCGCGAGCCTGGCAGATTATTTAATCAGTATTTTCCGATTGGCTTCGGCCGAGAAGTAAACCGCGGTGCCAGATTCTGAGGTGATGACAGCTGGGATGAGGCGGATGGTTTGGTCCGGGTCCGTGATGTCGAGGACTTCGGGGGCACTGGTAAAGCCACTGACCATGTAGTTCGCAAACCCGGCTTGGGTTTGAATGACCATGGGAATCTCGGTGGCAAGAATCATCTGTGCTTGGCCTTCGACCGGCTGCGCATCACGCTCTTCGATACGGGGTTGAACTGGGTGCACCGTGGACTCAAGTGAGCTACTGATTTCCTCAATGGCATACTGGGCATCAGGGGCGTCCGAGATATCCACGCTGTATTGTTCGCTTCCGTCAGCAAGGATCAACTCGGCATTGACGGTTTGGCCGTTGGAGAGGTTTCTCACGTTGTAGCCCAAGGTGTCTCCTTCGCTTTCCGGTGACCAACTGATGCTCGTATCGCTTTGGTCGATAGATAATCCATCGATGGCGGTTCCTTGAAGTACGAAGGGGAGGTTGTCGAAGGTAAGAGAGCTTCCTTGTCCCGATTCCACGGTAAAGGTTTGAATCGCAGTGAGGCTGGCCCCTGGCTGGAACATTGGATTCATGGCTAAGATTTGGTCGATGTCGACTTCAAGTTGGTATTCACCTGGAGGAAGGTTTTCGAAGACGTAGTAGCCATTGTCGGTGGTTCCGGGTCTCATGGTGGTGGTGACGGTCATGGTAGCAACCGTAACGCCTCCTACAATGGTGTGTAGCTGAAGGTCGATGTCGTTAAATCCGGTGACGGACAAGTTTTCGTTGCTTGGTGAGCCATCGTTATTCATGTCGTACCAGATAAAGCCATCAATTGTGACCACTTGGTAAAGACCAATATCTTTGGTCAGGATGACATCGCCTGCCTCCACTAAGAAAAGAGCGGTTTGACCAGTGACTTGGTCCACTTCGCTGTTGATGGTTACCCCTGCCGCATTTTGTAAGGTGGGCAAGTAGTTTGGCGAGCTGCTGAAATCGAACGAGACGGCGTACATGGAGCCGGGTAGTCCGTAGGCTACGCGAGGAACCGCGACGCCAGGGTTGAGTCCGCTGATGTGGAATTCATAGCGACCGGTGGCATCCGTGAGGGTGGTTCCGATGATATTAAGCAAGGAGTCGAGGCAGTGAACCGTTACGCCGCCTAGGCCGGGCTCGCCGAGGTCTTGCAAGCCGTTCCCGTTGAGATCGAGCCAGACGAAGTTGCCAATGACGGCTGCGTTGGTGAGTGCAATGGTGCAATCAACCGTATTGCCGCAAGCGTCTTCGGCGCTAAGCGTCACGCTGGCTCCGGCTGGGTAATTGGTTCCGAATACAGTGCCTGGTGCTGGGGACTGGGTGATATTTAATTCGATTCCAGTTCCGCAGTCGACACCGGGAACGGCTAATCCGGTAAAGTCTGGCACAATGTACTGCCCGAATTCATCGGGTAAGACAGTTTGGCCCGCTGGACAGTTCAGGGCGGGAGGCACTCCTTGAATGCTCTCAATGAGTTGGGTGCTGACGCTACTATTCCCACACGCATCGACACCGGTCCAGATACGGCTTATTCGCGTAATGCAGCCGTTGCTGGTGACGAGGTCAACGAAGGTGACGGTGCCGGAGGAGCAGCTGTCGCTCACGGTGGCAAAGCCGGTGTCGATGGGATCGGTGCTAATGTTACACCCTTGTACGAACCCTGGGGTGTTTAAGGTTGGTGGGGTGGCATCCGTGAAGATTTCGATGCGTTGAACCGCGCTTGTAGCATTGCCGCAATCGTCGGTTGCGGTGTAGGTCCTGAGGATGACTTGCATGCAGGCCGAGGTCTGCACCGAATCACTCATGCTGATACTTGGTGTACCGCAATTGTCGGTCGCGGTGGCGGTACCGACGTTGGTCACGGTGCATCCAGACACGTCCGCGGGTAGGCTAATCACCGGTGGCTGCGTGTCTTGGATGGATACAATGCTCTGAGTCGCGGTTAGGCTGCTTACACCGTTTTGCACGGTCCAGATGCGGATCACTTCGAGGCGGCAATCGACTTGATTTGTGATGGTGACCGAGCTGACGACACTGGTGCCGCAAGAACTTGTCATGGCAGTCGCTGCGCCGTGGGTTGCGATGTCGGTGGCAATGTTACAGCCGATTACATTGGTTGGAACCGAAGCGAATACAGCCATGCCCGAGAAGGCGCTTGCGATGACTTGTTCGGCGGTTGCGACGTTGCCGCATTGGTCTTCGGCAACCCAGGTGCGGGTGAGGGTGATGTCCATGATGTTTGTTACGATGGAATCGACCCGACTGACCGTTACGCTACTGCAGGCCATTGCGGTGGCGTCTCCGCCAGTGTCTGCAACCGCCAAGGAGAGTTCGCAGCCATTGGTCGACGTGGGTACGTAGGTGAAGGTTGGCGCTCGGGAGTCTTCACGCCATGTGATGACTTGCTCACAGGTTTGTGTTCCACATTCGCCCGTGAAGGTGATTAGGCGTTGAATGGTCACATCACAGTCAACCTGAGACAGGGTATCTGTCACATTGGTGCCTGTGATCGGGCAAGCTGATAGATTCGATGCGGCGAAGGAGCCGACATCTGGAATGCTTTGTGGGTTGCACCCTAGTTCAATGATAGCGGGCGGGCAGTCGACAAGGAATGGCCCGCTGAACTCGCGCCAAGAGAAGCGTTCGAGGCAGGTGGAGGTGTTGCCGCAGGTGTCACTGGCGGTGTAGAGGCGTTCCAAGAAGAAGATGTCTCCGACTTGTGACTGATTGGTGATGACTTGGATCGAATCCAGCCCGCAGGTGTCGGTGATGTTACTAAGGACGACTGCTTCAGAGGGAATGCTCACGGGGACTGTCCCAAGGTCGATCACATTGGTGTTGCAGGGGATCAGGGGAGGGGCTGTGTCCGAGGTCCAGGTCATCACATCAGCGACCAGCTGGGTGTTGCCGCAGAAGTCGGCGATGAGATATTCACGGGTTAAGATGACAAGGCAGCCATTTGTCATGTACCTGTCGGTGAACCCGAATTCCATGATACCACAGTCGTCCGTTGCACACGCGATGGTGGCTGGGGCCGGAACCGTGGCGTTACAACCTAAGTTGGTGTTGTATAGGCAAGCCGTCATGGTTGGCAGCGTGGTGTCTATGGTCCAGGTGATGACCTGTTCGCAGATGCTTGTGTTACCGCAGAAATCTGAGGCGAGATAGCTGCGGGTTAGCTCGCGCATACAGCCATTGGTCGTGACCGTCTCGAAAACGTCAAATATCGAAATGCCACAATCATCCGTGGTTGAACTAAAGACGTTTGAATCCGCCCCCGGAATGCTTGTTGGATTGCAACCGAGGTCTATGTTAGCCGGGCAGTCGCCAAAAGCGGGCGCGTTTGTATTGATGGTCCAGGTGATGATCTGCTCGCACACTCCGGTGTTTCCGCAGAAGTCGACGGCTTCGAAGGTTTGAATGATGATTCTTTCACAACCGTTGGTGAGCTCGACCGCATTCATGTTCAGGACGTAGTCGCACGCTTCAATAACGGCTGGAAGATTGGTTGGGAAGTCGCTCGGAAGCGGATTACAGCCCAGGTTAATTTCGGCCACGCAATTTGTAAAGCCGGGTGCCGAGGCGTCGACGGTGTAGAGGTAGGTCTCCACGCAGATGCTCTCATTTGACGCGAGGTCGATGGCGTAGAAGGTCCGGGTGTGAAGCACTGCGCAACCATTGGTTACAGCAACGTCTTCAACCACAACATCCGCTAAAACGCAGTCATCGGAAATGAAGTCCGTGACGGAAATCATGCTTGGGAGATTCGTTGGGTTACATCCCAAGTTTTGCACATTCGTATTGCAGGGGATGACGGGTGGGGTGACATCTTCGGTCCAAGCAATTACTTGTTCACAAAGGCCGATTCGACCGCAGACGTCGATCACGTTGAAGGTACGAGTCTGCATCCAGTTACATCCGGTATTGGTTTCGATCACGTCAACATAGGCGGTCATAATCCCGCAGGAGTCGAAAGCGGTTGCCAAGGTAATCGTGGTATCCGGGAAGTCATTGCTTGAAGGATTGTAGCCGAGGTCAAGTGACGCGGGGCAGTTGGTAAAGAAGGGGACGGTATTGTCCGCAATCCAATCAAAGCTTTCGAAGCAGAATCCGATGTTCCCTGCAAAGTCGATTGCGGTGTATTCGCGGGTGAGCGAGACAGCGCAGCCGTTGGTGGTATACGCTTCGCTAACCATGGTTGTCATAACCCCGCAGTTGTCTACTGCGCTTGTAAGGACAAGGTCGGCACTTGGTAAGCTGGCGGGGAGGCATAGCAACGATTGTTGATTGGTGTTGCAGGTAAATGTGGGTGGCTCGTTGTCCACAACCCATTCAACCACTGATGTGCATACCGTTTCATTGAAACACATATCGATGGCGTGAAAGAATTGGGTCATACTGAGCCTACATCCGTTGGTTGTGGTGATGGATTCAACGTAGGTGAGTTCAATGCCACAATCATCCGTCGCCGAGTTTAGCACGGCATTTGTATCTGGGAAGTTGGCTGGCGTCGGATTGTAACCAAGGAAGGTGTATGGCGAGCAGTTGGTGAAGACCGGAGGATCATTGGCTCCGATCCAGCTGTATATCTCATAACAATAGCCTGTATTGCCACCTGCGTCGACCGCGATGTATTCACGATTCATGAAGATTTCGCAGGTTGAATTGGTGAATACGGTTTCGACGACCGAGGTCGATGAGATGGTGCATGCATCCGTGACGGTTGCGAAGACAGCCTCGGCGGAGGGGAAGTTCGTCGGAGTGCATCCGAGGAATTGCACCGAGGTATTGCATCCGACAAACACGGGAGGGCCATCGTTTTGAGACCAGTCAATTACGGTTGTGCAGGTGCCGGTGAGGCCGCATGTGTCGATGGCGTAATAGGTTTGTGTCATCGTCACCGCGCAGCCGTTGGTGACAGCAACTTCGGAGACGTAGGAGGTCGCGATGCCACAACTATCGGTCACGGATCCAAGGACAACTGCGGTGTCAGGAAACTCCGATGGCATCGGATTCACCCCGAGGGTCATGTTCGATGGGCAGAAACCGAATACTGGCGGCCCATCGTTCACGGTCCAGGTGTAGACTTCGGTGCAGATGCCTGTATTTCCGCCAAAGTCAACTGCGGCAAATAGCCGATCTACTTGGACGGTACAACCATTGGTGCTGTAGAAATCGAAGTGATCTGTACTGGCCCAATCGCATGGATCGCTAACCGTATTCAACACGTTGCTTGGGTCAGGCAGCGTTACGGGGGCGCAACCAAGATCCTGCACGTTCGTATTACACACGAAGGTTGGTGGGGTGATGTCAATGGCCCAGTCGGTTACCACTTCGCAGGTCCCGGTTAATCCGCAGGCGTCCACCGCGTAGAAGATTTGGGACATCGAGTAGAAGCACCCATTGGTGCTGGTTACGGTTTCGACATAAGAGGTGACAACCCCGCAATCATCCATCGCGGATGCGAGGACGTTAGATGGATCAAGAAAGTCGGCCGCTACAGGGTTAAAGCCGATGAAGGCATTGCTTGGGCAGAAGCCGAAGCTGGGGGCCTCGTCGTTGATTGTCCAGGTGAAGGTTTCGTAGCAGGTTCCTGTGTTGCCTGAGGTGTCGTAAGCAAGGTACTCGCGCTCGAGGATGACGGTACAGCCGTTGGTTAATTCGGTTTCAAAGACTTCGGAGGTAACGGAAGAGCAGGTGTCCGTAGCGGTCGCCAAAACGATGCTTACATCTGGAATGGTGACGGGGGCGCAGCCAAGGTCTTGGGTCGATGTATTACAGGTGAAGCTTGGTGGCTGGCTATCTTCCGGCCAGGTGATGACGCTGACGCAGGTGCCGGTTTGTCCGCAGTTGTCGACCGCGAAGTAGGTTTGGCTCATAACCGTGTCACATCCATTTGACATGACGACGGTTTCGACAAAGGCCGTAACAACCCCACAGGCATCGTAGGCAGAAGCGAGGACGGTGTTTTCATTTGGAAAATCTGACGGTTGTGGATTGGGTCCGAGGACAATATTTCCGGGGCAGTTGGTGAAGATCGGTTCGTCTCCGGGGATCAACCATGCATAGGCTTCGAAGCAGGTCCCGGTGACACCAGAGGCGTCGACCGCAATGTAATCCCGACTAAGCGACACTTCGCAATTTAGGTTTGTTGTGAGGGTTTCGATGACCGAGGTTGAGATGATGGCGCAACCATCCATGGCACTCGCAAGTACGAGCGATGCAGGTGGGAGTAAGTCCGGATTGCATCCGAGGAACTCTTCGTTGGTACTGCATAAGGTGAATACAGGAGGGCCGTCATCTTCTGACCACGTGATCACCGCGACACAGGTGCCAGTTTGACCGCAGGTATCGACGGCAAAGTAGGTTTGGGTCATGGTGATGTCACAGGCGTTTGTTACTGCAACAATGTCGACGTAGGAGGTGCTGATGAGGCAGTCATCCATGGCCGAGGCCAATACGGCATTCATATCCGGGAAGTCTGCGGCCACTGGGTTTACCCCGAGATCGAGATTGCCTGGGCACGCGCCAAAGGTTGGTGCGTCAGCGCTTTCGACCCATGAGAAGGTTTCGAAGCATGTTCCCGTGTTACCCGCGGCATCGGTTGCGAAGTGATCTCGGAATAGGGTGATGAAACATCCATTGGTAAAATAGGTGTCGATAAACTCGCTCGTGACCACGCCGCAGACGTCGGTCGCGGTCGCGAGGACAAGGTTACCGTCTGGGATGGTCACTGGCGCACAGCCGAGATCTTGGGTGTTGATATTACAGGTAAAGGTTGGCGGAGTGTTATCCGCGCTCCAGAAAATTACCGCAACGCAGGTGCCGGTTTGGCCGCAGTCGTCGACGGCAACATAGCTTTGAGTCATGACCATATCGCAGCCATTTGTGACCGTGACTACATCAACGAAAGAGGTTGATATCGTGCAGTCATCGCTGGCTGAAGCCAAGACCGCCGTGATATCAGGGAAGTCGGCTGCGGGTGGGTCGACCCCGAGATCCAGGTTGCCGGGGCACATGCTGAAGCTCGGGACGGCTGGGCTATCGGTCCAGGTGAATACCTCGGTACAAGTGCCAGTGTTATTGGCTGCATCGAAGGCAAAATAGTCACGAGTCAGAATGATGGAACAATTGTTCGTCATGAAGGTTTCGGAAACAAAGCTAGTTACGACGCCGCAAGCGTCGGTGGCGGTCGCGAGTACAATCGCACTATCGGGAACGGTTACTGGGGTGCAGCCCAGATCTTGTGTACTCACATTGCAGGTGAAGGTAGGCGGCGCCATGTCACCGGTCCACGAAATAACCGCAACGCAGGTGCCGGTTTGGCCGCAGTCGTCGACGGCAACATAATTTTGGGTCATGATCATGTCGCAGCCGTTGGTGATGGTAACGATCTCAACAAAGGACGTTGAAATGATGCAGTCATCGCTGGCTGAAGCCAAGACCGCCGTGATATCCGGGAAGTCGGCTGCGGGCGGGTCGACCCCGAGGTCCATGTTGCCGGGGCACATGCTAAAGCTCGGCACGGCTGGGCTATCGGTCCAGGTGAATACCTCGGTACAAGTGCCGGTGTTATTGGCTGCATCCAAGGCGAAATAGTCACGAGTCAGAATGATGGAACAATTGTTCGTCATGAAGGTTTCAGAAACAAAGCTAGTTACGACGCCGCAAGCGTCGGTGGCGGTCGCGAGTACAATCGCACTATCGGGAACGATTACTGGGGTGCAGCCCAGATCTTGTGTACTCACATTGCAGGTGAAGGTAGGCGGAGCCATGTCACCGGTCCACGAAATAACCGCAACGCAGGTGCCGGTTTGGCCGCAGTCGTCGACGGCAACATAATTTTGGGTCATGATCATGTCGCAGCCGTTGGTGATGGTAACAATCTCAACAAAGGACGTCGAAATGATGCAGTCATCGCTGGCTGAAGCCAAAACCGCCGCGATATCCGGGAAGTCGGCTGCGGGCGGGTCGACCCCGAGGTCCATGTTGCCGGGGCACATGCTGAAGCTCGGCACGGTTGGACTATCGGTCCAGGTAAACACTTCAATGCAGGTGCCGGTATTCGCGCACGCGTCATCGGCGGTATAGGTACGAGTCAGGGTAATGACGCATCCGTTGGTTTCTTGCAGCTCGCTCACGTCGGTGCTCATCACGCCACAGTCGTCAGCAGCGGTTGCCAAGACGAGGGCGCTATCCGGTACGGTCACTGGGCTGCAACCGAGATCTTGAATGTTGGTGTTGCAGGTAAAGGTGGGAGCATTCGTATCGGTCATCCATGTGATAACGCGTTCGCATGTGCCGGTGTTTGCACAGTTGTCGACCGCATAAAACGTTTGAGTCATGATGGTCATGCAGGCGTCAGCCACCATGCCGGTGACCACCCAGCTCGACACCACAGCACAGTCATCCATTGCACTGGCTAAAATCGCCGCCTCGGTGGGGATTGAACTGAAGTCAGGCAGGCAGCCTAAATCGGAGTTTGCGGGGCCGCAGGTTCCGAAGGTCGGGGCCGAGCCATCGGGGGTATACGAAACCGTTGGGGCGCTAAGATTATCCATTAAGTTAGATTCCCCAGATAACGTCGCGGTGAACAGATTCGTTATCGTCGTTTGGCTGCAACATTCGTCGATCAGCAAGGTGATGAAAAGGTTTGTCCACGCGTTGTTGGTTAAATCGAGACTGCAGACCAACTGTCCAGGGACCGAGGTGCTACATGCGTCAGGCAAGATGATGACTGAAAGACAGCTCGGAAAGACACTCGTGATGACAATGTCGGAAGCATTGCAGGCGGTCAGATTTGTTATCAAAAGGTCATAGGAAATGCTGTCAGTACACTCAACCGTCGCGTTAGTGGTCGTGCCAAAGATGGCGATATCTTTACTGCCTTCGGTGCCTATTTCTTCACATTCGATTGTGGTGAAGGTTAGGGTCACATCGCGGACATCACCGGTAGACTGAAAGCCGGTTAAGTTGTAACTGTTTTGGAAAGTGATAAACCAAGTTCCGTTTGGATCGGTGCCGTTATGAACCGAAAGCAATTGGTCTGGTATCCATGAGCCGGTATAGGGTGCAATCCCGACATTGGGGTAAGCCGCTGGCAGGTTGGCAGCAGCCGAATCATCAAACACCGTGTTGCAGAAGTTTGCACTGTTTAAAACCAAGTTGGTCAGTGTTGCGGGTGAATTTAAGGTAGAGGTGATGCCTGCTGGTGAAACAAGAAGAATCTCTAACGCAGTGGGGCTAATTTGATTAAGTCCGTTGCCGATTGTATCTGAGTTGGGCGAGCAACTATTTCCTCCGAAGGTCACATTCACATCTACCAATGTGCCCACCATCAAGCCTGCGGGAATGGCAATACTGGTCGCATTCGCGCCTGACTGATCGAGGAGTGTAATCCCGCTATAATTAAACGAGTAGGTGTTTACCGTCCCGGTCTGTAATTCCCCTAATAGAACTGAGTTCCCTTCATCCGATTTTACCAAGAGCTCGTATAATATCGGTTCGCCGCAGGGGTGCGACGCGTCAAGGTTTAGAATGAATGGAGTCGGTTGGGTAACGCATTCCCCCATCAACATTTGACCTGCGAGCTGAACGGCGGTGGCCGGGGTAATCGTTGCGGTTGGACTAAGAGACGAGATGCAAAGTGTCACATTATTAGCATCAGTAATCATGTTCGTATTGCCGATTTCAAAAAATACCTCGATCTCCTGTTCGCCTGGATCAATAGAGCCATTGGCATTGTTGGAGCATTCTTTTGTGTCATCAAAAGTCTGGCTTTTGACGGTGAAAATATTCGTGGTACAGGGGGTGATGGCAAAAGCATCCGAGATGTTGTAGAAGCAACCGTTTGCCGCTTCCACTCGAATTCGTGCGTTGCCGGCGGTCAAATCAGGCAGGATGACGGTTTCGGTTCCGTCATTTGCAGTTCCCAAAGCCAACTGAAATGGGAAAGTAAGCCCATTGTCGGTTGATAAGAAAATATTCACGTTTGCTTCGTTGAAAGGGGGCGCCGTCGTTCCTGCGACATTCCAGGTAATATCGACTTCGCACTCGCTAGTGCCACCTGAAGGGGCAGTCACTTCGAAAGTGGTGCCACCACTCACAGTTACCGTATTGGTATAGGTGCAGGTCCCGCCTTTACCGTCACGAACTGTGAGAGCAAAGGTGAGGTCGCGATTCACGGTGTGCCAGGTTTCGCCCAAGGGGAGGGTGCCACTGATGACGCCAGAGGTGCTCGGGAAGCTACGTGTAGGCGAGCTGCTCGGCGGGTACGAACGATAGAGTGGAATCATGCCGTTATCCGTAGTGGTGGTCAAATCGTATTGGAAGGGGTGGTGATCGGCTTGCTCCCACACATAGGTAAGTGCATCACCGTCGGCATCGCTTCCCGTTCCTTGGAGTTCAAACGGGGTCATAGGAGGGACAGGGCAGGCGTCCCAGCTAACCGTAGGCACCGTGTTGGTAGCGGGGCAGGTGGTGTAGCAACTAACCGCGCTGATGGTTTGGTTCATTTCTTGCAAGCTGTACCAGTGAAAGTACAAGTCATTTTTTCCTTGGATGTTATCGTCCCCACAAATACCATTGCCATAAGACATGATTGTCGTGCCTGAACCTGGCTCATAAGCTGCGATCGCTCCAAAGGCACCTGCGGTACAGTTGTCACCGGTTCCAGCTCCGTCAAAGTCGCCGGTAAAGGTGTGGTCCGCGCCAAACATATGCCCTAGCTCATGAGCTACAATGTTGATAAAGCGGTCATTCACTGCCACATTCGTGCCACGCCCAGCGACGCCACGGCCTTTGCCATTACTTGCATTGAAATTTAAACAGATCGCAGGACGTTGCGCTAACCCACCGCTGTAACCTCCGATGGTTATGCCCACATCGTAGCCTGCCACGCCGAAGGGAGCCCCATTCAAGGTCGCGAAACTCGCATCTAGCTCGGGGCCGTTTGGGTTGGTGGTGAAGGGGTCCGTTGTGGTATTGGTAAAGATGATGGATGAATCTGTCACCAAGGTGAACCGCACCGCAAGGTCTCGCACATAAATCAAGTTGAGCCGGTTTACAATCGTCATAAAAGCCGCCATGGTTGCAGGTTGCCCCCCCGTGCCATTGGTAAATTCAGCTGCTGAAGCGAGCGCGAGGCGGAACTTACGAATAGCAGTGCCACCACAGTTTGAACCCACAGGAGCGGCAAAGGGCACGATGCCGTTAAGGCCCAGGCCAACCCCTTCATCGGCTCCACAGTGGCAACCATTTCCTCCAGCATCTGGAACCCCGCCTTCATACACAATCACAGTATCTGGAGTTGCGCCCGGTGCAGGGAATTGATCGATGTAGATCGACCGGACTCCCTCAAGCACCATGGCATTAAATCCGCTCGGGGTTTGCTCAAGCGCAACCGTGACTTCTGGGGCACCAATCCGATGCCCCGTCAGCGAGTAGTAATTCGGAAAGGCCGCCGCCATTGCCGGCTCAAATACATCCTGATGGGCCAACTGGTATTGCATATAAATTCCCTCAGGGGTAGGGAGCCAGAAGGTAACCGGAGCGCCGGTCGCGAGCGCAGTGTTTACCGCAGCAATATCTAAGCTGAAAACTTTATAGCTTGGAGGCGCCTCTCCTGCCGCGATCCCCGCCGCCGGCGAATCGGCAATCGCATGTTGATCCCACATGCCATCCGCAGATGGATTAAATGGATTCGGTGGCGCTGCATGTATAGTCGGCGCTACACAAAGATGGAGTCCAAGTATTAAGCTCATGCTCAATAGAAATCCGTTTAGCTGGCTGAGCCCCGCAAAGAAAATTTGTTCAATACGACGCACTACATTCTGATTTTTCATATTCATCCTCTAAGAGGATGGGGCAATATGAATCCTGCTTGCTACATATATGGCAACATGACCTACATATACGACAACATAGCCTGCGCCGTATGAGTCAAGTTAGTTAAACCACGATGCTCTGTAGCTTCTCTAAAATGACGGGATGGCACGATTGGATTCTTATTTCTCCATATCCTCACTTTAATTATACCTTGTGTCGCGTTCTCCAACCCGACTCCTCGTCCTAGTCTGTTTCTCAAGATCAATTCAACCCTGAAATGTAATTTGAAAGCCAAAGTCATGGGCGACACCGTATCTAGTGGTGTCTCCAAAAAAGCGGAATAAAATCCAGATGTTCACATAAGATCTACATCCATCGTTTGCCTTGGAGCCTGTCGGACTTAGCAGATTCGGCTGCGAATTCCTCACTTTGGCCCATACGCTCCGGACGAATCGATTAAATAGTCTCAACTATTCTCACGAATCGTCCAAACCGTCTGGTCTCAAACTGAGAAACCCTCGCTCGAAAGCCTAAGTCCGACAGACTCCTAGATCTCTGGTTGAGCCGAAAATCGAAAAAACATGTTCATTTTTTCTGAATGTTTAAGTAGACTTCAAACGTCTAATCATTGCAGACGTTTTGATTTGCTCAAATTTTAAGAGAATTTATGATGAAAAAACTACACCTACTGATTTCAGTATTCACGCTTGGTCTATGCCTATCGGCCATCGGCCAATCTCGTATGGGCCCCTTTAATGTTGCGGAATACATCGATATTTCTGGCAAAAAGACGTATAAGGTCATGTCCAGCAAAGAATTCGACGAAGAAACAACCGAGCTGAAAACTAAAGCAAGTTTCTTCTCCACCGCGAAACGAATTTTCGAAACTCGCTGGCGCGAGGAAGGCAAAATAGGCTCTTGCCCTGTAGACCTATTCAATCCCGAAAAGTTGACTCGTAAAAAAGTATTGCCACGAGAAAACGATGCTCTCCGTGCAGCCGCAAAACTTCAGGCTAATTATGAAAGTAATTTGGAGCGCATGGAAGACGCTCGCTCACAAAGCACCCAAGCAGAAAGACGTGCCCGTCGTCGCGCTGGGGATTATGGCGAGATTGGCCTCAGTTCACGAGAAAAAGAAGAAGAACGTAAAAAAACCGCTGCGGCTGATTTTGGTACCTTGTTGGACGAAATGTATCTCTACCGCACTAAGGGTGTTCGCCCTGGCACCAACCAAAAGATTGTTCAGTAGAAAACGACTGTTCAGTATAAAGCGATTTTCCTTCAATCGATAATCGGCTCGGATCTTTCCCGCGCCGATTTTTTTATGCCTAAATTTGTCGTTATATCGGCCCGCTTTCTCGCGTCTTTTCCTGAAGGTATTTTATTCCTGGTGGCATTTTTTTACGCTCGCTTGTTGTGCTGGGCTAAAATTTTGCTATCCATGAAGGCAACACGTCATCGGATTTTACACTCACCTTAACCCCCCCCTCCCACGATATGAGCCTTCACGAACTTGCCGGAAAACCCGTTCCTCAATCCATGCTGGAAAATATTCCTCGCCTTATGGCGGCCTACTATACCACCCAGCCCGACCCGAATGACCCAACGCAGAAGGTCTCTTTTGGTACATCTGGGCATCGTGGTTGCTCCCTCGATGCGAGCTTTAATGAGCGACACATTCTCGCCGTATCTCAAGCCCTTGCCGAATATCGAGCCGCACAGGGAACCGACGGCCCTCTTTTTATCGGGGTCGATACCCATGCACTTTCTGATGCAGCCGTGATCACTGCGGTTGAAGTTTTGGCCGCCAATGGAGTTGAGCTGCGGCTCGCCGCCAATGGAGGCACCACGCCCACACCGGTGATCTCACACGCGATTCTAACCTACAACCGCGAGCGGAAAGATGGAAAAGGCCTCGCGGATGGCATCGTTATTACCCCTTCGCATAATCCACCACGCGACGGTGGGTTCAAATACAATCCACCCAACGGTGGCCCAGCCGATGGGGCCGCTACTACAATCGTTCAAGATCGCGCCAACGAGATCTTAGCTAACGACCTCAAGGGCGTAAAACGCATCACCTACGCCAAGGCCCTCGCGGCAGAAACCACCCAAGAAATTGACCTTATATCTCCCTATGTAAACGACCTCGAAAACGTGGTCGACATGGCGGCTATCGCTAACGCGGGCCTGAAGATCGGGGTCGACCCCATGGGCGGCGCAGGCATCGGATACTGGGAACCCATCGCAGAACGCTACGGCCTCAATCTCGAACTCGTAAATCAAATCATTGACCCCACCTTTTCTTTCATGCGGGTCGACCGCGACGGCAAAGTCCGTATGGACTGTTCGTCTCCCTACGCCATGGCCGGATTAATCGACCTCAAAGATAGCTACGACATCGCATTTGGAAATGACCCAGACTACGATCGCCACGGCATTGTCACCCGCAGTAGCGGCCTGCTCAACCCAAATCACTACCTTGCCGTAGCCATTGATTATCTCTTCGGAAACCGTAGCGGCTGGAGCCCAGACGCTGCCATCGGCAAAACCTTGGTCTCGAGCTCAATGATTGATCGGGTTGCCAACAAGCTTGGCCGCCGCCTCGCCGAAGTGCCGGTTGGGTTTAAATGGTTCGTGGATGGACTCGTAGACGGATCCTTCGGCTTCGGTGGCGAAGAAAGTGCCGGCGCCTCCTTCCTTCGCAAAGACGGAACCGTGTGGACCACCGACAAAGATGGCATCATTCTCGACCTTCTCGCAGCTGAAATTACCGCCACCACCGGCAAAGATCCCGGCGAGCATTACCAAGCCCTCGAAAGCGAATTCGGCTCTCCTGTCTACGCACGTACCGACGCGCCTGCTTCTCTTGAAGAAAAAGCGGTATTGAAAAACCTCAATGCCGACATGATTCAGGCTGAAGAACTCGCTGGCGAACCGATTGTTGCCAAACTTACTCACGCGCCAGGCAACCAAGCTGCGATTGGCGGCTTAAAGGTTGTCACGGAAAACGGCTGGTTTGCCGCTCGTCCATCCGGCACCGAGAATATCTACAAAATTTACGCAGAAAGCTTCAAAGGCGAGGCGCATTTGGCCCAGCTCCAATCTGAAGCGCAGGAAATCGTGACCGCTGCGTTAAAATAGATTGGTGGCTTCAGGCGGGAAGCAACCGCGCTAGATCCGCTTGCGTGATGAGATAATTTGTCATCACTCTCCACTTGCGCCCTCACATGACTCCGACTATCTCATCTTCGTGAGCAAAGCCCCGCGTAAATACACCTCAGCTACGATTACCGGGCTCGTCCTTCTGGTCGGGCTCGGTTTGTTTGCCCATTTCTTTCATGTCTTGGTGCAACATCACCCTGGGTTAATCACTGCGGATCCACACACCTACATCGCCAATGCCCGGAATCTTGCGGATGGCTCCTACACGCTTGATAATCCACTCGCGACTCTAACGGAGCGGCACATCGATGTTCCCGAAGGGGCGGGGCAAGTCGTGGCTGGGCCGGTTTGGAATACCTCCATACGCCAAGACGGTAAAACCGTGTTTACCGTCGCCATTGGCTACCCTCTGTTTCAATCTGTCGTCTATCGAATCGGCGGCGTTGCATGGTGTGCCTACGCGAATTTTGTTCTCTTCGGGCTCATGCTCCTCTTTCTCGCGCTCCTGATTTGGGAAGGCGGAGGGCGAACAAAAAGCTCGGCCATGATCGGCATGTTAGCCGCCATTGCGCTGCCATTTATCGACCTGCGAATGTTCATCAACCTAACACGCGGCTGGCGCGAGCCCCTCTTTCTCGCCTGTCTCTTTGGCGCGGCTTGGTTGCTCTTCCGTTTCCGTCGCAAGGGACGTATATTCGACGCCGCGCTTATGGCCTTCCTTCTTGGATATGCCTGTTCGACCAAAGAGGCCAACGCACTTTACCTTCCCTTATACGGTGCACTCTTCCTTTTCAGTCCTGGCTTTTTTCAAGCCAAACTGAAGCTCCGAACTTTAGTGGTCGCGGTTATCATGGGCTTGATCGGTTTGACCCCCATGTTCGTTCACAACAGCCTTTCGGGGGGGAACCCGTTTATGCCACCCCAGTTAATTCGCGCCGTCACCGCGGCCCCGGAGGCGGACTCTGAGGGATTTGTGGCGACGCAGGGAAGCAATGATGTGGTTGGCGTGGCGGGTGCTGAAATCATTAAGTTGGCTCCAGAGACGAACCGTGTTCCGGCCGGCACCATACTTTCTGAACCAACTCTGCTGGGGTCTATCTCAAACCAAACTCTAGAAGTTGAAATCGGGACTGGAGTGGAAGGCACCAACGCAGTTGCTTTCACCAGTGCAGTTGCCACTACCAATGCAGTTGCCTCCACCAATGCAGTTGCCTCTACCAATGTAGTTGCCTCTACCAATGTAGTCTGGGTGATGCCACCAAATGCATCCGGGCTTCGTGAACTTGGGCTCAGCCGCATGATGCGCATGGGCCACTGGTACTACTGGCAATATCATAAGGTACAGCGCCTTCCCGCCGCCAGCATCATTGCCCTGTTTCTTGCTGGCTTCGGATTCTTCTTTCTGAGTCGAAGCCGCCTCTTTGCCATCGGAGGTTGCCTGCTGGGGGCGATCCTCCTTATCTTTACCAATCTTAATGCGCTTGATTTTACCGACGTTCGCGATGTCCTCGCGCTCTTTGGCCTGTTTGCTCCAGCCTCGTTGCATTTGATTCTCCACCTGCTGACTCGCTGGCTTCCCAACGACTGGCCCGAAGTTAAGCCGTCCACCATCGCTCTTAGTTTGTTCATAGGTGGCTTCATCACATTGCACCTCTGCTTGTATCTCAACTGGGGAAACATGGACTTCCGTCACATGTTCTCCGCAGTGCTTCTCTTTGGTGTCTTGGTCGCTGCTGGGGTCTACGGGCTACTCTACATGCTCGCTTGGTTGATTCGTTTCCCTGCCTCCATTCGCCCTGTCATTGCTGCACTTCCCATCCTTGGGTATTTGATTTACATGATCGCTCCATGGAAGCCCTATGGCGTGAACCCTGACTTTCTCTTCCGAACTCAGGATGGGGTGGCCATCGCAAAAATGGTTGACGAAGCAACCTCGGAAGGCGCGATTGTTTTCTCGAATCGTCGCTTGTCTGAGATCCTCGATCTCTTTTCCAAACGCGATGTCTTTCGCTTTCACGAGTTGATCAACCTTAGTGATGAGGAACGAAATGTCTTCGACCTGATGCATGAGTTGACCGAAGATGGTCACGAATTTTATTTTCTCGATAACGCCGATCTTGATCCGCAATCTCGTGCTCTTGGCCGCCAACTCGATGTCATTGATAAACGTTTACTTCTCTGGCAATACGACCTTCAACCGGTACTTGAAATTTCACGCGATGAACACCGACTCTGGTACGACTGGAATGAAAAGCCGAACTTCACCTTGTACAAAGTCAAGCCGTGGCTAGAAAATCGTCCTCCCTTAACCATTCCCGCACCGCCAGAGGGAACCGCGTTTATGATGCTCAATGCCCAAAGCGCTCGGACAAATCTGACAGTTTATTTGGGAGACCAAGAGTTTTCTAGCGCCGATATTATGTCGGGTGTGACCGCGCTCGAAGATAAGCCCATGCCGCATCCACTTCAACTTCGAGGCGAGCGAGACGGCCCCGTGCCAGATTTGTCCAGTATCCAACTAATTGGTTGGAGCCGCGCCTTCAGACTGCCTTTCAGAATTGCTCTGGACGAGGAGGTGGACGCGACCACGCCGCTTCAATATCTCACCTTTATCGATCTTCATCATGAAGAACCTTTTCGCATTCCCACGCGATCAATCCCGGGAGCACAAAATATCACCTGCTGCCACGGTGACTTCATTCCGTATAAAGAAATGATCTACGAACTCCCTGTAGACCCTACGGAGCGTGCGGCTTTCATGAAGGAGAAGCGCTTCCAATTTACCGACCCAACGGGCGAGGTCCAAGAGCGAGAAGGCGGCAACACCCGTTTCTGGTTTACCTGGCCGGAAGAACCTCGTTCTTCTGACAAGCGGATAGCAGGCTTCACCAAAGCAAAGGTCAAAACCAGTCCAGGATTTTTCCCACGTCTTTACGCCACCGAATCTCATATCGGTTGGAAGCAATTCAAGGTTCCGGTCGACCCCAGTGTCAGCATGATTCTTCTCAAAGGTCGGGTCATGCCCACCCGCGATGCGACGCCTAAATTGTCCGATAACCCCGAAAAGCTATCTTCGGCTTGGTCTCTGGAGGCGCAAGGTAAGGTGCTTCATGAAGGCCGTTGTCTTCCCGATCCCGGTCGCTCTCTGAACCGCTTTATGGTCGCAATTCCGATCCGTGGTGAGCGGGAGGTTACCTTTACATTCAACCAAGCCCTCGGGATGGATTTAGAAAGCTATCCCATTCGAGATCGCCTCGAAATTCAAGCCGATGGACAAAATGTTGGTCTCATCCAGTCCCAAGTGTTTGATCTTGAAGGCGATCTGAGATGGACCCATGGGGAGGTCGAATTTCAAGTGCCGGTTTATCCAGGTACCCAAGATTATCAGTTGTTGATCAATGGTTGCGATGGTCGTCCCGAAGAAGCTCGAACCCTCACTGTCGAGCTCGGCGACAAGAAAATCCCCCTCCGCTTAACTTCACAGATGTCGATCCATGCAGTTCATTTTAAGGATTTGAATGTCGAGGAAACAGAAGTGATGACAGTTCGACTTCGTATCCCGACCTTCCAACCGAATGGGGGAGCGGGCGAAGGAGATTCTCGACGGCTTGGCTTTCAGTTCAGGCAGTTCGTATGGGAACCAACTTGGAAACGTCAGCATTAAGTCGACGTTGCAACCTTCTGCCTAGTCTGCCATTGAGTGGCAGAAGCCCTTTTACAGTCTGCCATTGAGTGGCAGAAGCCCTTTTGCAATCTGCCATTGAGTGGCAAACTAGGCCTTAGCCGATTCTAATTCAAGGTCTTGGATTGCCTGTGATTCCCCATTAATCAAAAGTTCAATTCGATGCTTTCCTGGATAGAGCACTCGGGTCGTCACTTGTCTGAATGCTAACTTTTTACGAAAAGTGTAGTTGGCTCCTTTTGCTACCTCGACGGTGCTTCCTTTGAATACTTTCGGTTTCAACCGTCCATTCGCCTTCTGATAATGTACTGCGAAATCAATGAGGAGGGCTTGTTTGCGCGAGGCACTGTTTTGAATTTCAGCTTCTAAAATCAGGCTGTCTCCGATCTGAATCGAAGTGGGTGTGATCGTGAATTTAGTCAGCGTCACTCTCGGCTTTCCATACCCCAGCAATGCGAGCGCTTTGGGGTTACCTGCTTTGATTTCCGACCGCAAGGCGTGGCGAATAATGTGGTCTGTTTCCGCACAGCTATTCTTTTGCCAG
>Ga0209187_1001996_pt1 | contig 20941 bp, 14 predicted proteins | sample BantaG_FD_187430 | JGI IMG/M metagenome (GOLD analysis project Ga0209187, IMG submission 187430) | Marine algal microbial communities from Bantry Bay, Ireland - BantryBay_4 metaG (SPAdes) (version 2) | ecosystem: Host-associated > Algae > Red algae > Unclassified | place: Bantry Bay, Ireland...
CGGCGCATCACCCCCCCCCTTCCTCCACAGCCCACCCGGCTCCGATCAACTATGCGTCTGTTGCCGCATCGGGTTTGTCGTATGCGAAGGCGGCAGCGCCGCCGGAGCGCCACGCTCCGCCGCCAGGCGCCGTTGCCGCTGCCGCCGCCGCCGCCGCTGCCGCTGCCGCTGCCGCTGCCGCTGCCGCCGCAGCCGGATCGGCGTCCAAGCTCCAGCGTCCTCCCCCACCAAAGGCCGTCGCGCCCCCCGTGCCACTGGCACCCGTAGGTGCGCCACCGCCGGCGGTCGGAGTCGCTTCCGAACTCTCTGGGCCCGGCGCAGTCGCGGTCGGTGCGCCAGCTCCTGTAGCCGCCGTATCGCCACCCGCGCCCGTTGGTCCGGTCGGTGGTGCGATTGGCGGAGGCGATGCGCCCCGTCGCTCTGACAGCGATGTGTATCAGCACTCGTCTGCGTTGGCGGCGGCGTCGGCCGCCAATGCCCTAGCTGGTGCCTGGACGGTGCCGCCCACGCCGATGGGGCCGGTCGCCCCGCCAGCCACGTTGGCGGCAGCGTCTGCACCCGTCCCCGAACCCAGTGTCATTGGCACGTCCGTGTGGGGCGCACCGCCGCGGGCGGCCGTGCCAGTTGCGGCGCCGGTGGCGCCGGTGGCGCCCCCACCGGCCGCGGTGGCACCCGTGTCGCCCCCTGCCCCTGTCGTGTCGGCGCCGTTAGAGACGCTGGCTGCACCTGTGGCGCCTGTCTCGGTGCCCGCTCCGTCGGCGGCGCCGGTTGCACTCGACCGTTCAGCGGCAGTGGTGGGTCCGACACCAGTGTCGTCCGTTCCTTCCGTGCCCTCCGTGCCATCTGTGCCGGTTGGCAGTGCGGCGCTCGCTGCACCAAGCAACTCCGCGGCTGGGGTGGGAGTCGACTCCGTCGGCCTCCAGTTCGGCTCGTTCAATCTGGGCGGCCTTGGCAGTGGTGGTGTGGACTGGTCGGCGGGCAGCTTTGCGTTTGACTCGTCGGCAGCTGGCGCAGGTGGTGTCGATCGGGCGGGGGCGGGTGGCGCGGTCGCACCTCCACGCTTTGACCCGTATGCTCCGTTTGCGGGTGGGCCGGCCGTGGGCGGCGGGCCCGCTGGGGGGACTGGTGGTGTGGATACGGGCACCGCCGGTGTAGTGGGCAGTGGCAAGCCGGCCATTGGGGGTGGCGGCGGCGGCGGCAGCGGCGGCGGTGCGGTCGGCAGCAGCGTGGCAGGGACGGGTGGTACGTCCGAGTCCCGCGATCAGTTGTCGCAGCAGCAGCAGGCGCCGGGGGTGGCAAGCGTGGGCGATCTGCGGGGTGCTCCGGGTGGCGGCGTCGGCGACGGCCGTGGCGACGGCCGTGGCGACGGTCGTATCGCAGGCGGCGAGGGCTACGGGCCGGAAGCGGCGGCCGCCGCGTCGGCGGCGGCGGCCGCAGGCCAGTACGGCCTCTTCCCCGGCATGGGTTTCTCGTATGGGCAGCCGATGCCGCCGTATGGGTATGGCAACCCTTACATGCAGCAGCCGCCACAGGGCCAGGGCGGGTACGGCTATGGCCCGACCTTTGGCGCCGGCAGCGGTAGCGGTGGTGCTTTGAGCGGGGGCAACGGCGGGGGCAGCTTTGACGGCGGCGCCGGGGGTGCTGGTCGCAGCGGGTATGGCGACCTCGGCATGGGCGGCGGCGGGCTGGGTGCTGGGGGCGGTGGAGGTGGCTATGATCCGTCGGCTGGCAGCGGTCTGGGCGGGATGGGTGTCGGTGGGATGGGTGGCGGCGGGATGGGTGGCGGTGGGATGGGCGGCTATGGCGGCCTCTACGGGTATGGCGGAGGCTATGGCGCGCCCGGTGGCGGTGGCCAAGATGCGAAGTATGGAGAGGCGCCGTCGGGCCAGGGTGCCATGGGCAACTACGGCGGCTCCGCGCCCGATGGCACGACACAGGGCGGCGGCCAAGCGGGACAGGGTGGGCAAGGCATCTACGGTGGCGCTGAGGCGTGGGGGGCCAATGGCGGCATGGGTGGCCTCCCAAGCGGTGTCTTGCCGACACAGGCGCAGGCGCAGGCGCAGCAGCAGCAGCAGCAGCAGCAGCACTACAACAACTACTACCACGGCGGGGGGAGCGGCGGGTACTACTAGGATGGGCTCAAGACTGGGGGTGGGCGCGGCCGTGACCGTGACGAGCCCGCTCCCGGACGCGGCTGCCTGTTGACCTGCTTCTGTTGCCGCGCCCGCGCAGCGCCCGCCCGCCGGTGGGCATCGCCTGAGCGTCCAATGGCTTGGCCTGTTATTTGTTTTTCCTGGCCTTCGTTTTGTTTTTGTTGCCTGGCTGTCGCTCTTGAAAATATACGCGCTTCCCTGTCCTGCTTTCTCCCATGATCACCCCTATTATGACCGTTGTGTTCTACGTCGTTTCTTTCCCTCGGTCTTGTTGGTTGCTCTGCGAAGATTCTGGTCCAACCGGTACCGACCGAGAACCCAGCATTCGCAGTTTCTCTTTGAATCTTCATTACGTTTTCCTTGATTAGATTCAAATTGAATGGTACACACCCCATTTGGCCTGCACACGCAATTGCGGGTTTGCAGCATCGGTCACATGATACCACTGACAAGCCCTGTACTCGGGACTCGCCTGGATAGGTTTGTGCGAGCGTGGCGGTGCCGCCTGCAGCTGCCTCCAATCGCTTGGATCCGCACATATCACACATACCGCATCCGCAGTACGCGGTCCCGGCGCTCGCAACCGGCTCTCATTTCACCATCACCCTTCCTCTCTACGGCGCGTGTGCAACTAGGCCTCTTCTCCTTATCACTATGGGGGACAGCTCGGACACTCCCTTCGACTACTCGGAACACCCGCACCGTCGTCGCAACCCGCTGGCCGGTACCTGGGTGCTGGTGTCTCCGCATCGCGCGAAGCGGCCATGGCAGGGGTCCCAGGAGGATGCGCCGTCCGACGACCGCCCCGAGTACGACCCGAATGACTACCTGGGCCCTGGCAACTCCCGCGTCAACGGGACGGTGCAGAACCCTGATTACAAGGACACCTTTGTCTTCGATAATGACTTCCAGGCGCTGCTGTCCGACACCCCCGATGGGGCGGTGGGCAATGTTGACAATGACGACTTGCTCGTTGCGCGGGCTGAGAAGGGCAAGTGTCGGGTGCTGTGCTTTTCCCCCAAGCTCAACGTCACCGTTGCAGAGATGTCTGTCCCTGCGCTGCGCAAGGTGGTCGACGCGTGGGTGGACGAGTACGCGACGCTCAGCAAGCTGGACTACATCGCGCACGTGCAAATTTTTGAGAACAAGGGCAGCATGATGGGCTGCAGCAACGCGCATCCTCACGGCCAGATATGGAGCTCCTCATGGATCCCTGAAGCGCCATTGGCGGAGCTGACCAACCTGGCGGGCTACAGGTCCCGCAAGGGCACCCACATGCTCGAGGACTACGCGACGCTGGAGGAGAAGTCGGGCGAGCGCGTGGTGTGTGGCAACACCACCTTCCTGGCGGTGGTGCCGTTCTGGGCGGTTTGGCCGTTTGAGGTGCTGGTACTGTCCAAGAAGCGCATCCCTTCGATGGATGCCTTTGGGGATCAGGAGAAGGATGACCTGGCCGACATCTACCGCCGGGTGACCTGCCGCTACGACAACCTCTTCACGACTCTCTTCCCCTACTCGATGGGCATTCATCAGGCGCCGACCGACGGCAGCTGGCAGGACGTCGCGCACTTCCATATGCACTTTTATCCGCCGCTGCTGCGAAGCGCGACTGTGCGCAAGTTCATGGTCGGCTTTGAGCTCCTGGCCGAGGCGCAGCGCGACCTGACGGCGGAGCAGGCTGCGAAGCGGCTGCGCGACTGCTCCGAGGTGCACTTCAACGACGCCAAGAAGAAGGAGGACAAGTAGTTGTCAGCTCACTTCCGACGCGCGCGCCTGTGCGTCACGCTTATGCTCGTTCTGTTGTTTTTGTGGTGCTCCTTGCCTGGCGGGGTGCAAGTCTTGTTGTGTTTGTTGTCCTTCTGTAAAAAGGCATTCGTCCGCGTTCTGTGACCGCTTGTAATATGCTCAGCAAGAAGCTGTGCATGTGCCACGCCTCCACAATTTTCTGCCTAAATTTTCTGGGCGGCACGAGCACGGCTGCACGAGCAGCAGCGTCTCCACGACTCGCGGCCTTCAAGAGCTCCGCGTCCACCGCATTTGTCCAACAGGTATATCCCACGGTCGTCTGCTACCCTGGACTCGTCGCCAATCCCATGATGTCGTCTGCGCCACAGCCGACAGTGATTGTGGGCGTCACTCTGGCATCCAGCGATATGACGCGGGCACTTTCTCGCTCCTTTCGCATTCGAGGTACGACAAGCTCTGGAGCGACCTGCTCAGTTGTTCTCGGTCTGCGTTCCTCGTGCGACAATGCAATTCTATGCTTATGTCGTGTTGCCCACAGTTCCTGACGAGTTCAAGACCTGAGCCCTGCGTCGAGTGGCAACCCTGACCATGTTTCTCCGTGTGACCCTGCTGGAGCCCGCATTGCCGTCCTGAATCTGCATGTCTGGTTTCTTATACAGTGAACAAGGCATCAATGAACTGTGTACGTTTTGCAGGCAGTTTCTTTCTCTGGCCACGCTCACAGTATGTGTCTTGCATGTGTTCAAGTTGTGGGCAATGGCACGGGTGTTTGCCTTCGTGCTGGCCGTGCACTTGTGCATACTGTTTGGGCCACTGTCACCGTATGGTGACGATGGGCGCCTTCTGACCAGTCCCTTCAGTTCTGTTCTGCTCTTGGTCGACCTTCCGACGGCAAAGCACTTTCCACATATTTGTGCGCCCCGCAGGACTTCATCATGCCCTTCCCGTCTCGCTCTGGGGGGCACGCATCCCTGGCTATCCTCTATGTTGGCCGACCGAATGCCTCGCCTGACAACCTTTCCCGGGTGGCGACATTGCGCCGCGCCTTCCGCCAGTCCCTGACGCTAGTCGCAGTGGACGGCCGTGGCGGGTTGAACGGCTTTCAAGAAATGCAAAACGCACTGGTGCAAGATGACCACCCACCCGTCGGGGCAGCCAACGGGGGTGGATGCCACCTGCTCCTGCCCGTCCTTGGTGGGGAAGCTGGGGCCGAGCTCGCCATTTCCGCACGGGCGGCCTTCATGGAGCAAGGGGAGTAGACGGTTCCGAGCCGGTCGGAAGCATCTCAGAGTGCTGCGCTGACAACCAAAGGCGCCGCGTGGTTGCGCGCAGGCGGATGGTTCGCTGAAAGCGTTCGAGCGTACGATATCCAAACCAGTTTCATAGTGCGCACTGTCTTCTACTTCTTGTTTGGTTCGGCAGCAAACCTACCAATGCAAAAAACCGACACCCCTCTCATGAGCTGCCAGCGTCGGCAGTGACCTGGACAATCCCAGGAGCGGCGAGGCATTGGGCAACCGCCGCCTCCACCACCACCTTGGCCAGTTGCTTCTCATCCACGCGCAAACTCTGGCTCCGAGCGCAGACGCGCGCCCAAAAGTCCGCCTTGCTGTCCACGTGCAGCTGCAGCGCGTGGGTGTTGCCACCTAGCGTATCCCGGAACCCATTTGCGGCCTTCTTGAAGCGCCGGACCAGCTCCTCCGACATTGCCACCGCCGATGGACCGGCACTCGCAGGGTGGTGGTGCGTCATGCAGGCCGCAAACTGCGCGTCGTCGGGCTTAGCAATGAAGCGGGTGTAGCGCAGGGAGGCCTGGGTCAGGGCGAGCTCCTCAAACACCGTTGCGTAGTAGGCAAACGGCGCTAGCTCCACCAGGGAGGAGTTGGTCCGCATGAACAGCGCATTGGACAGCCCAGCCCCGTGCGCGCCGACGAGCACGTCCGTGGCTTGCATCACCGCTACTTGCTCGTCGAGGGTCATGCCCTCAAAAAAGCGTAGGCGAATGTCGAGAGTGAGGTCCAGGCGAGGGTCCGCCGCCGCTTCTGCAAGGATGGCCTGCTTGACGTCACGGACGCGGGGAATGTGACGGCCAAACGCAAAGGGGTCCTTGGCCTTTGCCAGTTGCTTCTTGGGCGGCGCGACGCGGTTGAGGACAGTCACCCGGAGCTTGCACGTCGGCACGGTACCGCCGCTGGTCGGCGACCCCAGCAGCGGCGTCCGCGGGTCCTTGACCAAGTCGTTTGCCGTATACAAGATGAGCTGATTGAGCGCCTCGTCCGACAGGGCCTTTTGACGGTGGCCCCGGCGCTTACGAATCGTGCCGACCGTGGCAGAGCGGAAGCAGGCCAACTGGCCACGGCCACCCGATGGGCCACCCATCTGGCGCACCAGGGAATCAAGCACTGCAGAGACAGACGCGGGCCTTGCCCGTCGGGCACGCCGAAGTACCTCGGGTATCCGCCACATCCACCCGCCGCGCCGCGACTGGCGCTGCGTGTTGGCGTCCTCCACGCCAGCCCGTACCTCCTCCATATCTGCCTGATCAGCGGCCGCCAGAAGGCGGGCAAGAGCAGCGCTCGGGGTCGTTGCAGAGGTTGACGACTCTGGGTCGGCAGCGGCGGCCGCCTCCGCTTCCGCACCAAACAAGTCGCCGGGGTACAGCACCAGCGGCCCGCCCCGCCCGCGCCCCCCCGCCGCGCCGCCAGCCGCGTGGGGTGGCAATAGACGTAAAAACTCCCGCACCCACGCCTTGTCGTCCAACAGCCGCATCCGGGGAAGCGCGAGCACCGCTGGCGACACCTCGTAGAGGCCACCGGAGCCCCCGCCACGTGCCTTGCCCGACGCCCCCAGGTTGACCCAATCCACCAGCGGCCACTTATCGCACCCATCCCCGGCGCGGGTGTGGCACGAGCGGGAGACGCCCTTGTGGCGAGCCGCGCCGAATGCAGCGTCAAAGGCGAGCAGGGACGGCATCACGTCCCGCACGAAGTGGGGCATATGGTGACGCAACACGGACAGTCCAAACAGGTCCACGTTCCCCGCGTAGTGGGGCGGCGGCTGCTGGTCGGGGAGGGTGAAGGAGACGGACTCGAGCCCACACTGGTAGCGCAGAAGGTCGTCGTGGCGGCGCATCCACCGGGGTAGCACGACCGTCGCGTCCTCCGTCACACATACGCTTGCGAGCCGACACACTGGCGCGTCCAAGCCGGAGTAGAACACCGTCTCGACGCCGCCATAAAAGGCCGTAGACCCAATTCTGACGTGTGGCGCGGAGACATCATTGTCCATAAACGTCACCGCGGTGTCACCTGCGGTGGCGGCCACTCGAGACAGTGCGGCCGCACCAGCGTCGTCAGACAGCTCAGGCGAAGGGTCTGCTCCCACCAATACCGCCGCGCATTGCGCCGCAAGCGCCGCCGCGGCGAGCCACGTCGTCAATGACCGGCGTGACGGTTGGTACAGTGGGGCCCGCCCGACGTCACCGCCAGATGGCGGGCACCGCAAAAGTTGCCGCCCTCCCTCCATCGGCCAAGACGGGGGAACCACCGCAACAAAGGGAGCCTCTTCTGGGGAACTGTACAGGCGCCCGTTGTCGCGGCACGCACAGCAACGCAAAGGCGCGGGCGGGTGACGGCGTCCGGACCGACCCAAGAAGAGGAAGCTACGGCGACCGCAGCCAATGGAGAACCGACTGCGCCCGCCACACGCCCGATACTGCGGCACACGCGCGCACAGTCACGCAGGGCAGCCACAGGTATCATCACCCATCCCAGCTGGTCACTCGCTAGCAGGCAGCCGCGAGCACTGGGCAAGCAGCATGGGCCCCGCGGCAGGCCGAAACTACACGGGGCCGCGGGGCAGCGACGAGAGAGCGAGAGAGAGCGGCTCATATGTTCAAGTCCATACGGGCAGGTGGGCAGCGGCACCCGACGGCAACGGCAGCAGCGTCGGCAGCGGCAGCGAGTGGCAAGGTCAACAACATTGGCCTGGCGCCCGCCCGATGGCACCCCCAATACGGGCCCTCACTAACACAAGCAGCTTGCCAGACAGTGTAGTGGGGAGCAAGTGCAGCAAGGAGCGAAACCGAGGACGAGGTCAACGTCAAGAGCAACTGCAGGCCGTCGCCCAGGACAAAAAAACGTCGCCGACCGTCGTGAGATTGCCACGCGCACACTCCGTGGCGCCGACCGATTCCACCGGGACTCGCTCGATTCCATCAAGCCGCCCACATGAGTATTTGAAAAACATTTGTCTTCCTGAACAGTCTGGTAGTTTTTTTCGTATGATCTGGGATATGGAGGCCACCTGGTTTACTCTCAACAACTGAAAGAAATTGGTGATTCTATTTGGAGAGTGATGGCGAAAATCCCAGCCTCGGGATCTCTGGAACCCCACGATCCCAGGATCCTGGTCGCCTTCCGGACCTTGGTACACTGTGGCAGCGATCGTGTCGCCACCAACTCTGGAATGTGCCATCACAAAACGAGTGCTGCAGGTCGCCCAGCCTACCGTGCCGACCGCCCTGCTACCCGCTCTATTGTGCCAGCCGCACAAACGCGTAGCGCTCTCCTACCGGCTCCCCCCCCGGTGATGCCGCCGTTGCGGACCAACCGTCCGGCCCTAGCGCCGCCTCAACCGTCACCGACGCCGTCCACCACCCCACCGCCGCGCCTTCCCCCCGCCTCGCCGCCCCGGTCACCTCACCCCACACTCGCTCCGCGTCGGCTTGCACGCCCGGCAGCGCATCCGGCCCGTACGGCCCGCCCGCATTGGCCGCGATGAGCGCGTGGATGCCCCCGCCGCCCGCCGCGGCGGCCGTCCCCGCCCCCATCTCGGCGGCCATGCGCGCCGACACGGACGCGGCCGCCGCGTCGAGCGTGTTGACCGTGAAGTGGAGGGCGAGCTTCCGGTAACCGTCGGCGGGAAAGACGGCGTTGACATAGTGGAACATGGCAATGTCGCGCCCCGACGTTTCAACAAGCACGTTGAGGCCGCTGCCCGTAGCGGCCGCTTCGAGCACGAGCGCCATGCCGAGCACCTCTGCGACGGTGCGGTAGCGCGCGAAAATGCCGTCCTTGTGTGCCGCGTACGCGTCGACGGGGGGGGAGGCGCCGGCGGCGCCCGCGTAGAGGCGGCGGAACTCTGCCGCGCCGACGGTTGCAACCAGGTGGTCCAGTTGGCGAAACCAGCTCGTCCCGCCGACTGGTAAGCGGGACGCGTCGACGGGCGAGTGGCCCGCGGCGGCGAGCGATGTGGCGAGCAGGGAGGGGAACCACGGCTGGTAGAGCGACGTGGTCTTGCGGATGCCATTGACGCCAGTCACGAGCACCGCCCATGGGCGCGTGTCGGCGGCACCGTCGCGGCCACTGGCCGCCGCCGCCTCCACCGCGCCGCCCCAGTTGCCCTCCCCAAGCACCCGTGCCCACATGCGTCGAAAGGCGCCGCTCCGCGGGTCGTCCACCCGTCGCCCGCGGAGGAGGCAGGCGCGCGCGGTCGCCGCCGCCGCGCCGGTCGCCGCCCAGTCCTTGTGCGGCCGGTGGCCCGCCGTCGCCAGCAGGGCCCGCAGGCCGTCCCAGTCCACACTGTCATCGCCAGCGACGACGGTGGCAGCGTCGTCGCCCGCCGCCGCCTCGCGGAGGGCACCAAGGACCTCGTCCAATTCGGTGGCGGAGAGGGGCACCTGGTCCCCGGCAAGTCGCTTGAGGGCGGCCCCACGAGGGTGGCCCCACTCGGTCGACGAGGGGCGGACAGGGCCGGTGGTAGTCATAGTCACCGGGAAGGCGGAGCGGCGTGTGGAGGTGACAAGGGCAAACCGCCGTTGCCTCCTCGTCGACGAAGTGGCGACGGCAGCCAGGCGGCCGACCGCGGGAGCAGAGGTGGCAAACGATAAGGCTGGGTGCATTGTGCAGCATAAAAAGGAGAAAATAGAGGGCGGCGGGTATGTAGAGAAGAGGAAGATGCAGGTGACCAGCCGTGGGAGTAGGAATAGTGTGTAGGTACGCCTGCACCAGGCAAGCATCCATGTCGAAGAGCGCACGACGAAGAGCTCCGGTCCTCTCCAGCCGGCTCCAATGGGCTAGCCCGGTGGTTCGCTTTGAATCTCAGAAATTGCGAAGAACCAACTACTGAAAGAGCATCAGATATGGGCAATTGATTTAGCTCGCATGTCGATACTTCATTCAGAAGACATCAAAGCGACAGTGTCAGCAGCTGCAGCCGCCAGCAGTGCCCGTTGCTGCGCAATGCCCAGAGGACAAAAAAAAAAAGCGGCAGTGGAGAAGCAGCAGGCAGGAAAGAAAAGCAAACAGCGAAGACAGAGACAGAAGGAACACAAACAGAGAGACAATGGGCACCTACACATCTACACAGAAGTCAAGCCATTGCGAAACAAGCAGAGGACGAGCGGGAACCGACGCAGAGCGCAGAGCTGAACAGAGACACAGGTTGTTGCCGGCCAGGAGCACGCCCAACTAACTGCCCTCCAGGGAGCTTGCTTACGCTCACAACAAGGCGCGGCAGAAGCATGGGCGCTCGACGCAACCTTAATAGTAGTTGCCGCTGCCACCACCACCGCCGTGGTAGTAGTTGCTGTAGTGCTGCTGCTGCTGCTGCGCCTGGGCCTGGGAAGACGCCAGCCCCGGCTGCATAGAGAGCCCCTGGGACGTCATTCCCGCCTGCATGCCCGACTGCATGCCCTGCTGCATACCCAGCCCACCCGACCCGGGGCCGCTGGCCGACAGGTCGCTCCATTGTTCGCCGCCATACATCATGGGTGCGCCGCCGTTGCCCGGCTGGGGCATCCCACCGGGTGCCCCTACTCCGCTGCTACCGCCACCGCCGCCGGCGTCGCTGGGCAGGCTCCCGTAGCCGCCCATACCAGAGCCCGACTCGAGCTCACCATACTTGTCCCCACCGGGGCCGCCACCACCGCCGCCACCGCCAAGATAGCCACCGCCGCTACCGTACCCGCCATACACTCCACCACTGTTCATGGGGCCGGGGCCGCCACCGCCTCCGCTGTTGCCGCCCCCGCCGCCGTTGCCGCCACCACCACCTAGAGGCATGGACGTGTCGTAGCCGCCGCTCACCGGAAAGGAGTTGCTACTGTAGCGGCCCAGCGGCGCGCCAGACGGCTCGGCGGCGCCGCCGTTGGGGCCGCCCCCGTTGCCATTGAATGTCGGCGGGTACCGATAGCCACCCTGCGTATGCGGGGGCGGCGGTGGCATGTAGGGGCCCGGCGGAAACCCGTAGGGTCCCATCGGCGGAAAAGGCACGTTGTAGCCTGGCAGCAAGCCATAGGGACCCGCGGCGGCAGCGGCGGCAGCAGCCGCGGCAACGGGGTCAAAGCCACCAGGGCCTCCAGGTGGCGATGGCCCACCGGTCATCTCAGAGGAGTCCGATGCCTTGCTGAGGCCACCGCCCATATCTTTGCTTCCACCAGCGCCGCCCAGACCGCCAGGGGCGCCACTTCCGCCCAACGGGCCACCCGCCCCGTCTAGGCCGGGGCCCGCACCGACAAACGGAGCGTACGGGTCATAAAACGGGGGAGGCATCAACGGCCCGCGGTCGCCAACGCCTGGCGCCCCATCATACGGGAAGGCGCCGCCGTAATTGCCGACCATTGGCGGCGGTGGCATCATGCCATAAGGAGGAGGGTAGCCAATATGCTGCTGCTGTGGCTGCTGATGAGAAGTGGGGGCACCCATGGAGCTGCCGCCCGACACCTGCGACTGTTGCTGCCCGAGGTGGGTCGGCTGCGGCGGCGGTTGGTGCATGTGCTGCTGCTGCTGTGGCTGCTGCTGCTGTGGCTGCTGCTGCTGAGCGCCATGCTGATGCTGCGGCGCTCCCGGCGGCGCGTGGCGCGATTGGTGCATCTGCTGCTGTTGCTGCCTCTGCTGCGACGACGCTTCACGAGCATGGGGTGGCCGATACGGTTGCGACGCCGGCTTCGCTGGCGCGACCGGCGCGGTAGGCGTTGTCTTGGGCGCCTCAACGACAGGAGGGGCCGTGTACGACCGCGATACCTCAGCCGCGGGCGGCGAGGAGGACGGCGCCAGCGCGGATTGGTCGGCGGTCGGCGCGGGCGCCGATGCAGGAGGCAGGGACGAGGGGCTCGAGCCGGGAGCCGCGTCGGCGGTGGGCAAACTATGGGTGGGAGGCGGCGGCGTCGGCTCTGCCGGTGCAGCAAGCGAAGGTTCCGACACGGCCGGCGCCGCCGCGGCCGTCGCCGCCGTCGCTGGAGCCTGGGCCTCGCCCGCCGCCCTCGGCGGTGACGACGAGGTAGGCACCGTCCCGGACGTCGCGGGCGTCGACCAGTTGACTCCCCCGCCGCTGAGGCCACCGAGGCCTCCAAACGAGAAGGACCCGAATTGCAGGCCGAGCACCTCCACCTTGGACGAAGAAACAGAAGACGGGGCGGGCGCCGATGCCGCCGGTGGTGTACTAGAGGTCTTGGCTGGCGCTTGTGACACCGGGGCCGCCGGCTCTGCTGGAGCCGATGGCGCCTCCGCGGGCGCCCGCGGCGTCGGCGCGGCCCAGCTCGACCCTGGTGCTGCGCTCGCACCGCCGTCACTGACGCCGCCGTCAGGGTTGGTCGCAGGAGCGGGAGGCACACCCCAGGCACCGGAAAGCGCCGTTGCCGCCGACTCTGCCGCCAGCGCCGAAGACTCTTTGTCGACCTCCGACTCGGAGCGCAAAATGGTCGGGCGCGCGTCAGCCCCGTCGGCGCCCGTCGCTGCATTGGCATCAGATTCGGACGCTTCGGGGGAGGACGCCAACGCGCCGCCATTGGTACCCGTCGCAGAAGGCCCGTCAGCCGGCTTGTCGTTGGTGGCGGCCGCTGCTGGGACCGCTGCCGCTCCGCCCGCACCGCTCACACCGCTCGCACCACTTGCACCGCCCATCGTCTGTCCGACTGCTGCCTCTGGCGACGGCGCACCCGCCGCTTCCGGTCCTGCCGGTCCCGTCGCCGTCGCCGCTTTTGGCGGAACGGGCCTGGTCGGCTGACCCGGCGGCGCACCACGGGGCGCCGCCGCCTTGGGTGGCGCCCGCCGCTCGGCTGGCGCCGCGGCCTTGGCATACGACAGGCCCGACGCAGCCGCCGACGCGTAATTGAGGGGCGCCGACGGCCTCGGCGCTGCCGCACCACCGCCACCGCTGCCGCCCCCCGGCGCCGCCGCCGCGGCCACACCGCCATCCGTCCCGGCCTTGGCACCGCTCCCGGTCGTTGCCCCCCAGCCGTTGGTCGTTGCCGGTTTTGCATCATCACCACCCCCCACCGTCGGCAGCGCCGGGTCCGCCGCGGAGACGGCGCCAGGCGCCGGACCGGCCGCGGCCAGATCAGAGGCGCCTGCGGTTTTGCCGCCGGCACCCGGCGGCGGCGTGTCAGCGCCCACTCGGGGCGGACCGCCCGCACCCCCGGCTGGGCCCCGCGCGTTGGCACCGCCCGGCGGCGGGTATGCTCGGGGGCCGCCGCGGGCATACGTCTTTGGGGGGCGGCCGCTGCTGTCGTGAGAGCGTGGATGCGGGCGTCCGGCGTGGCCGCCCCGCGACGACTGCGGCCGCGTGGCCGGCTTCTTTTTCTTGGTCGACACCTCGTTCCAGTCCTCTTCCCCTGCACGCGCCGAACATCAACCCAGATGAAGAACCGTCGACGGGTCAGGCGCAGCCAAAAACACGATAAAAAACACCAACCAGATACACACGTGACCGCCAAGTCAGTTTCGGAGCATACCTAGAAAGATGCGACGCGTCGTCCACGCTACCAGTACTGGTACAGCTCCAGCGACAACAAGACACACACAACAGAGGCGACACATACAACAATAGCGCGAGGCACACAATGGAACAAAGCCAAGCACACGCGACGCCCAACAAAGAGAAAATACATGGGAGACAGGAGCCCCGCAAGCATACCACTCACGAATCGCTCGATGGTACGCTGAACGTCCATCGCATTGTCTTGCAGGACGCGATGCGCTTCATCAAATGACACGCTGCACACTTCCATCACGCGGTCCACGTTGGACACAACCGTTTTGCTCAGCCGCTGGTGACGCGTCGCGGGACGTCCGGTCGTCCCCGAGCCGCTGCCGCTGCTGCCACCGCCGCGGCTATTCAGGGTCAACATGATGATGCCAAGCGGGCGTTGGGGAACACCGTTGTACGCTGGCAGAGGCGCAGCCCGTTGACCAGGAAGGAGCCAAACCAAACAATCACCAGCGCCCGACAGAGGGCGCGCGAGATGCAGGGAAACAAGACGTGGTAGACAAAGGAAACACACGAGATGACGATGGGGGGGAGGCACAGGGCAGACGAGCGGGCCAGCGTGGTGACCGGCGTCGGTCGAGATGCACACACCACACCACAATCGGGGTGTTCCAGAGCCTACGACGGCGGGCCGGCGTTTGGTTGGGCAACAAGCGCGGCGGCGTGGGGGTGGGTGCGTGGCGATCCTGGCTGCACCCCCGCGTGGGAGGCGGGGAGGCGCGCAGCTGCGGGCGTGGGGGTGGGCGACAGCCAAAACACTGACCAAAACCGTCTTGCGGCGTGCTGGGGGTGCGGGACCCAGCCGCACAGCCGCACGCGCCTGGGCGCGTGCCGTGGCAACAACTGCCGCAGCCGCTCTTTGTGACAGCGCAGCCGCCTGAAGAGCCTGCTCACCAACGATGGCTGCGCAGGCCAGATATGTGACAGCGTGGTCCAGGGTCCACCGGGGGGGCGCAGTCACACATCTCCAGCACGGTCTGGCAAAATCTCAGCCGTCCAATCACAACGGCTGAATGGGGATATCGGGCCACCAGTTTCGCTTTTGCAGCAGCCCGAACCGCACGATTGGTAGTACCCCACAACGCATACAATCCATCGCTGTCTTGATTGCGCACTAAACTTTCTAATTTAACACAAAGGCGCATTAGATGATGTAGTTTGCTGGCAATTAAGATAAGGGGTCTTCTAGCGCACACGATTTGGCTTCGCATAGAATATTTCGCAAAAAATCGGATTGTCGGTAGATCAGATTGATGGGATTATTTGAGGCAGTTGGACATCCCTAACAGGCAGGCGTTCGTGATAATGCTGCTCCCCGAATTTTGTCCTGGGGGACAGAGACTGTGAATAAGAGCACGCTATTGGTTTAAAACGACAGTAATAAGGCCTCAAAGCCAACAGAAAGCCTGCATTTGGTGCCAGGACCTTGCATCCAGCAGAACCCACTGTTTGTTGCCGCTTGATCCACTTTTCTGGGCACGGAGCAAGCTGCCAACGCGAGATCTTGAGATTTTCTACTGTCTGCTTGCCATAAGTGCAGAAAAAAAGAGGAGCTGATGTTGATTTCCAGGCTGTGTGGGCACATGTAAGCAATCAGGAGCACCAAGTCAGTCCCAGGGGTGCATCTGATTGGTGGAGAGAGTCGTTCCGCACGTCAGTCTCTGTCCACCAGGACAAATTTCGGGGATCAGCAATAGCGTTTGTGACGAACATCAGCGAGGTTTTGCAACGCCTTCGTGACAAGGGTGGTGAAGCTGTGTCTTGGCGGCGCGTGCACGTGCACGTGATTGGGTCCAAATATTGATACAAGTCCGTCGCGCACCCGTGATTTGACCACCGCTGTCTTGACGGGCCACCAAAACTGTCGTGATTAGATTGCTTGAAACGCGGCATCTGGAGTGGGCAGATCGCATCTCACAACGATCGCAAGGAAGTTTCGGACACAGCGCGCCTGCTACGTTGACGCAACCACACAAGCGGGCCAACCATGCGTGCCAGATGCAGGGCCGCCCAACAGGTTATTTCCTTTCCGAGCACGTTCACGTGTGCGAGATTTTTCAACAATCTTGCACACGTGAATGTGCTTGGCCCGAACCGTCTTGAATCGGAAAGGTCGGCCCGTTTGGGGCCGTAAGTCCGTTCGTGCGCGAGTGACGCGATCACTCTAATACAGTCAAAACTGGTCGACGTGATTGGGGCGTAATTGGAACGTCGCGTTCCCATTGGCTAGAACGCACTTGTGCACCGTGCACGCGCCGTCAAGACAGAGCCTGAGACGTTGGTGAGATCGTACATCCGGCCACTAATTTGCCAACCCAGTGATTTCTGCAATCACACGCGGCATCGCCAATCAGTTTGTTGTCTCATTCGTGAGACGTTCGTGAGAAGCCGCACGCTGGCTGCCCCGGTGTTGATCGCTCGTCTTGGCGGGTACTGTACGCAATACATGTCGCGTCCACGTCGCTCGACGCACACTTCGCACTCATGGCATGCGCCCGACGTCTGTTGGTCTCCGCCCTTTTGCTGTGGTAATGGTGTCCGTACACGGTAAAAGGATTGCCTTGTGGCACGCGCGCCGCCGCAGGCTCGGGTTAATTCTACGCTTGGGACATGCAGGGGGTCTTTTCCTCGTTGACATGGTTTGTCTGGTGCGCACATATCGTCGTGCGCAGCAAAAGGTTGCCCTTTCCCTGAACCGCCAGCGGCAGATCCATGTGACCTCGTTCAACTGAAATGCTCTCTCGACTCAAGAGTGCCTCTCACTCTTCCATTTTCGCCCTGCCGATCTGGGCAGGCTGTCGGGGTTGTGGCAAATCGACGTTTCCTTCCCTCGTACGCGTTTCTCTGTTGGATCCGTTGAGTGCTTTGCCATTGTCATGAGGAGACTTGCGTCACCTGATCGGTGGCTTGATCTGGAGGAGCTCTTCGGCTGGAATGGGGCCGCTCTGTGTCACATTCTTTATTCTACAATGGTGTCGTTAATGGAGAAGTGGGACTCTCTCCTGTACGAGTGGCGCGTAGGATTTATGAGGGAGGAAGCTGCGACGTACACTCCTCGTCTGCAACGGAAGCCGCCCTGCTCCCTGCGTGGCTTCCCGTCATGTCGCCTCTCAAGGGGCAGCAGGGATCGTGTAAGAGATAAAGTACCGGCGTCGTGGCGGACGCGGTAGTGCGGCGGTGACGGAGGGATGACCGACACAAAGAGCGAGGTTCCGAAGCAACAGCCACACGCGTCGTGCCGGTACAGCCCTATGGGAACAGATACAGGATAAAGCCCGGATGATCGGGCCACCTTCCCCCTGAAACCTGCATCCTGGCGTGCCCCCGCGGAGTTCCGGGCTTCCAGGCCCTTTGATTCGCTGTCAGCAGGCCGTTATGATCGTTGAGGCTATCTGATTGGCCATCCTGAGGATTCATGAAGAAGCCTGTGGAAGCCCCACGAATCGTGTAGAAGCATCGAATTAGGTGACGTGTGGCTCCATAACGACAGCTCAAGCCGCATCGTGTGGCTCCAAAAGACAGCTCCAGCCGCTTCGGCATCCGCTTGCCAGTTTATCTATGCCCCCAGCTGTGTGCGGGTGAGGTCAATATCTTTCTGCCGCCCATCGCCTACCTCCCAACACCCCCTCCTCCCCGCATCCCAGCCCACCCCATCGCCTTACTCGGCTCCCTTCAGATGCCCTCCCCCCCCCGCCCCGCCGACCTCCTAGGTCTTCGGGCGTGCGACTGCCGGCTGTGCAGCGGGGGGGTTCCTAGCGGCACATCCCGGGTGCCGCGCCGCACGCGGTTCACTCCGGAGGCTACGGAGTGGACGCCCTCCGCGCTCTAGGAGTGCAGCTGCATCAATTGAGCAAGTGGCTGCTGACGATGGCGCGGGGGGTGGGGGGGCGGATGATATCAGAGATGAGAACCGTCATGACGCAAACGCACCTGCGTAGCCCCCCGAGCCGAACGCGGAGCGGCCAAACGGTGTCCGTATCTCCTCTGAGGTCTTTCAAGAAAACATAGACGACTTTGTGGCCTACCAATTGGTCGTACAACATTGTCTTTCTCGAGAAGCCTCTGGTAACTACTTGCGACAGCGGCGCTCGGCAGGTGCCTTCCGTAGTCGGCACGCCCTCAGTGCCATGGTCGCGTCCACCGACGACCTCAAGTCAAAAAAGGTCGATTGCTGCACGGCGGGCTGTGTGGCGTTTCCGGCAGGTCGCGCAAACCTCACGGCCTGTGACGTATGCGAGGCCCCTCCGTTCCGTGCCGATGGAAAGCCGCGCATGCAGGCGACCTACTGGCCTCTGTTACCATGGATGAAGATGATGCGCGCAGATGCTGACATAGGGTCAGGCATGGTCCAGACAATGAGGGAAGCACGAGAAGCAGCTGCGACCGGCTCTCCCGAAGACCTTCGTGACTGGTTTGACGGCAGAGTTTTCCGCAAGCTGGTGGCGCAGGGCTACTATTCAAGCAACGCATGCATCGCCCTGAGTATTTCAACCGACTGTCTTCAAGCATGACGGCAGCGAAGTTTCGAAGGATGGCCGACTATCGCGGCGGTACTGAACGTCGACCAATCCTCATAAATATAGGTGGTGTCGCAGTTAATCATAGGAATTACCCTAGGACCTGGTCAACCTTCTGATTTGGAGTCTTTCTTACTCCCCATCGCGCAGGAGCTCAATGCGCTCGCGGCGGGCGTCGCTGGCGTGACCGTGGCTGGCTTCGAAGAGCCGCAGGTCGTGCGCGCCTTCGTCATTCAGTTCAAAACGGACATGCCCGCCGGTGACAAGCTGGTGAACGCCATGGGGGGAAATGGCGAGAACCCGGGCAGAATTAGAATTTTCTGCAGTGTTCGACACAAACGCCGATACTACTATCCCCCACATGACCCTGACGACCCCCACCTTTCTAAGAGCCGCAGATTTGACGTCATGGGCAACACCACCCCGCGTCGGACGGCTGCGAGCATATTGGCGAGCGTCAAAGAGGTGGAAGACTCACGCTGGGCGCAGAAGAGTAAGGCTGCTATCCACGCTCTCGCACAGAAGAAGGGCTTCAAGGGCTACTCACTTTTCTGCTGCCCAAGTCCCGAGGACAAGACGCGCTACCAAGCCCTGAGGTACCTCTGGAGAATAGGGCCATCGCTGGTTCCCTACCACACGATGCACCTTCTTTTGTGCAATGTCGTCCCGCGGCTGTGGGAGTTCTTTGCAGGACAGAATGACAAGCTCGGGGATGAACAGCCCTGGCTCATTCCTGCGGCCATCTGAGAGGCGATGGGCCGAGAGATCAAGGGCCACAAGACCGTGCCCCTCAGCCAAGCACGCTCTCTGCGCAATATCATCAAGCATTCGGGCTCGTACAAAGCTGACGATTGGCTGTACTTCCTTCTGAGCAGCGGCGAAGTCGTCCTAGCACATCGAATTTCTGAGGAATCTTTTAAGATGTTCATGCACCTGTGTCAGGCCGCCCGACTGATTTTCAAGCCGTGTTTCGTTACGAAGGCAGAACTGCGAGTGGCGGACAAGCTTATCAAGCGCTTTTGCCACGCCTTTTACACGCATGTGTGTGCCGGGAAGGAGGAGCGGATTTGGGTGTGCCGACCAACGGTAGAAGCCCTGCTGGATGTCACTGCCAACCTTAGGTCGTGTGGCCCTGCCCGGTCTTTCTGGCTGTTTCCGGCGGAGCGCCTCCTGGGCACTCTGTCTCGGCTCATTCGGTGGCGGCGTTTTCCGTACGCGGCACTGACAACTGCGGTTTTGGCCAAGTATTCCGCCGAGTTGGTCACAAGCTTCGCCGAGGCGCAAGTGCCGGACGCGAGGTCTGATGCAACGCGCAAGCCTGTGCGGCGCTAAATGCAAGATCACACCGGCACGTTTTCGCTTTCAAACGAGCCCAAAGTGGATCTGCTCCCGCCACTCCGGGCTGCTACTGCTGTGATTGGCGAGAAGCTCTCACGAATGAAAGCAGTCCTGGCGCTGGAACTAGCATCCCAAGAGCCACAAACCATACTTACCAAGAAGTACTCTCGCATGCGGCTCGCAGAAGACCAAATTACTGGGACCGTGTCGTCATCGTAGGAGCCGGGCGACCGCCAGCGAGACCAGTTGGTGCGCGTGCGCTTACACGTGTGACAGGCGAGGAGGCGGGGCCAACGAGAGGTACGCGCTGCGGTCAACGTCTACCGGGCTGTACACCACTTCTTGGTCGTCCTGATTGATGGAAGGCCTACGGCGCTGGCCTATATTTAGTGCATCAAGTCCTGGGCAGACCGCGACGGCGTGTTAGGGCTCCCTGAGAAGCGACGCGACGGCGCGTGTTTTTTAAGTCTGGGTGGTCGAATGCGCTACATTTTCGCGATGGCGATTGACGCTGTCGAAGGGACTCTGTTTGTGATAGGGAGACACGCTGTGACTTATTCTTGGGCAGTATTTAGTTCCGAATAAACACTGTTTTTTCTTCTCGCCTCCGTCGAGCATTGTTTTCCTTCCATGTCACTGTATCATCCATAATCACACGTAGCCAAGGTAAGGGTTAAGCAGAAGTGAACTGGTAAGAGTGCACCCGTGCAACATTGGCCGTAGCGAGGCGCGAAGAGCCGGAGTTGGGAAGCCGCAGCAGTGAAGTGTGCAATTGATTTCGATTTTGATCCACTTGTTCAAGAACAATTGTATTCTGTTAATTCGTGCTTTCCACTTTCGCTGGTGTCAAGACGCTGGCCGTCGCCGGTGTCACGCCGTCGCTGTTCCCGGTATCACGCCGTCGCAGGGGTCAAGTCGTCTTCGCCCCTCTAGCAGTACGTTGCTACACGTGTGGGAGCTGCGTCGGTGATCAAGTCTTCCAGCTCCCCCCCACCCCTGCCACCGGCCATGCCTCCACGTCGACGATCACGTTCAGATCCGGCTACTGGGAGGAGTATGAAGATTGGTATGTTTGGAGTGACGCAATATGATGCGTGTGGTTTTGGCTGTGTGTGGCATGGAAGCTGTTCTATCCCAAAAATTTCCTCCCCGCTGTATCTTGTCGGTGGTGCCTGACCTTCTGCCGGATCGCCTTTGAGCCGATTTCCCCAATATTCGGCCGCTCAGACCTTGGTTGTATTACCGCGGCGGCACAGGTGGCAGCTTCTCTTGGGGGCTCTGCCGGGGGTACCCCTACCTGTGGTCAAGACGCTCCCATTCCCCTCCTTCCCCCGCCGTCGACAGCCGGTTCGCCGGAGCCCCCCCCCCCCCCCCCCCCCCCCCCCCCCCCCCCCGCCCCCCCCCCCCCCCCCCCCCCCC
>Ga0209187_1001998_pt1 | contig 20913 bp, 25 predicted proteins | sample BantaG_FD_187430 | JGI IMG/M metagenome (GOLD analysis project Ga0209187, IMG submission 187430) | Marine algal microbial communities from Bantry Bay, Ireland - BantryBay_4 metaG (SPAdes) (version 2) | ecosystem: Host-associated > Algae > Red algae > Unclassified | place: Bantry Bay, Ireland...
AAGCCTGTGTTGCTTATTTATTGAACTTTATATGCTACAATAGCTTCAGACAAGCAAATGTAGTAAATAATTGAATGTGATTTTACTAAATGTGTTGATGGCTTTGGAGAAAGTCAGCAAGCCCTAATTATCGAGACTTTGAGCGCAAAAAAATTATATTTCAACGGCTAATTCGGGCAACAAATGCATATCATCTTTCACATCGCTTTCTTTTTTATTTGGCACTATTAACAAACAAATTATTTTATGAGGTTGAAGTTTTAATGTTTTCATATCTTCCATTTTTTTTGTGATGCAATTAAAATAAAGTTCGGCTTCAATATTTAAATTAATTGAAAATGCTTCGTCACTAAGGTTAATAAACATTTTGTAATTACTCTTCCCTATGGTAAAATCGCTTTTAAATATCTTTGGGTTAATAGTTAATGTTTTAATATTAGTTGCTGTTTTTAAAGGAAAACAAGATTTATACAGGCGCATCAATTTTTCGTCATATTCTTCAATTTCATCAGATATAAAAAACAAATCGCCAAATACGTAGTTTACATAAAGTAATGTTATTTTTTCTTGATGGCTCAATTGGTTTTTTTGATCTCTTAAAATACAAACATCTGTATCGTTTACAAAACCATAGGCGTTTAACTGGTTTAGTGTAACTGAATTTTGTAAAGCATTTATTGTAGAAAGTCGTTCACGGTGATTTACTTTTCTTAGCCAATGTTTCCAGGCAAAATCGGCATCTGGCCCAATGCGGCAATAGTTTGTGGTTTCAAAAGCAGGAAACAAAGAAACACCACAGCCCAAAATTTCATTGTCTCCACAAATTTCACGCAGCCACCGCATTGCCTCATAAAATACTTGTGCCCTTGTTTTATGTTGTGGTGGTGCTAAACCAATTGCATACAAAAAATCAAGCTTAACTAATTTAAATTTCCAAAGCTTAAAAACGGTATTAAATACTTGTTTTAGATGTTTCCTAAAATCTTCATTATAAAAATCGAGCGCATAATGCCAGCCGCCCCAAAGTGGGTTATAGCCGCTTTTTACTGGTTTGTCTTTTGCATCTTTTAACAACCAGTTTTTATGATTTTTGTAAATAAAAGATTTTTTGGTGCAGATAAAAGGAGCGAGCCAAATGCCAGGTTTATAACCAGCGGCAGTAATTTTGTTAGCTAAACAACACATTTGCCCACCAAAGTTTGGGTTAATGTTAAGCCAATCACCAACCGTGTTTTGCCAACCATCATCTATTTGAAAATAATTAAATTTTATATTGTGCTTTATAAAAGCGGTTAGCTGCTTATTTAAATAATTGTCGGTTATTTTATTAAAGTGATAATACCAACTGGTATAACCAGCTTTTTTTTCAACTGGTTTTTTATTAATGTCTAAAAAATTAAAATACAAATCGAAGGCTTCTTGCTGGTTACCTTCAAACAAAAATAAATCGAATAATAAAAACTGTTGATTGGCTTGCAGTTGCAGGTTAACAACATCTTTAACTATGTTTGTAGTATTTGGGTATTTAAATTGGAATAATGTAAAAGCATTATGCTCGTTACATGAACCTAAAAACAAAACAGAATCATCTTTATTATTTAAAAAAGTGTAGTTCCAGCTACGTAAGCCTTTTTTATGTTTTCGGTTTAATATATTATGATCGCCCATTTGGCCCATTAGTGGTTTTGCTAAAGGGTTTAAATTTTTGAAACGTTGCTTAGGATGGTAAAAACCTGTTTCTGACCAAGATTGATAACCTTTACAAAATATGTTTTTAAACTGCGGCAGATTGAGTGGTGCATTAATAACACACGAGTTAATTGTAATAATTTTGCTGGTGTTTAAAAATACTTGCAACCTTGTAAAGTTAAAACCTTCATATTGTTTGCAATTAATTTTTAGATGTTGGTTTTCTGTTCCGCTTTTAAGGTTAAATTTAATGGTATGCTTAAAATTATTACTTTTATACGAAAATTGAGCTGTACTGCTATTAAGTAAATTTGTTCTTATCATTTAAATAGTAAAAAAAAGATATTATTTGCAACTTTTTGTAGTTTTTGAAGTATAATAAACCATAATGTAACTACTAAATAACAATAAAAATTTAAAGCGTGGGTATAGGGCTGTTTAGGATTAATTTTCGTGCAGCCCTTTTTTATTAGCTACTTTTTTTCTTTAAAAATATGTATTTATAACCTCAAAAATCAGGTCTTCTGTTAGTGGTTTACTCATAAATTGAACGTTCTCGTACTTTTGGGCTTTTTCTTTATCTCGTGGGTTTAATGAAGTGCTAAACATTATAATTTTTTTCAGATTTTCTTTATCTTTCATTATTTCTTTAAACAAGTCTAAAAACTCCCAACCGTTCATTTTAGGCATATTTATATCTAAAAATATTAAATTAGGTTGTAAATCTCCTTTTAGCATTTCTAAGGCTTTTTGAGCATCATCTACTATAATTAAGTTATTGCAACAATTAGCGGTATTTATAATAATGTCGTGCAAAAAATTTGTTGCTTCATCATCATCAATCATCATAATTGTATCAATTTTCTTCATCCTTATACTTTTTTTTAGTTTAATTTATTTTCAATTTGAAAAATAAAATTAGTGCCAACGCTATACTCTAATTTGCACCAAAAATTTCCATTGTGTAATTCAATAATTTTTTTACCACGTGCTAAGCCAATACCAGTACACAGATATTGAGAATGATTATACAGCCTTTTGGAAATTTTAAAAATTTTATTTGTGTATTCTGACTTTATACCAATACCATTACACTTTTTTTAAAAGAGTATTTTTAAATAACCCTGCTATGAGTTATACGGTAAAAATGATGCTTTAGTTAAAAAAATTAGACGAGTGGTTGCTCAATTAAAAAAACGTAAAGTTCTTTTGGGCCATGTGCACCAAGTACTAAGGTTTTTTCAATATCGGCAGTTCGGCTCGGGCCAGTTGATAGAGAAATAAAAGATGGCAAATCATCTTTATACCTAATTTTAATTAAGTCTAAGGCATCTTTTATATCATAAACCAACTGATTGGTATAAGCTACACAAATATGTACTGGGGGATATATTGATAAACTTCTACCACTTGGCAAAGCCGATGATAATAGAATACTGCCAGTACGAGCTATTAAAGCTTCGCAAGTGGTAATACCAGCATCTGCCTTATCTAAATTTTTACCAATACGGCATTTTCTAAAATCAACAGCGGCAAAAACTTCCTGTAAATGTGGATGCCAACAATGTAAATTGTTCCACTTTTTTTCTTCGCTAAGCTTGGTTAGTTGTTCAACAAACTCTTCAATATTATCACAAAAAACAAAGTTACCTGAAACATTATTTAGTGCCTCAGCAAAAACTACGGCTAAGTCTTCACTATTACCTTCATAAACGTTTTTGGGCATTTCTTCTTTTGAGGAAGCTGCCTGTTTTCCGTTTTTGTGAAGCGCTTGTCGTATTTTTTGTAATATGCTGTTTTTTATAGTAGTTGCTTGTTTCATTTATTAATTATCAATTCCAGAATCAACTACTTGTGTATTACTGTCTGTTGCATTGCTAACTTGATCTAAAGGTATTGCGTTGGTGATGCCATTTTTTCTAGTATTGTCTTGCAATTTATTTTCATTAAAAGGTCGTTTGCCAATTAGTTCTTCTAAGTCCGACTTAAATAAAATTTCTTTTTTCAACAATTCTTTAGCAATTATTTCTAATTCATTTTTATGTTTTGATAAAAGTGCTTTTGTTCTTTCGTAAGCAATATCAATCATTTTACGCACTTCTTCATCTATTAGGTTAGAAGTTTCGTCTGAATAAGGTTTATTAAATTGGTATTCACCTTGTGTATCGTTAAAAGAAACCTGACCAACTTTAGGGTTCATACCATAAATGGTAGTCATAGCGTAAGCCATTTTGGTTATCTTTTCTAAATCGTTTTGTGCACCAGTAGTTATTTTACCAAAAATAAGATCTTCTGCTGCACGGCCACCAAGTGTCATACACATTTCATCTAACAACTGTTCGGTTCTATATAAATATTGTTCTTTAGGTAAATATTGGGCGTATCCTAAAGCGGCAACACCACGTGGCACTATTGTTACTTTTACTAATGGATGCGCATCTCTTAAAAACCAACCAGCTACTGCGTGACCAGCTTCGTGGTAGGCAATAATTTCTTTTTCTTCGGGCGAAATTATTTTATTTTTCTTTTCTAAACCACCAATTACACGGTCAATGGCATCATTAAAATCTTTCATTTCAATGTGTTTTTTACCTTTACGAGCAGCAATAAGTGCGGCTTCGTTACATACATTGGCAATTTCTGCGCCTGCAAAACCAGGTGTTTGGGCAGCTAATTTTTCCGAATCAATATCGGGCGAAATTTTTAATGGTTTTAAATGTACTTTAAATATTTGATCGCGGCCTTTTAAATCTGGTCTATCAATTCCTATTTGTCTATCAAAACGACCTGGGCGTAACAAAGCAGAATCTAACACATCTGGTCGGTTGGTTGCAGCAACAATAATTACGCCTTTTTCTGAGCTAAAGCCATCCATTTCTACCAATAAAGCGTTTAAAGTATTTTCGCGTTCATCATTACCTTGTACTGCATTTTTACCTCTTGCTCTACCAATGGCATCAATTTCATCTATAAAAATAATACATGGTGCTTTTTCACGAGCTGATTTAAATAAATCTCTTACTCTACTAGCTCCAACGCCAACAAACATTTCCACAAAATCTGAACCAGAAATAGAAAAGAAAGGAACTTGTGCTTCGCCAGCCATTGCTTTGGCCAATAAAGTTTTACCTGTACCTGGAGGGCCAATTAACAAAGCACCTTTAGGTATTTTACCACCTAAAGCGGTGTATTTTTGAGGATGTTTTAAAAAATCGACAATTTCTTTTACTTCTTCTTTGGCTTCATCTAAACCAGCTACGTCATTAAAGGTAACGTTCACTTTTGTATTGTTATCAAACAGGGTTGCTTTTGATTTGCCAATGCTAAATATTTGGCCACCTGGCCCACCCATGCCGCCACTTACCCGGCGCATTATAAAAATCCAGATGCCAATAATAATTATGATGGGAAGCAACCAACCTATTTGCTCTAAAAAGCTGGTTCTGTCGCCATAATCTATGTTTACTTTTTCTATATTTGTATTGTTTTCATAGGCTTCATTTAGTTTTTCGTCAAATCTATCAACACTACCTACTTCAAAAGTATAGTGGGGTTTGTTTTGAGATAGGGCTTTAAATCGTCCTTCGCCCAAATCTTTATAAATCGGCTTGCTTAAACTTTTATCTTTTATAAAAACTTCTACCTGTTCTTTGTTTCTTACAACAAATATTTTGTCAACATCATTGGAAGGCAACAGTTCGCTAAAAAAATCTTGTTCGTATTTTTTTTTAGCCTGGCCAGAAAAATTTAATAATTGCAAGCCAAGTAGCAATAGCACAATTATACCATAAACCCAATAGAAATTGAATTTTGGTTTTATAGTTTTATTATTTTTTTTATCGTTTTTATTTTCTTCAGCCATTTATTATTTATTATGCTTGCTTATAACAGCAATGGTACTAAAATAGTTTGTTAATAATTTGTAATTATTCCATCGCTCCACAGTTCTTCCATATTGTAAAACTGTCTTTTTTCTGTTTCAAATATATGTACTACAACATCAAAGTAATCAATTAACACCCATTCAAAATTTTGCATGCCTTCTTTATGTAAAGGCAATTCGCCCATTTCGGTTTTTACTCTGTGCATCAAATGCTCGGCTATTGCTCTAATTTGCGGTTTATTGTTAGCTTCGCATATTATAAAATAATCAGAAATGGCTTCAGTTATATTGGTTAAATCAATTAAAGTAATGCCTTCTGCTTTTTTATCATCAACGCTATCAATAATTAGCTGCTGCAATAGGGCAGTTTCGTTTTTTTTTGGTTTCGTAATACTTAGTTCGTTCAAAAATAATTTATAATAAGTTAAACTACAAAATTAATAGATTGTTTGAAATAAAACCCACTTTATTTACAGGTAAATGTTTTATTGATTTGTTGAAGGTTGACAGCACTAACTCTTATGCCATAAATTTAATAAAACAAACCAATATTGCCGAAGGTACAGTAGTTTCTACTTTTAATCAAACAAAGGGCAAAGGTAATGCAAATAACCAATGGCTAAGCCAAACTGGCAAAAATTTAAGTTTTAGTATAATATATAAACCCACATTTTTGTTAGCTAGACAACAATTTTACCTAAATATGGCTATTTGTTTGGGCATTATTGATGTTTTGAGCACAAAAAAACGCTTTACTATTAAGTGGCCTAACGATGTTTATTATGAAAATTTTAAAATTGGTGGCTTATTAATTGAAAACTTGTTAAGTGGTAAATATTTAAAATACTGTATAATTGGTTTGGGGCTTAACATAAATCAAACCATATTTAATGATGCCTTGCCCAACCCAAGTTCATTAAAATTAATTAATAAAGCAGAATACAATTTATATGAAGTGATGAATGATGTTTTACTACATATTGAAAAAAGGTATTTACAATTAAAAGCCCTACATTTTGATGTTTTAAAAAAAGATTATTTGGCCAATTTGTATTTATTTAATAAACCTTCAAAGTTTAAAGTTGATGACAAAATAGTTACTGGCACTATACAAGGAGTTGATGAAAATGGACAATTGTTAATAAAAATTGAAAATAAAGTAAAGGCATTTGGGTTTAAAGAGGTGGCTTTTATAATCTGATTTAGCTAACTTTTTAGCGCAGCCAAAATATACATTAGCCCTTTGGCGAAAACTGTTTTTCTAAATCTTGCAGGCTTAAGGTAATAAAAGTTAATGTGCCATTTGGACTAACATAAGGCACTTCGCAGGCAAAAAGGCGGTCAATAATTTCTTTCATTTCGGCAACGGCTAACTTAGTATTACTTTTTAAAGCAGTTTGTTGGGCAATTGTTTTTGCTAAGTCTGTTTTTTTATCAAAACTGGCTTTATTAATATTTTGCTTGTAGGCTTCTACCAAATTTTCAATAATGTGTTGTTCGTTTAAATACTTGGCATCTGCTGGTAAACCGTGTACCACAAAATCGTTACCAGCAAGTGGTTTTATATCAATACCAAGTTTACAAATATCTGCTATTATTTCGGTTAACAATTGCGCATCGGCGGTACTGAGTGTTATTTTTTTAGGAAACAGCAATTGTTGTGTTTTTTGCGCCTGGCTGGCTAAAGATTGTATTAACTGTTCGTATAAAATTCGCACATGGGCTGCGTGTTGGTCAATTAATACTAAACCACTTCTAATTTGAGTTAATATATATTTTTGATGTACTTGCACTGGTTCAAAAGTTACGGCATCAAATAGGTTTAACTCTAAGTTTTCGTTTTGTGGCGGGCTTTCGTTTAAGGTGCTTTTAACGGTAATAGTTTCCATTTGGGTGTTCTGGGTGTTTTGGGTGCTGCTGTTAATTTTTTCTCCCTTTGCTATTTCGTATAAATCTTGCCAGTTTGTTACTACTCCAGTATTTGCTTTTACTGGTGTTTCGCTCCAATCTTTTCGCAAGCCTCTGTTGGCAAAATGTCCACCATCATATTGTTTTTTTAAGTTTTCGGTGCTTTGGTTAGAGGTGAGTGGATGTTTATTAAAAGATGCTTCCTGCTCAAAATCAATAGAGGGCATATTACTAAACAAACCTAAACTATGCCTTACGCCAGCATTAATAAAAGTATATACAACCCGCTCGTCATCAAATTTTATTTCTTGTTTGGTAGGGTGAATATTTACATCAATTCGCTTAGGATCGATAGTAATAAAAATAGCATAAAACGGATAAGTATCTTTCGATATTAGTTGGCTGTAGGCTCTCATTACAGCATGGTTTAAATAAGCACTTTTAATAAACCGGTTGTTTACAAAAAAGAACTGCTCTCCTCTCGTTTTTTTTGAAAACTCGGGTTTGCCAATAAAGCCATCTATACTTAAAAAGTCTGTAGCTTCTTTTATAGTGGCTAAGTTTTCGTTATATTTTTTGCCCAATATACCAACAATGCGTTGCTTTAAGCTGCCTGCGCTTAGTAAAAAAGTATCTTCTCCGTTGTTGTTTAAAGTAAAAGCAATATTGGGGTGCGCCATTGCTACACGTATAAACTCATCTATAATATGGCGGGTTTCTACTGGTGTCGATTTTAAAAAATTTCTGCGAGCTGGTACATTGTAAAACAAATTTTTTACCGAAAACTTGGTACCAGATGCTGCTTGGCAAGCTGTTTGATTTTTAATTGTTGCCCCTTCCATTTGTATTTGTGTAGCCATTTCGGCTTCGGGCAAACGGCTAACTAATTCTACCTGTGCTATTGCCGCAATGGAGGCCAGCGCTTCTCCTCTAAAACCTTTGGTGTGCAGGTTAAACAAATCGTCTGCTGTATTTATTTTACTGGTAGCGTGGCGTTCAAAACTCATTCGGGCATCGGTAGGCGACATGCCACAGCCGTTATCAATAACCTGTATTAATGTTTTCCCAGCATCTTTTATATTTAACTGAATTTTTGTGCTACCTGCATCTACCGCATTTTCTAACAATTCTTTTACCACCGATGCCGGCCGTTGTATTACCTCGCCGGCAGCAATTTGGTTGGCTATGTTATCTGGTAGTAGTTTTATTCTATCTGGCATTAATACTTTCTGTTACTGTGCAAATATACGTTTAGTTCATTTTTTTATGATGTAAAAGGTGTATTTAGTATTTTATAATTGATAAATTTAGATACTATAGTTTCAAAAATTCTCCATCATAAACAGGTACTACATTAGCAACATCAACACTAAGGCAATAGGTGATGTCTTTTTTTTGCTCGGTTGCTGCAATACGGTTGTAATGGCTGGCATTTGAAACCAAATTAACAATATTGTTTTTATTTTGCTGATATAACTGCTCACTTATTATTGCCGGATCACCTAATACATCAAAATAAGATCTTAAATTAGATACTAAAGCGCCTGCAAATAAAGTGTCTTCAATATTTACATCGCCCTGCCAACCACTTGCTAATATTAATGTTGGTAGTTGTTGTTGTTTAATAAAAGCAACTAAAGCAGTTTGATTTACAAAACCACCGCAGCATAATACTTTAGCAGCTTTCGCATGTTTTACGCTTTGTGTTCCATTGGTTGAAGTAATTACCAGCGTTTTATTGCTATTGTCTTCATCTTTAAAAAACAAAGGGGAGTTGCCTGCATCAAACGCATCAATTTTAATACCTTGCCGTTCGCCAGCTACTATGTGGTTTGGTTTACCCAAAAAAGCTTTTGCTTCATTTACAGTTGAAACAGGTTTTACTTTTTCAATGCCAAAAAACAGAGCAGCAGTTATGGTGCTCGTATTTCTTAAAATATCAATAAAAACAACTAATTTTTCATTAAGGTTTTGTTGATGCAAGTGCATTAAGCTATTGGTAAGGCAAACTTGTAATGTTGGTTTATTCATGTTTTATTATAGCTATGTTTTTAAATTATTTACTTTTTCAATACACCAATTTCTATATCTCATTTCTTTATACTTATCATTTAACATTTCAAAAAGTTCTCCTTTTGTATAAGCCGGGTTTGTAATGTCTAATAAAAAATTAGCTAAATTCATAGAGCTGATATACGTTTTTTTAGATATTTTTTTATTGTTTAAATGCCTATTTAAATATCTTTTAAATACTAAACTTTCGTCGTACAAAGATCCATCAAAATAACTTACTTTACTAATTTCTAATTCGTAAACACATCTCAATCTTAGTGCTTTCGCAATAAAGTTGTAAGGCAAAAACGAATTATTATCTAACATATCAAACGCAAGCATAAAATTCCCTTCCAATATGTTTATATATGCTTTGCAAAGCATTTGTATTTTATATTTATGTTTTTCTTCTAAAAGCAAGCAATAGTAATTTAAAGCTTTTTTTAAGCCACCTACTTTTTTTAATTCAAAGCATATAAACGAGAAATTTAAAATCATTTCGGGTCTTATAGTACCATCACTTGTAAATACGCCGTTATCAAAACCAAATTTAATTACTTGATATTTTAGCAGAAATAATTCAGCAGTTTGGTCTAATTCTCCGCTAATTGTAAAGTTATTTAGTATAAATATAAACCTACCTAAATCTTCTTTACTTAAAAGATAAGCGTTTTTAAAAATCAGCTCTTTTAGTAGTTTTAGATTTTTAAATTCAACCTTATTATACAGTAAACCAATAACCTGATAAATTTTAACAAGCGGAATATTATCGTACTTTAATTTTTTAGAGGATTTTAAAATCTCTTCAAATACTTCGTTTTTAACGTTACGTTTTTTTAGTAGGTTATACTGCCCTATTTCCGCACCAATTTTCATTTTGGCAAGCGCGTAAAATACATCTAAATTTTTCAAGGCCACTTCCAAATGATATTCATCTTGACTTTCTAAGTTGAAGTATAGCTCACCAGCAATTACATATTTATTTAAAAAATAGGGTTCACTTTTTTTTGAGATACTTTCAAGTAGTTGCTTCATTTCGATAAGCTTTTTATGCTTTAGTGCAGATATGGAATCATTGCTTATATTTTCTACCGTATTGTTTTTTGTTGCATAATAATTATAAAGTGCTCTATATTTAAAAAAACTAGTAAGTCCAGTATCATTTTCATTTTCGGTAACTAAAAAATTAGATAGAAGCTCATTTTCTATAAAGTGGAATAGTTGAAACCTAAGTCTGGTTAATCTTTGGTCATTATTTTTATTAAATTTCGAAAATACCGCTTTAAACACATTTTCTTTTGAGAGTTTATTGGGCTTATCAATATTATTTTTGGTATAGTCAAAAAGCTTAACTAATAATTCATTTCGATCTAACGTTTTTAGCCTTTTACCTATTAACCTAATCTCATTTTCAGTTAAAACACTCAACAATTTTATCAAGGTTGAATTTTCCATTTCTTAAAATTACATGTATTTATTCTAATAATTTTACGAATAAATGGAAATAATTATCCGCCATAGTCAGTATATAAAAATATTACACTATTATTTAGTAATTTGACAGTCAATCATTTACAAATAATCTTTATATAGTTTTATCAAAATGAACTCTATATTAGGGAAAAAGAATTCATTTCTTGAAAAAATATTGGTTTTTGAGGTGAATTATCTGTTTTTTTTGACCTTTTTAGTTTCAATAAAAACATTCAATTTGCAGCATATTAAAACAATTTTACACAATCACCTTTAACTAAAATAAAAATTTTAAAGATGGTTAATTTATTTCTAAATAAAATAAAAAAGCACTTATGAAAAACTACTTGTTCGAAATATCTGTAAAAGATAAAGCGCAACTTAATAAAGTTATCAAAAAAATGATGATTTTAGGTTTAAAAAAAGATAGGGATTTTTTATCTCGAAAAATTGACAATCCTATCAGTTCGAAAGATGGTATAAAGAGTTGCATACACATTGTGCGTGCATCTGTTGATGAAAATCAGGTTTCTAAATTTTTATCTGTACCTTCTGTTAAAAATTATTGGTGTTTATCAGATCACATTCCTTTTGATTAATGCATTAGAAATTAACAATTGTTTATTTTCGCCAAAAATAAGGTGTAAATAATACTAATATTGTATAAAGTTCAAGCCTACCAAGTAACATAAAAAAACTTAGCAACCATTTACCTATCCAATGAATTTCGCTAAAGTTACTCACAGGGCCAGCTTTGCCAATAGCTGGGCCAACATTACCTAAACAAGCAGCAGAAGCACCTAGCGCACTATCAAAGTTTTCGCCCAAAAGTGCTAACACTAAAGCACCCATTATGAAAAACAAAATATATATTATTATAAATGATGTTATTGTGCTTATAATTTTTGGACTAACCGACTTGCCACCGTACCTAACAGGTATTATTGCATGTTGATGCAACTGCCGCTTAAACTCAGATACGATATTTTTACCCAATAATAAATGACGTATTAATTTAGCACCACCACTAGTGGAGCCAGCACAAGCTCCAAAAAAAAACATCATAAAAAAGAGTACTGTGGTTAATGATGCCCAACTTGTATAGTCGGCAGTAACATAACCAGTAGTAGTTATAATACTTATCACCTGAAATAAAGCATCTCTAAAAGCTTTTTCTATAGGAGAATTTGTGTTAAATAATATAGTTAAAAACGTAATAAGGCTAAAAATACCAATTATAAAAATATAAAACCGAAACTCTTCATTTTTAAAAACACGACTAAATTTACCTTTAAAGGCAAAATAAGTTAGTACAAAATTAGTGCCGCCCAAAAACATAAACACTATAATTATGTATTGTACTAGTGGGCTTTCAAATGCTGCTATGCTTGCATCTTTAGTGCTAAAGCCAGAAGTAGCAATGCTTGTTAAAGCGTGGTTAATAGAGTCGAACCAACTTAATCCAGCAATTTTTAGCAGTACAAATTCAGAAAAGGTAAATAACAAGTAAATAAACCAAATACGTTTTGCCGTTTCCTTTATGCGTGGATGCACTTTTTCGGCAGATAAGCCCGGCGCTTCTGCCATAAATAACTTTACCCCACCAATGCCCAAAATTGGCAATATGGCTACTGTTAAAACTACAATGCCCATGCCGCCAACCCAAGCCATAAGGCTGCGCCAAAACAACAAAGCACAAGGCAAACCTTCAATATAAGTAAGTATAGTTGCACCAGTTGCAGTAAAACCCGAAACGGTTTCAAAAAAAGCATCAGTAAAATTTGGAATGTAGCCCGTAAATAAAAAAGGTAAGGTGCCAAAAATACATAAAGCTACCCAACCAAATGTTACTATTAAATATCCTTCTTGTTTTTTTATATTTCTTTTTGCCTTAAAGGTTGAGCCCCACAAAAGCAAGCCAGCAAATGTGGTAGTTATACCTGCCCATAGCATTGGTAGTAGCAAAACTCGGTCAAATAGCCAGCCAACTCCAAAACTAATCAATTGTAATCCGCCACTTAAGGAAACTAAAATTCCGATTACATTTAGTACAATAGAAAAATTAAATCTCAAAAAAAATTGGGTTTAAGAGCTCAAATGTAAATTATTCTTATCAATAATTGCAGCTTGTTATTTATATTAATAATTTGTTGAGCTAATTTTTTGCAAAAGTATAACTTGATTTTTATGACTGATCATATTTCATACCAACATTTTGGAGGTATTACAACATGAGGTAATTGACAAAACGGCTGCGGTTAGTGAGAGTTGTGGCTGCTGCATATTTTGCTTCCTTGCTTTGCGAGATACTGAATCATGTTCAGCACAAGTTCAAGAATGACTGTTTTTTTTGCGTCATTCTGATATTTTTGGAACGAAGTGGAAGCAATGCTCAGTATCTGTTTTCGGTTAACGGGCTGCCTTTTTCAAATAGACAGATTCTGAACCTCAAATCTCCATTGCACTCCAAAATATTGAATCAAGTTCAGCACATGTTTCAGAATGACGTTCATAAAATACCATCATGCTGGAATTTTTTGTAGCGAAGTGTAAGAAAATATCCAGTAGCTCCTTTAGTTTACAAGCGAGGTTAAATTGATAAAACGGCTTCGGTTGGTGCGAGTTGGGGATGCTGGATATTTTTGCTTCGTTGCTCTGCGAGATAATAAATCGGGTTCAGCACAAGTTCTAGAATGACGTTTTTTTAGCAACTTGCAAGCAATTATTTTACATCAATTACAATATACTTTTCACCTTTTATTTTTGGCAGTTTTTCATTTAATAACTCTATGAAAGGTTGTAGAGTTGGGAGTTTATTATTTACTGCATACAATACAATTATTGATATTTTATGTTTATCAAGATTGTGCTGATAAGGAAGATTTTAATCCATCGTAATTAATGCATCAAACTGGTTGTATTCCATTAGTTGTAGAAGTTTGCCATTTTTAATACTGCTCCATTTCATTTCTCTAACAGTATAAACTGTCCATTCATCAGAAAAATAGGCTTTTAATTTGATAGGTGGGTTTTCATCAAGCAACAATATCATTTTTGTACTTCGTCTTTATCAACCAAATCTCCTGCGTGTTGCAATACAGCAATTGCTTGTTCTCGTGTTACTGATGGAAAGTTTTCTAAATATTCGTCTAAGGTTTCGGTTTCTAACCAATCGAATAAAGAACGAACGGCAACTCTGGTATTGTTAAAAACCGGAGTTCCACTTAAAATATCTTTATCAATGTTGATGACTTTATCCACGTTGTAAAGTTAATTAAAAAAGAGGATAGTTCTTTTCTTTAATGAAAATAGCTTGAGATGGTAAATTTTTTCGGCAGCCATCATACAGGAAGTCACTGAAATGAAGTGTAAGAAAATATCCAGTATCTCCTTTAGTTTATAAGCGAGATTACATTGAATAAAACGACTGCGGTTGGTGCGAGTTGGGGATGCTGAATATTTTGCTTCGTTGCTTTTCTTAAATAGTCAAAGCATAACAAAGATTGACGTAAGTGCATGTGATACTGTTTATTTGAGCAATGAATGTATCGCTTATACCAAAGCTAAAAAGTTTTGTTAAAGAAACGGTAGAAGCTGGTTTATACAATAACGCCAGCGAGGTAGTGCGTGAAGCTTTAAGATTATTACATGATAAAGAAATTAAACGCAAAGAACTATTTAAGGCTTTAGATGCCAGCTTTGAAGATATAAAAGCAGGTAGAACTACTCCGTTTTCTCGTAAACTTGTGGATGAATTTGCAGCCGAAGTTACTAACAAAAGTAAATAATGCTTGTTGAATTAACCGATTTTGCTAAGTCAGACATAAAATCCATTCTCAATTATACAAAAGGGCAATTGGGGAAAGACAAATGTAGAAATACAATTACTTATTATATGATCGTATATAAGACATCGCCGAAAATCCACTCTCGGCATATAGCAAAAGGGTTGAAGGATATAGAGAAATGCTTAGATTTTTGAGCGTAAAAAAACATCATATCTATTATACCGTTTATGTAGACATTATTTAAATCAACCGGGTTTTACAAGGCCAAATGAATCCCGATTTACATTTATAGCCAAACAATTCCACTTACGTTTTATTTTAGAATGAAGCAATGCCCAGCATCTGTTTTTGGTTACCGGGCTGCTTTTTTCAAATAGACAGATGCTAAACCTCAAATCTCCGCAAGCTCCGAGATACTGAATCGAGTTCAGCACATGTTTCAGAATGACGTTTTTTGAAAGAAGTTTTTCATTTTAATAATTAAAGGATTAAATTTGTTGAACGAGAATGGAAATTGCAGGTTTAAAAAATAATATTATTGAAAAAATAAAATCAAGTAATGATTTTAGTTTGATTAAATATATTAATCAAATAATTGAAGTGTTTAATAATGAACAGCTTTCAGATATAGAAAAAGAGTTGCTGACAATTTCTTTGAAGCAATATAAAAATAACGAGGTTTTCACCAACGAAGCAGTAGAAAAAGAAATGCTCGAATGGTTAGAAAAATAATCTGGACAGCTTTAGCAAAACAAAGCCGTAGAGAAATTTTAAATTACTGGAAAAATAAAAATAGCTCATCTACATACAGCAAGAAATTAAATCAACAGTTCGGGGAATATGTTCTTCATCTTTCAAGGTTTCCGAACTTGGGAAAAAATAGTGGCTTTAATGATATACACTATTTGATTGTGGACGTATACAAAATCTACTATAAGGTTATAGCCAACAATATATTAATACTTTTGATTTGGGATGGTAGAAGAAATTCAGATGAATTGAAAAGGGTATTATTGAATTTGCAATAAGATAAAAAATCAGTATTAGATGAGATAGTAATTTTTTTGCGTCATTCTGATATTTATGGAGTGAAGTGAAAGCAATGCTCAGCATCTGTTTTCGGTTAACGGGCTGCTTTTTTCAAATAGACAGATGCTGAAACTCAAATCTCTGTTGCACTACGAGATACTGAATTGAGTTCAACACAAGTTTCAGAACGCCGTTTATAAAAAGCCGTCATACTGAAATTTCCTGTAACGAAGTGTAAGAAAATATCCAGTAGCTCCTTTAGTTTACAAGCAAGGTTAATTTGGCAAAACGGCTGCGGTTGGTGCGAGTTGGGGATGCTGGATATTTTGCATTGGGCAAAACTCCTAACTAAAAATCCTCCTTACTTTGGTACTGAAGCTAATAATTTTTGAAGCTCTTTATCAATTAAATTTTCTTTATCGGCTTTGTCGTAAATAGACAATAAATAACGGTTGTTTCTAAAACTACAACATTGGTAATTGCCCTTGCACCCCCACTTTTGCCTTTGCCTTTAGCTTTTATGGCAGTTCTTATTTTATAACAATTGTTGCCAAGTGCAGTACCTTGTTTTGGATCAGTTTCTAAACTATCTACCATAGCAGAAAACTCATCTTTTAAAGAATGATATTTTTTAGCCAGTTTCTTCAATTCTTTTTTAAAACGAGGAACGGCGATAACCTTATAATTCATCTAACAGCTCTTTTGCCGGTATACCTTTTAATTTGCCGCTTCTTATAAGTTTTAGTTCTTCAACAGATTCTTTAATACTGCTCATCAATTCGGTTTTTTCATCGGTTAATGGCTCAGCCTGTACAAAATCTAAACTGTTCAACAGTTCCATCATAAACTGAACTTTATCTTCTTTTATTTCTAATAGTACTTTCATAACTACTTCAAATTTAAACTTTTTAAATCAAAAAAGGAAGTTGCCTTTACACTCGTGCCACGACTTGTTAGCTGAACAATCAGTCGTGGCACGAGTATTTTTGCAAAAACGGCGGCGGTTGGTGCGAGTTGGGGATGCTGGATAGTTTACGAGGTGCTTTCAAGTCTCGAATCGGCAGTTTTAAATTTAAAGTATTATTTTTGAGGAAAAGATAAAATGCTGACCAAACAAAAGATAAAAGAAACGGTGGATGCTTTACCAAATGATTTCACAATAGATGATTTGTTTGAGCGACTAATTGTTATAAATAAAATTGAAGAAGGTTTAAAAGATATTGAAGAAGGCAACACCTTCACTACCAAAGAAGTTAAACAATCTTTGAGCAAGTGGTCAAAATAGTTTGGTTTAAGCACCTTTAACAATAGCATCCCTACCCATTCGATTATCTAACACATATAAAATTTTCAACGTTTTGCTTTCAACCAGATAATAAATTGATGTTTTTTTATTAACCACAAAACTTCTAATTTTCAATTCAGGATATTTTACAGAACCGATGCCAGGAAATTTGGAAATTAACTGGATAGTGTTTTCTATACTTTCAGCATACTTTTTAGGAGTAGAATATCCAAAGTTTGATTCAATGTATTGAAGAATAGAAATATAACCATCAATTGCTTTAGGAGTCCATTCGATAGTTAAAGCCATCTTTTCAATTTTTCTTTGGCTTCCTCGTGGTTAATGAGTAGTTCTTTTTTTTGGCTTTGTTTATAAGAAGCTTCTATTTCATTTTTGTGATGCTTAGACAAATCTGCCCAATCTTCGCTTTCGGTTTGGTTGGCAATGGCTTTAATAACTTTGTAATATAATTCTAATTCTGTTTTATTTTCAACAGACTGAATATGGTCAATTATTTTTGTTTTAAGCTCTGCTACCATTTGTTAAAGATACGATTTTTTTGTTCAACGTCATTCTGAGATTTCTGGAACGACGTGGAAGAAATGCTCAGAATCTGTTTTCGGTTAACGGGCTGCCTTTTTCAAATAGACAGATGCTGAACCTCAAATCTCCGCAAGCTCCAATTTGATTTCAGAATGACGTTTTTTGAGAGAAGTTTTTCATTTTAATAATTAAAGGATTAAATTTGTTGAACGAGAATGGAAATTGCAGGTTTAAAAAATAATATTATTGAAAAAATAAAGTCAAGTAATGATTTTGGTTTGATTAAATATATTAATCAAATAATTGAAGTGTTTAATAATGAACAGCTTTCAGATATAGAAAAAGAGTTGCTGACAATTTCTTTGAAGCAATATAAAAATAACGAGGTTTTCACCAACGAAGCAGTAGAAAAAGAAATGCTCGAATGGTTAGAAAAATAATCTGGACAGCTTTAGCAAAACAAAGCCGTAGAGAAATTTTAAATTACTGGAAAAATAAAAATAGCTCATCTACATACAGCAAGAAATTAAATCAACAGTTCGGGGAATATGTTCTTCATCTTTCAAGGTTTCCGAACTTGGGAAAAAATAGTGGCTTTAATGATATACACTATTTGATTGTTGACGTATACAAAATCTACTATAAGGTTATAGCCAACAATATATTATTACTTTTGATTTGGGATGGTAGAAGAAATTCAGATGAATTGAAAAGGGTACTATTGAATTTGCAATAAGATAAAAAATCAGCATTAGATGAGATAGCAATTTTTCTTTGTAATTCTGAGATTTCTGGAACGAAGTGGAAGCAATGCTCAGCATCTGTTTTTGGTTAACGGGCTGCCTTTTTCAAATTGACAGATGCTGAACCTATGTAACCCTTAGTAGGAGATTAAGTCAACAATTTTATCCCATTTCAATTCCAAGAAAAAAAAATTGATAATCATAAGGAGGAAAATACTAATTGTGTGAAGCGTGTGTAAAAGTTTACATATATTTTTGAACACATTTTATTCTAAGTTTGTTACTGTTTTATAACTTTAAATAAAATTATGACTAATGAAATTATGATTAATGAAGTAGCCATAAGTGCAATAATTGGGGGTTTAATTGCACTTATAATTAACAATATTTATAGAAGATATTCTTCCGCAAGAAAATTGAATTTAATAAGGTTGGCTCTTTTAGATTACAGCTCTAAAATCGGAATTCATAAATCGCATCTCTATTTACAAGATTTGGATACAATGAAAGAGTGTATTACTTTATTTGGTAATAACGATATGCAACCTAAAAATACATCTGTAGATGATATGCCTATGTATAATAGTGCAATATTTAAAAGTATAGCTACAGGAGAATTGAGAAGAGTGGCATACGATTCAGATAATTTTATTAGAATGTTAGATATTTCATATGCAACAGACTATCACAGAGAGCATATGCCATATGATTTATTTGTAAAATTTCGAGAAGACGTTGACAAATATATAATGAAGGAAAAAGTCCCAATTGAAAAAGAATTTTCTTATATTAACAATTCTCCAATAATAAAAAAATTAAGGAATAATACCATCAACAACATTGAAATGATTTCGAAAAGAGGAAAAACGACTCATAATCAATACAAAAAGCTTGTTAAACACTTGAGTGGAAATAATTTAATATGGATTGTAAAATATATTAAAAGACAATAAATTATTTTAAACAACCTTTTGACTTTGAAATACTTTAACAAACCTTACAACATCCGAAAAATGAATTTAAATTAAAAAAAATGATATAAATGGATAAAAGATTGAATCTATCAAACCTAATTCACATATATACTGAATCTATTGAAAGGCAAGAGCCGACCTTAGCTTTCGAATTAGCGAATGGTAAAGGTAGATTCTTGTTTTTAATGTTTTTTGATGACGATGACTTATCTACTAAAGATAATCTATTCATCTTTATGAAGAATACACAAAAGATGGAATGTATAAAGATGTACGGAAATCATAAAAATGGACAATTCTGGATATATAAAACTTCACGATTAGAAAAGCTATTTAAAGACGAACTTCTTTTGAATAATAATTCTACTAAAAGTTCATTTGAGTTTGACCAGTTCTTTTATAATCTTAATCATTCTATTCCAACTCAATTATCTTTAAAAGATAAAATCAAAACCTTTAGAAATGAATGGCATCAAATCAAAAATCATCTCCCTAAAGACATTATTGATGAGAGTTTAAAAATACATTTAATTGGTGTAGTCAAACTACCTCCCAACAAAAAGCCAAGGGAGAAAACATTAAGAAAACTATATTTGTACAAAGATTCAAGCCCATCTGATATAAGAAAATTAATAGATAATCTAAAAAAACTGAATATGACTTTAGCATGGACTTCCAATAAAGAAGAAAGTAAATTAGGCGGTATTATTGAAATTATCAATTCAATAGAGTAGTGTCTTATTTAATCAAGTCACGAGTTGGGGATTCTGCATATTTTGCTTCGTTGCTCGGCGAGGCACAAGTTTCTGAAAGACGTTAATAAAAAGCATATTGTATGAAAAATCTGAAGGTAAAAATGCAGCAAATGAATAATATTTATTTATCATATCCTTTACGCATAATTTTGAACCCTGAAGGTTTGCTTTGTCTACTTTTACTGTTTGTTGAAATTAAACGACTTTTAACGAACTCATTCATATTAAATGAAGGAGGTATATAAAATTCATTTACCTGATCTTTCAAATTAAGTTTTTCGCTTACGAAATCGTTATTGCCTAACCACTCCAAATTTTGTGCTATTTGTTTAGGGTTTAGGTCTTGTACATATGCCTCTATTTGTTCTAAATTCAAATTCTGTAGTACGAATTGGTCAACTCTTCTGTTAAAATTAGGGAAAGAATAACCAATAGAAACTAAAAACTCAGAGTTTCTAACTATTTCGGATGCACTTTTATAAACTGGTTCATTTAAGTCTAACTCCCATGCAAATTTAATTTGAGATTTGTACTTTTTAGAGTTAAACCAACAGGTCAATCGGGTTATAATTTAGGCAATCCACATTTTGGATGTTGATATTAAAATCAGTATTTTTTCATTAAACCTCAAAAACGCAACTAAAAAACCATAATATAGCGAAAGATTAGATAAATAAAGGCTTCCAAAAGTTTGGAAAGCCTTTATAGATTCACTTATTTAAGTGAATGAAATTCGTTAAATCAAATATATTCACTTTTGGTGGCATTCCTATTATTCACAACTATATTTT
>Ga0209187_1001999_pt1 | contig 20885 bp, 11 predicted proteins | sample BantaG_FD_187430 | JGI IMG/M metagenome (GOLD analysis project Ga0209187, IMG submission 187430) | Marine algal microbial communities from Bantry Bay, Ireland - BantryBay_4 metaG (SPAdes) (version 2) | ecosystem: Host-associated > Algae > Red algae > Unclassified | place: Bantry Bay, Ireland...
ATTTTAGAATTTTTATCCGCCGCCGCGATCATAACATTGATTGGAATGGAAGCTTACCATCTCAAATTACCGATGGTCGAAAGCATCGTGCTTGTGATCGCAACTTGCATGGGTGTTGTTCTGCTGAACCGGCCCGTAGGCACGCGTTTATATAAGGCCGCCGGCACGGCGTTTCTGATGGCACCTGCGATTTTGGGTATTGCGTTGGTCCACATTCAACGGTGGGAAAGTTTGGCAGACACGTCGCGTTTTTCCGATGATTGGCTCGCGCGCGTCATCAGTCTCGTTATTCTGCTTGGCAGCATAGCCTATCTCAATCGAGGGCAGGAGATCTCGACATTCAAACCTCCCTTGCCTGTTCTAATTCCCCTTGTGATTGCGGCGGCTTTTGTGCCGCTGGGCGGGGCGTCGGCGCTTCTTATGATCCTGACGGGGTATATTCTTGGCTCCCGAACGCTGGCGATTATCGGCACCCTCTTGCAGATATATTTCCTAACGATGTTTTATTATGACCTCAGCCTCGATCTCTTGACCAAATCGATTGTTCTGTTCGTTTCCGGACTGGTCTTTTTGGGGGTTTGGGTTTTTGTGAGCCGCAAAGCAGAGGCCGCGTTATGAGGGGTCTTCGTTACGGATTATTGGCCTTGGGCGCGCTGGGCATTGCGGCGCTGTTCGGGAGTCAGATTTTAGCGCTCGAGGCAATCAAGACGGATGGTGAGACGGTTCTTCTAGAATTGCGCCCTGTAGACCCGCGCGCGTTGATGATGGGGGATTTCATGGCCCTGAGATATGCAGAAGAAAGGCCCATGTCCCTGCCCAATGCTGTCCCCCCGTCAGGACAATTCATACTCATCTTGGATGAAAACAAAGTCGGTAACTTCAGCCGGGTTGCAGACGGAGCCGCGTTATCGGATTCAGAAGTCCGCATAAATTATATCAAGCAACGGCGCGGTGTAACCTTCGGCGCGCCGCGCTATTATTTTCAAAACGGGACGGCGAAGACGTATGAGCAGGCCGATTACGGGATATTCAAGATCGCCCCGTCCGGCCGCGCGATATTGGTAGGCTTGGCGGATGAAAATTTCGAAAAAATCGAGCCGCCCTCCTACTAGGTGAAATTCCAATTTCCCTCACATTTTCTTGCAAATTGAGGCTTGGCGCGGAGAATTTATTCCGCTTATAGTTGAAACCTATTTTGTGCACCGGGGGGATTGCTGTGACTGAGAAAAAAGACCTGAAAGACATTCATCCGGATTTGGAGCCGATAACGAGCGCGCCAAGCCTATTTACCTTCTACGGATGCGGCGTAAAATTATACGGAAATCGAGATTTTTCACCTGAAAGCAATTCCAGTGTGAAAACTCAGTTTCTGACTTTATTCTATGTTCCGCTGATACCGCTAAAGTCTTATCGGGTTATCGAGGACGGTCAGCAATATTATTATCTAGGGCGTGTTCCCGTTTCCAAAACAGCGCGCAAGGGTTCGATCGCGGCGCTCACCGTTGGCGCGCTGGCAATCGGCGGGATTGGAACGCAAACCTATCTTTCATCTGAGGGACACAAATTCGGTAAAACGCTAGCAAGCGCAGAACAGGCCGTTGATGAAGGCCGTTACGCAGAAGCTATGGGCCTGTATAAGACGGTTTACGATACCAGCGACTCTTATCGGTTTGAAGCCAGAAACGAAATTCAGAGTATTATGAAGCCGGACGTGTTGAAAAAAACGTCTGATGCGGAACTTGCGGGCGTGTTGGAAGCCTATAATTCCTTCGGTGTTCCGCCGATCGCGAAGATGCCGGAAGGCGTTTACACTTTGGCTGCCGACCGCGTAAAATCGGAAGAAGGAGACAAGGACGCTCGTCACAAACTCTTACACGCAGCCCAGGGATTTAATCCGGAAGGCGAAGATTTTTCTGCACTTGATAGCGCCTTGGTGAAATCAATCTACGCGGCTGACCCAACAAATATTCAGGCAGCCACAGAAACAGCGCAGCCGTTTTTTGAGGTTGGTGACTATGCGCAAGTGAAGCAGATTCTCGGTCCGGTGAAAGATAATTTAGGCGATAGTGAGGGCGCACGTATCCTCGGCCAGACCTATGTGGCTGAGGGTTTATACACAGAGGCTTACCCGCTTTTAACCGGTTACATTTCAACGCGATTGCAAGCCTTTCAAAATGCGGAGGCCCGTTTCAATGACGTTCAAAATGAGCTTTGGGAAAAAGAATTTGATCGGCTGAATAACGGCTTGGGCCCGGACTCATTTTACACGAAATATGATGAGACGCCCGTCGATGAACAGCAGCTAATGGTCGATACCTATTTGAGCGATATTGTCATTGCCAAACCAAAATACGAATCTGCGTTGAATGTTTACCGCAACGCGTCTCAAATTGTTCCGGTTGTGATGGATTACGGCATTCTGCAGCTCAAGCGCGCAGAAGGCCTGTCATCCCCGGATGAGCGCGAAGCCGAGTTAAAGGCTGCTGAGGAAACATTCCTGTCGATCAAAAACATTGCGGGCGATAGTGATGACTACAAGATTTACCTGGGTCAGGTTTATTTCTGGTTGGGTAAACAAGATTTAGGTCAATCCTTATTTGATGAAGTTTTGGAGGCCAATGGACGGGCGTCCGAATCCCTCATTTCGATTTCTCTGACCCTGCGCTCATTGGGCAAAGTTGGATTGGCTCAAGAGCTGGCCCAAGAAGCCTATGATAACGCCGCTGATGATCCGGCGAAATATAATGCAGCGCATATTCTGAGCCTGCTGAGTAATTCGCTAGAGGAGAAAGTGAAGTGGTTAGAGCGCTCCGATCCGAAAGCGTCATATATTCAGGCTTCACTCAAGGAAAACCAAGGCCAATTGGCTGTGCAAAAAGGGGATACGGACTCCGCTATTCGCCATTTCAAAGAGGCTATTAAATTGTCTGAAAGCATGCAGGAAGGCGCGGTGTCTTTTAACAATACGGCTTTGATTTATTTCTCTCTGCACGATGTTACGGGCGACAAAGAGACCTTCAAAACCGGCGTCGGCCTTATGACGAAAGCGGTGGAGTTGCAGTCGGACGACAGTATTCTCATGGGCAATGCGTCGGCGATGATGGTCGTCAATAGCCTCTACGAAACATTGCCGGACAAGATCCAATTTGAAAAGTTGAAATCGCGGCCAAATTTCTCCTCCCTGTCATGGTATTACAGCGATCAGGGAGAAAAGGACGCGCTCCGGGAGACCTTGAGAGGAAATGCAGGGTTTAAGAAAGCCGTTGAGTATTCAGAGCGTAGCGTATTGCTGGCGCCGAATAATGCAGATGGTTATGACACCCTGTCCGATATCTATTATTTCATGGATGACAGTGACGCCTTAACTCGGATGGTGTCGCAGATGAAAGATAATCAGATAGATATTTCGGCCAATCAGAAACTCTATCAGGAATATGTAGACGGTGAGTCCAGCGCAGAGGATTTGGCGACCTTAAAAGAGCGTGAGGTCTATCTGACGTCGCTTCTGTCGGAACGGGGTCTGAATACCGCAACGCGCGGGGCCTTGGAGTCAAATCTGACAGGAAATATCATGGCCCAAATAGGTCTTGGTGATAACTCCCGGATTCAGGACAGTATCAAACATGCGCAAAAAGCGTTTGAGTCACTACCGTCAGATCGAACAAGCAATGTCCTCAACTCAGCCCACATGGCTCAGGCGAGTTTCGAAGTTGGTCAAGATTTCCCGGCCTATAAAGCCTTCCTGGACCAATGGGGCAAAGGACATTCAGACCTTTCGCTTGTCGCATTGATGATGCGGAAAAACCCCGCTCTCGCTGAGGCCTTTAAAGCCAATAGTGCGTTCCAAAAAGTCGTGACATTTGAGCGCGAAGATATGGAACGGTTCCCTAATACGGCCAGCCCGACAAGCTGGGCTTTACTTGATAGTGTGGGTGATCCGCTTGCCGATAAAATTCTGGAGAATTACAAGGCATCCCCGCTTCGAAAGGCCACCCACGAGCTAAATGCAATTCTGACGCCTTATGCCGGAAATACAATAGTGGAGGGTATCTTGGTCAATGAAATGCTCGGACGATCAGGGCTTCCGAAAGACCGGAAAGACAGCTTGGACGCCTTAGGGGTGGCTATTCCCAATTTTAAAATCGAGTAGGATTGAACGAGTGCCGTAACGGACTCGCAATCCACGAGAACATCGCCTAACTCTATCCTATGCGGTTTGGTGATAATTTTTTGGAGGAGTTGAAGGCGCGCGTTCGGCCGTCTGATGTCGTCGGCCGCCATGTGAAACTCAAACGGCAAGGCCGCGAGTTTGCGGGGCTTTCGCCTTTCACGAATGAGAAAACGCCGAGCTTTTTCGTCAATGATGAGAAGGGGTTCTATCACTGTTTTTCCAGCGGCAAGCATGGCGATCAAATCTCTTTCCTGATGGAGGTCGAGGGGCTGTCTTTCCCGGAGGCCGTGGAAGCCCTGGCGACCATGGCCGGGATGGAAATGCCGCAAGCTGACCCGCAGGCCGAAGCCCGCGCGGCGCGCAATAAAGAAACCGTCTCTTGGATGGAGCGCGCGCAGGAATTTTTCGAAAAGACGCTTTATCGCGGCGACGGCGAGGCGGCGCGGGACTATCTTAAAAATCGAGGTATGAGCAAAACTGCCGCTAAAGCGTTCGGGATGGGATTCGCGCCGGAGAGCTTCTCCGCGCTCAAGGATGAACTCATCGCGCAAGGCGCTATGCCCGAACAACTCATCGAGGCGGGGCTGTTGGTTGAGCCCGAAGACCGCTCCCGCCAACCTTGGGACAGGTTCAGGGACCGCATCATGTTCCCCATCCATGACGGACGCGGACGTTTGGTCGCTTTTGGCGGACGGGCGATGGCGAAAGATGCCAAGGCGAAATATCTCAACAGTCCTGAAACGCCGATTTTCCAAAAGAGCAAGCTGCTCTATAATTATCACCGCGCCCGCAAGGCGTTTTCCGACCCGCAAAATTCTGCGCGGGGATTGATTGTCGCCGAAGGCTATATGGATGTCATCGCGCTGGCCCGTGCCGGGTTTACCCATTCCGTCGCCCCGATGGGGACAGCGCTGACCGAAGACCAGTTGGAGCTACTCTGGCGGGTCGGGCCTGAGCCTATTCTCTGTTTTGACGGGGATAAGGCAGGCATCCGCGCAGCCTTCCGCTCAATTGAACGCGCGCTGCCTTTGCTGCGTCCCGGGCAATCCATTCGTTTTGCTATGTTGCCCGATGGGCAAGACCCGGATGATCTCATCCGCGCGTCCGGTCCGCCCGCCATGCAGCAAATTTTGAATAACGCTGTTCCGATGGTCGATATGCTCTGGCGTAGGGAAGTCGAGGTTGAGGCGCTGAATACGCCCGAGGCTAAAGCGGGTCTAAAATCGCGGCTCTATAAAGCGCTGGATGAAATCCAGCACGGGGACGTCAAAGCTCTTTACAAAACAGAACTTCTCGCCCGTTTTGACGCTGAATTTGGCTGGCAAGCCAATCGTAAAGGAGGGTGGGGCGGAAAAAACAACTCTGGCGAAGCCAAAGCCAATAAATCAACGCAGATTGCCTCAGCCAAAAAACTCGCCTCAAATGCGCGCATTGAAACGACGCTAATCGGGGCAATCGTGGAGTTTCCAGAGCTGTTGGAGCGGGTCGATGAACGTCTATTCGAGCTCGATTTCACCCATTCCTCCTGCGCCGTCATCCAACGCGCTGTGCTGAATTGGTGGCGACAGACGAAAGCGGTTGAAAAGACTCACCTTCTTGCACATATAGAGTCCAAAGGATTGGAACAGGACTACCGTGTTTTGTCCCGTCAACGGCTCCTGATCAGGGCCGGGATGGGCGGCACGGACGCATCACTGGATGAACGCGCGGCTCTCTGGAACGCCCAGGCCGACACCCTTTTGGGACAAAACCAGACTGATGCTGACCTGAACGACACCCGCGCGCGATTGGTGGAAACCATAGCGGGCGACAACTCGGACGGTATGCATCGTGCGATGCGGGCTTCGAAAGAAGCGCGCGATTGAGATATTTCTGGCCTTGTTGGCCCTGTGAAGATCACATGGGGGCGACGGGGCTAACGTTATTTTAAGGCCCTCTTTACCATAAGACGGTCTTAACTCTTTAAGGTGGCTAACACATGGCAAAGACTGCCGCAGCTGAAAAAGCTAAATCGACTGAACTCGCAAAACCCGTTGTGCGTCTGGATTTCGAAAATATCGAAGTCAAACGCATGATCGTGGAGTCCAAGAAATCCGGACTTCTGCATATTGACGACCTGAACAAGCATCTCGTGATCGAGGGCATTAGCGCCGAAGAGATCGAAATTCTCTATGCGCAGCTCTCGGAGATGGGTATTTCCGTGCATGATCAGCGCGACGAGGAAACGCTCGGGCCGAAAACATTGGCGCGGACCTCCACGACAGCCGTTAAAGGCGGTAATTCCAAAGAAGAGCTGGACCGCACGGATGATCCGGTCCGGATGTATTTGCGCGAAATGGGCGTGGTTGAACTGCTCTCCCGCGAAGGTGAAATCGCGATTGCGAAACGCATAGAAGCCGGACGCGACACGATGATTAAAGGTCTGTGCGAAAGCGCGCTGACCTTTGAAGCGATCATGGTCTGGCGCGAAGAACTGGCCGAAGGCGAAATTCTTCTGCGTGATATCATCGATCTGGACGGGACCTATAACCGCTCTATTGGTAATATTCAGGAAGACCGCTCCGCTCTCGCCGTGCGCCGTGAGAAAATCGAAAAAGGCGAACTTGAGAAACAAGAAGGCGATCTGGAATCGCTGGCTGAAGAGCGTCGAACCAAACTTCCCGAACGAACCTATGCGCCCGGTGAAAAACCCATCGAGGATGATGAGGACGAGGAAGAAGATAAAACAAATCTGTCCATGGCGGGCATGGAAGCCGCCCTACGCGACGACATTATGGAAAAGCTGGACCGGATTTCCGAGAATTTTGGACGGTTCCAAAAGCTCCAGCAAATGCTCATCCGCGCGCGCCTCTCCGGCAAAAAACTGCGCAAGCCGCAAGCCGAAGAATATGACGCCATCCAAGAGCAGATCATTGTCGAGATTAAAGATTTGCAGCTCAATAATGCGCGGATCGATGCGCTGATTGACCAGCTCTACACAATCAACCGACGCTTTATCTCACTCGAAGGCAAGCTGATGCGCCTCGCGGATGGGAACGGCGTGCCGCGCACAGACTTCCTCGAAGTCTATCTCGGCAGTGAGCTAAATCCAAATTGGACGGAAGAACTCGTTGGGCGCTCGGCGGCCTGGGATCGTTTTCTGCAACGTGAAACGCGTTCGATTGATAAAATCCGGACGGAAATTGGCGGACTGGCGCAAGAGACGGGCGTGCCCGTCGATGAGTTTCGCCGCATCGTCCAAAAGGTCCAAAAAGGCGAGCGCGAAGCCCGTCAGGCGAAAAAGGAAATGGTCGAAGCCAATCTGCGCCTCGTGATCTCCATTGCGAAGAAATACACAAATCGCGGTCTGCAATTCCTCGACCTGATTCAAGAGGGCAATATCGGCCTCATGAAAGCGGTCGATAAATTTGAATATCGCCGAGGCTATAAATTCTCGACCTATGCGACATGGTGGATTCGTCAAGCGATCACGCGGTCTATCGCTGACCAAGCGCGGACCATCCGTATTCCGGTGCATATGATTGAGACAATCAACAAAATCGTGCGGACCAGCCGCCAAATCCTCCATGAAATTGGCCGCGAGCCAACGCCGGAAGAACTCGCCGCGAAACTCTCCATGCCTTTGGAGAAGGTTCGGAAGGTTATGAAGATCGCCAAAGAGCCAATCTCGCTCGAGACGCCAATCGGCGACGAGGAAGACAGCCAGCTCGGTGACTTTATCGAGGACAGCAATGCCATCCTCCCTATTGAAGCGGCCATTCAGTCCAACCTGCGTGAAACGACAACGCGCGTCTTGGCGTCACTCACCCCGCGTGAAGAACGCGTGCTGCGGATGCGTTTCGGCATCGGGATGAACACAGACCACACACTCGAAGAAGTCGGTCAGCAATTCTCAGTTACGCGGGAGCGGATTAGGCAGATTGAAGCGAAAGCCCTGCGGAAGCTGAAACATCCGAGCCGAAGCCGGAAACTCCGGAGCTTCTTGGATCAGTAAGAATAAGAAAGCCTCGCTTCGACGGGGCTTTTTATTTGGGTGACGATTGGAGGGAATAGTTGAAATGCAAAAAATCTTAGAACCAATTTTTCTAAATGAAGAAATGCTACTCAACACTGCGGCACATGTTTTTGATGGTTATGCGTTAAGTGAAGAACATCAAACAAATAAGGCTGGAGAGGCCAAAGTTGAAGCGTCTGTTGGTGTTACCCTTTTGAGCAAACTCTTTTCACCAGTAAGCGTGAAGGGCGAAGGCAGTAAAAGGACTGATAAGTCTATCAAAAGCGAAAGGCTTTTTACTTTAGGCGGCTTGCACATGAGCTTGGTAAAAGAGCTGAGCAGAGGAAAAAACAATCTTCAGACATTGAACGTCACAGCAAAGGAAGATGATCTCAGGAAGACATCATTCTTGCGTTCAACAGCTATACTTAAGCCAGTAGACTTCTATGAAATAATTCAACTTCTAACTTTGCTGAGGCCTTTGCTGGTCAAACTCTTTGATGAATTCGGCGATCAGATGTTTGAGAACCGTGGCTCTCTCACCGTGTTAAATGAAGTCGAGTTGCCTAAATACGACAAGATGATAAAGACGCTTCTGGAGTCTTTAGAAGAGGATTATCTTCGGTCTCGACAATTAGAAATGATAATGATTTCACCTCGTACAGGGAAGCCTTTTGGTATTTTAGACATACCATTAGGAGATGATGACCCTCTCGAGATGAAATCCAAATTTAATGATGGTCAGTTTTTTGTCGTCGGAAAGCTAATTAGATATGTTGACAAAGAATCAAAGCTAAGCCTGGTGCAGAGGTCGTCTTTTTCCCAAATTGTGATACTGTTTGAAAAATTGGTTGGGCTATCTGGTGAAAAGGAAGCTTTGAAGGAATTTAGAGAAGGTGCCCAGTCCGTGGAGAAGTTAGTGAATAACATTATCAAACTAAGCTTGCCGGGGCCTGCTGTAAGGATGTTAGCGCTTTCAGTAAGCGCGTAAGTAAAAATTCCCCCTTTCCTCTGCGCCCCAATTCCGCCTAACCTTGCTAAATGGAAGCCCTCTTTATACTTTTTGTTATCGGCGTGATTGGCGTTCTCTTGATTGGCTCCATCATGGGGCTGGCGTCATCGGGACGGATAACGAAGCTGGAGACCCAGAATAAGAATTTGAATGCGCGGTTGAAAATATTGGAAATGACGCAAGGTGAGGGACGACCCACCTCATCAAAGCCTGCACGACCCGCTGCACCAACACCCATTCCTAAGCCTATGCCCGAGGTAAAACCTGAACCTGTTCAAGTAAAACCGACCCCGCAACCCGCCACCGCATTAGCCCCAGCGCCTGTAAGGGCTCTTAAAGAAGCTGGGTCCGACGCGCCGTCATGGTCCCCGCCGCAGCCACCCAAACCCAAAAAACCTGCGCGCAGTTTAGAAGAAATTATCGGCGGGCAGTGGTCCGTTTGGGTTGGCGGTCTGGCGCTGCTTGTGGGCGCGGTGCTCCTCATTCGGTTCTCTATCGAGGCCGGGTTTTTTGGCCCGCCCGCGCGCATTGCGATGGCGATAGTTTTAGGCGCGGCATTGCTCGTCGCGGGGGAATGGCTGAAACGCGCGGATGATAAAGTCCTGACGGGCCGATTGGGCGAGGCGGCGAAAGCCCTGCAAGGCAATGCCTCTGTGCCGGGATTGCTTTCCGCCGTTGGCATATTCACCTTGCTCGGCGCGAGCTATGCCGCGCATGCGCTTTACGAACTAATTCCGGCACTGGCCGCATTCGCGGCGCTTGCGATAATCTCTTTGGGCGCGATGGCGTTGTCGCTACGCCAAGGTCCGCTCTTGGCCGCGATAGGATTGCTGGCATCCATGGCGACTCCCTTATTGATTGAGACCGAGACGCCTAGCCTCTTAATGCTGGTCGTCTATCTCGTCCTCATCGGCGCAGCGGCATTGGTTTTGTCGCGCCGTACAGGCTGGGGCTGGTTGGCCACGGGGACTGTCTTTGGCTGGCTAGGCTGGTGCTTCATGTCGATAAACGCTGCTGCAATTGGGCAGTTGATATTGTGGAGTGCTTTCCTCGCTTTGGGTTTTGTCGTCACCGTTTGGTTTGCGGAAAAAGATGAGGCACAGGACGATAGCCCGCTTTCCGCGCTGAATCTGCAACCCATGTTGGCTCTCGCTTGGGCCAGTTTGGCCGCTATGTGTGTGGCGCGGGTTGGCTGGATGGTAGCGAACGATCTGATGGCGGACCGGATTGTGCCGGCATTCAGTCTCGGCCTATTGAGCGTCGGGGCATTGGTCGGCGCTGCCGTCTTATTTAAAAAACAATTCGGGCATATTGTGATTGCCGGGCTTCTGGCAATTGTGTTTTTAATGATGCCCAATCACGCTTGGCCGTCAGCGGTCTTGATGCTTGCAATCCTCGGGATTGTCCTTTTGGCATTTCACAATGTTCAGCGCCGTGTGGATCAGGGTGGGCGCCAGCTCCAGAACGGGTGGAGCATTTTTGCCATCGGCTTAGGCCTATCCAGCGTCCTCGTGCTCGTCGTTACCGAAACCTTGACGTCATCAGAAAAAGTTCACGGCGCGATCGCCCTCGCTTACGCGGGCCTTTTCGCGGCTGTAAGTGTCTGGTTCCGCAAGCAAAAGGCAGAGTGGAAAACGGTCGCCGTTCCGGTCATTGGGGCCGGGTTGGGATGGGTCTTGGCCGCAATTCTCATGTTTGAAGATTTGCCTCTCTCACTCTTCCTGTCGTTCGGCGGGGCGCTTGCTGCGGTCAGCGTCTGGCGAGTAAGGATGCCGGGGGCGCGCCTCGTGCTTTTGGGTCTAATTGGATTGGTCTTCGCTCACGGCTTGCTGATTCAATTCCCTGAGGCAGACGCCATATCTGTGAGGCCAATCTTCAATGCTCTCTGGGCCTATCTGGCGCTACCGACCGCCATATTGGGCGCGGCGGCCTTTGTGCTACATAAACGCGGCGAGACCGACGCTCTCGCCAAACTTTTCAACGGCGTAATCGAAGCAGCGGCTCTGGCGGGACTCGCCTTATTTGCCGTATTCCAAATTCGTCACCTGTCCAATGGCGGCGTTGTTTATACCGATAGTCTCGGTCATGCAGAACTGGGTTTGCAGACGTCCATTGGACTTTGCTTTATGTTGGCGGGTCTCTCCAAACGCTTCGCCGGAAATCCAGTCCTGTCGAAAATGGCGGAGTTTATTTCATACCTCACCTTGGCCGTCTTCGCCTTTGGGTCGCTCATGATGTTTTCGCCATTTTTCTCTCGGGGCGAGCTTATCACCGGCAATCAATTCTTTAATTCGCTGACGACGGGGCTCTTGGTACCGACTGTTCTGTTAGGTCTCTGCGCAGCTTTGGCGCGCGGCCGCCGCTCCGAAATTTATGTGAATATTTTGGGCGGCTTGGCGCTGGCGGGCGCATTGTTTTGGGTCACCGCGATGATCCGCTTTATCTATAATGGCCCCGACATTCGCGTCTGGACTGTCGACTTTGGGGATATGGAGCTTTGGACAATCAGCGCGATTTGGCTCGCTTTTGGGATAGGCTTCCTGGTGCTGGGCGTGTTGCGACGGGAACGCGCGCTGCGGATCGCATCCGGTGTGGTGATTATCCTAACCGTGCTGAAAGCTTTCCTGATCGACATGGCCGGATTGGAAGGCGTGTTACGCGCGTTGTCATTCGTTACGTTGGGATTGATCCTCATCGTCATTGGCCGGGCCTATCAACGGTTCTGGCTCTCCGACGTGACCAAAGAAAAGGAGGCGTAAACCGCCTCCCGAAAACTCTAAGATAACTCAGCTTGTTTTACTGCCTTGGCTTTCCTCCGACGCCGCCAGAACCAGCGCCCTAAGAAAAACCCCGGAATAATGACAAAGATAAACCAAGGCAGCATGAACGCGAAGAAGAGGATCACGCCCGCCACACCTTCCGATAAAATTCCGACAAAGTCCTTCAACGCGGACCCAATGGGCGAGACAGAAGAGCGGCTGACCGCAACGCGTTCGCTAGTGTAGCTTAGGTTGACTACAGACATAGATATGCGTGCGCGCAGGGCTTTTAGGTTTGCCGTCGCGCTTTCGATTTCACCTTGCACGCGGGCCAATTCTCGTTCGAGGGCCAGCAAGTCCGGCAGTTTCGCATCCCGTGTTTCGAGCAGGTTTTCCAGCCGTGTGCGCAATGTTGTCTGTGCCTTCAATCGCGCATCCGTATCTAATATCGCGCGGGTCAAATCCTCGACTGATGTGTTTTCACTCTCAATCCGTCCGTCGACTTCCGCGATATCGGCCTTCATGCCTGTCACGAACGTCTGAAGCCATTCCGGTTCTGCCCGCAATGACAGGTTGGCGCGAATATCTTCATCGGAATAAGTATTCGTGTTTGATCCGGTGATTTGACATTTACTCGCGCCGGCATCGCGGCAGATTTGCATATGTTTACCGGATGTCGCTTTGACGGACTTAAACGGCATGACGAGGCCATAGCCATAGCGATACGCCAGATAGACGCGCGCGGCTTTAGGTGAATCGCCGGAGTCAACAGCGCCTTTCTGGCCGTTTAGGATTTTGGTTTCGGCTTCTTGCACAGTCACGCTAGGTGCAGGGGCAGCCTCATATTCAATAGCACCGTAAAAACCGGCTTCGGCCATATCCATCGCACCATTATGATGGCTGCCATCCTCACATGCGACGAGTGCTAGGGCGGTTAGACTTATTAAAAGACGTTTCATCATGTTCGCATCGCTTTCTTAGGGGGTTATGGCTTACACAGTATCTGTAAGACGTATTTAAATCTGAAATCCTTGGCATAAATGTGACGTAAGCCGCCCCTTATTTAATCATCTCCATCGGTAGACCGAGGGCTTTTACCGGATCTGCCTGTGTTTCCGCATCGCCAATGATGAGATATTGCATCGCATCGGGACGGATATTTTCCGCCGCAATTTGTTTGAAATCCTCCAGCGTCATGGCCTCAATCGCTTTGGCGTTTTGCGCGCGGAAATCGGGCGCGTAACCATAAGCATCAATCTCACCGAGCATACCCAGCTTGTCAGTCAGCGTTTCCATCTTCAACGCCTGTCCGCGCAGCAGCGCTTCTTTCAACTCCGCGAGCTCGGCTTCCGTCGTTTCAGGTCCGTGTTTCGCCAGAATATCCCGGATAATTTCCAAGGACTCTTTTGTAACATTCGAGCGCACGGAAGATGAGACAGCAAATGTGCCATTGTCTTTCCCGCCGTTAAATCCGGATCGAATGCCGTAGGTATACCCTTTTTCGACCCGCAATGTCGTCATAAGTTTTGACGTATAAATACCCCCCAATGGAAAGCTGATGGCTTCTGCCAAAGGATAGTCAGGGTCGGTCGCTGCCAAGGCCGGGTGGGACAATCGCAGCACGGATTGTTTCGCGCCGGGCACATCGTAGAAGTAAATTTTAGCCTCATCGACAGGCGTCAAAGGCGAGCTTGCAGACGGCTTTGCCTCTAGGTCAGATCCGATATCGCTTACATCCCAAACCCCCTTTACGTCAGCCTCATCATAGTCTCCCGCCAATCGCAGGGACGCGCCATTCAACGTGTAATGCGCGGCGTGGAAGGCTTTTAAATTGTCCAGAGAAATAGCCTCAAGCGCGTCTGCCCCGCCATATCCCGTACCGCCCACGTAGTGGAGAGGTGATGTTGTGGGGTAACGTAGTTTCGCTAATTCTCGGCTCGCAATGGCGTTTGGATTGCCTTGCGCCTGGGTGATGGATTGTGCGACTTGGTTTTTGAGTGTGGAAAACTCTTCCGCATCCCAGCGCGGCTCGAACAGCATTTCCTGGACAAGCATCATTGTCGCGTCGAAGTTCCGTGACAGAGTTGTGCCCCGCACAAATACTCCGCTATTTCCTGTGAATACACCCACAGTGGACCCCAACGTGCCAATGGCTTCTTCAAACTTAGCCGTCGTTTTATTGGCTGTGCCTTTTGACAGCATATCTGCTGTCATGCTGGCTAGGGCCGGAGAGGTCGTCGAATTGCGCAAACGCCCTGCGTCTAATTTTAAAGAGAAATTGATAACCGGAATCTCGTCGCTTGGCAGGCCAAGCACATTAACCCCGTTCCCAAACTCAGTCTGCCAGACCAATGGCGTTGGCAAATCGTAAGCTGCGGCAAATGGCGGCTCGACTGTGCGGTCAAAAGCGGACGGCGTTGGATTAGCAATGACTCGCGCAGCCGGATCAAATTCGACGGCCGCGCCTTCGCCCTCAACAATCACCTCTTCCACAACGTCGGCCACCCCTGACCCTTCAACGCCAAGGGCGGGTTCGCCCATTGGCACAAAGCTGGTCATGACGGCGGGTTTGTCTTTTAAGTAGGTTTTGTAAACGCGCATGATATCGTCGCGCGTCACGCCGCCATATCCGGCCAGGTCTTTTTCATAAGCGCCCGGATCACCCGTGAAGAGATTATATTCTGATAAGGAAATAGCCTTGCTCAAGGCACTATCGAAATTGCCGTAAAAATCGACTTCGATTTTTGTTTTGATCTGGTCGAGGCGTTGCTGAGGTATCCCGTTTTCTTCAAACCGCGCGAAGGCCGCCTCGACACCTGGGAGCAGAGCGTCCAAATCCGTGCCGGCATTGGACGGCGCAATCAGATAAAATTCGCCAGCGATTTCTGCCGTGTTTGAGAAGGTGCTTGCGCCCGGCGACAGCTTTTTTTCATCGACAAGAACTTCATTGAACGGCGCTGTCTTTCCCTCGGTCAGATAGCTCGCGAGTATTTCCAGTGCGTAGCTGTCCGGGTGATACTGTTCCACCGTCGGCCAGACATAGGTCAAGCGCGGAACCGTCGCGAAATTATCCTCATGGATGAGCTTGATCGTTTCATCTAAGACTCCGGGACGCGGGCCATAGGCCTCAATTTCCTCGCCGCGTGGAATTTCGCCGAAGTATTTTTCGACATAATCTTTGGCTTCCGCGACATCAAAGTCGCCGGTTATCGTCACTGTCACATTATTCGGCACATACCAGCGCGCGTAGAAATCCTGCGTGTCCTTTAAACTGGCGGCATCCAGATCGTCCAAAGACCCAATGACCTGCCAATTATAGGGATGGTCTGCGGGGTAAATGGCTTTACCGATGACATACCAATTATGACCATAGGGCGCATTATCCACGCGTTGGCGTTTCTCATTTTTGACGACTTGTTTTTCATTGTCGATAACGTCTTGATTGACGGTTTGGATAAACCAGCCCAGCTTATCCGCCTCGGCCCAAATGACTTTTTCCAGCGCGTCTTTTGGCACGGCTTGGAAATATTGCGTCATGTCATTGGTCGTGAAGCCGTTGGTCCCTTCGCCGCCAATGCGTGTGTTCATCGCGTCAAGCCCGCCATAGCCGAGGTTCTCTGAATCCAGGAAAAGTAAATGCTCAAATAAATGCGCAAACCCTGTGCGGCCCTCGGTCTCCCGCGCGGAGCCAACATGGGCAGCAAGATTTATAGCGACGACAGGGTCAGAGCGGTCAACATGGAAGACAACATCAAGCCCATTATCGAGTGTAATTTTCTCAAACTTCAAATCCAACCCGGTATTAGCCTTTTGTGGTGCGACGACACCATTCGGTTGACAAGCGATTAAAACGAGCGAGGCAGCAAAGCCCAAAAGGCCGGGTTTAAAAAGACACGGGCGCAGTAAAGAAGTCATGGAGGCTCCATCGGTTCAGCAGATTTGCGACAAGATAGCGAGACGGCGACAATATTGTTAGTGTTTTGTGGAAGGACGCGGTCATGCGAAATTCAGCTAGATGCGCCGAACGTGATAAGGCTTTGGATGTGACGTTTGGTGTAACTACCCAACATCGAAGACGCCCATATATTTGCCTTCAAAATTTTCAATCGCGTCATTAAGTCATGTCGTCATTATGCCCCATAATGGCGGATCAACACCGACTGCTGACCGGATGAAATATTTGAATGTTGCGGACCAACGAGCGATGACCTCAAAAAATGATTTTTTCAAGACAGGTTCGTTGATCTGAGCGCTAAAAATGGGCCTAATCAAATCGCCCTGTTTCAACATTTTTATGCAATTCCTGAGCGGTGAAAATTCGTCCGTTCATGACGCTGTAAACTCCGGCGGGCAGTAAGCGCGCGGCGATGACGGCCCCGCCCAGATTAAAATTCCCGTCTGATCGCCCAAGTGACCAAGGCCGCATCGCCCCGGTGAGGACCACGGTTTTCTGGCCGACCTCTCCGTCCAAGACTTTAGCAGTCAATTCCATTGTCCCCGTACCGTGAGTAATGACAATCCGATTCTCAGGGGCAGTCTTTACGGCTTTCAAAATTTTCGCGCGGTGGACATCCGTCATATCCAAACTGTCAATTTGCATCAAATTTTCGAATCGCGAGATTTTCGCGCGGCCCTGCGCATAGATGTCAGGCACGCGGGTTTGCCCGTCTAGGATGAGGCTTTCCGTGACGGTATCATGAGTTTTATCCAGTGTTCCGCCGGTGATGATCACCCCGACCGGACCGCCGTTTAACGAGCCTGCCATTACTCGCTCCGGAAGATGTAACGCTTCCGAACCCCTCTGGCAGGGACGGGTTCCCCGTTTATGGTTTTGGGGTAAAATCGCGTGCGTTTGGCTGCGCGTTCGGCGGCACGTCTAAAGTCTTTTGCGTAGCGCTCGGCCTCGATCTCGATAGTATCAACCGAATCTACGCGTCCTTTTTCATCAATATCCATGGCGACGACGACGATGGCTCCGATTTTTCGGCGTTTAGCGGATCGCGGGTAATTTGGGCTTTGGTTACGCCGCACACTCGGTTGAACAACGACATCTTTCTTGACGACAACTGGCGGCGGCGGGGCCGGTTCAGGCTCAGGGATTGGAAAAGTGACGGCCATGCGGGGCGGCGCGCCCGCCAAAACATCTGCCGGAATTGTGTCGGATATGGGACTCTCTCCGGCTTCGAGCGACCTGTCGGGCAGGGAGTCGGCGGCTTTCGCATCCTCCAAAAGAAGACGCAGCTCTTCCAGTTCCTCCCCGCGCCCGCCCATGAGCCGTCCGTTCCAACGCTGCTCATAATCGGCGAGCGCCGTGCGTTTGATATCCAAAGGCATACGATCGTCATAAACGGCCTGAACGAGAGCTTCCCAATCCGTTAGTTCGGCGGAGTTGATCACGTCCAATTGGCTCGTAATTGCATGACTGCGATCCGTATCGGGGTATTCACGCTCATAGTCCAAGAGTCGCGCGCGCCGAAACGCTGGATCCGGCTCCGACAGGGCTGTCAAATAAGCCGCACGGGAGGCAGGCGATCCAACGGTCTGACCGGGCGTAGTCTGTTGACCCGGGCTCATCAGCCAGACGGCGAAAAAGACGAGCCCCGCCAAAAAGGCTCCGATTAAAAACGGCAGGATGGAAAATCGTCGCGGCGCGGCGAGGTCTTCATCATCTTGGTCGTCGATCACTTGATACATACCCTATTTATAAGCGCGAAAATCGGGGGCGCTATTGAAATTGCAGGAACGGGCGCGCAGAAGCTGCATTATGAGCGCCACAGCCCCGATTGATAAGAATTCCCACGTCGTTTTGGTCGATGGGTCCGCCTATATTTTCAGGGCGTTTCACGCTTTGCCGCCTTTGACGAATAAAAATGACGGCACGCCGGTCGGCGCAGTGGCCGGATTCTGCAATATGCTGTTCAAACTGATGAATAATCAAACCGATTTGGACCGTCCGACCCATTTTGCGGTGATTTTTGATGCGTCTGGTCACACGTTCCGCAACGAAATTTACGACCAGTATAAGGCCAATCGCGGCGAAACTCCCGAAGACCTCATCCCGCAATTTCCGCTGACTCGTGAGGCGACGACAGCCTTTGGCGCGGCGTCGATTGAAATGACAGGATTTGAGGCAGATGACCTCATCGCGACTTACGCGCGTATCGCAGATGAAGCGGGCGCGCGCTGCACGATCATTAGCTCTGACAAAGACCTGATGCAGCTGGTAACAGAAAACGTCATCATGCGCGATCCGATGAAGAATAAAGACATCGGCATTAAAGAGGTTGAGGAAAAATTCGGCGTCAAACCTGACCGGGTTATCGATGTGCAGGCGCTGGCAGGCGATAGCGTGGATAACATCCCGGGCGTACCGGGGATTGGGGTGAAGACGGCGGTTCTGCTACTGAATGAATACGGTCCGCTCGAGGAGTTACTGGAGCGCTCCCATGAAATTCCGCAAAAGGGTCGCCGAGAGAAGATGATGGCGAATAAAGAGCAAGCGCTTTTATCAAAAGTCCTCGTCACGCTGAAAGATGATATAGAGCTCGAAGTCCCGCTCGAAGACCTCGCCGTAACAGACCCTGATGTGGATGTGTTATTTGATTTTCTGGAGCGCATGACCTTCCGCACCTTAACCGCGCGCGTCCGCGCTGCGCTGGGCGATGGGGAAGGGACTGGCCTCCGCAAAGATGACACCGCGCCGGAAGCCGCTCCGGGGGAGTTGATCACGCCGGAAAATGTTGTCTTTGACCGCGAAAAATACGTCTGTGTCCAAGAGGCCGATGTTTTGAAAGACTGGGTCGACCGGGCGATGAAAAAAGGCGTCGTCGCCGTAGATTTGGAAACGAATAGCCTCGATTCTGCCGCCGCGAAAATGGTTGGTGTTTGTCTGGCTGTGGATGATAATGAAGCCTGCTATATTCCGCTGGCGCACATTGGTGGCGGGGGTGACATGTTCGGAGCCGATGCGCCGAAGCAAATTCCGATGAAAGAGGCGCTCGATATTTTAGAACCGATGCTGCACGCCCCGCACGTTCTAAAAATCGGGCAGAATTTCAAATATGATCTTGGTGTGTTTCAACGGTACGGGGGGAATGGGAAAACCCTGCATCCCGCGCCCTATGACGACACCATGTTGATATCCTACGCCCTCGAAGCAGGACTGCGCGGGCATGGGATGGACGCCATGTCGGAGCTATATTTCGGGCATAAAGCTATCCCGTTCAAAGAAATCGCGGGAACGGGTAAGTCGCAAAAAACCTTTGACCAAATCGAACTCGATGTCGCGACGCCTTATGCGGCGGAAGACGCGGATGTGACGTTGCGCCTGTGGAAATTCCTGAAGCCGAAACTCGCGACGGAGAATGTTGCGACCGCTTATGAAACACTGGACCGTCCTTTGCCTGCGGTCACGGCGCAGATGGAAAATCAGGGAATCAAAGTTGACCGCTCGGAGCTGAACCGTCTCTCGGGATTATTCGCGCAGAAAATGGCGGGGCTCGAAGACGAAGCCTATGAGCTCGCCGGGACGAAATTTAATATCGGCTCGCCCAAACAAATCGGGGAAATCCTGTTTGATAATATGGGTCTCGAAGGCGGCAAGAAAACAAAGACCGGCGCATGGCAAACAGGCGTAGATGTCCTCGAAAAACTCGCCGATGGCGGCGAAGCCCTGCCGCGGATTGTTCTGGATTGGCGGCAATATTCCAAATTGAAATCGACCTATACGGATGCGCTGGTGGCGCAAATCAATCCCGATACGGGCCGCGTCCATACGAGCTATTCTCTCGCAGCCACGACCACGGGACGGTTGTCTTCCTCTGATCCGAACTTGCAAAACATCCCGATCCGCACGGAAATGGGCCGCAAAATCCGCGATGCTTTCGTGGCTGAGACAGGGCATGTTTTGGTCGCGGCCGATTACTCGCAGATTGAGCTGCGTCTGCTCGCCCACATCGCCGACCTCAAAACGATGAAACAGGCCTTTGCGGATGGCGTCGATATCCACGCCCTGACCGCCAGCGAAATGTTTGGCGTGCCGCTTGGTGAGATGACGCCTGAAGTTCGCCGCAATGCCAAGGCGATTAACTTCGGCATCATCTACGGCATATCGGCGTTTGGTCTCGCCAAAAATATCGGCATTAGCCGCACGGAAGCCTCCGATTATATTAAAACCTATTTCGAAAAATTCCCGGGTATCAAAGCCTATATGGAAGAGGCCAAAGCCGAAGCCCGTGAGCATGGGTTCATCACCACCATTATGGGCCGAAAATGCCATATCAAAGGCATTCGCGACAGCAATCAAATGTCCCGCGCCTTCGCTGAACGCCAAGCCATCAATGCGCCCATCCAAGGCGCCGCCGCCGACATCATGCGCCGCGCCATGATAAAAATGCCGGACGCAATTAAAGCGATGGAGGGCGCAAGACTGCTCCTGCAAGTCCATGATGAACTGGTTTTCGAAGTGCCCGAAAGCGCGGCGGATGCGCTGATAGAAGTCGTCGTCCCAACAATGGAAACCGCCCATAAGCCAGCAATTGACATCAGCGTGCCGTTATTGGTGGAGGCAAACGCTGCGAAAAATTGGAATGATGCGCATTAAGCAAGACCTTTTAAGCGGGGCGAGACGCCCCTATATACGCTCTGACTTTCCCGATACCGCGCTGAACCTGCACGGCAACTCACAGGACCAAACATGACCAAACTTATCCTCATCCGCCACGGGCAATCCCAGTGGAATTTGGAAAACCGGTTTACCGGATTTCATGATATTGGCCTGACGAAGACGGGTCTGAAAGAGGCTGACAAGGCCGCGAAACTCATAAAGAAAGAAGGCATCATTTTAGATGTGGGTTTCACGAGCTTTCAGCGCCGCGCGATTAAAACGCTTTGGTTGACGCTGGAGGGCATCGACCAGCTTCATATTCCCGTCACGAAAAGCTGGCTTTT
>Ga0209187_1002001_pt1 | contig 20870 bp, 20 predicted proteins | sample BantaG_FD_187430 | JGI IMG/M metagenome (GOLD analysis project Ga0209187, IMG submission 187430) | Marine algal microbial communities from Bantry Bay, Ireland - BantryBay_4 metaG (SPAdes) (version 2) | ecosystem: Host-associated > Algae > Red algae > Unclassified | place: Bantry Bay, Ireland...
TTTCATATGTTTAAAATTTTATTTTTTTTCTGGAAATCAACAATTTATTTTTAATCGTGTTTTCCACATTTCTTCAAAATGTTTTTAAAGCCACGATTCTATCATTCCCTTGGGTGTCTGAACTTTTTTCTGGCAACCTTCGAAATAAAAATTTAAGGGCACTAAAAGTGCTAAAAGGCCTTTATTATTTCCTCGGTCACTAAAGCTCAGTCATCGGAGTTTCATAACGATTTTATTTTATTATTTGTAGTATAGTGATATCCTTATATAATGTGAATTATTATTGTTGATAATTAATAATAATTAAACAATTTTGTCATTTAACTTACTAAAATCAGGTAATACAGCAGATTTTGATGTTACAATCAATTGACTATAATACGATCATTATATAGAAAGGCAAAAGATCTATCGGAATCAATGTGAGTTTGTACTATCCCTTATAAAATTAAGGGCACGTAACAAATCGCTACGCACCCAAAATTTATTATGACAATTGTATAATGAAATTTATTTTACAACTGAAATTTTCTTAGCTGATACAAAATCACCTGCAGTTATTCTGAATGTGTAAACTCCACTTGTCAAAGCAGATACATCATAAGATCTTCTTGATAATCCTGACAATTTACCTAAGTTTTCATTAGAAATTACTTTGCCCATCATATCCACAACTTGTAGACTAACTTCTGAAGCTTGCTTCAAATTAATATCAATTATTGCAGTATGACTTACTGGATTCGGATAAATATTTGAAATTGTTTGGTCAACTATTTCATTTGTAGAAGTTAACAAAGCAACTTCTGTTTTTGCTCCGTTTAATATTTCACCTGTCTCGTTATCAATAATTAATACAACTGCATACATCTTAGTCATATCCATTCCGTCAGGAACTGACCAATTGAATTCTTGAGATGATTGATCACCATCAAGTAAATTAGATTCAACTGATCCTTCCACACCATCAAATCCACCTAATACTGCTCTAGCAACATGGTCATAAACCATATCAGCAGCAAGCACTGGATTTGACAGATCTGCCCAATTCACTCCATTAACATCGATTAAATCACCAAACTGACCTCCAGAGTAGAAATTAACTTGATCATAACCTGAACCAGTGCCTGTTACGCCATCTTCCATAACAACAGCTGAGATTCTAAAGTCTACATCAGCTAATTGAGTTACGAATTCTGCATCAGCTTTTATAGTGATTGTTCTATCTTCTTCGTTTCCAGATGCTGCAACTTCTATTGCCACTGGAGTTATTATTTCCTTTACAACATTAAAAGCAGCTTCAAAATTACCAGGGTCGACATCAAATAATCTGTTGACTTTACCACCTGGGAAACCTGTAACACCTAAATTTGAATCGTAGTCAGCTACCACCATTGGATCATCATTGTGTACAGCTATTCCTATAAATTCTTCTTTGAAATTAGCTTCCATATAATCTAATGCAACTGAACCTCTAGGGCACCATCCACACCATGTACCAGTACCTTCTTCACCAATCACTCTTCTTGATGGTATGTAAGATACTCCTGACACTACTGCTTCTATTGCATTATCTGAATCATCAAAATCATCAGCACCATTAGGGTTAGCTATTTCTACGCTCAGCATGTAACTTACCGCTTCTGTAGCAATAAAAGGAGTAGAACTAGTTATAGTAGCTGTTTCACCTGTAGCTATATTAAGACCTGTGATAGTCTCAGTATACTGATCATTTCCATCAGTCCATGTAAGGTCCAATGAAGTCAACACATCACCCCCATCATTCAATATATTGATTGAAACTGGGATATTTTCATTCTTTACATGGTACTGTACGCTACCAAAAGAAAGAATTTTCACATTTCTTGCAGAGATTCTCTTTACTTCAATATCATCAATTAGTAATAAAAATTTATCAACAGAATTATTTCTGAAAGCTATATAGATTTCTTGACCAACATAGTCGTCCAATACCGCTATTCTTTGTGTAAATTCTGCACTTTCAGCTGATGAAGTATATATAACATCAGTAAAAGAACCTAATTCAGCGTCAGTAGTAGAGACTCTTACCTCTAGACCATCCGCAAAATTTGCGTCTATTGCTTGTGCATTCCACAAAAGAGCTGTACCTGATTCAGCAATCATCACTTGAGGAGTAATCAACCAATCATCCGCCTGTCCTGCTGGTGAATACCAAGAATTGCTTATTACACCTGTAGAACTCAAAGCTGCTATCGCTGCAGGAGTTGTTATAGTCCATGCATCAGAAAATGGAGCAACATTAGCTGCAGGAGTTAAACCATCATTATCCACAATAGTCATCCCCCCTAAAGTACCATCTTCGAAATCAGCAGAAAAAATAGTCTGCCCATAACTAGATGAAGCTATCAAAGCGCATAGCATAAATTGTAAAGCTTTTTTCATTTGTTAAATTTTAAGATTTGATTATAAGAAATTTTCAACATTGCGAAAATAGTAAAATTTATACCACATCCTGCATGTGATAATCAAAATAAGTCTTTAGCAAGACTTAATCGTATTATTATCTAACCTAAAAAATATAGTCTATTGGCAACAACAAGGCTAAGGTGAAAAATATAATTCTGTTATAAACACGATACATATTCATAAGGCGCAATTTTATTTGGCACATCATGAGAAAACCTGCAAAGCCTATTTATTTGTCACCACCATAATATTTAACTTCTTTAAATATAAGGTATTCGCATAAAAAGCATCATATTTAAACCAAGTTTGAAGATACATTAGATATATACTGTGTTAAGACCATTTTGAATGTTATGTAATAATGGTTTAATAAGCGTATAAATAGTTTTGGCAAATCAGACATAACGACTACAAAATCCAATAGATGAAACATACAGTAATAATAGGCAACGGTATTGCAGGTACAACATCCGCTAGATGGTTAAGAAAACTAAGTGATCAAAAGATCACAATGATTTCTTCTGAAACCGATCACTTTTTTTCTAGGACAGCATTGATGTACATCTATATGGGACATATGAGGTTCGAAGATACAAAACCATATGAGGATTGGTTTTGGGATAAGAACAGAATCAATCTCGTTAAAGACCATGTCAATGCAGTAGACTTCAACAATAAATCTTTGAGCCTTGCTTCTGGGTCAGAATTAAAATATGACAACCTCATACTCGCATTAGGATCAAAGTCTAATATGTTTGGATGGCCTGGGCAAGATCTGGATGGTGTTGGAGGACTATATAATTTTCAAGATTTAGAGAATATGGAAAAATACTCTCCAGGATTAAAAAGAGCTGTTATTTGTGGAGGTGGCCTAATTGGTATTGAGATGGCCGAAATGTTTCATTCTAGAAATATTCCAGTCACAATGCTAGTAAGAGAAAGCAGTTATTGGAGTAATGTGCTACCACCTGAGGAGTCGCAAATGATAAGTGATCACATTATTAAAAATCATATTGACCTGAGGCTCGGAGTCAACTTGGGCGAAATTAAAGATGACGGTAACGGAAGGGCAAAATCAGTAGTCATAAAGGAAACTGGAAAGGAAATACCCTGCGGATATGTAGGACTAACAGCTGGCGTAAGTCCCAATGTTGGATGGCTTAAAGAATCTGGACTTGAAATAGAAAGAGGAATCATGGTAGATGGTAACCTAGCCACGAACATGCCTGATGTATATGCTGTAGGGGATTGTGCGCAACTCAAAGAGCCAAAACCCGGTAGACGAAACATAGAAGCAATATGGTATACTGGCCGAATGATGGGAGAAACTGTAGCCTATAACATTACTGGTAAAAAAGTAGATTATGATCCTGGAATATGGTTTAACAGTGCAAAATTCATGGATATAGAATATCAAGTCTATGGTGACATGCCAGCTCAACATGATGAACAAACTGAATCACTTTTCTGGAAGCATCAAGATAATGAAAAGAGCGTAAGAATCAATTACGACAAAGCAACTGAGGTTATCAAAGGTTTTAACCTTTTTGGCATAAGATATAGACATGAAGTCTGTGAAAAATGGATAAAAGATGGTACTCATATAGAAAATGTACTGCAAAATCTAGGGATGGCAAATTTTGATCCTGAGTTCTACAAACAATATGAAAGCGATGTCATAAACCTCTACAATCAAAAATCTGGAAGAAATTTAAAACTAAAGAAAAAAAGAGGATTGAAAAATGTACTATCATTTTTAAGTTCATAAAAAGACCAAATCAATTCATTTAAAAGCAAACAATAACAGAATGAAATTTATCCAAAATATTGGCCTTGGCCTTTTTATCATTTCCCTATTAGTTTTTACAGGAATGCTTGGTTTAGGCACCCAAAAAATTAACACCACTGAAATTCCAGGTAAAAATGAATATCATGTATCCGCTATTGAAAAAGCTATTGAGCAATCAGGATATGGTGATCAAGAATTTGACAACATAACTTTTGTCTCTAAAGTAAAGGAAATCGTTTCTATTGCTAACTTGAATCAAGAAGAAAGCTTCAAACAAAATGGACTCCCTGAAGGTGTGGACGAATGGGACTATAGATTTGGTGGTTCTTCTTCTGACTACATTAATAAACTTATCAGTAACTCGACAAGTTCTGGTCCAGTTCAAGATAACCCATGGCTATTTCTCTTTCTCACTTTTGGGCTGGCCATAATAGGCGGTTTGCTGTTTATTATTCCAAAATTCTCAGAACACCCAGGAATTAAAAACAATGGAATCTATCATGATTCATTGACCAGAGGAGTAAAAGTAAACTTAAGAACAGGAATTTTAATAATAACAATTATAGCAGTCATCGTCTATGGTTTTATAAAAGAAGGAAACTTGTTTTGGCCACTCATCACTTTTGCAATAGCAGGATGCATAACTTATTTTGTATTTATTAAAGAACGATCAAAAGAAAACACACCACAGCGTTCTGCCTCTCCGATCAATACAGGGTGGTTAGGAGTTATCGCGGGGTTTATCTTTATTGGGTTTTATATACTTCTATACTGGAAACCTGAATATATTAGCAATTGGGTGACGATGGTCAATCCGATTAGCGAAATTGTGAATGGAGGTCAAGCCAGTAGATGGTTTCTTTATGGGCTAATGTATACCGTCATCATGCTGGTCATGGGAATAAGAATGCTTGCAAAATATCAACATAATAAATACCAAAGGGTAAGAACATACTCTGTTATGTTTTTTCAAACTGCATTTGCCTTCTTAATACCACAGATATTGGCAAAATTTAACATGCCAGCTCATGACCTTAAAAACATGTGGCCATTAGATTATTCATTTTTCTTCGATTATCGATTGGACGAAATGATATCGAACGGCACAATAGGAATATTTATGCTCGTCTGGGGAATTGTTCTCTTTTCTATAGGCGTTCCAGTTTTTGTATTTTTCTTTGGTAAGAGATGGTACTGCAGCTGGGTATGTGGATGCGGTGGATTAGCGGAAACAATGGGTGATCCATTCCGTCAGCTATCTGATAAGAGTCTGAGAGCTTGGAAATACGAAAGATACATCATACATGGAGTTATGGTCGCCGCTGTTGTTATGACGATTGGCGTTCTTTATTCATACTTTACTAACAGCTACAGTATTTTAGGACTCAATACAGCAAGTCTCAAATCTTGGTACGGATTTTTTATCGGTGCTGGTTTTGCTGGGATCGTGGGCACTGGCTTCTATCCATTAATGGGTAATAGAACTTGGTGCAGATTCGGATGTCCACTTGCTGCTTATCTCGGATTAATTCAAAAATTCAGATCTAAATTCAGAATCACAACGAATGGTGGTCAATGTATATCATGTGGTAATTGTTCTACCTATTGTGAAATGGGTATTGATGTTAGGGCCTACGCACAGAAGGGGCAAGATATCGTTAGGTCTAGTTGTGTAGGATGTGGTGTTTGTTCTGCCGTATGTCCAAGAGGTGTTCTTAGATTGGAGAATGGACCAAATACTGATAGTAGTAGAACGGAAGAATTAAGAACTATACACATCAGCGAGGGAGAAATTAAAATCTTAGGATAAAATAAAAACAAATTAGACCTCCGAGATTTAATAAACCTCGGAGGTCTCGGTATATTTAGCAAACATGAAAGCAATAAGTATCAGTGTTTTAGGCAAAGTCCAAGGTGTCGCTTTTCGATATTATACAAAAACTAAAGCTGACGAATTGGGATTGACTGGTACAGTCCAAAATCTTGAAGATGGTAGTGTATTGATTCATACAATTGGCGATCAGCGAAATTTAGACTCGATAATCAAGTGGTGTCATATTGGTTCTCCCGCTTCAAAAGTTGAACAGGTGATTATAAAAGAGCTGACAGATCAAAATATCGAGTCTAGACTCGATATAAACCTTCCAAAATCAAATGAGCGAAAATTTGTGATTTTGAGACATTAAGTCTTTGATGTATCTTGTGTTTACTAAACCAGTCAAAAATGAGACACCTAACTTCTATTTTACTCCTATTTTTATTTTCTATTTCTGCACATTCTCAAATTGTAACATTTGAAGATGACAATTTTAAAGCTTATCTGATCTCACTGGGGATTGATACAAATGCAGATGGTGAGATTCAAAACACGGAAGCGGAAATGGTAACAACATTACATATAGCTGGTTCAGATGCTAGTTCTATTGTAGGGATTCAAGCATTTGTGAATTTGGTGTCGTTTTCTTGTATTGATGATATTGGACCTCTGATTGATATATCTAACCTACCTTTATTAGAATCTATTAGAATTGACTCAGATAATGGCACAACAAATCTAATAGCAAGAAACTGTACGTCTTTAACGAGCATAGATAAATATGACTTCAGTTTTGAATTTTACTTAATTGACTTAACTGGTTGTTCCACTCTGGAAGAGATAAATTTTGGCACTGAAACCCATTCCCAAGAACTAATCTTGAACGATTGTGTAAATCTAAGTTCATTAATTATAGCTGATGGGCCAAATATATTTCACAACATAGAGCTCACCAACTGTAACTCACTGAATTCCATTGAAATAGATGCAGAACTAGACACACTCAATGTTTCTGAATTGGCTAATCTAGAATCTCTAATACTAAATGGACAAATCAATAGTTTAATATGTCAAGATATGCCAAGTCTCAAACAACTAGTCGTAGAGGGAGGCATATGGGATAATTTAACTTTAGAAAATTGTCCTAATTTAATATCACTTTCTCTGGATTCTTATGGAAATATAAATGGTTTAGAAATAAATAATTTCCCAGAATTAACTTCAGTTGTTATCAATGGAGGATTGTTATCCGGGAACTTATCAATAACAAATTGTCATAAGCTTATTAACTTTGAGGTTGATGGTAGTCTTCTAGACACCCTAGATCTTACAGGATGTATTGGTCTTACAGAAATTTCTCCCAACAATTTTATTGATGCGCATACAATCATACTGAAAGATTGTAGATCAATAATTGACTTAGACTTAACAGCCAGCGGTCTCCTTTATAATGAAATTGATCTTTCTGGAATGATATCTTTAACTAATATATTTTTATTTGATTCTCCTGAAGAAGTAAAACTACAAGGTTGTTTTAATCTAGAAACCTATAATGTTGAAGGATTTATATGGACTCGATCGCTAGATTTTTCTGGTTGCCCAAAGCTAAAAGAGGTCAATTTGAGTAATGCTATTGATCTCGAAACTTTGATATTAAAAAATGGATCTAAAGAAACTTTGCAAATGCAAGAAGCTTTCTCACTAAATCAAGTATGTGTAGATCCTGATGAATTAATAGCAACTATATCACTAGTTGGAGAACTTGATCTGATGGATGTAAATATCTCTTCCAACTGCCAATTTACAAATACTGGCCTACCATTTCAGATTGCAGGGAAATCTATATTGGATGTCAATGGAGATGAGTGTGCTACTTCCACACAGCTACTTCCTTTTTCAAAATATTCAATCAAAGATGAATTGGGAGGAGAAGGTTTTTTCTTTGCGAATTCTGAAGGTGATTATAGATTCTATCTCCCTGATGGAAGCTATACATACAAACCAGAAGTTTTATATGGAAATGATCTTTTTACGCTAACTCCGATGCAACAGAATGTAACATTTCCAAATGATGGTGCAGAAGTCAATAAAGATTTCTGTTTCAGGCCAGGCTTGGAAATCGACATTATAGAAGTGACACTCATACCATTAGAACCTGCACGTCCTGGGTTCGATGCAAGATATTTGATTACCTATACCAACATTGGAAATGTTACAAGAGGCGGAGATATCAAATTAGATTTCCAAGATGACCGTATGGATTTAATAGATGCTATGCCAATGGCAGATGTACAAGAAGAAAATTTCTTATCATGGGCATTCGAAGATTTGATTCCATACGAAACGCGATCTATAGAGTTTACAATGAATTTAAATTCTCCAATGGAGACTCCAGCACTTAATGGAGGAGACATTCTAGAGTTTCAGGCTATGGTCGGACCTCTTGGCAATCAGACTGTTTCTTCATATTGGTCTAACTTAAATCAGGAAATTGTCAACTCCTTCGACCCTAATGATAAAACCTGTCTTAATGGTAATATCCTAGAACCATCCATGATCGGAGACTTCGTGAAGTATATGATTAGATTCGAGAATACGGGATCTGCAGAAGCCGTTAATATTGTTGTCACTGACAGTATTGATGGAAGCAAATTTGACATCAGAACATTGGAAGTCCTCAACTCTAGTCATAATGTTGCTGTAGATATTGAAGGAACAGTAGTGGATTTTGTTTTCAAAGATATCTATCTACCATTCGAAGATGCTACTAATGATGGGTACGTTACATTTAAAATTAAGACATGGCCAGATCTAGTACTTGGTGATGATCTGAGAAATAAAGCCGAGATTTATTTTGATTTCAACTTTCCGATTATTACAAATACAACTTCCACAGTAATAAAAGACCTAACATCTATTGCAGAAACTAGTCTTTCAGATATCAACATTGATATCTCTCCAAATCCATCTACAGACTATATTGATATTGTAAGTGAAGAAAACATCTCAAAAATAGAACTGTACACAATTGGTGGAAAATTAATAAATGCAAAAGCATATACCGATAAGAAATCAAATAGAAAATTCAACTTACAAGGCCTTCAAGGAGGTCAATATTATTTAAGAATTATTAATCGAGATAGGTACTCCATTGAAAAAATCATAAAATTATAAACAAAGGCTAAAAAAATAACATCCGTTAATTATGTAATTTTGGCCAAAATCAAAATCTATGTTTTTTCCTATTGGAGATACACAAGTTCAAGGAGGTTATAAACCATATGTGGCTTACACATTCTTGGGGCTCAATATTCTAATATTTCTATATGAATTTACTTTAGGCTCAGGTATCAATCAGTTTATCACTACATATGGCACCATTCCTGCGGAAATAATTACTGGCAGAGATTATTACACCTTGCTAACCAGTATGTTTTTACATGGAGGTTGGATGCACTTAATAGGGAATATGCTTTTTCTTTGGGTTTTTGGTGATAACATAGAAGCAACCATTGGATCAGTGAAATTTTTCTTTTTCTACCTTTTTGGTGGATTAGCTGCAAGTGCAGCTCATATATTACTGGATATGGAAAGTAATATACCGTCTGTAGGAGCTAGTGGTGCGATAGCTGCTGTTTTGGGCGCCTACTTAATCATGTTTCCAAAATCTAAAGTTAAAATATTAGTGTTGATCATATTTAGAAATTTTCAAGTTCCTGCTTTAGCATTTTTAGGTTTATGGTTTGTACAACAACTGATATCAGGAGTGGGCGAAATAGGTAAAAACTCTGATACAGGAGGTGTCGCTTGGTGGGCACATATTGGTGGATTTGTATTTGGCATTGCCTTTGGTTTTCTATTCAAAGGAATGATTCGAAAAGATAAACTTAACCATATTCCGGGTCCAAAAGATTATGTTTGAGACTCAAAAGGTTTCTAAAAACTAAATTGACTTTTCAAAAGTAAAATGATAGATAGAGTACAGCAAAATACAATTTCAGATGCCGACATCATCACTGCATACAAAGCGGGGACTGGTGATTTATCTGAGCTGTACAATAGATATTCAAATTTGGTATTAGGCTCATGTTTGAAGTACTTTAAAAACAGGCCAGATGCAGATGATGCTGTTAGTGAAATCTTTTCTCTGATCAGCAAAAAGCTAAAAACCCATGAAGTAGAATCATTCAAATCTTGGCTATATACTGTGACTAAGAATTACTGTATAGAAGTACTTAGAAAAAACAATAGGCAACGAGATAAAAAAAACACTGCAGAAAGTATGTATTCTGACCTTATATTCCATCCTGATGAAGTAGCAGATGAAGTATTGATTGCAAAACTAGATAAGTGCATAGAAGCGCTTCCAGAAAAGCAACGAACTGTAATAGATATGTTTTATTTTAAAAAGATAACTTATAAAGAAATATCATCTAAAATGGACATTTCTTGGGATAAAGTCCGGTCATTTATGCAGAACGGTAGACGTAATTTGAAAAACTGCATAGAAAAATGACATTAGATGAACGTGTGCTGTTGTCAATTGTGAAAGCTTTGAAAAGGACATTTTATATAGATGAGAGGAGATAATTGAAGCGGAGAACTAAAAAATTATTAACTTAGAGATTGGAGTTTAAAACTTCGACAAAAGTCAAAAATGATTGTAAAATCTGAAAAATATTGGGCAGACTTATTAGAACAGTATAAACTGGGAAGTATTTCTGATACGGATAGATTCGAGCTTGAAAAAAGAGCTTTGGATGATCCATTTCTATTTGATGCACTGGAAGGATATTCTACAGTGTCACAAGAAGCACCTCAGAAAAAAGAAAAAGCTAAGTTACTCACGCTACCAAGAATGGCTGCTGCTGCGTCATTGATTTTCTTAGTCGCGATGATAATCTTATTAAAAAACGATAATGCTGAGGAACTTACAAGTGATCAATCCATAGCAATGGTATTAGATAAAAGTAGTGACGAGTCACCATCCAAAATTGAAGAAGAAATAGACTCTGAGACTGGCATTGCAAACACAACTACTGCAGAAGAAGCTGAGACTTTCTCCTCTTCTCAGAACAATGGAAATACTCAAACTACACCTATTCAAAACACGAACAACAAAAAGCCTGCACCAAAAAAAGAAAAAACAGAAGTAGAACAAGAAGAGTCCATTCTAGATATATCTGATGACCAATTTGACAAACCTGAAAATGTGTCTATTGAAGATAAAGATGAGAATGTAAGGAGTAGTGAGTATTCTGAAGAAATAAAATCAGATGATATTAGTCCAGCTTCTACTGAAGATGAAATAGTAATTCCACAAGATGCTAAAAATTTGAAAAGTAGTTCAAATAGAACAAAGAGAAAAGTTGACAATTTGGGTTCTCAAGCTACAGCCGATAATAATCCATCATCGCCTATCACAAATGCAAAAGAGGAAAAGAAGGAAGAGCCTTCTTCTACCTTCTATATCGTAGAGCCAGCTATTGGTAAAAAAGATTTTGAAGAGTTTGTAAAAGAAAGTATTGACAATCGTGGCCTAAGACAGGAAACACCACATGATGTTACTATAGAGTTCAATATTGATAAAAATGGAGAATTATCTAGCTTCTTACATATATATAATGGATGTTCGGAATGCGGAGGATATGCGATTTACCTATTGACTTCTTCTGGTGTTTGGAAGACAACTCCAGAAGGACAAGAAGGGAGAGCTAGGTATACTTTGAAATTTTAAAAATATATTTTAAAACTTTTTATTATATCGAGATATTGATAATTCATGAATGTGTTTAATTATAAAGTGTTTCATGACTTGACAACTAAATCATTCACCCCGCTCTATTCCACTTTATAGTAAAAACAATGTTTTATTTGTCAACTCAAGTTTGCCGCTCGCCGCGGCCGGCGTTCATTTTTTGCATTGCCAAAAAAACGACCAAAGGCTTCGTTGTTTGCAAGCAAGCCAACCTGTGACCAAAAAACGCTAGTCTTTACCCAGCATTTAACGCTTTTTAAAAACAAATTTCCTAGGGATTTTCAGAAGTAAAAGCTAATTAACAACATTACTAGAAGTGAAATAGTCATAACTATATTTTATTTAAAAGGTATATCTTAATTTAACGACATTTTGGCCTTAGCTGGTTTAGACAAGAGGTAATTTGTACACAAATTACCCAAGTCCAGCGGATATTTGGGTTGTTTTTTAACGTTAAAAGCTCACAACTGTTTGAGCGTAAGCGAGTTTTGTGAGCTTAGTTAAAAAATAATGCAAATGACGTTAAGAATCAGGTAAAGCCTTGGGTTTTTTGGTTCTGTTTTGCCGAAGGTTTGCGCTGGAAAGCGCTGGAGGCCAAGCCAAAATAGAACGCCGGCAGCGGCGAGCGGCAAGACTAATTAGTGAGTATGTTGCACCGTATTACCTATAAAACACCGTAAAACGGGGTAATCATTCAGAAGTTGTAGAGTTAAAACACCTATTTTATATGGGATTTCGCTATTGCGAATATCCCTTCCTAAACAGCACTAAACTCACCTCAGCAAGCTTCGGCTCAAACATAGTTCTGTTCTTAACGGAAATTAGTCCTTAAAAAACTATGCTGACTAAGGACTAAAATTCCCATTAAATAAATCCACTGGAAAATAAAATTATACTATCTTCTCAATTTGCCAACATCGTACTATTTTCAAAAATAACCTAAACTATTTAAAGCTAAAATCGTAATTTCCTTTCTTTTGATTATGAATCCAGAGCGTATTTGCTGATCTTTTGGTTCTATGTTAGTGGCAAAAAATAGGGTTTGTTCATCTCTTTCTAAGAATCCGACGAACCAACCATTATAGTGATCGTTTTCATTGGACAAGCCAGTTTTTCCAGAGAGTTTATAATGATTGTTATTTTTGATAACCATTAGATTTTTCATGATCTGATCTGTTCTTTCTGAAATTGGAAGCTTTGATTGATAGAGTCGTTTCAGAAATGATATTTGTTCCATTTGACTAATTCGAGAAGAACCGACAAGCCAAAAATTATCGATGGATGTTTCATCTAGAACTATGTTTCCATAGTTAAATTTCGATGTATAATCTTTCATTCGTTCTACTCCAATATCCCTTGCTACTTCTTGATAACATGACACACAAGACAAGTGAAATGCATCTCTTAACAGTAAATCTGTCTCCCATGCAGAACTCCATCTATCCTGTCCATCCCATTCAAAGACCATTGAGTCATTGGCGATCACTCCTGTTTCTAATCCTATAAGTGTATTCGTGATCTTAAATGTTGAAGCTGGTAAATGACCTTTTTCAGCCCAATCAAAATTGTTCGAATGGTAAACGTCATTTTGTAAATCATAAATTAAGATAGAACCTATCAGATTTGAGGTGTCAATTAATTCTTGGAAGATTGAATGCTGTACTTTATCGACATTCCCTTTCTCTATGCTTAACTTTTCAGAAGATGTTTGACTTCCTTTGCAGGAAAAAAATAGTATAGCTAGGAGAGAAAGTAACTTTCTCATATCTCATCAAATTAGTTAGTGATGATAACGCTAGCCTCTATCTCTACCATCATATCAGGATCGATCAGGGCAGAAACTTCTACCATCGTAGTTGCTGGTTTTATCTTTGAAAACAGTTCGCCGTGCGCTTTTGCTGCGGATTCCCATAGACTGATATCAGTTACGTACATTTTCGTGCGGATAACATCCTGAATACTCCCACCGAGACCTTCTATAGCTTTTTGGACGATTTGCAGTACTGTTTTAGTTTGCAAATACAGGTCACCTTTCCCTACTAATTGCCCTTCAACCATAGCCGTAGTACCAGCCACTTCTATCCTATCACCTACTCTCACGGCTCTAGAATATCCTGCTATATCTTCCCATTCGGCTCCAGAGCTATATAGTTGTCTTTGCTTTAGCATTGATTATAATCCGTTTAATATCGACTCTAGAGAAACCAACAACTTACTATTGTCAGCAAATGCCTCTACTGGTAATGCTACTTTAATAATTCCAAATTCGTCTATGACGAACATTCTAGGATTCCCCATTTCAGCTCCATAAGCCATTTGTCCAAATATCTCACCATTAGGAATCACATCGATGTCCATTGGATTATGTCTAAGATATTCTAAGACTTTAGCTTTAGGCTCTTTGGCAAAACCAATTACTTTAAGGTCTTTATTTCTTTGTTGAAGAAGCGTCATTGCACCTACTTGTTCGGTTGCTATCGCATCTTCCGTAGACCAGAACCATAAGATAACTTTCTTCCCTTTATAGCTCGGTAGATAGTGCTCAACGCCATTGACATCTTTCGCCAAAAAAGGCTCAGCAATATGTCCTTCGAATGATTTCACCAAAGCTTGTGATGGCGGCGAAAATTTTTCGAATTCAACTAAAAAATGACCGTTAGCACTTGCTTGCGCTGTGACATCTATCTGGAATGAGAACGCGATTAAAAGAAGTAAGAATATATATTTCATATGTTTAAAATTTTATTTCAGCAAGAAAACAAACTATTTATGTTTAATACCTTCTTGGGTGTCTAAAGTCTATTTCCCCAGGTCTTTAAATTAAAAATTTGAGGGTAATATCTAATAACCAATGGTCCTAATTATTCACTCTAGTTTATAAAGCTCAGTCATCGTCGTTTAATTGATTTACGTATTACTTATTATTAATATATAACAAAAAGTCTGCCAAGGATGGATGCGTATAATCAGCATTTTCATCTCTCCCATTTGAGATCCTTACAGTTTTCATTTTGAGTGCTTTTCCGAAATCAATATCACTTATTGAGTCCCCTACCATTATGGATTTCCGAAAGTCAATATCTGGAAAGTCCCCTTTGGCCATAAAACCCATTCCAGGATTCGGTTTCCGATTAGGAGAGTTTTCCCAATCAAGGTCTGGGCAGTAATAGATTTCATCGATACGTCCCCCACTCCATGCAATAGCTTCTATCATTTTATCATGAATATTGGCTATATCTTCATGCGTCATAAGTTCCTTACCTATTCCTTGTTGATTGGTTACGACTATAATCCGCCCAAACATTGTTGATAAAACACCGATTGCCTCAGCAACACCTGGTAATATCTCAAACTGATTGGGATTCATAACATAGGTTCCATCAAGCTTTTTATTGATTACTCCGTCTCTATCTAGAAACAAAGTCCATTCACCTGTGATTTTTGGGTAATGCATATATAACTAATATGTAATTTCAATATTTACAACGAGGACACTATCCAAATACGTTCTCTAAATCTTCAAAAAATAATATCAATATGAAATATGTAATGCATTTTACATTATGCTCGATAAAAGCAGAAGCATCTTGCTAAGAATGAAAATCGCTTAGAAGATTATTCAAATGTCACTTTCTTCGAAAAAGCTTCGTATTTTTCTCCTGTGGATAGATCCAAATTAATCTTTACTTGAAAATTTTGATTCAAGCTAGGCTTACTAATTAATTTTAATCTAAACCAATTTTGAGGTACATTACCTAGATCTGTAAGAAAATCATTTAGCGCTACCAATTCATTTTTATTCTCATTCGTAATTTCTAAAAGATCTTTGATTGAATCACCTGTTTTATGGTCATCATCATAATCATTCAACGTTATAATTTGAAGATTTTCTATTGATTCTTCCTTTGATCCCAGTGCTCCAGCTATTGGAGGAGAACAACCATAAGCAGAATTCATAAGAGATAGATTCCAGTTTTTTGTTTTGTGACACGCAACATATTCTACTTCCATAAACAAACTCAAAAACCCATATTCTTCAAAATCAACAGCATCTATTTCAAGTATATTTCCATCATTACCATAATGATCTATTATTATGTCTTGAATGTCAAAAAAATCTTCCACCGGACCAAAACAACAATCACAATCGGAGCAATTTTGAAAAGTAATACCAGTAATTAGAAATAATGTAAGAAGTGTTTTTCTAAAATCCATTGTCGTGAGTAGTTTATCTTTTTTATAACGAACGATCAACACATATTGCTATTTTCCTTGTTAAGATTTAGGCGCTTTTCGGTTTAAAGAATGCTTTGTATCTAAAAAATCCTAAGCCAAGTCCCGCCAAAATTAATCCTAAACCAATTAAAAGAGTGGAAGTGCTTCCTTCATGCTCATCTAATGATGTAAGTTCCTCTTCAGGATTTGCTGCATTTATCTCTGGATTTGACGGAAGATACTTGACCGTAACCACTGGCACGGTCGGTGGGCTCTTTAGAATTTTCACTCCTGAATACCCTTTATCTCCAACTTCAAAATCATACCCGACCTCATACGTTTTAATCGGAATCTTGGCAATTTTCATTGTTTTTTCCGGGTACTCATTCTTTAATATCCCTATTGTTTCTTCTCCACTAGAGATTAATTGCTCAAGCTTATTACGCTTTTATTTGGTTGTTTCTCCGAAATAATCACGTGTGGTTTGGACACCAAACACCAATAAAATTATAGGAAAGATTAGTTTTAATAGTTTGTTCATTTTGTAAGTATTGAATTGGTTATTGATTTATTATTTTTAAATCTTATCCACCTTAGCAAAGGAGATGGTTATAAGGATTTTGTATATAAACTTTCACTATACTGAAACATCGCAGTGCGCTTTTCATCATTCCAATCTACTGCCCCTAGATTCTTCATTCACAAAGTTGCTCAATTGATAATGGACCTAAGGATTCAAAAATGGTTAATCCTAAAGAATCTATAAGTTCTTGAGATGGAGTAACAGAAAATTTATTTGAAGAGTTATTTCTTATCGGGTAAACGTATTGACAAATCTCCTGTTTTTCGAAAGATCCAGCAATGTTAAAATTCTGAAATTCATCGATCCCGGAAACCCATTTTAAATCAAACTCCTTGTCTTCTTCGAAATAAGTAAGTCGAAACATATCAACTTTTTGTAATGAAGAAAACGCATTTTCTAAAATCTCAATATCTCCAGCATTGAGGGTGAAATCTTCAACATATTCCAATTTTGAGAAGTCTTCAATTCTACTTAATACATTAGCATATTGCATACTAATTTTCCCAATAAACTCAAGATTGGAGAAATCACCTAATTCTTCTGTTTCACCATTTAATATAAATACTCCTAATTTCTTTAAACTTGGAGCACTTATCCTAGTAGCTTTAGAAGCAATTAATATACCCTAAATTTCTTCAATATTGTTTATAATTAATTCACCATCGCCTCCAATCATAATTCCTCCAACTTTTTTAAGCCTTTCAAACGCATCTAATTGCTCTTGATTTCTTACCGATAAATTACCACTAATATGTTCTATGTTTAGAACGGATAACAGATCAAATGTATTTTCATTCTCAAAACTAATTGACCCATTAAATATTTTAGTTCCTTCCAATAAATGAGTGTATTTATCAATATCTTCTTGAGTATGGATAGACAGAACCTCTGGCAGATTTTGAGACTTCTTCTCACAACTAAATAATGTTATAAGAGAAATAAAAAGTAAAAATGATGTCCACTTAAGCATAACAGTTTTTTTGTAAAAAGCTAAGATACATTACGAATGTAAAATATCTTAGCTAAATATTGTCTATATTAATATAATGTATAAAATTAATTATTCTCCACCCTAAATTCTTGATAAAGCATTTGGGCACCAACTGGTTGATTTGGATCGTTAGTATAAATACCAGGAATATGACCATACCATGTATTACCAGGAACACCTGTTGGGTCTGGATATGTCAAGTCTTCGTCGCAATAAAACAGACGAAAATCCATAACTTTTATATCTTTATCATACCTAGTTACTAAAGTCTCCGATTGTGCATTAGTAACCGTATTGCTGTAAGTATAAGATGCTTTCACACCAATATTTACTAATTTTGGAATTGTAATACCTACATTATAGGCCAAATTAAAAGTATTTGTAATTCTAGATGAAGTGGATTCTGTTTCAGTTGTTTGTTGTGAATACGTATCCAATTCATAAACCGTTACACCAACGGATTCACCTATAATATCTCCATTCCAATTATTCTGTGCAGTTCCAGACATATATTTCAAAAATACAGGCACATATTTAGGATAAGCCTTCCAGAATGTATAATAATTATCATTGTCAGGATCAACTCCTACATATACTATATATTAAGCCCTACAGCAATATCCCATTCTTCCAAATCATCTTTATGAACAGTCCAATCTTCTTGTAATTCAAAAAAGTCTTGAGTAAAACCTGGTAATTCGTATGTAAAATCTTCACCTTTTTGAAGGGTTTGTATATTAATTCTTGGACAATCGTCAGAATAATCACCACTGCATAGACTTACACCTTTAAAAGTGTATCTTAACACAATGTTAGCTTCATCTTTTAGTTGACATACATAATTAAAAGCACTTCCAGCAAATTTTACACCCATCAAAACATTTGATTCAACTATACAATCTCTTTGGCATGTTTTCTCACAAGGACAATCTAATATATCCAGATTATCAATAAGACCATCTCCGTTGGGTTATCTAAACCTGCAACTGGACAGCAATTATAAAAATTGCTACATTTTCTATGCAATTCCCCACTACAATTTCCGAAATATTTTCAGCGAAAACATTTCGCTCATAGGTATCACCAACATTTAATAATTGAATACATTTTTCGAAAGCAACAAAATCGCTAATAAATGAATTGAACACAATACCTCCAGGACAAACAATATCATACTTTATTTTTATACAAAATTCACTCTCCCCATTATCAGCTTCTGATTGAATTGCCTCCTTGAAATCAAGAAAAGAAAGTTCCATAAATCCAGAAGAGGCTGTAATTGATTTAGTTTTTAGAACCCTATCATTTAAAACTATATAAGCGTTTCTTATTTCACATCCAAAATATCCACAGTCATCAAAAAAATAATCAAAATGTATATAATCTGACCATGAATTAATATCGCAAATATTTATATAGTCTGGAAGATTTGAGTTAGCCGCACCGCAATCCCCTCTAACATAAGGGTTGGTTTCTTTTATATCAGGCAATCTTATAATCTGTTCCCCAGTTAAGGGGTTTTGGCTTTTTACCTGAACATGTGAAACAACAAAAAAAACAAATTAGTAATTGAAATATCTTCATTATTAAAATTTAGTCATAAATAACATATTGGTTTTAGCAGATGGCTTATCGTATGTAATTGATTATTCCTATATTCTTTATAGTAAATACCTGTCAACATAAAAAGGTAACCAAATTGGTCTTCTTTTTATTTTTGACGAGGACATAGGGTAGCCATTTATAATGAAAAAAGGCCAACTTAATTAAAAGCTGACCTTAGTTTATTCTTGAAATATTATAGCCTATCGAAAAATTACTTTCTTATTAATTTCCGCCCCCTTGATCAATTTTCTTTTTAATCAAAGTTGTAGTATCCAAACCTTCTGTAATCTCTATCAACACACCATCCGATAATCCTGTAGATATCTCTTTTTCTTCATACTCCTGATCGCCTGTTTCGATTTCTACAAAAGCCTTATCATCCTTAAATTCTATATCCCTTTCATTGATCGTAATTACTTGTTCGTGTTTTTCTAGTATGATATCAGCATTGGCACTGTAGCCTGCCCTTAAAAAAGTTTCAGTGTTTTCATTTTTGATGTCCGCTTTGATTTTGAAATTGACTGTTCCTTCTTCTACTGTTCCTTTTGGAGAGATAAATTCTAGCACACCATCAAATTCCTCTCCATCTATTGCCCCTACCTTTAACACCAATGGCATTCCTATCTTAAGTTTTCCAACTTCTGATTCATCAATATTCCCTTCGAAAATCAACGAGCCCATATCTGCAACTATAGCTATACTTGTCCCTTCGTTAAAGTTATTGCGTTCTATAACACTACTTCCTTCTTCCACAGGAACATCGAGGACCATACCATCCATTGTAGAAGTAACAATATTAGATACTTGTCTAGAGTTAGATGTCTTTCCTTCTCTGAGTAATTGAAGATTATTACTAGCCGCTTCTAATTCTTGCTTTCTGAGTTCTACATCTATTTCCGAAGAAGCCAGATTATTCTTAGAGCTGATCTTCATATTGTCCAGAGCATTCTTTTTTATTTTCGCATCTAACTCAAACCCTTGCATGTCTTGATCAGAAATCACACCTTGCTCATGCAGGCTCGATTGTCTAATCAGTTCTTTTGCTGCGAGATCATAATTTGCTTCAGCTTGCTGTACATCAAGTTGCTGACTATTTACAGATCGTTGTCTTTCGACTTCCCTCAAAGCATCAGTATATCGGATTTTTGCAAGTTCTTGATTAGACTTTGCACTATTGATATTTACTTCACTAGGGATCAATTTGATCAAGGCTAGTTTTTGCCCCTTGGTCACCATCTCACCTGCCTCTACATAGAGCTTCTCTATCACACCAGATACTTGAGGTTTAATGTTCACCTCCTTTCTAGGTTTGATACTTCCACTTGCTACCGCTTTCTTAATTATATCATTAACTTTTGGTTTTACAGATTCATAAACCGTAGGATCCTTTTTATTCTGAACCATAAAGTAATATACCAATCCAACAGACGCAAGTCCGAGAAATACTAAAGCCACTATAAGACATCCTTTTTTCATCTTTCTTTTATTTTAGACTGATCGACATTTCGACATTTCGACGTTCGATTTTTCGATTTTTCGATATTTCGATTTTTCGACGTTCGACTATTCGACTTTAATATTATCTATAATTTATCACCCTTCCTATAACACACTATGCGAATCACCCCGTTACTGAGCGAAGCCAAAGTAACCCCCCGTAAACTGAGC
>Ga0209187_1002004_pt1 | contig 20848 bp, 19 predicted proteins | sample BantaG_FD_187430 | JGI IMG/M metagenome (GOLD analysis project Ga0209187, IMG submission 187430) | Marine algal microbial communities from Bantry Bay, Ireland - BantryBay_4 metaG (SPAdes) (version 2) | ecosystem: Host-associated > Algae > Red algae > Unclassified | place: Bantry Bay, Ireland...
AGATCTGGTCCATTAAACATTTAATCCCCGACAAAACCATAGTTTAATAAAATAGTAAAAGTATCAACACCAAGGGATAGCCCTTAGGGACGGCTTTATTTATGGTCGACGATTAAACGGTATACATCTTATAAGTTATTTTGCTCTGCTATTGAGGGCCAAGGGGCTCGCTCGAACAAATATTGTTGGATTTTTAATTGAGGACTAATTTTACTTATAGTTTTTAAATTTAAATTTCTTCATTTTTTTGAAAGAAGCAGGACTCCTCAGCGCAAAACCTAATTCTTCTGGAAATAATACTACTTGCACATTGGTTCCAGTTTTTGCACGACTATAATTTTCAATTCGATTCATAGGCACTTTTATTATATTTTTTCCAAACCTAACTGTTGCAGTTTGATTATTTTTCGACAAAAATTTAGCTGATGCTTGGATAGTAGATACCTCTGTGTAAGCAAATCCACAAAACAGCGTTACTAGCAAGAAAATTATAATTTTCAATTAGACTCACCTTTTTTATTTTTTGAGCTTCTATTTAATTCTCTGATTGGATTACCCTGATCTATAGTCTCATCTCCTCTTGAAATTATTTTAGTTGAACCAGTAGCAAGACAGTCTATAGGGTCTGCTGGACAGACATTGTTCTTAATTACGCAGCTACCAGAGATTTCTGAAGCCTCAGAGAACTCACCATTCACACAATTTACAGTTATTTGGCAAGTCTTTACTTCTTCGCCCGACCCATTTTTACCTTCAGTTATTTGTGTTTCTAGAAAACTCTTTTCACACTGACCAAACAGCTTTTTTAATTCACGTTTATTTTTGTCAAAAAGATACGACTCCATTTTCTCTTTAGGGATTATCCCCCAAACAAAAGAGTTCCATCCTCCTGGCTCCGAGCACGGAAGACAAAATACATTTTTTCCATCTTCAATGCTGACTCCGATAACGCTACTCATACCGGTCATATTTAAAGTTGTTGGGTACAATTTAAAATTTTTATTAGCAACGTCAATAGTTGGTAGATTATGTTCAATTAGTATCCTATTTAATTGGTTAGCGTTAACCTTGGGATCATTTGAGGGAATACTCATTAACTTCTTATGTAGCTTGATTAAATCATCTATACTAGTTGCACTGCCACTTAAAATTGTCTCTTTGCTAATCTGGGCAGGGTGGTTTTGCCCTTCAGAAGGTAAATGAAAAATGAGTAATACAGCTACTAATAAATATTTAATGCGCATTAGAAAATCGTATACCATTTTACCCTTTTGTGTAAAGAAACTTGCAAGTTCATTTTTTGGAGACTAGCCAAAAGTACTATGAATTATCAATTGAAGCTGAAAAGTTAAGCGACAAATTTATATTTTAAGGCACACCCATTATTAAATATCGTTACAAGCTAGACCATTGGGTTTTACCGATTAATGTACTTATTATTTAATTATTTTAAGCCACGAAATTCTATGCCTTAAGCCAAAAATCTGATCAAACTGATGTTTTGCACATAGCATTATTCTTAACTGGCAGAATTAAGCCAAAAGCTTAATGTAATAAATCTTCTGTGTTAACACCGTTTAAATTTTCTTTGGCCATCTTAACAAACCCGGCTCTTAATCGCTCTCTTGTTTTTTCTTCACCAAATTTTGATGTCATTTCGGACCATTCTTCGGCGCTTAACCCACGTATAAAATCTATAACAAAAGTATCTATTTCCTTATCTGTGTAAGGAGTCTTTCGATCGGCAGATGGGTTAAGCCAGTCAGGTTCATTAGAATTATAATTATTTTCTTTTTTACTCATACTAACACCCTCTGTTAATCAATGGTGTAAAATTTAAAACTAATTTTACTAAAACACCAAATGTCTATTATTTCTTTTACTAAACTTATCATTGCCTAGGAATATTGTAAATTTCCTTCAAAACTTGAGTTAAGAACAAGACTTTAGGTACACATCTTTATTTCTAAAAATATCAGAGCTGTTTAGCTCTGATTAGAGTTTCTGGGCTCTGATACAATTAGTATTGGCAGAAAGCCTTGAAAACACAATGATCTAGGAGGGATCTATGAAGAAAGATGAAGAAATAGTAGAAGTTAATGCTCATGGTAAGTTATCCAAAGCTCAGGACAACAAAGATACGGCGGAAGATTTAATATATGAGTTTTTAAAAGATAAAGGGAAATTAACTGCAAAAGCATACCAAAGAGATTTAAAAGCCTTTTTTGATTTTACAAATGAATATTTTCAACTACCTAGAAGAGATGGGGCTCAATTTTTATTTGGAGAAATTCGCAGAGTCCATATAGTTAAATATAAAAACTATCTTGAGCAATTATCTTCTAACCGCAATAAGCCTTATGCGCCAAATACTATCAACAGAAGATTATCAACTGTTTCAAGTTTTTTTCAATTCCTAGAAGAGCGTGAAATAATTGATAAAAATCCAGTAGAGTTACGTGTGCGCAGCACGTTTACCTGTGCAATTTTTTAAAAGCAAAGCTAAAAATAATCAATTCACCTGTGAGTAAACCAAAAAAATATTCAGGGCCTAAACTACTCTCGTGCTCGACTTATGAGTTAACAGCAAGGCTTACCAACTTTTATTTAGGTTCATAGTTACAGTAGTCACTCTGCCTTCGTAGCGGCCCGCCCAGCGATTTTGGACTTCTCTAAACTGAGTCAACGTTGTATCCGTCTCGTTCCTTGAAATTTACCGTTATCCCCGTTGCCTGTCGATTCACCAAGAGACTAACCTCGGCGCAAGTTTTTACGGTCTACTAATTTTTTTCTATCAGAAAAACTTGAAAACATATAACTTTAAGATTAAATAAAATTTCCTGTGAGAGCTAATTCAAAAATAATTAACTTCTACTAGAGTAGCTGTGTATTTTTTATAAAATGGCACAGGTAAACGTGCTGTGTACACTATTGGACTTAGGTCCCATCCAACTTTTTCATTTAAACTACTTTTCAATTTTTAGTTATAACTCACTTTTAATTAATTCTTTTAACTGCTCAAAACCAAAGTTGGTTAATGGTTTTCCATTTACGAAAAATGTGGGTGTACGCCTTACACCTAATTTAACTCCATCAGCAATGTCTTGCTCTATAATTTTATCAAACTCTGGATCATTCATATCTTTTTTGATTTTGTCAGCATCAAGACCTACTTCTTTTATGTAATCCCATAAAAGTTCAGGCTTTGGGTTGTGATGATTCCCCCACTCGGGTTGGTGTTTAAAAAATACTTCTAAAGTTTCCCAGTACTTTCCCTGCTTGGCAGCTGCCTCTAACATCTTAATAGCAGTTTTAGAGTTTTGATGAAATGGGGCGTACCTAACTACAAAGCGCACAGAGCCATCAAATTCTTTTAACAAGCCTTTTACATAGGGGTAAAACTGTCTACAGGCTTCACACTCAGGGTCTAAAAACTCAACTAAAGTTACCCTCGACATACTGTTGCCTAAGGTTTGAGAGTAAGGCCTTTCAAATAAAGCTCGGTCATCTTGAGCTAAAGTAGTCATTTCTTTAGTTTGTTTTTTCTTGTAAAAGTTTGATCCCACAAAAAATGATACTGCCAATAAACCAACCGTTCCTAAAACTAACCAAAGTTTATTTTTCATTCACCTTCCCCTTTAATAAAAATAACAAAATAAATATTACTGCAAATGCAATCAGTGACAGCTGAGGTATATCAATAAACCCAAGCCACTTAATAAATTCAGCTTTGCAAGAAACCCCCATAGAGCAGGGAGATAAGCTTTCAGAAATAGCCCCGTAATAGACGAAGTTATGATAGACGGCTATGAATAAGCCGATACCTGTTAAAGGAAAAACATACTTCAGAACACTTCTGTCAAATGAGATCACAGCGGGTAATAAAATAATAACTAAAGGGTACATACAGATTCTTTGGTACCAGCAGAGGGCACATGGCGGGTAAGCCATTACTTCACTAAAAAATAAACTACCTACTGTGGCTATACAGGCAAGAAGCCATGAAGCAAAAATGAGTGTTCCCTTTGACATTAAAATAACTCTCCTAAAGTTAATTAATTATAGTCACACTCAATTTTATGAAAAAGTGACTAGGCTCCACTTATAACACTTAAAGTAAAATAGTTGAAGCCTAATCCATCAGAGAATTTTAGTGAAATACCCTTTGGTCAAGCTCTTTAGCCTGAGAAATAAAGTCAGTTAACTTATCAGCCGTCGGCACTACACGAGTTAATTTTTTCTCGTCATTAACTTCTGTTAGTTTCGCCCATAAGTTTTCTGCATTACGTGTTGCTAATTCTTTTACAGTATCAACTCCACTTGCTTTTAATAACTCAGCAAACTGACCAGCTACACCATTGATTCTGAATAAATCAGCCATATTAACAAATGTGAGTACTACAGATTCGCTCACACCAGCAGTATCAGCTATTTCTTTACGTCCGACTTTTTGGCCGCCCTTTTCTAGTAATGCTTCAACAGTAGTAATTCCAGCTTTTTCAAACTTCTCTGCAGTTGCGTCGCCAATTCCTTCGATAGTAGATAATTTTTTTGACATTATAAACTCCTTTTTAGTTAATTATTTTTAGGTGCCCCGATCATATTCAGAGCTTCTAAGCTTGGTCGAGAAATAATTTAATTTTTTTCTCATATCGGATTAATTCAATTAGAGGTCATCCAAAGGTCTAGGTAAATAAGCTTAGTTTTAATATCAATAGTATTAGGTTAGAGTTTGTATCTGCTAGATTTTTTGGCTCAAATTAGCTATTTTTTAGTATTCAAAACAACGTTTAAAAAAAGGGCGAATAACCATTCAGTAAAGTGTGTATATAACAAATCTTTTTTGATCACCGCCACAATAGTTTAAAAAATTAATTGATTATCTATTTCTTTGGTCACGACAGTTATAAAGATTATCTCGTCTAACTATATCAGTGTAAACTTCAGTTTCTTTTTTATGCTCATAAACAGCATTTCCATTTTCTTTATTTAAAATCAAAGATTTAGTATCAGTTATAAACTTATAAACATCTACTCTCTCAATTTTAAACTCAGCGTCAGTTTCCGTTATTGTTAACTTCTCATCACTCACTTCACCAAAAAATACTCTTTGGCTATTTCCTCGGCGAAAGCTATAACTGTTTAAAAAATAATATGTCTCAGTTTTATCTTTGTTATATGTTTCTGATATGGTTCTTCTACTTTGTGATAAATCTTTGCAAGCAAATAAAGTTCCTGCTTGTGCAAAGCTCACCCCAATTACACTTAAAAATATGATTAAAATTGCTTTCATAATCTCCCCTTAGCTTAGTTTTTATAAGGATTTTATAGCATGCGGACTGCTTATTACCAACAAGTATGGTGAGTTGAATTTATTTTAAATAGCCTGTTTTCACAAATGTAATTAGATACTTAGCTCAACCTAGAAAAATAACTCTCTGTACCAGACCCTAAATAAAAAAACCTCCAAAGTGGAGGTCTTCTTATTTACTTATTTTTAATTAAATCTACTCTATTGAAATTACTTTTCCAGGCACGAGTTTATCTAGAGCACTATTGCCTCCTGGATGGATACCAATTATTGAAATTTGGCTCCCTTTATAATGGATAGCCGGCTTACTACTCGTCCATTTAAATCCATGCTTATCTGACCCACCGTTATGACACAAATTACTAACATTAACTGATTGGTCAGTTTTATATTTAGCAAGAATCTCCATCGGCTCATTACCCTTTTGAGCAACTATCTTAATCATAATTGGCTCATTATAGTTTTTAGCACATGTAAATCCTTTAGCGTAAATATAGCCCTCAATATTCACTTCTAGTTTTTCTACCCAGCCTGTAATTTCACCTGACTGAGTTACATTTGTTGACCCACCAGATGTCTTGCTATTAACAATAATTTGGTAATGAGTACTTTCGACGGGTTCACCACAACCATTGTCGGCAGTAATATAATAATACCCCTCGTTTTGCTCTTTGATGGGTTTAAAATCATAGTAATGATCATAGAAGTCCGGGAACACTTGTGCTGGGGCATCGCCTGGGACTTTATAAAAGTACCATTTGATATTTGGCTTAGGATCACCTGTTACATCAAAACCAATCCACCTGTTTTCTCCATCAAAAACTATTTGCACTTGATCTTGTGATGGCTTCACATATGGTGGAGTACAACTTGCTGGTGGATCAACAGGAGGCTCTACAGGTGGCTCAACCGGTGGCTCTACAGGAGGCTCTACAGGAGGCTCAACCGGTGGCTCTGGATTATCACAATAAGACAAAGAGAATTCCTTCACTTCATTTTTATACCCATCGTCTACAATCACTTGGTAAAAACCTACTGTTTCTGGAGATGCTGTAAAAACAAAGGAGTCAGTTTCTGACAGAACGGCATCATTCTCTTTTTTCTTCCAAATTATATTGTGAGCGTAATCTCCATCAATAACATCAATCTTAAAAATTTTTTGCTCACCAACTTGAACACAAATGTCTCCAGTTGGATAATCGCCAAGGTTAAAGCTTTGAGCCTCAATGGGTGGATCTACGATAGGCGGCTTTATTGTTGGCTTTCCAGTGGCAGAGTTAGATGAGAACTCACTATCACTACAATTTTGAAAACCGCCAAAAATTAAGCCTGCCAAAACTAAGAATATAAAGAAATACTTAAACATGGTATACCACCCTCCGAAGCGAGTTATCATCCTAATAACTCTCAGAGTTTATCATACTGTATTAAATAAAATTTCGTCTATTTATATAGCTATGTATTTGGGCCGATCTAGATGTTAATCTGGCTAAGCCAGTCCAAGGTCTGGCTAGAATTTATACGTCACATTGAAATAATGCCCAACACCTGTCGTATCAAACTTGGGGCCACCAGTAAAAAAACTAGCACCGTCTTTAAACTGAGTCATATTTTTATAAATTTTTGCACCATAGCCCAAAGCATATCTTTTACTATGATACCAAAACCCGAGATAAGTTTGAAACGAATCATCTGAATAGAAACTTGATTCAGTGTCATTCAGTTTACTAAAAAATTCATAATCAGCATACCCCTGGAAAGCAATAAAATCTTTTCCAAAAAAGGAAAATGGCTTAAACCAGTTTACATGCAAAACTATTCCATCAAATTTTTCCTCATTGGAGGCACCAAAGTTTTCCATATAATAGCGAGTCTGAACATTAAAGCCCACTAATCCAAGCCATGGCAATTCGATATCTGTTCCTAAACCTAACCAGAACACTCTTAAAGCCGTATCTCCATCCATATACTCAGTAGCAATATACCACTCCTTAACAGCACCTAATGCTAAGTCTTTTTTGAACATAGCATCTAATGAAAACCTTAAATCAACCTTCGCAAAAGAGTTATCACCATCATGCCTATCACTTTCAGAGTCATTTAAAATATCTAAAAAGTCTACATAGCCGTAATAGTCTACAATTCCTGAACGACCACCAAACTCTAACTCTAAATAAGTATCTGTAAATTTAAATGGGCCACCACGCTGATCGATACCGTGATATAAATTTGCATTCATCCACTTAGAATCATTTGCATGAATATCACCGCCTTGATAATCAATGGCATAACTAAATTTAGAAACAACAAGTATAGCTAATACTAAAAAAAACTTCATAAACAACCCCTGAACCTGGCTCATATTTTTGAGCCTTATATAATTTATGGGCTATTTTTAGCCTAGAGGGATATCATTGGCCAATAAATTCTATGTTTAGACTTAATTGCTTAATAGAGTTTGAATTTTTTTCAGCAGGACAGACCTATTCCTTTGGAAATAAGGCCACAATAGTGTTTTGCCTGTGTGAAAAAATATTTTTAATGTCATTTTTAACAAACCGAGAAGCTATCAAACTCCCTAATAAGCCAAATGGAAGCCTATATATAACGCGATCATTCATTAATGTTCCGCCCTTAAGGTTATGAAAAGAATGAGTATGATGCCACTTACTGTATGGGCCACTCTCTTGGTTATCTACAAATGTACTTGGAGGGTCCCAAACAGTTATTTTAGTTTTCCACTTGGCCGGCACTCCATGAATTTTTAGTTTATATTTAATCTCAGTTCCTTTGGTAATTTTAGGAGTAGACATATCAACAACATTGAACTGTAATTCTTTTGGGGTAATCGACTCTAAGTTTTTCTCGTCAGCAAAAAAATCAAATACCTTTTCAATTGAGTGGTTCAGCCATATTTTCTCTTCAAATAGTTGATCAGTGCTTTTTTTTTTCCACGCATATAAGTTTTGTAAACACTTTTTTACATTTGGGTATTCAAAATTAAAATTAGTCTTTAAAAGCTTATCAGGAACAACTTTTTGGCTTTGCAATGCGAGTATAGCTTTTTCACCCAAACCTATTTTTAATGCTATTTTAGGAACTGTAAACAAGGCAGGCATCTTTAATACTTTTGCAAACTCTTTAGTCCATTCTTTATTTCTTACAGGCTCAGGCGCCACAACATTTACAGGACCTTGTAAATTTTTATTTTCAACACTATAAACTATGGTATTTACTAAATCATCAATATGAACCCAGCTCATCCACTGGTTTCCACTTGCAATCTTACCACCAACGCCTTTACTAAAAATAGGCTCCATTTCAGCAAGGAAACCACCTGAATTATCAAATACTAAGCCAAATCTTAAATGTACGAGCCTAGATACTTTTTTAATTTTCTTAGATGCTCCTTCCCAATCTATACAAACTTCAGCTAAAAAACCTCCTCCTGGTTTATCTGCTTCTGTGAAGGCGTTTTCACTTTTTGATTCTCCGTAAAAACCCGTAGCTGAAGCTGATATGAACACTTCTGGCTCTAAGGAGTTCTCGAGTAAAAACCTAACAAGTAGACGAGTTTTTTCTACCCTCGAGTTATAAATTCTCTCCTTTTTGCTTTTTGTCCACTTGCCATCAGCTATAGACTCTCCTGATAAATGGACCACAACATCAAATTTATTAACTTTTATACTCTTGGCACTAAAAGCTTTAACATTTGTCCAAGTTAAATAGTTACATGGAAAACTAAAATTTTTGCGAAATTTTTTTTCATCACTTCTACCAATTACAGTTAAGTTATAACCTAACTCTAAAAATTTTTGACAAACTTTTCTACCAACTAAGCCGGTAGCTCCTGTAACTAATACATGCATTTTAACCTACTTTTTATAAATAACAATGACTGGAAGCTACTACTTATTAACACTAAAGTACAATGCTATCTAAAATTGGCCCCGATATCATTATAACCGCTGGCCTTGGGATTGGGCTTTCTTTTGTTGAGTTCCAAGTGCTACTGAGCTGGCTCAGGCTTTTACTTTTTTCACCAGGGTGCTGAACAGATAAAAATAATGTTTTATAATCCTCAGAAAAACATGGGCCTGTAAACTCAGCATCAATGGGTGCAGAGGCCATTTGAAATACCTTGCCTGCATTATTGCCGCTAGAGGGAATATAAAACAGCCCATTATTTTTAAACTTTTCATAAGGCGGTTTATTCATTGAAAGCCCACTTATGTCTGTGGTTAACCACAAATTACCTTTCCTATCAAAAACCATATTGTCAGGGCAACTGAAACCAGTTTCACTACCTCCGAGCAAGAAAATTTCTGATTTAAATTTCAACGACAAATAACTCTTATTGTCTTCAGAAATTTTTAAAATAGAACCATGGTAATTACCATTTTTTTTATTATTTGTAAGTGCAATAAATATATCACCCGTGATTGGGTTTATTTCAATATCCTCTGGACGATCTAAAGGAGTGGCTCCTAGTATTTTTGCAGCATCTCTTGCTCTAATTAAGATCTCTTGCTGATTTTTAAATTTACTTTTTAAAATACTATTTTCATATGTAAGCTTTAGCCATCTGCCATTTTTAGTGTCAGCCACATATAAGCCCCCCTTACTTAAACTTCCCTTACTTTGTGAGATAAACTTATACACAAACTGATTTGCAGCATCATCAGCCATATAAACAACTGTTCGACCATCAGGTGTGTCTATCGCCGTCGCCCCTTCGTGGCTAAAGCGTCCTAATGAAACTAGCTTCTTAGCCTCTTTTGATACTGGGTTATACTCTACAACCCAACCATAGTGCTCAGGTGGCATGGGCTTGTCAGCCTCCCAACTGGAGCTCTTAGATAAACTACTCTTAAACATTCTTTGTTCTTTTAAATAGGCGGTTTGCCCATACATATCATCAAAATTTTCTTCACAAGTTAAAAATGTCCCCCAGCTGGTTTTACCGCCAGCACAGTTAGCTAATGTTCCTATAGCAGAATAGCTACCAAATATTTTTTGCTCTGGGCTAAATTGAATTTTACTATGACTATCAAGTCTATTATTAATAGTGTGGTTTACAACAACCTGCCATTTTTTATACTTATTACTTCTAGATATTTTAAAGACACTTCCACCCACATTAGCTTTTTCAATATCTATTTGTTTTTTACTTTTGTCTCTACCTTTAGAACCAGCATAACCACTTACAAACAAGGGGTTCACTGACTCATGATTTACCCACATAATAGCATTGTCATCATCAAGATTATGCATTGATATGAAGTCGTTATTGAACCCGAACTTTTTATTGTTGTTAGTTAATTGGTCTCCCCATGAAATTAATTTTTCATAAGCAAGCCCTTTAGCCAATACAACATCATCTACGCGAGAAGGGCTTATTGATCTAATTTTACTATTCGAAAATTGATTACTGGCACATGAGCCTGTCGTCCCGATAATACCAGCAACTCCCATAAACTTTAAAAAATCACGTCTAGCAACCATACAACCCCCATTGATGGTTTATGGTAACCAAAATTTATCTATTTTAAAAGCTGTGATACGTGAGAAATAAAAATTAAAGCTTGAGATAGAAAAATAGACCTCTTCCCCCTCTCCCCATTAGTAGCAAATACAAATCCCCCGAAATATATTAGCTATTTGCTCAACCTTTAGATTATTGAACATCCTCAGTTTACTAACTATTTGGTATTTTCGCTAGCCAATTGCTAGACAATTAAACAGGTTTCATGTCAAAAACCTCCATACCTTTGACAGATTTAACCACTGTTCTCAGAATAAAGTATGGCTAACACTGAAAATAAAACTAAGGATCAAACCTATTGGGCTCTACTAGATGCTGCAATTGAGCTTGATATCAAAAAAGGTCACCTCAAATGGACTCTTAGTGATTTATCTAGAAAAAGTAATATAACAAGGTCGTTAATTTATTATTACTTTGGAAAGGATAAACAAGATCTTTTAAAAGAGGCTATAAAGCTAATTGGTGAAGAGTATATTGGCCTTAATGAACAAAGAATGGAGCTGTGGAAAAAAGGACAGTTTGCCGACTCAATGAAAGAAGCTAGGCAATTTACAGAAAACGCACCTTACCTCCCACTTTTTGTTCTAGAAAACCGAACAAAGCCAAATGAAATTGGCGATTCTATTCGCTCCTTAGAAGTAGATTTTGAAACCAAACTAAAAACATTTTTTCCCAACTGTGATGAAACTCAAATCACTAGTATTTTTGCAATATACTGGGGCCTAGCCTATTCACCTAAAATATCTGACGCCAGTATAAACCAGGTGATTCAAATGATAATCACTCACTTTCGTTAGCCCGTATGCACAAAGTGCATGTTAGGGCGATATACAAAAACTTCTAATTTATAGCGCTTCGTCCCCACTGGACGATGCGATATGGATTAGAGTTCCATCAATAGTTAGCCCGTATGCACAAAGTGCATGTTAGGGTGATATATATCGGGCTTTTCAGCTAGAAGGCACTAGGCAAATATAAAAAAAGGCACTCCTACTTAGAGTGCCTTTTGAAAATTAAATTTTTATTTTACTTAAGGCTTAATCAATACCATTTGCTTGTCGTTTAATGTTCTGCTGAAATTAAACTTATTATTCGGCATAAATAAAACTAAAGGGTTCATCTTTGCTGACTCAGTTATTGAAATTTTAGTCACCGACGATCCTTTACCTGTCACTTCTAAACTGCTTGGAAGGTTTTCGTAAGATACTTTTTTAGATTTTAAATTCATATAATACCAAGCATCTGTTCCACCAATTAACGTATCAGTTTCTTCAACATCTCCACCGTAAACGTTAGAGATTGATACTCTAACTGCAGTTTTAGAGTTAATTGTTAATAACTGAGTATCAACCTCAACGATACTTAACGTTGAGTGATGGAATGGAGTTGCATCTAATTTAGAAGCCACAGCAGCAGATAGATCTAAACTTACACCTCCAGGAGATGGATTAGATAAGTTATCTTGCAAATTCTTTGCAATAATCTCTTCGCGTTTTTTATTATCAATTAAGTAACTCACATAATCTGTACCAGTGGCCATAACAGGCATTCTATCTAAACGGCCTGAAAGCATTAAGTAGTCTGCCTTACCATCAAGATCTGTATCAAATTCTACGCTCACAACACACTGATGCCAGTCAGTTAGTGGATTATAAAGCTTAACACCAAACTGTAGTGTATCTATTAGGTTAGTTTCTGATACAGCCTTACCATCAATTTCAACCGTACTTTCAACTTCCTTATTTTGATATCTAAAGCCTATTGCTTGCAGGTCACAAGTGCTCATTTTAGTCATAGTATGCTTAGGCTTCCTATCATCTAAAGAAAGTAAGTTAAATGGATAAACATCTCCACTAAATTGGCTATTGTTTTTTAACAATAATGAAGCACGAGGCTTGTCTTTATCAAGCACTGAATTAAATTCAAATGAAGAGACTTCAATACCAGACGCCTGATTAATAACAGCTAACACTGGAACTCTACTTAACTTAACATCACCACTCATAAAGTTAATAAACCCATTCAATTCAAACTTATCTTTTTCATCGGCTGAAATCGTAAATTTAATCTTTACTTTTTCAGAGCTCATAGCATCAATACTAATACTATTTGGTAAACCTGAGGCTACTAATTTAGAGTCTCCTTCAAATACAGGAACAACATTCATCATTTCTTTAGTTACATTTTTAACTTCAATAGTTTTCGTCATAGTTTTGCTATTGATGATGGCATGCTCACCTAATGAAATCGAAACAGGTTCGAACGCAAGCTGACTATTAATAGCACTGAAAGTATCTACCATTCCTGTTCCTTGCCTAGAAAGTGGATAAACTAAATACTCTGACTCTTCCTTGCCCATCTTATCAAAATACATATTAACTGCTGTGCTCATTACCATTGATTTTAAATCACGCGCTGGAAGGCTTTTATGCTTTTGTTTCATTAACGCCATAACACCTGCAATATGAGGCGCAGACATAGATGTCCCACCTAATCTTACGGCCTTATCACCCGAGCCAGCAGAGGCTGAAATAATTTGCTCACCTGGAGCTGTAATCTCAGGCTTTAAATGTGAATCTAAAGACCTTGGACCTTTTGATGAAAAGCCTGTCACAGTTCCAATAACCCAAGGAAACACAAAAGTATCACTAGTTGTAAAGTTGGCAACAACCTCTTCTTTTTTCATTAGCGCTTTAATTTGATCACCAACTACTTTCGTAATCATCACCCCAACTAATTTAAAGTTAAAACTTTCATCAGCTCCACCCATACCAAAAGGCTCACCCTCTTGATTGTTGGCAATAACAACTGCTATAGCGCCAGCTTTTTGCGCTCTTTTAAATTTGTCTGTAAATGAAACTACACCACGGTCAATTAAAGCAATATTACCTTTTAGTTTTTTATTTAATTCTTCAGGAAAATCTTCTTTAGCTTCACCGGCATAAACAAGCTTACCTTTAATTACTTTACCACTTTCATTAGCTTCACTAATTTTTACAGAAAAAGTAGGTTCGTAAGCCCTAACTTTAATCTCTTCAGTTAAAGATTCAGATGAAAACAATACTGTGTCTGACTTCCAATTATGGTCCATATCATCAATACCAGCAGCCACAGACAGAGCATCATTGGATGTTCCTGGAGAACCCGTAATATACTTAACATCACCAGAGTTCCCAGCAGAGGCCACAACAACAGTTCCAAACTCAACTAGATTAGTAATAGCATAGTTATAAAATTGATGAGGAGTTCCGTACCCACTACCTAAAGAAAGATTTAAAACATCTAAGCTATCACTTAAATCAAAGTCATTATTTGGATCTACAGCATACTCAAATGCGGCTAAGACAACAGAGTCTGACGTGCTGCCGTCTACATCACCAAAAACTTTTAAAGCGTACAAGCTGGCTTCTGGAGCTACACCAGAGTAAGTGTTAACATTATCGCCAATACCAGCAACAGTACCAGCAACATGACTTCCATGCCCACCATAATCAATTGGGTTTACATCTGGTTTAGGTACAAACTGTTTAAAGTAAATACTTGATGTAGAAAATTCTTTACCAACTAAATCTATACCACCAACAACTTTTTTATTGGGAAAAAATGCAGTCTTTTTAAATGGATCAATGGCTTTGTAATCATCAACAGAACCATTTCCACCGAGCATTTTGTGTGTGTAATCAATACCGGTATCAATTATACCAACTTTAACTCCCTTACCTTTAACAGGTACTTCCACAGAGACAGTGTCACCATCCTTATTAACACTTTCAATAACAGTTATTTTTTTATGCACATCTGTAGCTTTAATATATGCTACAGAGTTTTTTGTTTTAATATTTTCAGTAAATTGGCCGGCTTTTTTGCCCTCTACTAATTTAGGGCGGTCAAATCTTTGATCAGACTCAAAAGACAAAATACCACTGATTTTCTCTATATCACCAGCAACCTTAATAGGAGCCACAATTGTTAACCCGTTCATTACACGCTTATAAGTATATAGAACATCGATATCAGGAGAGATACTTTTTAATTTTTCAATTAATTGCTCTTGCTCTACATTTATTCTTTCAAGGAGTTCTTTATCTATAGTTTTTTTTCCATCTACCACAACTAACTTTTCAAGTAAGGCCGGCTCCTTTAACTGTAGTAGGGCAATAAACTTTGGATAAGTTTCTTGGAAATTTAATTCTTGATCTAAGAACTGCTGACCAACAATACTTTTTTTATTAAACTGTGCCCCCTGATCGGAACAACTAACAATAAACAATGAAACCATTAATAATAGATACTTCATACTCTCCCCTAATAAGCCCATCACAAGACTGTGATATTGAATACCTATATATAGTAAATTTTACCCACATATGTAAAATTAATAAAACTTACTAAATACTTAAGCAAAACTATTGGGAATTACCCTCACACAGCTCTGCTGCAGCTTGAGCCTTTAATTTGTAAGGTTATTTAAGTTTATGGCTTAAATAACCTTAAATTTAAATTCACAGTAAAAGCTACTGCTCACAGTCATTTCAAACTGAGGTGATCCAATTTTTTTTATTCATTATTATTGAAAACAGTACCAATAACTCATTCAAGCTTAACACTTTCTTCATATGTGTTTTATCTATAGTCAGTACATTAATTCTAATACCTAAATTTTTATGAGGACTCCAAAATGAAATTATCAATTAGCCTATTACAGCGCACGCCATTACTGTGAAAGACTGTCCTAATAGCTTAGTAATCTCTTTACAAGATTTTACTTCAGCCCAGCAACTTGACCCAAATTACAAGTAGGAAGAGCGCCCGAGGAAGTTCTTGCTTCATATAAAAACATGAATAACATGGGTGACTTAGAACTTAATGTCGAGCTTACAGAAACTGAATTTTCAAAGTGTTATTATAATGCTACTGATAGAGACGAGATTAATTATTTGCGAGTTATTATATCTGGAAGTTTAAACAAGAATGCTAAGTAATCTGCAGGCATCTCAACTTTCTGGATCTATGACGTAAATAATATGTCTGTTAATTACAGTACTTTTATTAAACTCACAGAAGTGCAAACAGATAAAGTTACAATAAAATCCCCTGAAGGTTATGCTTTTATTAACCGCAACACAGAGTCATGTAATACCAATCCCATTAAATAATGCCCTAAATTACTCACCATTTTTATTTAGGCTTAATTTTTGTGACCAGAAAGAAACCGCAGGCCTAGCAAGGCTAAGTAGAGGATTTCTTGACCTGAACAAAATTTAAAAATGAATGAAAATGGTGAGTAATTTAGGGCATTATTTAATGGGATTGGTATAACTGGGGCGAGTGTGGTCCGGTATCAGTAGCCATGGGAAAAGCCAGCTATTCTTTAGTGGAAGTTTCTAAGTAGACCTACTCCCCTAAACAGGAAAAGGTCTTGCTACCATTTTTTTCACAGTTTTTTTTAGCACCATCACTGCAACAAGATGACAGCATAAATAGCATTAAAATCAATATTATTAATCTCATATGATTACCAAAAGTTAAAAGCTGTCATCATGACAGCCTTTAATTAACGAATATTAAATGGCATTGGCACTGGTAATTTTAATGTCAGTAAATACGCCGTAGACTTATCATCACTCCCAGGAATATTACTGCCATTACCAAACTCTTTTAAGTGTCTAATTTGATATTCTAAACCTATTTTTAAACTACTATGAGCTTTTATTGATATACCTGCATTATAGCCATTTCCTTCTATATCTAAATCTCCACCCGAGTTTCTTTCAAATTCAGACTCATATTTAAAAATATAAGAGCCATATAGCCTAATATTTTGTGAAACCCTATACCCAATAAAGGCACCAAGATCTTTTTGAACATAGTCACCATTTAGGTTATTTCCATTATTATCAGGATCAAATTCTCCGGTACCTTGACCATAATCAACACCAATAATAAAACCTTTTGCTGTCTCAATCCCAACTCTGGCACCATAGTACAAACTCTTAATATCTCCATCTCCTAAGTTATCACTTTTAAGTGAACCGAGAAAATAACCTGCATAAGGCTCAATATAAAACGGTCCTTTACTACTTCTACGGCTGTAGGCTTCGGCATCATTAGAATATATAAATGCTGACATCATTAATGTTAAACAAATAGTTAAAACCATACTTTTCATTTTTTTACCTCATTTTTTATTAGTTTCTAGAGGATATTATTAAATACTTTTGATTTAAAGTTGAGATATAAAGTTTATTATACTAGCAAAAGGTCTATATAATTCGGATCTATTTTAATTTAATCTTTCCTAATAACATCCAGTTCGCTCTATAGCTAACCTTAATGTTTTATCAGCTATATATTTAACCCGCCTAACTAATATTTGATTTACTGGCAGTCTGATCATAAAATTTCTTTATCCCATCACCGTTTATAATTACACAACTAATATAATAATATATCGGCCTTAAAAGGTTTCCTATAAACCAGTTACTTTAACCTATCATATTTAATGGTGCTTTTAAGGAAATACGCCCTATATTGAGACCGCACTCTACTGCAGTAGTAGTAAATTTGCCGTCCATACAGGGCCATTTTATTTATATATAATTTTACTATCTATTTGTTTTTTTATATAAATACTAAAGTTACATTTGTTTTATACTTAATTAATCTTTTTATAGCGATTATTTTTCTTAGTTCTATACTCTATCTGATTATTAATTTGTGAAACTTCTAATCCAGGTTCTTTGACTAATGAAATTATATGGCTGCCATTACTTCTCCAAAAGCTTGCAGATTCAGAAATATCGTAAAATCCTCCTACATTTTCATTCATATAAACAGCTTGTGCAGGTCGCCCAGCAAAATTCATTAATTTTTGTCCTTTTTGGCCATGTAAAACTCCAATATTTTTTCCTATTGAATAGTAAGCAAAATTGTTATTCAACTGAATTCGCATTGGGTGCTTATCCCGATAATTATAATTTGCTAGCTTATGGTTATTAGCTCCATACAATACTAAACTTTTATGAGCTAATGTATAGCCAACAAAGTTATTACTAATATGTAAATCTACTTTTTTGTCAGTGACATCTACATCCTCTAATAACTGGCCAAAAGCATTATATATCTTTAAATTTTTATTTAAAGATACTAAAAATTTATCACTTAAGTTTACATCAGATGCACTGTCTTCAAATAACTTAGCCCCCGTAAAACCAGAGTAAATAGTGGTCTTAGAGCCAGAAGTTACCTTGGCAAAACTATCTGTTAATTCAATTTTACTTTTTGAATTATCCGATTGTAAAATTACCTTACCTTTCCTGTTATATAAAACATCTATATTAGCGTTTGTTAACTTGAGAAAATTTTGAGTCTTGTATAACTGACAAGGAGACTTACATTTGATGTCTTCTTTATTATAATTTAAAGAAATAACATGATTATCAGCACTAATTTTTTTTACTGAAAACGGCTCTGTTGGCTTATTACTTTTATTAGCTTCAATTTTTTTGTTTGAATTACATGCAACTAACCCTAAGCCAGCCACAACATAAACTAATTTATCTATATTTTTCACAATAAAATCTCCTTTAATTAATGAATATTTTCACACTCAGCTTCAACTGTAATTCTTAACCCTATTGGTATAAACCCTTCAAGCTTCACTTGATTAGACTTAATCACTGTATGAGGGACTTTGTTATTTGGGTTTCCTGTCTCATACACATCCAACCTAAATGGATTGCAACGAAGACCAATAGTTTTAATATTATTTTTAACATTCGACGAAATATTTGTTAGCTCTCTACCGTAGTCTGAGGCACAAATACTCCCTATAGTTCCCTTAACTAAATTTCCAGAAGACTTTAGCTCTTCACTAGGGTTCGAGAGCGCATAGTACTGAGTGCCGTAAAACCCTAATACTCCACCACCTTCGTTGTTTTGCTGATTATAACAACTCACATCTTTTTGAAGTTCATAAGTCGTTTTCAAATGATCGGCTAAGCTAGAGTGCCCAGGATTTACTATAATTGAATGAACACTTGTAGTTTTACTTGGGTCTAAATTAGCAAGTTTATTTACTAATGAAGCAGGTGTGTCCCAGTTAGGATCTAACCTAAAGCCTTCTCTAAATCCGCCAAAAACTCTTTCGTCTGCATCTGATAAAATAATTATAGCCGTATGAGCGTCTGGTCTGAAAAAACTTTTATTCTTTGTAATAGCTAAGTTCGCAGCGTAAATGCCCCTAACATCTCCAGATGGGCAATTCCCATTAAAATTATCGCAGTCTAATGTTTCTTGTCTAGTTACAGAATTAGAGAAAACTTGATTTACTTCATTAATAGTTGAACCATCACTATTGGACAGTATTTTTTTTCCATTACTCAGTGTTACAAACTGACCACTTCTTACAGGATCTTTTGTAATGTCTGTTGTCATAATTGCAATTTGGAAATCCATTGGCCAAACTGTACTTATGAAAGTTGGAAACCTATCAGCAATTTTTTGTTGCTCTTTGTACATAGATTTAGAGTTATCAATGACAAATAGAATATCAATTTTACCAACTGTTAAGCTGTGTTTATAAATACAAGTCCCGTCTTCAGTAAATTCACCTGATAGGTTTTTTTCATTATTTGCCTCAAAGCATTTTTCATTTGGTATTGAATGAAAGTTATTTTCATCGCAACCTACCTGAAATAAAAAACTAATAAATATGAATGAAACTACAACTTTCGGAAAACTAATATAATTCATCTGGGAACTCCTCTAGCATAAAATATTTCAATTGTTATGCCAGATTATAATCGCAGGTAAGTATTTGTTTTTACTTATTTTTATGTGATGAATTAATCAACAAGTAATTGTATACGATCTGAAGGTAATTTTAGTGATTTTCAGTTAGTCTAATCTTTTAAATAACTTACAAGATTTAAGCTCTGATGGCCTAAATGACAATTTTTGTATCAAAAGAAGACGTATTTGAACTCATAGTTTTCATTTAAATTATGAATTCTTACCATAAATATTAGCGGAAACTAAAAAAGCCTATATTTTCATATAGGCTATAATATCAAAATTTTTAAATAATTAACGTCTTTCTTTGCTGTACATTTCTCTTTCAGTGTCTCTAAGTGATCGTTTTTTCTCAGTTAAAATATTTCTATAGTGAGCTTTTGCATCTGCAGGAATTTTCGGGTCATACATTTTTGCTTCCAAGCCTGCTATTTCTGAATCTAAAGTTTTTATTTTTGCTTTTAAACCGGCAACACCTTTACCATCAGTAAATGCAGCCTGTAGCTTGCTGTGAATTCTCGTAGAGCAGTTTTTAAAATAAAAACTTTTGGCTGCAGACACCCCTTGATCATAGGCCTTTTTTTCAGAGCAATGCTCGCCCAAACCAATTGTATATGCATTTTTAAATGAATTAGACTTACTGCAAGCCTTCGGTTTATCTTTTCCAGCTTGGCCTGCCTTCAAACCATTTTCATAGTTACAATACTGCAAAACCCCACTTGAATATGAGGCATTATAAGCCTTACTATTAGTTGTACCTCTACATTGTCCCGGAGCAGATGAGGCTTTACCTTCGCGGCCATTTTTAGCTCCTTGATTTTTACAAAATTCCGTAATACCCAGTGCTACACCTTTCATATAAGTTTTGCTATCTGGCTTCTTACCAAATTGTTGACACCTTTCATTCCAGCTCATTATATCACCATTACTCTTGCCAGATTTTCCATCTGAAAAACCTAAAGTTTCCCAATCGCCAGAGTTACATTTTGATTCATACATCATTTTGTTAATTGTACCACAACTCGTTAGTAGTCCTGTTAGTATCAGTAGCAGTAACGGTAATAATAATTTCATTCAGTCCTCTCAGTGTTGTTAATTAAGGGTGAATTCAACTCATAAGTGCAACCCCTTAAGTTGAAAAGTGGTCAAGCTGCCCATAGAATGGTGGTTTCCAGTTTTCGACAAAAGGAATCATCATG
>Ga0209187_1002006_pt1 | contig 20840 bp, 19 predicted proteins | sample BantaG_FD_187430 | JGI IMG/M metagenome (GOLD analysis project Ga0209187, IMG submission 187430) | Marine algal microbial communities from Bantry Bay, Ireland - BantryBay_4 metaG (SPAdes) (version 2) | ecosystem: Host-associated > Algae > Red algae > Unclassified | place: Bantry Bay, Ireland...
ATGTCACCATCAAGATAAATAAACCAGAAGTCAACAGAATTATCGCCTCTTTTGAGCGCTTTGATTATAAAGTAAAGGCATCCTTCCAGGAAGCAAAGTATTTTGATTCACTCAAGGATCGATTTGATATGTTGATGACCTATTTGAATGTTTAACAACCAGGTCTTACGCCTCCCCGGGAGTAAAGTCAACTAAAGTCAAAGGCGCGAGGGCGACCGATAAGCGCGAAATAGATTTGCTCTGGCAATTATTTCGGGATCGTCGAACGCCAGCACTATACTCCTTATATCTTGCCCGCGATCAGCAATCCCTGCACTCCCATGCTTCGCGTTGGTCCTTTCGTCCTTACCGATCGCTAATATCTCTATCCTTACCGATCACCAATAATTTCTTAACTTCGACCTTCTATTTCAACAACTACTTAACTAAGTCGAATGCTAAGGAGATATCTCCAAATTATTATTTTACTACTATTTCTGCCTGCTATAGCTATAGGACAGCTTGATTCGGTATTTGTGAAAAGTATAGAAATAGAAGGAAACCGTAAGACAAAAGACCGCATTATCCTTCGCGAACTGGATTTCAATATTGGAGATGGAATTCCGCTTAGTGAATTAACACAACGTATTGACGCCAACAAGAGAAATATCCTGAACACGGCATTATTTAGTTCCGCAGATTTTAATATAAAAGATTGGAATCAAGCGAGTAGCGAAATTTCATTTACCATTGAAGTGGAGGAAAATTGGTACATATACCCCATCGTCGTGATGGAATTAGCCGACAGAAATTTTAACGTCTGGTGGCAAGAGGAAAAGCGCGATTTAAATCGAATCAATTTCGGTATGGATGCCTATCACATTAATTTGACCGGAAGAAAAGACCGACTTAAACTGGGCTTGCTTTTCGGATACAAACAAAAATATGAAATCGCTTACGAAATTCCCTACATCAACAAACAACAGACGCTCGGGTTCCGAGCCTCTACTTTTTACTCCCGTCGCAAAGAAATAGCCTATCGAACCATTGACAATAAATTAGCCTTTGATCGCAATGAGGATGAATTTCAATTGTATCGGTTTCGGGCCGGCACCACTTTCATTTACCGAAAGGGAATAAGATTTTACCATCGGGCTAAGCTGGAATACCAACAAAACAGTATTTCCGACAAGGTAGCTCTCGACCTGAATCCCGACTACTTTCTCAATAATAAAAAAAGACAACAACTGTTTTTTCTTCGGTACGAATTTACAATAGATGAAAGAGATGTGCGACCATATCCATTACGTGGCCGTCGCTTTTCAGCGGTCATGGAGAAGGAGGGTTTAGGTATTTTTGGCGACAGAAACGGACTAGCTATTTCAGCAACACTTGAACAGTATTTTAAGCTAAATAAGAAATTTAGTTTTGGAACCAAAATAAAAGGAAAAACGCAGTTGATTCGAAAAAGACAAGCTTATACCAACTATACCGGACTAGGCTATCTTCCCGATTATTTGCGAGGTTATGAATTGTATGTGATAGACGGACTGGATTATGCTTACCTGAAAACAACTTTGCGCTATGAGCTATTCAACTTCAGCTGGAACTGGGGAAAAGCAATGCCCATCAGGCAATTTAAAAAAATGCCAGCCAAAATATACCTTATATTTTACAACGATACCGGCTATGTTCATGACAACCAATATGCGGATATCAATCCGTTAGGGAATGAATGGATGTATGGAAGCGGTATAGGCCTGGATTTTGTTGTATATTACGACAAGATTTTCCAGTTACAATTTAGCAGGAACCATCTAAATGAATACGGTTTATTTATCCACAATCAGATATTTTTCTAATGCAGGTAGTTGTCTATAGTAAAACGGCGAAGGAAGAAGACATTGCAGTAATTCAAAGGCTTTTTGATGCCTTACACGAGCATGATTTTACAGCTTATGTATTTACTCCTTTTCTTAAACAATTGGAAGATAGGGTCAAATTCAAAAAGCCCGTTGGTGCATTTGAGGGGTACTTAGATTTTAAAACCAGAAAGATAGATTACCTAATCACGCTGGGTGGAGATGGCACCATACTTAGCGCAACTACTTTGATTCGAGATAGCGGCGTTCCCATACTCGGTATTAACTTAGGAAGATTGGGCTTTTTGGCCAACATAGAAAAGGCGACCATCGAATCAGCCATCGGACAGATCAAGCGAGGTATGTTTTCTTACGAAGAAAGAAAGATGCTTTATCTGGAATCGAATGTTCCGCTTTTTGGAGAATGCAAATTTGCCATCAACGATTTCACTATTCTGAAGCGAGACACTTCTTCGATGATTACCATTCACACTTACGTAAACGGCGCCTACCTCAATTCCTATTGGGCGGATGGAATCATTGTGGCAACTCCCACTGGTTCCACCGGATACTCCTTAAGTTGTGGAGGCCCCATTGTATTTCCAAATTCCGGCAACTTTATAATCACACCCGTTGCCCCACACAATCTAAATATTCGTCCTATCGTCATCTCCGACGATTCGGTTATTTCTTTTGAAGTAGTCGGTCGAGCCGAAAACTTTCTTTGTACCCTCGACTCTCGTTTTGAAACCATCACCTCACTACACCAACTGGCTGTTAGAAAATGTGATTTCCCAATCCGTTTGATGCGTTTGAACGATCAAAGCTTTATGCATACGATACGGGAGAAATTGACTTGGGGGGTTGATACGCGGAATTAGATTTTTCGTATCCGCCAATTTTAATTGGCTGGATGGCAGAAGTACCTATAAATCCAGCCAATTAAAATTGGCGGATACATTTCTACGTCGCATTTCATCTAAAATTAATTAACTCTGAAAAATTACATTGTAACAATATATTTGTATGTTGAGTTTTAATACTCAATATGTTCGTTGCCTAAAAGAAAGATTATAACTATATACTAAGATTTACAAGTACTGCAGGCTCACCAGAATCAAATAAGCGTATTAGTTTCAAAGAGAAAAACTCAATTCAATATGATGAAGTTATTTAAGTTTCCACGTTTGATATGGATGCTAATATTTATTCTCATGCTATTAGCTATTTTATATTGATGCTATAATGTGGAGTCAAATAATGTTTCCCACAGTATTCTCCATGGGCTTATATTGTATTATTTTTTTTATTCTTAGTTTGTTATATATATCTGTGAGTAAGCTTTCAAAAGACAAAAGTGCTCGTATGCGCCAAGTACTAAAAGCTCCTTACTTCATAACTGTTTTATATATGTTGATTCTTATAACAACTATTATATTAGATATCTTTTTAGGCATAAACATCCCCCACTGGATCAAAACTAATTTTAGCGGATTTATGTCCTATGCCTTTGCCATTTCAAACATAAGCTTATTCCTATATTGGATTTATGAAAAGACACGACTATAGTAGATTGCGGCGTAACGGCAAATCAAAGTTTCAATGGCAATAGCAATTCCAATGCGCTATAGCTTAGCCTTTTCGAAATTGAAAACAAACTTGTGGGTTTAAGCTTGGTTTTTCTACAGTACATAAGATAATTAAATCTTCAACAGAACTTTAAGGGGAGAAGTGGAAAGCCTCCCACGACCACGAGCTTCTCGTTAGAAGACGCTTCCAAAAGCCCCTCTACACTCGGGCTCGGGTTCACCTTGCTTCGCGATGGCGCTTTCCGGTCCCTTTTCCCAACCACTACACAATAAAACCCTGTTAACAACACGTTAAATTGAAGCAGCTTAAGAACAAGCCTAAGCTGAAAGCGTTAACACTACAAGCCTTACCTCAAGGTTATATTCTATTTCTAAGCTCACTAGTATTTTAAAACTCAGGAAACTGACAAAGGATTGTTTCCTTTGCCTTATTATAGAGTGTACTAAGTACTCCCGATTTTGTGAGGCTGAAGGCCTCAGATTCCAAAACTTGGGGCATCGTCCCAAGCTTATCTAACAAACTAAAATTCAGAACCATGAAAAATTTGATTGGATTTATAACAGCTGGTGTCTTAGGGGGGCTGATTGTACTTGCAGGTGTCTTCTATATGATGCCTCAAATGACAACCACTGCTCCTCAAAGCAGTTATGCCCAAAATGTCAACAACAAAATAAATGTCAAAAAAGGAACAGTAGCTGCTCCGCTTGATTTTAAAGCTGCCGCTAAAAAAGCGATGCCTGTAGTCGTACACATCTCGGCAACCGAAAGCACTGCCGCCGCAAGAAAAAGAAAACAGAATAATAGAAACAGTGATCCCTTTAGCCAGTTTTTCGGAGGTGATTCCCCAAGAGGCGGATCGGGATCTGGGGTCATTTATTCTAATGACGGATACATCGTGACCAACAATCACGTAGTGGCAGGTGCCGATCAGGTAGAAGTTACACTGACCGATAATCGACAATACAATGCCACCCTGGTAGGAACAGATCCATCAAGTGATATGGCAGTACTGAAAATAGAAGGAAATAATTTACCAACCCTTCAGTTTGCCAATTCGGATAAAGCAGAAATCGGAGAATGGGTACTGGCAGTAGGCAACCCTTTTGATCTTACATCTACTGTGACCGCAGGAATCATTAGCGCCAAAGGCCGTGATATTGATTTGATTCAAAACAATAATGGCTCTTCAATTGAATCGTTTATTCAAACTGATGCAGCTGTCAATCCTGGAAATAGTGGAGGTGCACTAGTGGATGCAACAGGCCGATTACTTGGTATCAATACGGCTATCGCAACCAACACAGGTACCTTTTCCGGCTACTCTTTTGCGATTCCAGTTAATCTGATGCGAAAGATTGTAGGCGATATAATTGAATACGGCAGCTACCAACGTGCTTTTCTCGGAATCAATATTATGGATGTAGATAATGAACTGGCAAAGGAGCTTGGGTTGAGTTTTAGCCAGGGAGTAGTCATTCGGGATTTGATTGATGGAGGTGCTGCACAGTATGCTGGCTTGCTTCCAAATGATGTGATTACCATGGTCAATAGTCAAAAGATTAAGAACGTACCAGAGTTGCAGGAAGTAGTAGGAAGTGCAAAGGTCGGGGATACGATAAAAGTGACGGTTACCAGAAAAGGGAAAACAAAAGTGATCCCTGTGCGTTTAAAGAAAGGATGATAACCAGTAACTAATTGCGAATGGTCAAAAGAGATCAAGGTTATTTTCTAAAGTAAAATGAATGTCATATGCCAAATGAATGTAAAGGTTTTAAGAGTTCCTTAACATACCCTTTGCAACAATTTTTAATATTATTTGGTTATCCATATGAAACCGTTTTGAAATAGAGTTTAAAATAAATCATTTGTTTCAAAACTGTTTTCAGTATAAAAGACTTGTTTAAAGTTGGTTTTTCGTTTTGTTTTGATGCGTCTGTCCTACTAACTGTTGGGCAGACGTTTTTTATTTTGGCTCGCAGGCTCGCTGGGGCATTGGAACACGGATCTAACGGATTGGAACAGATCGGACGGATTTTTTTGTTTTAATTCGCTCTGTTTACTCATCTAAAATTACGTCTGAGGGTGCTGCATTAGTTAGAAAAATCCGTCCCTATCCGTTCAATCCCTTAGATCTGTGTCCCATCCCACGCCATAAAATCCACAACAATCGGTCGTTTCATATTTTTTCCCTAACTTTAAATATGAGAAAACTACTAAAGTACCTCGAAGACTTTCTGGGTCTCATCTATCCGGAGCTTTGTCTGGCTTGCGCCAAAAACCTTCCACCCGGCAACGAAGCCGTTTGCATTCAATGCCAATACTACCTTCCCAAAACAGATTATCACATAGATCAGGAGAACGCTTTTGCTGAACATTTCTGGGGAAGGGTTAAAGTAGAAGCCGGTGCTGCTTTATACCATTTCGTGAAATCGGGTAGAACCCAAAAGCTCATCCACAATTTAAAATACAAGCACAAAACCGAAATTGGTATCAACCTCGGACGCCTCTACGGGAAAACATTGAGAACCGCTTCTGTATTCAAAGAAGTGGATTTAATCCTCCCCGTACCCATGCACCCCCGCAAAGAAAAAAAGCGCGGCTACAACCAATGCGACCTTTTTGCCCGCGGCCTTTCTGAAACGATGGAAATCCCCTGGACCAGAACCATTCTAATTAAAAGTGAAGAAACCACCACCCAAACCAAAAAGACCCGACAAGAAAGATTCGACAATGTAAAGTCTGCCTTTGACTTGGTTAACCCAAATGCCCTGAGAGGAAAGCATGTCCTGATTGTAGATGATGTGATTACGACAGGCGCTACACTGGAAGCTTGTGCACAAAAAATATTGGAGGTTCCTGGAGTGAAAGTTAGTATGGCTACCATTGCTATTGCCCGGCGGTAAATAAAGTGTCTAAAAGATCGGTAAGCACTTATCGCGAAGCAAAAGGGATTGCCGAGCTGAGACACTTTGATTTCGCATTCTAACCCCGCTTCTGGTAATGAAGTCCCCGAAGCTTTAGATATTGCCGAGCTGAGACACATTGATTTCGCATTCTAACTCACACTCACACTCATATTTTATTGTCTCAGCTCGGCAATCCTGCCGATTTGATAAATCAAAGGGCATGCTTACCGATCTTTTAAACGCGATAAAAAAAATCCCGAACCAGCGTTAACCAGTCCGGGATTTTTTTATCGCGTTAGAGGGAATACCTCATACCTCATACCTAATACTTCACACCTCATACCTACTCCACCAAAGTACCAATCATCTCACCCTGAACAATCTTTTTCAGATTTTCATGACGATTGATATCAAAAACGACAATCGGAATATTGTTTTCCTGACAAAGTGTAAACGCGGTCATGTCCATAACGCTTAGACCCATGCTGATTACTTTGGAGAAAGAAATAGTATCATATTTTGTAGCCGTAGGATCTTTTTCAGGATCAGCATTGTAGATACCATCTACACGAGTTCCTTTCAAAATCACTTCAGCGTTTATTTCGTTGGCACGCAGAGCGGCAGCAGAATCTGTTGTAAAGTATGGGCTACCAGTTCCGGCAGAAAAAATAACAACCCGTCCTTTTTCAAGGTGACGTACCGCACGTCTACGAATGTAAGGTTCAGCAATTTGCTTCATTTCAATGGCGGTGACTAATCTGGTATAGACACCAGAACTTTCAAGTGCGCTTTGCAGCGCCATTCCATTGATTACGGTTGCCAGCATCCCCATGTAATCACCTTGTACTCGCTCAATTCCTGATTCCACAGCTTGAAGTCCTCGGAAAATGTTACCACCACCGATAACAATAGCCACCTCAACTCCTGAATCAACAAGTTCTTTAATTTGAGTAGCATAGTGCTTTAGCATAGAAGAATCGATACCAAAGTTTTGGCTACCCATCAAAGATTCACCGCTAAGTTTTAGGAGTATTCTTTTGTATTTATTATTCATCACGCGAATTGTTATTACTTAAATTATGAGAAATAAAATTGTTGTAAGCTAATAGTAGTTTGAGGCGAGAAAGAAAGGCGAGAACATATCTATATCTAAGTAGTTTGACGGAATTATTTGATTTTCTACGTTTAGTATTTTTCTAAATTTACACGCTAATTCCCTATTGGTCAATCGCTTAGGAAATTTAGAAAGATAGTAAAAAACCAAATAAATTTGTCTTGTCACTTACCTTTCAAATAATGAACCAAAAAAAAAGCGAATTAAATTAATAATTCGCTTTTTTTTAAAAGTAACCAAGCATTATTGTTTTAGAGATAGACTTGATAGAAATTTTTGTTTCAGACGATTCAAAAAACGCAGCCATAGCCTTAGCTACGGCGAGTATTTTTGAAGAAGTATGGAGCAAAAAGTTCATCAAGGATATATTAAAATAATTTTGCTTGGTTACTTAGATATCATTTAGCCGAGTTCAACGTGTTTGAAGTCGACGACTGTTAATTTAGGATCAACGCTTTGCAAGTAAGCAGCAATTGTTTGCTTGTTGTTTTTAACAAACATCTGATTTAGAAGCGTTCGCTCTTTGTAAAACTTATTTAGTTTACCCATTGCGATCTTTTCCAACATTGCTTCTGGCTTACCTTCCTGGCGAGCAACCTCTTTTCCTATCTCAATTTCTTTTTCAATGATAGAAGGATCGATGCCATCTTTATCAACAGCTACAGGACGCATTGCAGCAATCTGCATAGCAACGTCTTTACCTGGGTCCACAACATTATCACCATCAACATTGAAAGAAACGATTACACCTGCACGGTATCCCATGTGGATGTAAGGAATCACCTGGCCTTCGCCAGCAGCTGTTACTAACTTAGAGTAACCGCTTAGATTTAACTTTTCACCAATTACACCAACCTGCTCAGTAATTTTATCACCGACACTCAACTCACCATTAAAAGGAAGAGCAAGTAGTTCTTCTGTAGTTTCAGGTAAATTCTTAAGTGCAATTTCTGCAATACTTTTAGTTAGGTTAATGAAACCATCTGTTTTAGCAACAAAATCAGTTTCACAACCCAGGCGTAGAACTACGCCATTGTTTCTGTTATCAGAAGTAAGAGCCATTACAACTCCTTCTTTAGTTTCACGGTCAGCTCTTTTATCAGAAAGCTTCTGACCTTTCTTACGTAGATTTTCGATTGCTTTAGCGAAATCTCCATCTGCTTCAGTTAGAGCTTTCTTACAATCCATCATACCTGCACCGGTTTGGTCACGTAATTTTTTTACGTCCGACGCTGAAATCTTTACGTCCATCGAAGGTTATTTTTTTAGTTTTAAAAAATATTAGTACACTGTCATTTAAGTTTCGTCCGAATTTGAATCGATTATTTTGAAATTAATGGAGTTATAAATTTCGCGAATAGCCTTAACTATTTAAGGAATTTATAACGGAAAGTAATTTCAAAAGAAGCATTCAAAACGGGCAGAATTTAGATGACCGTGTATTAGTTTAAAAACAGAGAAATTTAGCTTTTGCTTTCTGGCTTAGTTTCAACTTTAGCCTCAGCCTTAGGTTGTTCTTTTTTAGCAGCAGCCTGCTTCTCATTCTTCTGAGCATTTTCACGTTGTTTCAACCCTTCTTTGATGGCTTCAACCATAAAGCTGGTGATCATAGCAATAGACTTAGAAGCATCATCATTAGAGGGGATTGGAAAGTCAACCATGTTAGGATCAGAGTTGCTATCAACCATTGCTACTGTACGCATGCCCAATTTTCTGGCTTCAGCCAAAGCAATGTGCTCGTGCGAAATATCAACGATAAATACAGCAGAAGGTAATCGGTTGAGATTAGCGATACCCCCCAAAACTTTTTCTAGTTTGTTACGCTCTCTGGTTAACGTCAATCGTTCTTTCTTTGTTACGCTGGTCAAAGAACCATCCGCAAGCATGCGATCGATTGTGTTCATTTTCTTAACAGACTTCTTGATGGTACTGAAGTTCGTCATCATTCCTCCCAACCAACGATCCACAACGAAAGGCATGCCAACGCTTCTTGCAGCTTCAGCAATAATTTCACGAGATTGTTTTTTAGTAGCAACGAAAAGAATCTTACGTCCTGATCTTGCAATCTGAGTTACTGCCTTAGCAGCGTTGTCCATGCATTCAAGTGTACGGTTCAAGTCTATAATATGAATACCCTTGCGCTCCATAAAAATATAAGGCTGCATTTTAGGGTTCCATTTCTTTTTTTGATGTCCGAAGTGTACGCCGGCATCGAGTAATTCTTTATAGGTAGGTTTTGCCATTTTTTAATGATGTTTTACTGAATGAATAAGCGGGTATAAAAAACACCCAATACATCCAAAAATTAACGTTTACTAAACTGGAAGCTTTTACGTGCTTTTGGTTTACCGTATTTTTTACGTTCAACCACACGTGCATCACGAGATAAGAATTTTCTAGCCTTCAATGGCGAGCGGAATTCTTCGTTTAGTTTAACCAATGCACGGGCAATGGCCATGCGTACTGCTTCTGACTGGCCTTTGAAACCACCACCTTGTACATTTACATTCAAGTCATAAATGTTTTCAGCTTCAACAGTTGAAAAAGGATCAGTGATATTAGACTGTACATGTTGCTGTGGAAAATACTCTTTATAGTCTTTTCCATTAATCGTAATTTTCCCTTCACCTTTAGTGAGATAAACTCTGGCGACGGAAGCTTTACGTCTTCCTATGGCATTAATCATTTCCATATAATTATATGTTTAAAGGTTCAGGTTTTTGTGCTGCATGCGGGTGCTCTTCACCTGCGTACAAAAACAATTTTTTACTAATAGCTCGGCCAAGTTTGTTTTTTGGGATCATACCTTTTACTGCTGATTCAACAACCATAGTAGGTTTCTTCGCCATTAACTCCTTAGCGGTAATGCTTTTTTGGCCACCTGGATAACCAGAGTGAGATAGATAGTACTTGTCTTCCATCTTGTTGCCAGTGAAGCGAGCTTTGTCTGCATTGATCACAATTACGTAGTCGCCTGTGTCAACGTGTGGCGTGTAAGAAGGCTTGTGCTTACCACGTAGTACATTCGCTATAGCAGTCGCCATACGTCCAACAGTCATGTTTTCTGCATCTACGATCCACCACTTGTGTACCACGGTCTCCTTATTCGCCGATTTTGTTTTATAACTTAATGTATCCACTTTTTAAGATTTTGTGGTCGGTAATTAAATAAATTTATGTCTTATTTATAGGGCTTTCGCCAAAGAGGTGCAAATGTACCGCTCTTTATCTCAAAAAACAAGGGTTTTTGAGAAAAAAAAGAACGCTGAAGCTCATAACTCATTGATAAACAGTCCAATTTTCGCACAAAAATTTTAGACCGCTCAAAATTAGATCCTTTTTATGCTAAAAACGACCCTTCTGAAAGAACCATTTCTATTACTGGATGTTCAACCTTAAGGATAAGTCGGCTAAGTCGGCATAAAGACCTACCTTTACAGGAGCTGAGTAATAACGAAAAATTAACTTGAGTGTAAGGTGCCCAAATTATTTTTTGTGTCATACATAGATATATTAGACGATCAATGAGTAAAAAGCATAAAATACTACCTAAACCGCTTATCGAAAATGATGCGGAAGCGGCATCTAGAAAGCGCGATCATATTGAGCTGGCCTTTCGCTCTCAGGTAACCAGGCAGGAGCTGGATCAGCGGTTTTACTACGAACCTATGCTTTCTGCACACCCTTCCCAACATGAACGACCAGCAATTCAATTTCTTGGAAAAACCATGAAGGCGCCTCTTTGGGTGTCAAGCATGACCGGAGGAACTGAATGGGCCAACAAGATTAATCACAACCTCGCGCGGGCATGCAAGGACTTTGGAATGGGGATGGGACTGGGGTCCTGCCGCTCATTGATATACGAAGACAAGACTATTGCTGATTTCAATGTAAGACCTATTATTGGCAATGACTTACCTCTTTATGCTAATCTTGGAATTGCTCAAATCGAACAACTGATGGCAAGAAATGAGTTGCTTCTGATAGAGCAACTGGTAGACCGCTTGCAAGCAGATGGATTGATTATTCACGTCAACCCATTTCAGGAATGGCTACAACCGGAAGGAGACCGATTTGAAAAGCCACCGTTGGAAACCATTCAGATATGTCTTGATAAAATTAAATGCCCTATCATAGTAAAAGAAGTAGGTCAGGGAATGGGCTATGAAAGTTTGAAAGCACTTTTTCAATTGCCATTGGCGGCTATTGATTTTGCGGCAAGCGGCGGTACCAACTTTGCGATGTTGGAACTGTTGCGTAGCGATAAAATGAAACAAGAAACTTTTGAAGAGCTGGCCTATGTTGGTCATAGCGCCCTTGATATGGTAGAGATGAGCAATCAAATTATTGAAGAGCTGGGGGCTAAAATGCTTTGCAGGCAGGTAATAATTTCAGGAGGAGTTTCTGGATTCTTGGATGGGCATTATTTAATTAATAAATTAGCCCTCCCAAGTATTTACGGTCAGGCATCTGCATTTTTGAAACACGCCCGTGGCGACTACGAAGACTTACATGAATATGTAGCTTCGCAAATACAAGGACTAACATTAGCAAATGCGTTTTTAAAAGTAAGAGAAACTAACAAACTAGCTTAGTTAGCTTCTCTAAGAGATTAATTAGAATGAAAAAATCCATCTCAGGTTTTTCCAAAATGTCGAAGCGCAAAAAATTGCGATGGATCGTTGAAAATTTTTTCAAAGACCCTGAGAGTGTAATGCGTGAACTGAGCGGATACTGGTTGTCCAATGAAAAGGAGCAACGCATCCTGGATGGTTTCAGTGAAAACACCATTAGTAATTTTTATCTTCCTTTTGGTGTAGCTCCAAATTTTATTCTCAACGGAAAAACCTACGCCGTTCCGATGGTGATTGAAGAAAGTTCTGTTGTTGCTGCCGCATCTGCTGCCGCGAAATACTGGATGAGCCGTGGCGGATTTCATGCAGAAGTCATCTCCACCAAAAAAGTTGGACAAGTGCATTTCTATTGGCACGGAAACTCTGAAAAATTAAAAACGGTTTTTTCAGAAATTAAAACTGAATTAATTAAGGCAACTGCTGGCATTACTAAAAACATGGAAAACCGTGGTGGAGGCATAGCTGATATTGTTCTAAAAGATATGACGAGCCACGACAAAGGTTACTTCCAAATCATGGCTACTTTTGAAACCTGTGATTCGATGGGGGCCAACTTCATCAATTCTGTTTTAGAAACGTTTTCACATACCTTAATTAAATTCATAAAAGAAGACGATCGGTTTGAGGAGGGAATGGAAAAAGAAGTGGATGTTATTATGTCTATTCTTTCCAATTATACACCAGAGTGTTTAGTCCGAACCTGGGTAGAATGTCCGGTGGAAGATTTGGGAACCTTTAGTGGCGACATGAGCGCTGCGCAATTTGCCGATAAATTTTGTCGCGCCATAAAAATAGCGCACATCGATCCCTACCGCGCCACTACGCACAACAAAGGAATATTTAATGGTATTGATGCAGTTGTTTTAGCGACAGCAAATGACTTTCGTGCGATAGAAGCTTGCGGGCATACCTATGCTGCTAAAGATGGTCAGTACCGAAGCCTTACACATTGTAAAATAGAAGACGGATTATTTAAATTTTGGATGGACCTGCCTCTTGCCATTGGCACCGTTGGAGGATTAACAAAGTTGCATCCCATAGCAAGGCGTTCCTTAGAGCTTTTAGGAAACCCAAATGCGGAAGAATTAATGGGAATAATTGCGGCAACCGGCCTTGCTCAAAATTTTGCAGCAATCAAATCTCTGGTAACAACCGGGATTCAAAAAGGACACATGAAAATGCACCTGTTGAACATTCTAAACCATCAGGATGCGTCTGAAGCAGAGATTAAAAATGCGGTTGAATATTTTGATGATAAAATTGTTTCGGTTAGCGGCGTTCGTGATTATTTAAATGAAAACCGCGATCAAACGGATAAAGATTCAGATGCTTCATCGCTTCGCTTAAAAGCAGAGTAAGGAGCTGGGAAGTTGGAAGTGGAAGGATGGAAGCTTCCCGTTATCGTGCGCGCCGCATGAGTGGGTTCTGCGTTAGAAGGAAGCTCCCCACCTCCCATTTCCCACCTCTTCCAAAATCACTTCATTGAACAACACATCTACATACTACGCAAAAGGAAAGTTCTTACTCTCTGCCGAATACTTTGTATTGGACGAAGCACTGGCGCTGGCTTTGCCATTGAAATTTGGTCAGCGTTTGGAAGTGACGGAAATGGAAAATTCTGACGGCATAGCATGGAGAAGTTTTGATGACCAAAAAAGAATTTGGTTTGAAGCAACATATGACCTGGCGACGCTGGCTATCAAAACCACCAATGATACGGCAACAGCCCAGCGGTTAAAAGATATTTTCCTATCTATCAAAAAACAACAGGCAAAATTATTTGAAGGGAAAACAGGTTTTCATTTTGAAACATATCTCGAATTTCCGAGGCCCTGGGGATTGGGAACCAGCTCTACTTTATTGTCTTTGTTGTCGCAATGGTCAGAGACCGATGCGTATCAGACTTTGGAAGAAACGTTTGGAGGATCCGGATATGACCTTGCCTGTGCCGTTGCAGATGGTCCGATTTACTTTCAAAAACTTGGAACTATAGTACACGTTCAAGCAAGTACATTTTTACCAGCGTTTAGCGACAAGCTATTTTTCGTCTACCTGGGTAAAAAACAAAATAGTAGAGACGGAATTGCGCACTACCGAAATTTAAAATCAGATAAAAGTATTTTTATAAAACGGCTTTCTGAAATAAGTGAGGAGATGGCTGCCGCCAAAACATTAGATAATTTCAACAAACTCATTCTCGAACACGAAGCCATCATTAGCCAAACGCTAAATATACCACGAGCCAAGGAATTGTATTTCCCTGATTTTGAGGGCGAGGTAAAGTCGCTAGGCGCCTGGGGTGGAGACTTTGTGTTAGTGACCAGTAGAGAGTCTGTTGAAAAAACCAAAGGATATTTCAACGAAAAAGGATTTGAGGTGTTTTATAAATATGAGGAAATGGTTTGGGGAATGCCCAATTAACTTACTTGGTTTAGCCCGTGTAAAAAGGAATGGTGTTACTAAGCTATTCTTGAAAGGATGTTGGTTCTCGACTATCGGTGAGGCAAATTAAAGCGGAGCTCAGCAATTGAAGAGCACTAACATCCTTCGCCAGCTCTTGGCTGGTCGAAGAAACATCTAACATCCATCAGTATTTCATAAATAGACTTAAAAACAACAAATGGCCTGGAAATGGTACGACAGTAAAGTAATTAAAATTGAAGATCAGTCGCCAACGACGAAACGCTTCTGGGTAGAAGTACCCGGAGACGAAATATTTGACTTCAAAGCGGGTCAGTTCGTAACAATGGATTTACCAATTAGTGAAAAACGAAACAAACGCTGGCGCAGTTACTCCATTGCCAATGCTCCGGATGGTACCAATGTATTGGAATTTTGCATTGTCTTATTGGAAGGAGGAGCAGGTACCACTTACCTATTTAATGAACTGGAAGTTGGCGGAACCATTCGCTTCAAAGGACCATCAGGTACCTTCGTTCTACCAGAAAAAATTGATTCGGATTTGGTTTTCATTTGTACAGGTACTGGCATAGCACCGTTCCGGGGCATGCTCTGGGATATTTATAATAATAAGAAACCACATCAACAACTACATCTGATTTTCGGAACCCGCCACAAGGAAGGTTTACTTTATAAAGACGAATTGGACGAGCTAACAAAAAAGTTGGATGGCTTTAGCTACTCTGCAGCGCTATCAAGAGAGGAAGCTTGGGAAGGCTATACAGGCTATGTTCACCAAATTTACCTGGAAGATTACAAAACCGTTCGCCCCGACGTACACTTTTATCTCTGTGGCTGGACTAATATGATTGATGAAGCGGTGGCGAATCTGTTGGTGAAGTTGGGTTATGATAAGTCGCAGATTCATTATGAGTTGTATGGCTAGAATGAGACCGCTTTGCTGCCAGACCGTTGCACTGTCAGATCATTCAGCCTGTGCCCTCATTATCAGATCGCTTCGCTGTCAGACTTCCATCTATCGTGTACATTCGATCGCGGAGCTACGTGAGTGGGAAGTCTGACAGCAGAGCGATCTGACAGCACAGCAGTCTCATTTGCATTAAAAGTAGCCTCCAAAACAACTTTCTAGCGCTTTTTGTGTTATTTTTGTGTATAATTAATCTAAATAAGGATAAGAATCACGAGGTTCTTCGTCTGGAAAAATATAAAAAAGAGAATTTATTATGGAAAAGACTGCAGCCAAAAGCCCAGTAATGCTCTACACCGAGCAAACGCCTAATCCGGAGTCACTGAAATTTGTGACCAACCGTATGTTATATAAAGGTACCGCTGATTTTCGGGAAGAAGAGTTGGCGCAGGAATGGTCGCCAATAGCGACAGCTTTATTTGAATTGCCTTATGTAAAGGGCGTTTACGTTTGTAATAACTTCGTAACCGTGACCAAGGAGTTCAATTACGCCTGGGAAGATATTATGTTGAAGTTAAAGGAATTCATCAAGGCTTATATCGAAGATGGAAAGGATATTCTCAAAGAAGGTTTTGCTGAAGCGATGGAAAAACTGGAGGCAGAACGAGGTGCTGGCTACGAGTATTCTGAAGGCGATGCGGAGTTGGTTAAGAAGATCAAAGACCTGATTGAGACTTATGTAAAACCAGCTGTTGAGATGGATGGAGGTAACATAGAGTTCAAATCATGGGACAAGGGAATCGTAACAGTTGTGTTACAAGGATCTTGTAGTGGTTGTCCTTCTTCTACAGTTACACTGAAATCAGGAATCGAAGGCATGTTGAAGCGAATGGTTCCTGAGGTTCAGGAAGTCGTTGCTGAGATGGGCTAATAGCCGCAAGAAACTAAAAAAGAAAGGGACTTTGGTATCGGACCAAGGTCCCTTTCTTTTTTAGTGGTTGATTAAACCTGCTCCTGAGTTTTATAATGTTCCAACATTCCTCTAAAGAACAAATCAAGAGCTTCCATGTCTACTTTATCTTGCTTAGGCAATCGCTCTGCAAAAACGGAGGAAGCCTTACGATGTTCAAAAATAAACGCATCCAAAGCCGGAATCCGTTTGATTGGTTTACCATCATTCGTTTCTTTTTTCAAACGAATTAATTGGTGTACTGCCAGCAAAACCTTTGGTTGCTTTTCCAATATAGGAAGTAAATCTGTAAAGAGAATGGGGGCAGGCGTTTGATTTTCTTTAATCCAGATCGAAGCTAAAATGGAACGCACAATTATAAAATATTTTTTCAGCGGCAAAGTATCTTTCTCAAAATGCTTTTTGATCAAGGTATTACTTAAACCCAGATAGTGGTAGATCGCTTTTCGAGGCTGAAAATATTTCTTTGAAAGGTCTATCAGACCTTCCCTAAATAGAGGGCAGCCTGCATATATCTTCGCAGATTGTAGCCATTCAAATAAAATAATGTTTGACTTAGAAAGTAAAGACAAGGTCTTTTTTAGGTCCCATGCCTGGGAATCTATATCGTCTTCAACTTGCATGATATTATCCGGTTTTTCATTAACGGAAAGGTACCAGTCCGGAGAATGATTATAAATTATGCGAATATCATAGTCACTGTTAGGAGATGGAACTCCCCAGGCTCGACTACCAGTTTCACATGCATAAAGAATATTGATCTTATGTTTGTCTTTCAGTTTGTTTAAGTAAATTTCTATCTGGTCTGACATGATTCGTTTTTTTCACGGGGTGCAAGTTTTAAAATTGTAATATTAGGTTAATGATTGTGCCAGTTATAAAGTGCTTAATACAGAAGTAAACGTTTACTAAGAGAGGTTTTTATTTTTTAGCAAAAACTATCCCAAGTGCTTCAAAATCAAGGGTTTTTACTAAAAAAAGGATACCTTTCGGATTAAAATACCAGAAAGAGGGTAGGTGTTTTTGTAAAAAAGAAACAAAAAATGAAACAAAAAAATGTAGAAGAACTTTGTAAACAATCTTGCCAGGTGGTACTAGATGCAGCAACCTTTATCCAGGAGGAATTGGGGGAAGTAGAAGTAAAAGACATCGATGTAAAAAGTGTGAATAGCCTGGTGAGCTATGTTGATAAGGAGTCTGAGAAAAAGCTGGTTGCTGGGTTAACAGCTCTTTTGCCAGAAGCAGTCTTTATCACAGAAGAAGAAACGGTAGCAGCTCTGGAGGGTGATTACAGGTGGATTATTGATCCCTTAGATGGAACCACTAACTTTTTGCATCAGCTACCCTTTTTTGCAATAAGTGTCGGCTTGCAATATAAGGAACAAACGATTCTGGGTATAGTATGCGAAGTAAGCAGAAAGGATCTATTCTATGCCTGGAAGGATGGGGGCAGCTGGTTAAATGGCAAACCAATAAAAGTTAGTACGAATACAATATTACAAGACGCCATGATTGCCACCGGTTTCCCATATTACGATTACCAGCATGTACCCGCCTATTTACAAACGCTTGAATACTTTATGCGAAAAACACGAGGCATACGACGGTTTGGAGCTGCTGCACTCGACCTGGCTTACGTAGCCTGTGGTCGTTTCGATGCCTATTATGAATATAGCCTTAGTCCCTGGGATGTAGCTGCCGGTGCTTTACTGGTGGAGGAAGCCGGTGGCCGGGTTAGTGATTTTAAGGGAAAAGATAATTATCTTTTCGGAAGAGAGATCATTGTTGGATCAGCTGCTATGTTTGATGAAATTTTTGAAACGGTGAATGGAGCGTTTTATCCTATAGAAAGTCAAAAAAAACACGTTAGATTTTCAAAAAGGGATACCTAAACGGTTACACACTCCTTCGACTTCGATTTTGACTTTGATTGACTTCCAACGGTCTTGTCGAAGTAAGCCCCCTATTCATCTAACAAAAACAAAAAAGCTTACCTTTGATGATATTTTTGAATTCATGAATCTAAAAGAAAATATTAAAGTTGCTATCCGTTCGGTGAAGAACAATATGCTAAGGGCTATTCTCACCATTATGATTATTGCAGTGGGCATCACGGCTTTGATTGGGATTCTGACGGCTATTGACGTAGCGATATATTCTTTAAGTGATAACTTCTCCTCACTGGGTGCCAACTCATTTGTGCTCTACCCAAAGGGTGACGGAGCAAAAGGCAATAGAAAAGGTCGCCGGGCAAAGAGAGGAGAACCCATCTCTTTTAATCAGGCGATGGACTTCAAGGAGCGTTTTGACTTTCCAGCTGATGTGTCCATTAATATGTTCGGAACCAGCCTGGCCACCATTAAACATGCAAAAGAAAAAACAAACCCCAATGTAAGAGTACAAGGAATTGATGACCTGTACTTTACTATTAATGGATTGGAATTGACACATGGACGAAACTTCTCTTCACACGAAGTAATGAACGGAAGCCATAGAGCCATCATAGGAATGGATATTGTCAAATCACTTTTTGATGAAAAACCAGAAAAGGCGATGAACAAAATGATTTCGATTGGCAATATAAAATACAAGGTAATTGGTGTTTTGAAATCAAGGGGCTCAAGCATGAATGCAAGTGAAGACAAAGTCGTTTTTACGCCATTGCTAAATACTAAAAGATATTACGGCTCATCCAATACAAATTACAACATCTCTGTGGCTGCACGGAAAACGGAAGATATTGCAGGAGCAGAATCCAGCACCATCGGTTTGTTTAGAAATATTCGCGGACTGCGCTTATCACAGGAGAATGACTTTGCTATTTTTAAAAGCGATGGAATTATTGAATTCTTAAAAGAGAATACAGCCAAATTGAGATTGGCAGCAGTGGCTATTGGCTTGATGACCTTACTTGGTGCCGCCATCGGCTTGATGAACATCATGTTGGTTTCAGTAACGGAACGAACGCGGGAAATAGGCATCTGCAAAGCAATAGGTGCCACCAAAAATAATGTGCTCATTCAGTTCCTGACAGAGGCAGTTGTTATTTGTCAGATTGGTGGAATCGTCGGAATTCTGTTTGGAATCCTGATAGGTTTCGGAGTGGCATTCGCCATGGGCGGAAGTTTTATTTTCCCATGGAAATGGGTGTTCCTCGGTGTAGCCACCTGTATGATTGTGGGAATCGTTTCCGGTTTATATCCGGCTTTGAAAGCATCACGACTTGACCCCATTGAATCATTGCGCTACGAATAGTCAACATAATGAATCGCGAGTTTCTCCTAAATATACTTTTCTTGGTTGCGATAAACCTACTAATTAAACCTTTCTACATTTTTGGGATTGACCGCGTCATTCATAATGAGGTAGGCGACGCCAACTATGGACTTTACTTCACGCTTTTCAACTTTACTTTCCTCCTTCAAATTATCAACGACTTCGGTATCCAGGTTTATAACAGCCGGAAGATTTCGCAAAATCGCGATCTGCTAAAAACCTATTTTCCGGGAATCATGATGTTGAAATTTCTACTGGCAGGGCTGTATCTTGTTGTTGTTTTGGTAACAGCCTTTTTTAATTATAACGAACCCTCCTACTATCCTTTCCTGATTTGGATTGGTCTGATCCATATTCTCAATTCAATGCTCTTATATCTTCGTTCCAACATTGCAGGCTTGGGTTGGTATCGGACGGATAGTGTTATTTCGTCATTGAGTAAGTTGCTCATGATATTGGTTTGTGGGGTCTTGTTATGGACGGCTCGGTTTCGTGAGGCATTTGTCATTGAGTGGTTTATTTATGCCCAAATTGCTACGTTGGTAATGACCGTTTTAATTGCTGCCTGGGTTATACGAAAAGAGGTGTCCTGGAAAAAATGGCATTTTGACTTTCCGTTTCTATGTCAGATTGCGAAAGAAAGCTATCCTTATGCATTGGCCATTTTTTTAATGACCGTTTATACAAGAATTGACGTAGTGATGCTGGAACGCATGTTAACCAATGGAATCACGGAGGCCAGTATTTATGCAAAAGCCTACCGACTCTTAGATGCCAGTAACATGATTGGTTTTTTGTTCGCAGGTTTGTTGCTGCCTATGTTTTCACGAATGCTTAAAGAAGTAGAACCATTTCGCGACTTACTCCGGTTTAGTTTTCAAATGATAATGGCTGGTGCTATAGCGGTTGCGGTTGCGGTATTTTTCTTTCAGGAAGAAATCATGTATTTGCTCTATGATGAAGCCACTGCGGATCGCAGTTCGGTATTAGGTTATTTAATGTTGAGCTTCATTCCAGTTTGCGCTATTTATGTTTACAGTGCTTTGCTTACCGCCAATGAGAGTCTGATGCAAATGAACCGACTCTTTGTTTTCGGTATCCTGCTCAATATTGGAATGAATTATTTTTTAATCCAAAGTCACCAGGCCGCCGGAGCTGCAATGGCCACCACCGTCACGCAA
>Ga0209187_1002007_pt1 | contig 20839 bp, 17 predicted proteins | sample BantaG_FD_187430 | JGI IMG/M metagenome (GOLD analysis project Ga0209187, IMG submission 187430) | Marine algal microbial communities from Bantry Bay, Ireland - BantryBay_4 metaG (SPAdes) (version 2) | ecosystem: Host-associated > Algae > Red algae > Unclassified | place: Bantry Bay, Ireland...
ATGGCAGATTTATCCGCCAAATTGAACCTCGAATTAACCCTTTCTCATCAGAAAAAATACGATATTTCCATTCCTATCAGCGAATCTCAAATGACACATTTGAAAGAAAAATTAGCTGCTGAATATCGTCTCATAGAACAGCTGAAAAAATCGTAACTTTGTGCTTTACAGTGTTTAGACGGGTGCAGGACAAATTTTTAGTCTGCCTCGTACCGACGACTTTAGCCGTCGCAGAACAACGAAGCTCTTGACGGCTAGAGTCGTCAGTACAGTGGCATTTCAAAATAAAATTAAAATTTGCCCTGCACCCGTTTAGACAATAATCTTATTATGAAAAATATAGATTCAGTAGGACATGTGAGAGGAGAATCCATTTATTTGGATGACATTCCTGTGCGGACGGGTACACTCTACGCGCTTGTGTATGATGCGCCTTGCGCCCATGCGCGAATCAAAAATGTGGACTATTCGAAGGCAGAAGCACTGCCCGGCGTAGTGCGAATTTTGACGCATCAGGACATTCCGGGAGAGAATGAAATTGGCAATATTTTTCAAGACGAACCGCTATTAGCGGAGAATGAAATTCACTTTTGGGGAATGTCGATTGCGCTAATTATAGCAGAGTCAGAATATATCGCTCGACAAGCTAAAAAACTGATTAGCATAGAGTTAGATGAGTTGCCTGTGATTACTGACCCACGAGAAGCACGCACCAAAAACAGCTTGATTGCACCACCGCGCACCTTCAAAATGGGCGATGCCGAGAGCGCGTGGTCAGCTTGTGAATACATTTTTGAAGGCACTGCCGATACCAATGGACAAGAGCATTTGTACATCGAATCGCAAGGCGCGTATGCCTACCCGACTGAACATGGCAGTATCCGCATTTCGTCCTCCACACAAGGACCTACACAAGTACAAAAAGCAGTAGCAAGAGTTCTGGATATTCCTATGCACAAAGTGGAGGTGGATGTCACTCGTTTGGGCGGTGGTTTTGGTGGAAAAGAAGACCAAGCAACAGCATGGGGCGTACTCGTCGCTTTGGCAGCACAAATCTTGAAAAGACCCGTTAAATATTCACTACATCGTATGGACGATATGCGTATGACAGGCAAGCGACATCCGTATAGTTCTGATTATAAAATCGGCTTATCGAAGGATTTAAAAATACTTGCTTACGAAGCGACTTTTCATCAAAATGCAGGTGCATCTGCCGACCTTTCTCCGGCGGTTTTGGAACGTACTTTGTTTCATGCGACTAATATGTATTTCGTTCCTAATGTAGAAGTTACAGCCTATTCTTGTCGCACACACTTACCGCCTAATACCGCATTTCGTGGCTTTGGTGGACCGCAAGGCATGTTTGTTATCGAAGCGGCGATTAGTCGGGCGGCAAATGAATTAGGTATAGCAGCGAGAGAAATTCAGGCGCGTAATATTTTGCAGGAAGGAGATGAATTTCCTTATGGTCAAAAAACCGAAAAATGCGAAGCACAAAAAGTATGGGATACCACATTAGAAGCCTATAATATCGAACAAATCGAACAGGAAATAGCAACTTTTAATTCCGAAAATAAACACTACAAAAAAGGTGTAGCGATAATGCCCGTTTGCTTCGGGATTTCCTTTACGAATACGCCCATGAATAATGCGCGTGCATTGGTGCATATTTATCAGGATGGAAGCGTGGGCATCAGTACCGGAGGCGTGGAAATGGGACAGGGTTTGAACACAAAAATGGTACAAGTTGCTATGGCAGAATTTTCGATACCTGCCCATCGCATTAAAATCGAAACGACGAACACTACACGAGTGGCTAATACCTCGCCTTCCGCCGCAAGTGCTACCGCCGATTTAAATGGAAAAGCATTGGAACAGGCTTGTAGAGCATTAAAAAAACGCCTGATTGAAACTGCCGCAAAGCATTTACAATCAAATAGTTCTGATATTTCCATCGAAGATGAGTTTGTTTTTAATAAAAATAAAAAAATGGATATAGGTTGGGAAAAACTCGTCCAACTTGCCTTTCTCAATAGGGTTTGTCTCAGCGAAAATGGACATTATTCTACTCCGGTCATTCATTTTGATAAAGCGAAAGAAAAGGGACATCCATTTGCTTACCATGTTTATGGTAATTCGATAACGGTGGTGACGGTAGATTGCTTGCGTGGCAGGTATGAAGTTGATGCCGTAAAACTCGTTCACGACTTCGGAAAAAAGATGAACACTCCGATAGATGATGGGCAAATAGAAGGTGGCGTAGTGCAAGGCATTGGCTGGATGACAATGGAAGAATTATTGTATAATGACAAAGGTAGATTGCTCTCTAACGCGCTTTCTACTTACAAAATTCCTGACATTTATTCTGTACCTAAAGATTTGATTATCAAAAATTTAGATGCCGAAGGGCATCCGCTCGCCATTCGTCAATCCAAAGCCGTTGGTGAACCGCCTTTGATGTATGGTATTGGTGCTTATTTTGCCATTCAAAATGCAGTAAAAGCATTTAATCCAAATTATGACTTGAAATTTGACGCGCCATTTACACCCGAAAAAGTGTTGATGGGCTTGTATGAAAATGTAGAAAAAGGAAGTTTGGTTGACGCAGTTTTGAAACACGAATCTTGATTAAAAAATCATGTTATTTTCATAAAAAAACGCCTTTTCAACACAAGTTGAAAAGGCGTTTTTATAATATTTTTAGACAAAAAACCGTCCACCGTCAAACGCAGTGTCCGTTAGCCGTCCATCGTCTTAAAAAGGATAATTACTCGCTGCAATCACCTTGTCAGCCACCTTGCGACGGGCAGCTTTCACATTTACAGGAGTGTAATGTGCGAATCTTCGGATGCCTTTTAGCATCAAATTCAACTCATCACTTTCCGAAAATGAAGTGAGCGCATCCTTTGCAAATTTGGCTATGCGGTCGGTCGTATCAGTCATCACAACTTTCAGTGCAGCTTCTTCTGCGGTCACTTCGCGTCCCATATCTTTCAATTTGGCAACTCGTAAAAGTGTAGATTCTGCTGCAAAAACATCTATCATCATATCTGCGATATTCATCAAGATTTCTTGCTCGTGTTTGAGGTTAAGTTTGCCATCCATTTGAGATTTTACGGCTGCACCGACGACCATCAAAAAGATTTTTTTCAAACCTGCCATTGCCGCTTTTTCATCAGCATAATCACCTGTAAATGAAGTATCAGTCGCGCCGGACACCAATTCTTTTTGCACCGCCCAAGCCGGATTTGTGATGTCAATTTGTCCTTTCATAGCGCGTTTCATCAACTGATTGACCGAGAGCAAGCGGTTGATTTCATTTGTACCTTCATAGATTCGATTGACGCGCGAATCGCGATAAGCACGTGCTGCGCCAAATTCTTCCGAAAAGCCCAATCCGCCATATATTTGGACTGTTTCATCTACGGTATAATCCAAAACTTCTGAGCCGAGTACCTTCAAAAGCGCACATTCTATGGCGTATTCTTCGGCTGCTTCGAGCTTGGCTTTTTCGCGTTCCATGCCGTCGGCTTGCAAGACTTTGATTTTTGTCTGAATCATTTGTGAAGCGCGGTATTGCGCTGATTCGAGGGCATAATTGCGGATGGTTTGTTCCGCCAATTTATATTTTATCGCACCAAAACTCGCAATCGGTACGCCAAATTGTACGCGCTCATTGGCATACGTGGCGGCAGATTTGATGCTTTCTTTTCCGGCTCCGAGCGAGAGCGCACCAAGTTTGAATCGCCCGACATTCAATACATTAAATGCGATTAAATGTCCTTTTCCTTTCTCGCCCAAGATGTTTTCGGCAGGTATTTTTGCATTTTCAAAAAACACCTGACGAGTTGATGAACCCTTCAAGCCCAACTTATCTTCCTCTGCGCCGAGTGTCATCCCTTCCGTATTTTTATCGACGATAAACCCTGTAAAATGTTCGCCGTCAATTTTTGCAAAAACAATAAATACATGGGCAAAACCTGAATTTGAAATCCACATTTTCTGACCATTCAGTATATAGTGTTTGCCGTCTTCGCTGAGTACGGCTGTGGTCTTTGCCGCGAGTGCATCCGACCCAGAACCCGGCTCGGTGAGGCAGTAACAAGCTTGCAATTCGCCCGTACTTAGTTTGGGTAGGTATTGTTGCTTTTGCTCCTCCGTTCCAAAGTACAAAATCGGCAACATTCCGATGCCTGTATGTGCTGCAAAAGACACTGAAAATGAGCCACTTTTACCCAATGCTTCGCAAATCAAAGTATTGGTATTGGTGTCGAGATTCATACCGCCGTATTCTTCCGGCATGTGAGAGGACAATAAGCCCAATTCACCGGCTTGTTTCAATAAATCTGAAGCAATATTATTTTCTTGCTTTTCGATTTTAGCGATATTTGTATAGATGTCATTATAGACAAATTCATCGCAAGTTTGGCGAATCATTTGTTGCTCTTCATCCATTTCTTCAGGAATGAAAATATCTTCTGGGCGCGTCTCGCTGATGAGAAATTCACCACCTTTTAGTATAGCCTGTTGTTCTAATATTTCTACCATAATTTTAATTTTGAATGAGTGAATGGTGAATTTTGAATGTATTAATGGGGAGGAGAACATTACAGTCTTGACGTATTTCATCGTTATTGGACTGTACTTATTCAAAATCCATTCATTGGATATTATTTAGACGTGAAAATATGAAAAAGCAATGCACGCATTGTATTTTTATGATTTAAACACAAAAAGAGGTAAAAGGTTTGGAGTATGAAAGATAGTTGTTTATTTTGTTGGTTGGACTTCCTGTGGGTGAGTGGACGAAATTTATTTTTAGTAAAAATGAGTTGATTGTGGGTTTCGTACTGACTGCTCTATCTGTCAAGTAAGTTAAAAAAATATTTGTAAATAATTGTTTTTAAACTAATTAAAAATTAAAATAATGATACACTTGACAGCTAAACAGGCTGACCGCGAATTACCGTACCGACGACTTTACAGGCTGACCGCGAATACCGTACCGAGGACTCTATCCGTCGCGTGGCGTAAAAACACATTTATAAGTAATTGAATTTTATTTATTTAAAAATTAAAATAAAATTCACTTGACGGCTAAAGTCGTCAGTACAGGGTTCGCGGTCAGCCTGTTTAGCCGTCGCGTGGTGTAAAAACACATTTATAAGTAATTGAATTTTATTTATTTAAAAGTTAAAATAAAATTCACTTGACAGCTAAAGTCGAGCTGTGCGATTGAAATAGTTAGCCATAAATTTCGGCTTTAATTATTCAAGATGCGTTAGCATTGACCCCGTTTGTAGTAAGATTTAAGCAAAAACCAATTAAGGTACGTAGTACCGACACCATTTCGTGTACAAACGGTGTCGCTCCTACGGAGCTTTGGAGGTTTTGGGAACTATTTTACTACAAACGGGAACGGTACTAACGTACCTTTTGAACTAACGCATTTCAATCGCACAGGTTGGCTAAAGTCGTCAGTACAGGGTTCGCGGTCAGCCTGTAAAGCAGTCAATATAAAACTATCGTAGATGAAAAATGAATTACGTTGGAAAATTGCTCAAGCTGCCGAGATTCGATGGTGGCAACGGTATCTAAATAAAAAGCCTAAAGCGGATTATCTGGCGTGGAAAGAGCAATATTGGCTGGATTTGCTCAACCGTATAAATGTGCATCCGCAAGCGGGTGAGCAAGTATTGGATGTGGGCTGCGGACCTGCGGGGGCATTTATGGTACTCGCTGATAATCAGGTAGATGCAGTAGATCCTTTGTTGGATAGTTATACGGATAAATTGGTGCATTTTGATAAGGCGACTTATCAAAATACAGCGTTTCACAGCTTGCCTTTTGAGGCGTATTCGACAGACAAACAGTACGATACGATACTTTGTTTAAATGCGATAAATCACGTTGCTGACCTTGATTTGTGTTTTGATAAATTGGTGAAATTAACGAAGCCGGGCGGAATACTCGTGGTATCGATTGATGCTCATAATTATGGTTTTTTCAAAAAAATATTTCGATTACTGCCCGGCGATATTCTTCATCCGCATCAATACGATTTGCCTGAATATCAGGAGATGCTCACTTCAAGAAATTGTACGATTAAAGCAAGTCATCTTTTCGATAAACATTTCTTTTTTGATTATTATGTGTTGGTAGCAACTGTTGAGTGATTTTTTGTTTTTAACTTTCCGTGATGGCGAATTCTGTCGGTAAATACGATGTTTTGATGCTCATTTTGAGCCTATCGCTTGTTTCTTTGACGATAGGTTTTGGGCTGCTTATTGGTCAGAATGATTTTGCAGAACTTATCTTTTTTTACGGTTTCTTTTTTATCGTTTATCTCGTCATTTGCCGATATACGACGGGCAATCGGGTAGTGAATATCTTACTCGGTTTGGCTTTATTTTTACGTTTGATGCTCGTGTTTGTGATGCCGAATTTATCGGATGATATTTATCGATTTATTTGGGATGGACGATTGATTATCAATGGAATAAGTCCATTTGCAGAGCTACCGAGTTATTATATTGATAATGAAATCACCCTCAACGGGATTGATAAAAATTTATTTAATCAGCTTAATTCACCCAATTATTTTACTGTTTATCCGCCCGTACCGCAAAGCGTATTTGCATGGGCAAGTTTCGTCTTTCCAAAGAATGTATGGGGCAGCATGGTCGTGATGAAATCAATCTTGTTACTCTTTGAGGCGAGTACGTTTTTTTTATTATTAAAATTATTAAAACATTTTTCGCTACCGCGAAAAAACGTACTGCTTTACGCACTCAATCCCTTGATTATTTTGGATACTTTTGCGAATCTCCATTTTGAAATTGTGATGATATTTTTTGTATTGTTTGCTTTGTGGCTTTTGGTTAAGCACAAATGGGTGTTCTCTGCTTTTGCGATGTCGCTTGCCGTCGCATCTAAATTAATTCCTTTAATGTTGTTGCCTTTTTTTATCAAAAAATTAGGCTGGAAAAAAGCGGTGGGATACTTCGCTATTGTAGGCTTTGCGACGGGTTTACTTTTTTTACCTTTTTTCAATTTTGATACGATAAAAAATTTAGGCAACAGCTTAGACCTTTATTTTCAACGGTTTGAATTTAATGCGAGTGTATATTATGTGTTTCGTTATATTGGTCTGAGAATCAGTGGCTACAACCTCATTCAAGTACTTGGACCTGTACTTGCTTTTGTAACGGCAGTGAGTATTTTTGTTATGGCTTTTTGGAAAAATAAAAACAGGACAATCCCTACTTTATGGCTTTTTGCTATGACTATTTTTCTTCTTCTTGCCACGACGGTACATCCTTGGTATTTGAGTTTGGCAATCGCTTTGTGTGTGTTGACGCGGTTTCGCTATCCGATTATTTGGTCGGGCTTGATTATGCTGACTTATATCAATTATAGCTACGGCGAGTATCACGAAAATTTGTGGCTGGTTGCGCTGGAGTACGTCCTATTATTCGGATTTATATGGTGGGAAAGTCGGGTGAGTCGTGCGATTTTATAAATCGATTGGCTATCATTTATAAAAGGCGATTTGTAAAATCGTATTGCAGTATTGATGGTAGAAAGTAGTATTTGGTCAATTCAATTTTTCGGGTGTAAGCATGATAAATTCGGGAATATCAACTCTAAAAAAAGTATCGTCTTCAAGGTTTTTCATTAAAAAAGTACCGTACATTTTACCAATTTCGGTAATAATCGGACAGTACGACACATATTGGTGCGAACCGTCGGGCGAAATAATGGGTTGCTCACCAATGACTCCCGCGCCTTCTACTTCACGACGTATTCCCAAGCCATTACAGATATGCCAATGACGACGCAATAGCTTGACATCGAAGGAGTTAAGGTTTTGGATAGTAATCTGATAGGCAAAAATATTTCTATTTTCGTTGTCAAATAACTCGGCTTGAGGTTGATAGGCAACCTCAACGCTTATTTTCACACCATTGGTCGTTATTGTATCCATGATACGAAGTTAATAAATTATACATTATAATGCCAGAGAATCTTTAATTAGTTGTTCTGCATGACGAAAGGCGACATCTAATTGGTCATTGACTAATATTTTGTCAAATTTGTCTTCATACGTCAATTCTCTTTTGGCACGGGTGATACGTTTTTCGAGGCTTTTTTGGCTTTCTGTTTTTCGGTTGCGGAGTCGTTCAAATAAAACCTCTGGCGAAGGTGGTTTGATGAAAACAACCATTGCTTCATCTCCGTACACTCGCTTAATGCTGGTTGCACCTTTCACATCTATATCAAAAATGACATATTTTCCAGCTTTGAGAATGCGCTCAATTTCACTTTTTAAGGTTCCGTAAAATTGTCCTTTATAGACCTCTTCCCATTCTACAAATTCATCGTTTTTTATTTTTTGTTCAAATTCTTCTTTGGTCAAGAAATAATAATCTTTGCCGTCTATTTCATGTGCTCTTTTTTCGCGTGTAGTAGCAGAGATGGAAAAAGCCAATTCGTCGAAGGTACTCAATAGGTGTCGGGCAATGGTGGTTTTGCCTGCGCCGGAGGGGGCGGTCAAGGCGATAAGTCTTGGTCGCTTTTTTTTGAATATATTTAATAATTTTTTAAAAAAATTCATCCGCAAAGATAGCAAAGTATCGGTAAATCAGCGATATAAACCTTATATCTCCCGTGTTGAATTTGGGAGATTTTGATAGGTAATAGCGAAATGGAAGTTATACATCTTTTAAGGTAAATTCTATGGACGTACCTCCTCCCACAGTAGAATTTATCCATATACTACCGCCGTGTAATTCTATGATTTTTTTGCACATTGCAAGCCCAATACCTGTGCCTTCTTTATCTTGTTTGTCAAGTTTGTGGAATATCAGGAATATTTTTTCAAAATAGTCCGCGTCAATACCTATTCCATTATCGGAAATAATGAAAAGGTATTCCGTATTATTTCGGTTGACATTGATATTGACAACGGGTTTTTCACTCTTATTGTGGTATATAGCATTGTGGATAAGGTGGTAAAATAATTCTCTGAACTGCTGTTTTTGTCCGAGTATGGTGGGAAGTTGTTGGACATTTACTGTAACGTTTTTGGTTTCTATAAGCGGACTTAGATCTTTCAGTACTAACTTGACGGTAGCTGTTAAATCCACATTGGTGGGTACTTTATCTTTTATACCAAGTACTACATAGCTGAGTAATTCGTCTAATAGGTCTCCCATACGATGGGTCGCATCCATAATGAAGTTGAAATATTCATCAACCTCTTCTTCATTCGTTTTATGGTATTTACGTTTTAGTAATGAAGTGAAGCTGCCTATGGTGCGTAAAGGTTCTTTTAGGTCATGTGCAATGATTTTGGCATATTGGCGGAGGTCATTACCTGCTGATGCCATGGACCTTACTTGAGTTTTGAAAAATTCAAGTTCTTTTTCTTTTTCTTCAAGGATGGTCTGTAGCTTCTCAATTTGCTCTTTTTCCGTAAGCGCAATATTCAGGGCTTCGGATTCTCTCAACAGTTCTGTAGCAAATTCATATTCTTTCTTCTTTTCATGAAATTTGGCTTTGTCACGAAGAATGTACAACTCAAGTAAATCAAAATTATATTTCCGAGAGGATTTTAAGGCTTCGTTATTGATTGCAATGGCTTTATCATAGTCTCCCAATTTGGCATAAGTATCTGCTCTTTTTTGACTCGCTAATACACTTTGAAATTTAAATTCATATTCTTCACATATTTCATAGGCATAGTTGTAGGTAGCTTGTGCTTCTTTATAGTGTTCAAGCTCATATAGCACATCAGCAGAACGAATAGTAGCCAGAGCAGCAAAAAAGGGAGAAGGATAGAGGTAGTTTACTTTTAGAGCTTTTGCATAAAAACCAAGTGCTTGTCCGAGTTTTTGTTGAGAAAAGTTAATATCTCCAACTACTATCAGATTGCGAATAACATGTCCATAATTGCCCTTTTTTAGATTATAAGCATACGCTTTATCAGCGTAATCGGTAGCTGTTTCATAATCTTCTTTTTCGCGATAAATTTTAGCAAGATTGGAGTAAGCTCCGAAGCAGTAACGAATATCTTCTACACGTAATACTTTAAAGTAATAATCTAAGGCTCTTTCATAATTAGCTGACTGAATGCTAATCTCTCCGATTCTTGTCTGAAAGCGAGAAATAAATTCGGGATTGTTAATGGCTTCACTTATGTATATACCCTGAGCATAATACATCATGGCATGCCGATGATCACCAAGTTTGTAGTGGTGAAAACCTGTGGCATGTATGTATTTTAATTCGGTTATCTTATCTCCTTGCTCAATGGCTCGAGTGATCCCCCAATGTGCTATCCTGAAAAAATCCTTATTTTTTAATAGCTTTTTTACATATAAAGTATTAGCTACTTCTATTGCTTCAAAACCATCATACTGATTGAATGCTTCTTTGATGTTAGAGGCAAATAATTTAGACTTGTATGTAAAATCTTTGTCGTATATCATTTTAATGATGAGCTTGGGTGCTGTATTGAACATTCTCACGCAACCGAATATTAAAAACCTTCACAAGATTTCAGGCGATTTTTCGCTCAAAAAAACATAAAATTTTGATTATTAATAGTCTATATGAAAGAAAATAAATAACTTGTTACATTATACTTGTTCTTTTTCCTTCTAAAAAACACAAAAAATAGTTCCGTAGCGATGCTATGCAACGATTTTTTGAATTCTTTAGAAGAAAAAATTACAGCGCATTATGTAACAATTTATTTAATTCCTTTCACTATGGTACTGGACTTTGAACATTAGGTAACTGGGAAATTAGGTAATTAGGCTAACGAAAGCATAATTCGCTATTTATCAGTATAATAAAAATTGTAATAAAGTTAATTTAAAATAAAATGCAAATCAACGTAAATTATTGATAATGAGCAATTTATCTAATTACCCAGTTCCCTAATTACCCAATGTCCAAAGTCCAGATGGTATTACTCTTAAATTAATTATAAATAATATTTTGTAAAAGTCTTTATAAACTATTCTTATCAAAAGAGGCATAAAATTTACCCTAATTGTTTTTTGTATATAAAACAATGTAAATTTATTAAAAAAAGGCTATTTCTATAAAGAAATAGCCTTTTTCTATACTGTATAGGAACGCGAAAAAACAACTTTACCATCTTGACAGAATATTTTGCCCTCATTTTGCACTTTAATCCTGATAGTTATCGGGAGAAAATATCAAAATTTATGCGGGGTCTAAAGCCCAAACTGAGTACACTGTTTCACAAATTTATTTACTTTTTTGAGTATTTCTTTTAAAACGACTCTTCCCCAAAAAACTCCTTAAATACAGTAAGTATTCGCGTCATTTTTGATTCGATTCATTTCAAAATAAACGTCAAAAATGATAAGAAATTTAATAAACAATGTACTGAGAACAAACTCTCTCAGTCAAGAAGGCAAATTTATTTATTTCGCGTTCCATAGAATTTTATCAAATCTTAATTCAACAATTCATAGACACCGGCTATACCCTGTCCGCCACCTACACAGGCTGTTACCATGCCGTATTTTTGGTTGCGGCGACGCATCTCATTAAATAATTGTGTGGATAATTTTGCACCTGTACACCCAAGCGGATGTCCCAAAGCAATCGCTCCGCCATTGACATTTATGATGTCAGGATTCAAGCCTGCTTCACGAATGACAGCCAAAGATTGTGCAGCAAAAGCTTCGTTCAATTCAATTTGCTCTATGTCTTTTAAACTCAATCCGGCTTGCTTCAGTGCCTTCGGAATCGCTGCACACGGACCGATACCCATAAAAAGCGGCTCTACACCCGCCACCGAACAAGATACCAATCGCGCAATCGGCTCAAGGTTCAATTCCTTCACCATGCGCTCACTCATTACAAGTACAAAAGCTGCACCATCAGACATTTGCGAAGAGTTACCCGCCGTCACACTACCGCCTTGTGCAAACACCGGACGAAGTTTGCCTAAAGCTGCCGCTGTCGTACTACGTCTTACGCCTTCGTCGGTATCTACCGTATATTCACGTTCCTTACGCTGATTATCTTCAAAATATACCTCCTTAACGTCAATAGGTACGATTTCGTCTTTAAACAAATCGGCGTCTATTGCTTTTGCGGCTTTTACATGCGAATTGTATGAAAATTCATCTTGGTCTTCTCTCGAAACATCATATTTTTTTGACACCTGTTCGGCAGTGATGCCCATACCAACGATGTAGTCAGGATGGTCTTTTGCCGTTTCGTAATTCGGCGCCAATTTATAACCCGTCATCGGAATCACGCTCATACTCTCTGCTCCTCCTGCGATATAGACTTCACCCATTCCTGCTTTGACCTTCGCCACAGCTATCGAAATCGTCTCCAAACCCGAAGCACAATAACGATTCACTGTCATGCCCGGCACTGCTTTACCGAGTGCGCGAAGCGAAATTTGGCGACCAATCTGTAAGCCTTGCTCCCCTTCAGGGTTGGCGCAACCTACGATAACATCATCTACTAAATTAGGGTCTAAATTGGGAGTTTGTGACATCATATGCTTGATGACATCAACAGCCAAATCTTCAGAGCGCACAAAGCGAAAACCGCCTTTTTTTGCTCTACCTGCAGCTGTACGATATGCTTTTACGATATATGCATCCATTTTGTTACATTTTTATACGGTGGACGGTGGACGGCTTACGGTGGACGGGGATTTTTTTCGTAAAACGTCTTTTTGTCCTGATTTTTTAAATTAATCTGTGGACGTTGATTTGTCCGCAGATGTTTTTTGGGCTTCTTTTTCTTTTCTTTCTAATTCTAATTTGGTGAAATCGGGTAGCCCGACTTCTCTTAGCATTTTATTAGCTTCTGCTAATTTTTCGGGAAATAATACTTTGTCATTATAGAAATCCAATGATTTGTCAATAATAACTATAGGCTTCTTTATTGTATCTATTTCGTTGATATTCATAAGATTAAATTTTTCGTTTTACTAAAAAAGCACTGTAATTTGTGTTAGGTTCAAAGTCTTCCCAACCGTTTTCAGTTTTACCAAATATATCAAAATGTTTTCTTACCTCGTCCAAGTATTTTGTGATACCAATTCTGTAAAGCCTTGTTCGAGATTCTGTACTACCTTTTATGTGGACTAATGCTTCTGGATTTTTATCGGTGAAATTGTAGATTGTGGAGACAACAGTAGCCAAAACCTTTTCACTATCACCATTATTTGAAATAACTTTATCGTCAAAATCTCCAGAGAGAAGTTTATCACCGAAACCAAGATTGTATAAGTTTTTGTAGTTCGTAGGCAAGTACTGGACTAATTTTGGAATTCGCCCTTTAGGTCCGATGCTGACAAACTCAAAAACCTGATTCTGTTCGCCTGACTTGGTTTGGTATTTATCAAGGTGCATTATTAAATAGTTGGTTGTGAGTACAATCCTGCTTCTTCGTCAGCTTGCATAATTTGAATAATCAACTCCTTCTGCCTCGCTTTCATGCGCTTTTTATACGCCATCACATCCTCAAACTTCAACCGACGATGTCTGCCAACTTTCGTAAACGGAATCTCACCTTGCTCCAATAATTTGACCACATAGGGACGCGAACATCCCAACAAATCCGCAGCCGCCCCTGTCGTCATCTCCGTATCAACCGGAATGATTGTAATCGGCTTTCCCTGACTCGTTGCTTTCAAAATATCCACCAACATTTCTAAAGCTGCTCGTGGTATTTTTATCTTGCCTTGCGTAGCTTCGATTTCGATTTCAGGATTTTTTATTTGTAATCCCTTCAACGTAGCTGCTAAGGCACGACAAGATTCTTGTGCAACTTTTTGCTCGGATTCAGACGGCTTATTTATATTTTCTAAATAAATCATAACTCACGTAATTTGTATTTTCTTGTAAATATATACGAAATAAACGAAACGAATGTTTCTCAAACGACTATAAATACCAACGGGTATTGCGCTTTTTATTTTTTTCTATGTAAAAAAACAAAACTAACGCGAGACACGGGCTGGAAGCACCGTGTTACGTTTTAATTCCGAAGCGGCTTATTCGTACTCAACATGTGCGAAATACGCTCAATCGTCTTAGGCTCAGTGACGAGGCTAAGGAAAGCTTCGCGCTCAATATCAAGCAAGTACTGCTCCGTTACTTTCTGCGGATAAGAAAGGTCGCCACCACAAAGGACGTAAGCTACTTTTTTCGCAATTTTAATATCATGCTCGCTTGCGTAATTACCAAATTGAAGACTCGAAGCTGCTGCGTATAATGCACCCAAACCTGTACGTCCAAGCACCGTAATATCATCACGTTGAACGGGTTGAGTATAACCGTCGCTTAGTGCGAGCACTTCTGCTTTCGCCTCTGCAATCGTGCGTGAGGCATTGACCGATACCTTATCATAGCCCGGACGCAAGTAGCCCATTTCAAAGGCTTGCGGACCGGAAGTGGCTACGCTTGCGAGCGCGATAGTTTTGAATCGCTCTATCAAGGTTGGTATCTGCACATCGCCTTCAAAAAAGGAATCGCTCGTACGTAGCGCAAACTCTTTCGTACCACCGCCACCGGGAATCAACCCAACGCCAACTTCGACAAGACCTATATATGACTCGGCAGAAACAATCGCTGCATCGCAATGCATAATCGTTTCGCAACCGCCACCAAACACAAAGCCTTGCGTAGCCGCTACCACAGGAATACTCGAATAACGACAACGCATCGTCGTTTGTTGGAAGATATTGACAGCCTCATCAAGTTGCTTAGTATCGCCACTCATCGCCATCATACCAATCATACCAAGATTGGCACCTACGGAGAAATTCGTGGCATTATTTCCGATGACCAAACCTTTCCAATCGCCTGACTCTGCCATTTCGATAGCATGATTCATACCGCGCAATACAAACTCGCCCATTGAGTTCATTTTGCTTCTAAATTCGCAGAGCAAAACGCCATCGCCAATGTCGTGAATTGCGCAACCTTCATTGCTCCAAACAACTGATTTTTCGCGGATATTATCCAGTACAATAAAGTCTTCTATACCCGGAATGGCTTTGTAAGATTTTCTAGAAATATCATAATAAGTCGATGTGCCATCGACGGTTTTGTAGAAAGAAGTATTGCCTGCGTCAGTCATTTCTTTTACCCATCGTCCAATGGTATAACCTTCCTCTTCGCAAAGCTTTATACCTTTCTCTATACCTATTATATCCCAATATTGAAATGGTCCTATTTCCCAAGCAAAGCCCGCTTTGAGTGCATCGTCGATGCTGTACAAGTCATCTGCAATTTCCGGTATTCGGTTGGACACATAGGCGAAAAGTCCGAGTAGAGATTGGCGTACCAATTGACCACCTTTATCTTGGGCATCAAACATGCCTCGAACTCTATCGGCAAGTTCTTCGTGATTTTTATTCGCACCGATGCTATCCATGCGGACTTTGCGCTGCTCTACGTATTCTAAGGTATTCAAATCGAGGGCGAGTATCTTTTTATTCCCATCTGCATCGCGTTCTTTTTTGTAAAAGCCTTGTCCTGATTTGTCGCCATAAAATTTGTTATCAATGAGGAATTTCATGTACTTAGGCATCTCAAATGAGCCTGCCTGCTCGTCGTCCGGGCAGTTATCGACAATGCCTTGTGTCACCTTTACAGAGGTATCGTGTCCGACCAAATCACCGAGGCGGAAAGTGCCCGTTTTGGGTCGCCCGATGAGTGGTCCGGTGAGTTTATCGACTTCCTCAATCGTCAAGCCGATTTCGGTGGTGAGTTGTTGGATTTTTGCCATCGCATATACACCTACACGGTTGGCGATGAATGCGGGCGTATCTTTGGCGAGTACGGTGCGTTTGCCGAGGTATTTATCACCATATTCCATGAAAAAATCAACTACAGCAGGGTCAGTTTTTTCCGTAGGAATAATCTCCAACAAACGCAAATAACGCGGTGGGTTGAAGAAGTGCGTACCGCAAAAATGTTTGCAGAAATCTTCGCTACGCCCTTTGGTCATCTGATGAATTGGGATGCCCGATGTGTTAGATGTGACGAGCGTACCCGGTGTGCGGTGTTTTTCAACGTTTGCAAAAACCTGCTTCTTGATATCGAGTCGTTCAATGACGACTTCAATAATCCAATCACAGTCTTTGATTTTTGCCAAATCGTCGTCGAAATTACCTGTTTCGATACGTCCTACGTAATCGTTGCGGTAAAAAGGTGCGGGTCTGGATTTGGTGGCAGCTTTGAGTGCTGCGTTGACAATGCGGTTGCGTTGTGCAGGACTTTCGCGCTCCTCGTCTGTAATGTCAAATGGCACAATATCCAATAACAAGACATCCAAACCAATATTGGCGAAGTGCGCCGCAATACCCGACCCCATTACACCGGAACCAAGTACAGCAACTTTACGAATTTTTTTATTCATGTTTTATTAATGATGATCTATAAGTATCAGGAATAAAATAAATGTACATTCTTCGCGCCGTTATTTTTTCTTTGGACGAACCAAATTTGACGCGAATACTCACTGTATTTAAGGGAAATTTGGTGAAGTATAAAGGAAAAAGAACAAGTCGAGAATATACATTTATTTTGTTCCTAATACTAAAGTATGAATGATGAATAAAGATAAGACATGATTCACCATTATTTTGTTTAAAACTTGATACAAATTTACAAAATACAATGCGTGCATTGTAATTTTTTGATGAAAATGTTGGGAAGGGGACTTTTGTTGCTTGTGAATTGTTGATTTTATGCTTAACTTGTGATGAAAATAAGGACTTTATGAATATCGCATTAAACAATAGTGGGCTTCAATATTTATATTTTCAACTACAAAATTGGGTTGATAATATACTCAAATTGCGTCAATCTACTGATGAAAGTGCAATCTTAGCGTCAATTGATGAAATACCTGATTTTCTAATTAATGCCACAGATGAGGAATTAATTTATCTTGAGAATAGTTTGCATAATTTTCAATCAGCCATAGAAAACGCACTACAAAGCCCACTTGGATTTACTAATAATATAGATAAACTTGCCAATGAAGGATTAGTATATATCCAGGTGGTTGCATATTTGGTTGATAAATACAAACCTGAATTATCCGATTTTTCTGCTGAAATCAAGGTGCTTGAGGATGACATCATTTCTAAGTTTGCTGATTATTTATCTCCACCATCATACGAAACAGTAAAAAAATCACTCCAATCCGTATCGAAAATACATCAAGCTGATTTTATGATTCTTGGCTTAGAAAAAGGAAATTATTATGAAAAATTACATGATATTAATTTCAATTTGAATAGAATATGTGATGGGGATGTTCCGATAAACATAAAATTAATTATTGACAATTTTAATGTTCCAATTTTCAAATGGATAGTTTGTAGCTTTTCCTTTTTTACTTTGGCAGAGAATTACGAAAAGTATGGTTCAGAAGATTTAGTAGCAGAAATCTGTGAGGCATTAAATGTCAATGCCAATCAATATATCGAAAATGCGGTCATTATATCTCATATACTTGATTTATACGAAGATGGTCAAAAAGGCATCAAACGTGCTGAAAGTTTTGTAAAATTAAAACTAACGAACCCCGAACGCTTCAAAAATATGGTGAATCTGAAAATAGCTCTAAAAGAATCACACCAAGCTGCCCAAGAAGCAGGGTTATCCGAAATTACAATGGAAGAAATTAACCAAGAAGTACATGCCTACAGACGCGGAGAATAATCGAATTATCATTGATACGAATATTGTCATTAAAGCCTGCATCGGAAACGGTTCGCCTTTTGATATTATCAACAAAATCTTACCCGGAAATGAATTTGAGGTATGTGTTTCGGATGGTGTACTCAAAGAGTATAAAGCTACAGCACAGAAGGATAAATTTAAAAAAGAGAAATTCATTGAGAAGTATCCTAAATTTCAACAAAAAATAACAGCTACCATCAATTTTTTAGAGATTCTCTCCACTTTTTACATTCCTCAACAAAAATTCACAGAAATCATTGATGATGATGACAACAGGTTTTTAGAACTTGCAGTTGAAGCCGATGCTTTTTGCATTATATCAGATGATGAAAAACATTTCAAAGAGAGCGAGTATCTTGGAATTAAAATCTTTCGCTCCTATGAGTTCTATAGTTGGTGGATTAAAAAAGAATAGTGCCTTTTACAAAAAAACAAAAGGCACAAGAATGTCAAACACTAGACTTCGCCTTATTTCAACCAAACTAAAACAAACAAACCGTATATTTGCGTACAATCATCAGGTAAGTGAAAAGATAAGAATAAACTAATCCCGATAACTATCGCGGACACTTTTTCATTTCATAATTCGCTGAAAGCGAATTAATTATTGAACTTGAACTTGAACTTGGTGCTTGAACTTGAACTTGTACCTATGCAAAACATCCGAAACATACTCATCGCCAATCACGGTGAAATTGCTTCGCGCATAATACGCACCTGTCGCAAGATGGGCATACGTAGTATAGCCGTTTATTCTGAAGCCGACAAAAACGCACCTTTCGTAGCACAGGCGGATATGGCGGTTTTTATTGGCGAAAGCAGTCCCTCGGCTTCTTATCTCGACCAAGATAAAACTATTGCGACAGCAAAAAAAACGAATACCGACGCGATACATCCCGGTTATGGCTTCCTATCTGAAAATGCCAATTTTGCCCGAAGATGCGCCGCCGAAGATATTATTTTCATTGGTCTGCACCCCGAAGCCATTGATGCAATGGGTTCAAAATCAAAGGCTAAGACCTTGATGCAAGCCCACGATGTCACGACCGTGCCATGCTATCAAGGCGCAGCCCAAGACCTTGACACGCTGACCGAAGCTGCTAAAAAAATCGGTTTTCCACTCTTGCTGAAAGCTACCGCAGGCGGCGGCAAAGGCATGAGAATCGTCCACGAAACTAAAAACCTCGAAGCCGCGATAGCTGCTGCCAAGCGCGAAGCCCTTTCCGCTTTCGGCGACGATGAGTTGATTATCGAAAAATATATCGCTTCGGGACGACACATCGAATTTCAGATATTTGGCGAATAGCAGGGCAATATTATTCACCTATTGGAGCGCGAATGTACCATCCAACGCCGCTACCAAAAAGTCATCGAAGAAAGCTCCTCACCCGTCCTCACCGATGCTTTGCGCGAGCAAATGGGCACAGCCGCCGTACAAGCCGCCCAAGCCCTTCACTACGATAATGCAGGTACAGTAGAGTTTATTTTTGATGAAAAAACACAGGATTTTTACTTCCTCGAAGTCAATACGCGACTACAAGTAGAACATCCGGTCACGGAAGAAATTACGGGTTTGGATTTGGTGCAAATGCAAATAGAATCCGCACAGGGAATGCCGCTGCCTCACACAAGCGGAGGTCGTCGGGCGCGGTTATGCCATCGAATGTCGCCTTTATGCCGAAGATGCCGCCAATGATTTTCTGCCCGTCACAGGTACGATTCTGCGCTTCGATACGCCCCAAATCGAAGGGCTTCGTATAGAAACTGCCACACAAAGCGGTTCGGCTATTTCGATGTTTTATGACCCGATGATTGCCAAAATTATCGTGTGGGACGAAAGCCGACAAGCCGCACATCGAAAGATGCAACACACGCTTCGACACCTCGTTTGCTTAGGGATGACGACGAATCAGGATTTTCTTTTACATATTCTGCAAAATGCTGATTTTCAGGAAGGTAAATACGATACGCATTTCATACAAAATAAAATAAACCTCACCAATTTCGCAGAAAAAACGAATACCGACTACGCACACGCTGCGATAGCTGCCACGCTTTTCGATTGGAAAAACAGGGAATCGAAACGCACAATGTTGAAAGAACTTCCGTCGGGTTGGCGCAATAATTTTTATGAGCCGCAGCAAGTCACCTATTTAAATGAGAATACAGAACTCCTCGTCAAATATCGGCATGAAAACGACACATTTCAATTCGATATTCAAGCTGAAAAATACGTGACAACATTAATCGCGACTAATGATGACCACATTCGCGTAGCGATAAACGATATTCAATACCGTTTTTCTATTACCCAAAAAGATAATTCATTTTTTATTCATCATACACAAACAGGACAAATTCATTTAGAAAAAAAAGCGCGTTTTCCGATAAAAATTGCAGAAAAAATAAAAGGCGGCTACGAAGCACCGATGCCTTCGCAAATTATAAAAGTATTGGTGCAGTCTGGTCAGTCAGTGAAAGCGGGGGAGGGTTTGGTCGTTCTTTCTTCTATGAAAATGGAAAATACGATTGAGGCGAATGAAGATGGTACTGTAGAGGAGATTTTTGTGGCGGAAGGTGCGAATGTGGAGGCAGGGTTTTTGTTGCTCAAAATGAAGGGTAATGATTAATGGTTAATGATTAATTTTTTTTTGCGGAGGAAATTAAGGTTTGAATGGATAATAATCTTGAATAATTACGTTTTATCTTGCATTGCGTTCTTCTCGGTTTGGAATTTCGATTTTATCTACGGTTACGGCTATTTTATCAGCAAATTCAAGGAAAGCGTTTACTTTACTTTTCCAAACTGTCGCATCATTCTTTTCTTGAACCTCAATTTTTGCAGTAGGATGCTGTTTAAACTCCTCCAAATATTTTGAAATCCATTGACGTTCGGCAGCATTTTCTATGTTAATCGTGATTGTCATGTGCACAAGTTGATTGTTTTTTCAAAATTTATCAAGCCATTGGAAAAGAAACCTCATTTATTTGACTTTGTTTTCATTAAAAAAACCTCTACCATAAAATATCTGTGCGAAAATCGGACTGTTTATCAATGAGTTACGGCA
>Ga0209187_1002008_pt1 | contig 20836 bp, 19 predicted proteins | sample BantaG_FD_187430 | JGI IMG/M metagenome (GOLD analysis project Ga0209187, IMG submission 187430) | Marine algal microbial communities from Bantry Bay, Ireland - BantryBay_4 metaG (SPAdes) (version 2) | ecosystem: Host-associated > Algae > Red algae > Unclassified | place: Bantry Bay, Ireland...
CTCAAAGGCCCTTAGCCCAGGTCGGGTTGCTCCCACCATCTCCTGCCGGCCGGCCGGCCTGCAGGAGACCCTTTCCGAATAAACGGATCGGCACGCTCTTTGAAGCAGAAATTCAACAGACAAGCCCGGGGGGCAGCGAATCTCGCGTTCGCGGGATGAGCGCAGCCCCGGGTTGTGGTGGGGTGATGAGGTGCCCCAACGGGGCACGACAATAGAATGGGTTTCTGCCCGAGCTTTTGTCGCACCCCGTTGGGGCGCCTCGGTCAACTCCGGACGATCCCCGGGGTTTCGTTCGTGCCTCACTCCACCCGCGGGCTATCCCGCCCTGCGGGATCTCGCCCCTTTGGGGCTTGGCGCCAGCCAGTCAGCCTCCGCTGTGACCAGTCGTGCAACCGAAGTCCGACAGACTCCTAGGCGGAGTAGGTCAGCAAAAGATGATAATTCACGATCGACGTCTCGTTTAAGCGCCGTGCACGACTTAGAGTCTTCCCAGTTCATGGGCGGCCTCCAGTAAATGCTCCCACACTGGTAAACGCCGCCCCAAAAACGGGCGGATCCGGTCGAAGTTCTCGTGAACTTGTTCCAAGGTCAAGAAACGCCAAACTTGTTCGACCTTTGCTTCGCGCAGCAACCAACCCGCCGTCGCCGGCCAGCTTGCATGCTCCACCCGACCCAGCTTTTCTAGCAGGGACTCCGCCGTCTCAATCCGGTCCCATGCAAAGGGCAGATTGTCAGCAGGCAAGGTGGCCTTCTCGTTCATACTCACTTTGCTAGGGGGGCGTTCGGTGCGGTTCAAGGGATTATCGGTGTGGGGAAAACCGAATCGGACCGTGGGCAATCCAGCCCCCCGATCAACTCAGGCCCCGACTTCGACCCAGCCCTTCTTGAGCGCGCCCGCTTTTAGTTCGGCGAACAGGGCCTCGATTTGTTCGGGGTCGTTGCTGACCCGGATCTCGCGGTCGAGCGGATCTTTGCGGTTCGGGCTGAAGTCGGTGTAGTGGATCACGTAGGCGGGGAACTCGCGGCTCGCCTCTTCCTTGTTGGTTTTCCACATCACCAACTTGCGTACCATGGTCTTTTCCTTGGCGACTTTGGTGTAGACCTCGCGCTTCATGATCGTGCTCTTCGGCAGCTGTAAATCTTCGGCCGTGGCTTCGGCTTTTTCGATTTCGACCACGTCGGTGAGCTGGGCCAAACGGGTATCGTTGGTGTTCGGGGCTTTGTCTTCGCGACGCCGAACGAACTGCGGGCTGATCACACTGACCAGCGGTAGCCGGCGAACCGTTTCCCACTCGCCGCCCTCGCCGCGATCCTTGTTCCAGTCGAGCACCATGCGGTCGATGCTGCCGCCGCGGGTGGTTTGGCTGATCAAGTCGAGGCAGGAAATTTCGATCACCCACTCCGGACGCACCATCTCGTAGGCGACGTGGTCGGAATTGACCTCGGCGTATTCGCTCTCGCAGGTGAGGTCGCGCAAATCGCTGAGAAAGTCGACGCGCTGCTGGTCGGTGAACCCGCCGCCGACGCGGCCCATCAAATGGTAGCTGCCGTCTTTGCGGATCACTGCGAGTAGCAGGTCGTGCAACATGCCGGCGCGGTCGTCGACGCCCTCGGCAAATCCGATCACCACGACGTCGATATTGTGACGCGGCTTGACCTTGTAGAACCCGGTCTCGTCGCTGCGCGCTACGACGCCTTCGGAGCCGTCTTCCTCAACCCACTTTTCGTAACAGTCGCAGATCTCTTTGATGCCGCCGCGAACCGTTTCGACCGGATGCACCAAGCCCTTCTTGTCGAAGATCTTGTTAATCCACTCCCAGGTTTTTTCGTAATCGCGCGGCGGCATGGGTTCGCCATCGACTTCCATCACGTCGAACACGGCGAAGCGCAGTTGGCCGACTTCATCGGCGGAGCCGGGGTTGCGGGCGATGCGAACGACATCGTGGATGCGCGGTCGCTTGCCGTCGGGGCGTTCGACCCATAGTTCGCCGCAGATCAGGGCCTGTTTTACCCCGGCTTTTTCGAGTTCGGCGGCGGCTTCGGTCATAAACGGGGCGCCGATGCGGACGGTGCCGCCCGGGTTCAAGGTGATCGCCTCGCCGGCTTCGTAGACGAGCACGGTGAACTCGCCGTCGATCTTGCGGCTGACGAAATAATCCGATTCGGGAATGCGTTTTTTGCTGCCGTATTTGTCCAGCGCCATGGTCCGCGAACCGGTTTGGCGGCGGTAGGCTTGCACTTGTTGCAGGGCGAGCGGGTCGGCGAGCGCGACGGCTTTGGTAAGGCCGTAGGTGCCGACTTTGAGGGTGACTTGCGATGCGTCTACGAGTTTAGACATTAGGCATCTCCCTTCTGTTTTGCTGCGTCGGACGCTTCGTCTTTTGGCGGTTCGGGCGTTTTCAATTCCATGTTGGTCAGGTGCAGCAGTAAGGCGTATTTTTCGCCCTCGATCCGGCCTTCGAGAAAGCCGGTGTACTCGGGGGTGTTGCGCCGGAATACGAGGCGTTCGTTACCACTCTTACCGCCGCCCAGGAGCATCATCGCGTCTTCTTCGGCAAGCTCTTTGGCCATGTCGTAGAGGAAGTCGTAAGTGAGGCCGTTGACGTGGGTGACCTGCAACAGTCCGGTGAAGAAGAACTGGTTGAAGATCTTCGCCTTGGGCATTTTTTTGCCGGTCCAAGTGAGCGGGATTTCCACGGCCACGTTGGACTCCTGCGACTCCTTGGGGCGCTTGCCCTTTAACTTGCCTTCGGGGTCGATGAGCACGTCGAAGCGGGTCACGCGGTGAACAATTTCCTTCTTCGGATTCACGAACACTCGCGAGGTTTCGGTGAGGAAGGAGCCGTAAAATTCGAGGTCGATTTCTGGGTCGCCGGCGACCAGCGCCTGCGCGACTTTTTCCAAATCGTCGTCGTTCGCCGCGAGCATCGCGTCGATGTCTTTCTCCATGGTGGCACGGAGAATTTTCCGGTTCACGGCTTGTCCGCCGCCTTCGTCGAGCCAGCGAACCACGTTCATACTGGTGACGCTGTTGGCCTGAACGCGCGCGTCGCGGTTGCGGCTGTCTGCAATGTTGATTTCTGCCATAAGAGTCTCCTCGATTACATAATGCCGAAGTCCATGAGATCGTCGAGGTCGCCCTCGCCGCCCTCTTCATCGACGTCGCGACTGACCGCAGCCTCAAAGCCGACAAAGCTGATGCGCGCCGGTTGGCCGATGATCATCCAGACGGTGTCGTCCTTGCCTTGCAGCAGGAAGCCGGTGTCGGGATTGAGTCCGCCGCGGTAGCTGAACGGAAATTTGAAAATGGTGCCGTCGGCCAGTTTACCCTTCAGGTCCTCGGGCATGTCGCCCTCGACTTTGTAGGCCAACCGAAACTTGTGCGAAAGGTACTCTTCGATGGTGGCGGTTTCTTCCAGGGAGGTGGTCGCCTTCAAGGTGGAGGACACGGGTTCTAGTTCCTCGCCGTCGAGATTGAATGGCAGCAGGTCGGCTTTCTTGCGCCAGAGTCCGTCCGGGCTGAGATAGCCGAACGCGGTGCCGCCAGAGGGGATGAGGGTTTTTCCGTCGCTGCTCAGTGTGACCAGGTGGCAGGTGTCCTCGTTTTCGTCGAGGGCCTCCATGCCCACCCGGCCGTAGAGTTTGCTACGGTCGACTTTGGAAAAGCGGCACTCGAATTCGTCGCCGCCATGGGAATAGGTAATCGATGGCATGGCGGTAGCGTAGGGCAGGGGCGGGGGTGGGGAAAGAAAAAGTTCGGGGAACGACGGTTTGGCACTCGGAAGCCTTTGGTTCGAATTCATTCTGCTTCCGATGAGGCCAACGGCCTCATCTCGGCGGGCTAAAGCCCGCCGTGCAAACACAGGTTGAAACCTATGCCACATCGACCGCGCGCCGACGAATAATGTAGCGAGGGCTTTAGCCCGTGTTTGGCCTGCGGGCTTTAGCCCGCAGATTCGCTGACGGTGCGATACAAACCGCCTCGTTCGGGGCCAGAGATCGCATGCTTGCACTCAATCGCGTGCATTGCGGATTGTCGCCAGGGCGGGGACGGCCTCCCACTTAAATCTTCGTTCCATTCGGGCAAACTCCGTGCTGGTCGATCCCGCTTCCTTAACTCACCTATTGAGAGCAGCTTGAAAAGTTTGACTTATTTAGTCACGAAGCGAGAAACGAAAGATCCACTTTTGTTGTTGGCTTTTCCCTTTTCAATGCAGTTCCCCGTCGCGTAGCTGAATCCATGAGTTTGGCGGAAATTATCGGCTTTGTGCATGAGCGCGACCGAGACACGTATGACCTATTCGCCCAACAGGGGGACGAGGCCACCATCGCCGACGTGGAGCGCTTCGAAGCGCGGATCGGTTTTACCCTACCAGACGAGTTCAGGGAATTTGCCGTGCACCCGCTCGGCGGCTTGTACATCGAAGCAAAGGATTCGGTTTGGCCAGAAGCCGAACCGTATGCCGTGGGCCCCTTCTGGTCTTTTCTCCGTGGCGTCATGGTCTACAGCTTGTCCTCTGCGGCACCGGAGTGGTTGCAGATGGAAAAGGCGTGGGCTGAGATGAAAGAACAAGGGTGTTCGGACTGTGTTCCTTTTCTCCGACTCATCTCGGATTCCGCGCCGCTTTGTTTTCGGCCCGATGGCTCGATTATCCGTTGGAGTCCGGGCGACCCCGAGGACCCCGAACGAATCAACGGTTCCTTCTACAGTATCCTTGCGGATGAAATCGCCGACCTCGAGTCCCGAGTGGAACGCAAGCGACGCGGGGAAGACAAGGAATTCGATAAGTAAAGCCGGCTGGCCTCACCATCCTCTCGTTCCTGCGCCGCCGAACGAGACGTAGACAAAGCCGAGGTGGTCCAGCGACCACCCGCCCCCGATGCCTGAAGTTACCAGCGGGTTCTCGTGCCGCCGAGAAAAGCGATTGTAAAAAGAGCTCCCTCGCTGTAAATTAAACTATGATTAAACTTATCAGGCAACTTTTGGCGACGGCGCCCTTTGAGCCCTTCGTCATCACGACCAGTGGAAGAAAGGAATATCCCGTTCCGACTAGCGACCACGTCGATATCAGCCCAAAAGGCGGTAGACTGGTCGTCTGGTTTGATGATGACAGCATGGTCACGATTGCTGAGCTTCACATCGTGAGTGTCGAACACCCCATCTCGTCTGATTCCTAGATTTTAAACCATCCAATCTTTAAGCAAGAGGGTAATGAATCCTCGCGTATCCCCGTAATTACAACCGCCGCTTACAGACCGCGCTCTGGCAGAATGCTGTATGGACTTGCCGAAACAACTTCACCCTGAGTTCGTCAGGCTGATTCCCTACGAGGTGGTCCGGCGGCTAAAAGTCATTCCCATGGATGTTCGCGATGGGGACGTCGGCCGAACGATGGTCTTCGGACTCGCGAAAGGGCGCAGGCTCAATGAATCGGAGCAGGAGGACTTGCGTTGGTTGGCCGAGGGAGCGAGACTGGAATTCCAAGCACTGAAGGTTGAGCCAGAGCTTTGGTTTCTCGATTTCCTCTATCGCGCGACTGAAGCAAACATCCGGACTTGCGGGTCGCGCTTCGCGTTTCGATGTCCGAAAAAGTGGAGTGAGCTTAACGTAACGGATACCAAGCGTGTTCGGTTCTGTGACAACTGCGAGAAGGAGGTGTATCTCGCGACTAGTGGGCTCGAGTTCGAGCGGCATGCGCGAAAGAACCGGTGTGTCGCCCTCGCACAATTCGACGAGCAAAACCGGGGTGAAAAATATATTGAGCCGATGGACGCCGACATCATATCCTTAGGCGAGACCATACACGATCCCTTTCTAACAGAGGCCCAGAAGCCGTGGGTGGAAGATGCCATTCGTGAGGCAAACGAGAAGACGGAGTCTTGAACGAAGGTCACCGACAGACCTCCACCAACCACGAACGCACCTTCTTCCGCTGGTCGCTGTCCCGATGCATCCACAGATCGGTATGCGGATGGATCACCGGGCCTTCCGGGATGTCAAAAATCTTGGCGATCGGCACTGTCTGGAACGTGAACACGCCAAGCGTCGGATGGTCCTTCAAAAACTCGTTGGCACCACCCGATAAAAACACCGGCCGGCCCTTGAGGCGGGCGAGGCGTTCAAGGGCGGCGGCGCGGTCGCTGTTCGGGTAGCCCCATCTTTTCTGTCCGTCGAAATGATCGTGGGCGAACATGCCGACCCAGAGTTTGGCGATGTCGTCGTCGGCGAGACCAAGATAGCTGCAAGCGATGGCGCCGCGCGAAAAGCCGCAGAGCACCACGCGTTTGGGGTCGCCACCGAACCTCGCACAGATGCGCGGCAGGTTGGTTTTGCAGTAGTCTACGGTCGCGTCTTTGTCGCCCCACCAGGTGACCGCGTTCTCTTTTTTGCCGATTTGCACGTAGGGCATGGTTACCCAGATAAAGCCCTCGCCGCCGCTCATGCCGTAGCCGAGGTTGGCGTGCCGCACTTGGCCGGTCGAGCCGCAGGGCGGAAACTTGTTGCCGGTGTATTCGACGATCACCGGGTAGCGCTTGCCGGGCTTCGCATCAGGCGGGACCCAGTCGGTCGGAAGATAGAGCGCGTGGTAGACCTTGGTGTTTTTGTATTCCTTGGCCACTTGCCGGACCCGTTTGCCGGGCGCGGGTTCGTCCTCGGTCATCGGCGGTGTTGTTAGGTCGCCGGGGCGGGAACCTGTGACGGTCTGGTTCGTCTCCTGGCTCGTTGCAGGTAACATGGTGGCGGCCAGAAACATAAAGGCCAGAAGCAAGGCGAGGGCCCTTGAAGTTTTGTGAATGGCATCGGTCGGGACAACGCCGAACTGCCGGTCGAGCGAGACAAGTTGCTCGGGGGGCGGCGTGCGGAATGTGGTCAATGCGTTCATGTGGATGCATGTGGATGCAAGAATCTGTTCTTAATGTCCGTCGCTTGGCAGATGAAAAACCAGCGAAATCGAATCCAAATTTGGCAATTTCTCGGGCCGAATGTCCATCCCGAGCCATTCCCCTTGACCTCCCCCCACATCTACCTAACCAGAACGCATGAGAGAACTGGATGTGATGTGGAGCGCGATCAAACGACGCGGAATACTGGTTGCGACCGTCGCCGGACTGGTGTCGCTCACGACCGGATGCGCGCTCGGGCCGTCGTTGCCGGGCGAGTCGAAAGTGGACCGCTCCGGGCAGTTCGGGGCGCAGTCTCAATTTGAAAAGAAGTCGCTGAGCCATCAGTTCAACGACTCGGCCATCGGTGGCTTCGGGATGGCGGGGAAAGCGAAGTCGCCAACCGCCGCCTTGAACGATGCCGCAACGGTGTTGGAAAAGGGCAAGACCAAATTGGCGATCCGCCATCTCACGCGGGTCGCAGTGAAGTGGCCGGAGTCGCCACAGGCGCGGATCGCGCTGAAGACCATGGCCGAACTGCAGGAAACCAAGAACCCAGAAAAGGCCTTCATCACCTACCAAATTTTGATCGACCGCTACGCCGGCAAATTCGACTTTGAAGAAGTGCTCGAAAAGCAGATGGATATCGCGGGCGGCATCCAGTCGGAAAAGTCGATGGGTGCTCGGTTCATTCCGGGGCTGCACAATCAGGCCAAGGCGATTCCTTATTACGAACAGATCATCTCCAACGCGCCCGCTTGGGATCGTTCGGCGGAGGCGCAGTACATCATCGGCGTGATCTACCAGTCGGACAAAGATTTCTACGACGCCACCGAGTCCTACCGCCGCGTGCTCGAGGAGTACCCGAAGAGTGAGTTCATCGAACGTGCGATGTTCTACCAAGCTGAGTGCTACTACAAAATTGCAACCGGGCGTTCGACCGAACGCCAAGTGGAAAACGCTTACGTCTATCTTGGGCGCTTCCTCGACAACTACGACGGCTCCGAGTTCACCCCGACAGCGTTCGAGTATAAAAGCGAAGTCTACGACAAGTTGGCCGAGGCCGCGTTCGAAGTGGCCGTCTATTACGACACGCGCACCAAGCGGCAGGACTCCGCTCTGGTGTCCTACCGTGAGTTCGTCAGCCGTTTTCCCGCCGCCAAGCAGGTGGCCATCGCCAACCAGCGCATCCAAGAACTCAGTTCGGATAATCCGCCACCGTTCAAGTATGCCAAAGCCGGCAATAACACGCGCGGGAAGTTCCGGCTGCCGTGGCAGAAGAAGTCCGCGCCCGCATCCCCGGTCCTCGCTCGCCCCAGCCCGAGCGCCGTCGCGGTCGCCAACGCCAATCGCTCCGCAGTCCTTGCCGCTACTGGCGGTACCGGCACCGATCTGGCCACGCGCTCCGATGTTCCTGGCGGGTCCGAACTGGCACTCGGCTCCGACTCCGAACTCCCTTCCTACGGGCCGGTGCTGCCCGGCAAAACGCTGTCCTCCGCGCCACCGCCTATTCCCTCCGCTCCACAACCACCTGCCGTCCCCGAACTCGAACTCCAACCCGCGCCCGAACCGGAACGCACCGTCAACAATGTGCAACCCGAGCGGCCGCGTTCGACCACGATCACCATCCCGGTCCGTCAACCGGCGGGAAAATCCCTGCCATCAAGAGCAGCCCCGCCACTGCCGTTCGAACCATCTTCCTCCGAAACGCCCCAAATCCCCCTGCGGTCACCCCTCGCCGCACCGGCTGCTCGTGCCGCTCGTGCCCCGGCTGCTCTTCCCTCTCCCGTGACCGACGTCTCGGTGCCGCCAGTACCGGCACTGCCAGCAGTGGATGTGTCGGTCCCGCCGGTCGATGTGAGTACGCCATCGGGGCCGGTTGATATTTCTCCCCTCGGTTCGCCATCGGGGCTTCTCGACATTCGTCCGTAATTCGGCTTATCTTTGGCCCCATATTCTTAGGAATCGGATCATGAAACGACTCTTCCCTCTTCTTCTCTCCTCGCTCACCGCCGCGCTGCTGCTGTTTATCCCTAGCGGTTGCTCGACCAGCAGTGGCGGCCAACCGATGATGGGCAGCTACAAGCTTGGCTCGATGCTGCCCTCCGACATTCGTTCGGTGTACATCCCCGCGATGAAAAATCTCACCCGCGAACCGCTGGTCGAAATCGAAGCCACCCGCGCCCTGCAACGCGAACTGCAAACTGATGGATCGCTGGTCATTGTCGAGGAGGAAGACGCCGACGCGATCCTTGAAATCAACCTCAACCGCTTTCTGCTCCGCCCGCTCGTCTACGGCCGCGAGAACCGCGCCCGTCCGGACGAATACAGCGCCATGCTGTCCGGCAGCATCCGCTTGATCCGCCGCGACAACGGCGCGGTCATCGTCAACGAACCCTACGTCGCCGGCGACTTTTTTGTCCCGTTCGTGACCGACATCACTTCTGCGAAGCGCAACGTCCTGCCCGACGTCTCGCGCGATCTCGCCCACGACATTGTCGAACGCATCGTGGAAGCGTGGCCCGACAGCAGCGATCCCGCCGGCTGGGGTAGTCCCGGACGCAGCGGCAACCAGATCCCCGACGCCTACGAGGCCGGCGGCTCAGACCGCGGCGGCTACAACGACCTTGGTTTCGACACCGACGACGGCCCGGCCGAGTTGTACCGTGACTCCTTCTAAATCCGGCGAAGCAGCCACGCCCGGCGAAGCAGCCACGTCCGGCTCCGACGGCGTTCCCGGCAAACCTGCCGCTTCCAGTACGGAAGAAGGCGGCTATTCGCCGCCCATACGCATGCTTTCTGGACGCGCCACCAAGCTGGTGCTGCTCGGATTCTTCGGCACGATTATCGGGTTCTCTTGGTTGATGACCAAGGGCAACAAAGACGGCCTCGACGAGCTGCGCGTGGCGGGTTCGGCCAAGCAGGCATTCTATCAAGTCGAGGGTGTGCCCAGTGGTGACTCGCTTCTCGTGGTGCCGGTCATGCGTTCGGGCGACAGCTTTATCCGGCGCTTTTTCAAAAAGATGAAAGGCCTCGAGGACACCATCGTCGAGAGTGACCCGCCAAAGGTTGTTCGCCTGATCGGCATCCAAGCTCCGCCCATGCAGAACGGCCCTGAAGTTGCCGCGTTCGCCGACCGAGTCGGGATCGACGCGGAGACCTTGCTTGGTCCGCGTTCGGTGACCAAAAAGCACTACGGCCAAATCGCCCGCGACGCGCTTAAAGTGTACATCTACAAGCAGCGCGTCCGCCTGACGTTTCCGGATCCCGCCAAACCTGATGAAGTTCATGCCGAGGCCAACAATGTTGATCTGGGCATGGTCGTCCTGCAACACGGCCAAGCGACGGTGCTGCCGGTGGAGCATGAGTTCACCAAAGAATACCAAGGCTTTGAGGCCAAGGCCAAGCGGCAGCGCCTCGGCTTGTGGGACCGCTGACCGCGTACAGCGAACTTAGCGGATCCTGTGTCCGGAATACGGGTGTCCGTTCGGGATCTGACTGGTTCAGTACCTCCGCGAACGCGCGCCCGACGCGGATATCGAGGCCGTAGATCCGCGCTTTTCCGGCACCAAGACCGACCTCAATCTGATCGACCCCTCCGGCAACCTAATCGTATTTTGGTGTGCGCTCCAGTCCGATGACACGGCAGCGCAACCGGATATTGGCTAGCAATCACGATCCGGTTCGGCGTACAATCCGCGCATGACAACCCACGACCGACGTTCATTCATTGCCACCGCAGGTGCCGCCGGAGCGGCCGCCGCAGCCTCCTTCCCCGCGTTCGCCCAAGAAGACGCGCCGCGCGCGCGCAGCAACAAAGGCATCGTTTTCAAAAGCACCAAGACCAACGGCAAGATCAACATGGAATTGTTGAAGAAGCTCAAGGAGCTCGGCTTCGACGGGATTGAGAGCGTCAGTCCGGGGGTGAAGGATATTCCGGCGCTGAAGAAGTTGTGCAAAGATGTCGGGCTGCCGATCCATGGCGTGGTCGACATGGTGCACTGGAAGCAAACGCTCTCCCACCCCGAACAAGAAGTCCGCGACGAAGGGCGCAAGGCCTTGGAGCAGGCGGTTCGCGATTCGCACGCGCTCGGCGGTTCTTCGGTTCTATTGGTTCCGGGTGTGGTGCGCAAGGGGCAGGCGACACACGAGGAGTGCTGGAACCGCTCGATCGAGGAGATCAACAAAGTCATCCCGACCGCAAGTTGGTACGGCATCCACATTCTGATCGAAACCGTCTGGAACGGCTTCTGTTACAAGCCCGAGGAGTTCCGCGACTACCTCGACGACATTAATAACCCTTGGGTCGGCGCCTACTACGACATCGGCAATATGCAGAAGTTCGCGCCGAGCCATGAATGGATCCGCGTTCTCGGTAAACGCATCGTCAAACTCGACGTGAAAGACTGGGGCGTGAAACCCGGTTTCTGCCCGCTCGGTAAAGGCGACGTCGACTGGCCGGAAGTGCGCAAGGCGATGAAAGAAATCAATTTCTCTGGCTGGGTCACGCGTGAGGGCAATGACGGCGGCCACGACAAAACCGCCGCGCTGATGGACGAGTTGCTGGACTTGTGAGCAAGACGTCCCCCTCCAATTCATCTTCTCTGAACGAGCGCTTTATCACCTTCGAAGGGCCGGAGGGCGCAGGTAAGTCGACCCAGATCCGCCGCCTCGCCGAACGCCTCGAAGCGGCGGGCGACGAGGTCGTGCTCACCCGCGAACCCGGCGGCACCCCGCTCGGCGAAGCCATCCGCGGCCTGCTGCAACACGACGCCGCCGGCGAAGCGCCGGTGCCGGCAGCCGAGGCGTATTTGTTTGCTGCCTCGCGCGCCCAACACGTCGCGAACCTCATCCGGCCCGCGCTCGAACGCGGCGCTTGGGTCTTGTCCGACCGGTTTGTCGACTCGTCGGCGGCGTATCAGGGCGCCGGACGCGAGTTTGAAGTGGGCGACATTTTGCAGCTCAACGCGCTTGCGGTCGGCGGCCTGATGCCACGCATCACCTTCCTGCTCGACATCTCGCCCGAAGACGCCGCCGAACGTATGAAGGACCGCGCCGCCGACCGGATCGAGTCCGAGGCGCGGGCCTTCCACGAGCGCGTTCGAGCCGGGTTTCTAGCCTTGGCCAAAAACGAGCCGGCGCGCTTTTGTTTGATCGACGCGACCGCGTCCGAGGATGAGATCGCGGCGCTCATTGACGCACGCGTGTAGCACGGAGTTTTGCCGTAGCGCACGCTTCCAGCGGGTGTCGGTACGCCGGCTTCTAGCCGGCAGATAGCCTTCGGCTCTTCGTGGGGTGAAGCCCACGACTCGCGGATTGAAAATCTGCGGCATGAACACGGCAGACGGTCTGTCCTATAAAAATCCGTGCCACAAAAACGCGCCCTATTTATCACGCCATCGCGGACGCAGAAGCGCCATAATCGGCCGATGGTCAGAAGCGATCCGTTCGTCGATGACACGGTGTTCGATCAACGGGTTTTCCAATCCGCGAACCGCGACGTAGTCGATCTCAACGCTCGGAGTGCCCGACGGATAGGTGAGCCTACCACCGTCCTTTTTTAGAATCTGCCAGCCCGCATCTGCGACCAACTTCATTGAGGCCGCGCCGGGTTTGGCGTTGAAGTCCCCGGCGAGAATGACCGGACGCGGGGAGTCCTCGAGTGCGGTGATCATCGCCCGAACTTGCTTCACCCGAATCGCGTCGTCGGTCCAGTCGTTATGGATGGAAACGAAGGACATGGGTACCATGTTGGGCGGCAGGACGACGACCTCCAAGGCGCAGCGTGGTTCGGCCCCTTCCGGCAGTTGGTGGCGCACGGATTTTATCACTGGGAATCGCGACAGAATCGCGAGGCCATACTCGCCACCTTGAAAATCCATGAAGGCCCCGAAGTGGTTGGTCATGCCGAGCGCGCTACCGAGTTCTTGGGCGATGTCGATCTTGCCGCTCCGCGTGCAAACCTTATCGACTTCTTGCAGGGCGATCAGATCGGCGCCGGTCTGTTTTAACACCGTGGCGATGCGTTCGAGGTCAACGCGGTTATCCATGCCGCGTCCGTGTTTGATATTGTAAGCGACGACCTTGAGTTGCATCGGATTTTGCCGGGTCACCTTGACCACCTTACCCGCCTCCACCTGGAAATACCATTCGTGCTCGCGCTGGTTGCGGTGGGATCCGACCTCATGAATCTGCTCCCCCGAACCCGCACGGATCACACCGGTAAACCAACTCGCGTCGAACGGCCCACCACCTTTCCTTTTTGGGAAAAACCGAGTCATCGGGAGCGGTTTTGCGGTGTGGCATTCGTTCAGGGCGAGGAGTTGGAGTTGCTTGTCGACGATCTGCCAGGTCGCTTTGTAGCCGCGGTGGCAGGCGGTGCTCACGGGCCGAAGCGTTCTGGGTTTCGGATTGTCGGCGGTGAAATAGGATTCGAGCGGGGCCGCGTACAGATCGTTGGTTTGGCCTTGGTAGATCAGGGCGTCGGGCTCCTGTTCGGTGGCGAAAGTGGACAAGGCGAGCAGAGCCGAGACCAAGCAGAGGATCGCGACAGGATAGCGGGGGTGGCGGGAGTGACGGGGCAGCTTCATCGTAGTGGAAGTAGTGGAACGGTTGGGCGTCACCGCCAGTTCAAAAAATTACTTACAAGCGGGAAACCATCAACCCGCCATCGACCGGAATGACCGCGCCGGTGCTGTACGGAAACGCGCCGGTGGCGAGCGCGGCCACGGCTTTGCCGTTGTCCTCGGGCGTTCCCCAACGGCGCTGCAACGGCAGGCCGTCTTCAATGACCTTGTCGTACTTTTCTTTCACCGGCCCGGTCATTCCTGAGAGCGTGAGGCCGGGTTGGATCTCGAACACACTGATGCCTTCGTCCGCGAGCCGCACCGCGAACAGCGCCGTCATCATGCGCATCCCCGCCTTCGACAGGCAGTAGTCGCCGCGGCTCGGACTCGCGACCGTGGCGGAAATGCTGCCGACATTGATCACCGAAAACATTGTGTCGGGGTCGACTGATTCACCGGCGCGCTGCTCGACCATCCAGTTGGCGATGGCTTGGGTAAGAAAGTAAGGGCCTTGCAAATTAATGCCCATGACGCGTTCGTAGCTTTCTTCGGTGGCCTCCAAGATGTCGGCGCGAACGTTCGGGGCGACCCCGGCATTGTTCACGAGGCAGTGCAGGCGCCCGAAGTGGTCGCGGGCGTTGGCGACGAGGCGTTCGCGATCGGCGGTTTGTGAGACGTCGGCGGAGACGTAGCAGACCTTGGCGGACTGGCGTAGTTCGGCGAGCGCGTCCGCCACGTCGGACTCGGTCCGGCGTCCGGAGATTACGAGTTCGAAGTTCGCGGCGGCGAGCGCCTTGGAGATGCCGAGTCCGATGCCGGAGGCACCGCCGGTGATGAGGGCGACAGGTTTCATGGGGTCACTTCTAAAATTATTGATTCAACCCAGTTCGGGCACGTCCAGCCAGCGGCGTTCGGACCAGGATTGCAACGCGAGTTCGGCGAGCTGAACCCCCTTGGCGCCTTCGCGCAGGGTCCACGGAAACGGATCGTCTTGCAGGACGTGTTTCAAGAACAGCTCCCACTGCACTTTGAACGCGTTCTCGAACGCGGTCTGTTCGGGCATCTTTTGCCAACCTTCGTAGAAATTGATCGGCTGCGGAATGTCGGGGTTCCAGACCGGTTTGGGCGTGCCGCCCATCGGTTGCAGGTAGACGTCGCGGAGGGTCGCGACCGCGCTGCCTTTGGTGCCGTCCACTTGCAGGGTGAGCAGATCATCGCGCCGAACCCGGACGGTCCAGCTACTGTTCATCTGCGCGATCACGGGCGGACCGCCGCCGGGACGGTCGAGTTCGAACGTGGCGTAGCAGGCGTCGTCGGCGGTGGCCGCGTATGGTTCGTCGTTCTCGTCCCAACGTTTCGGCACATGGGTCGCGCCGAGGCAGGTGAGCGACTTGACCGAACCGAACACGTTGTCGAGCACGTAGCGCCAGTGGCAAACCATATCCATGATGATGCCGCCGCCGTCTTCTTTACGGTAGTTCCACGACGGGCGCTGGGCCGGCACCGTGTCGCCTTCGAACACCCAATAACCGAACTCGCCACGCACCGACAGCAGTTCGCCGAAGAAGCCGTCGTCGATCAAGGTCTTCAACTTGAGCAGGCCTGGCAGCCAGAGTTTGTCCTGCACGACCCCGTGTTTTACTCCCGCGGACTCGGCCAGCGTGTGCAGCTCGAGCGCTTCGGAGGTGGTCAGCGCAGTCGGCTTTTCACAGTAGATGTGTTTGCCGGCGGCGATCGCCTGTTTGACCGCGGTCACCCGGCGGTCGGTGGTCTGCGAATCGAAGTAGATGCTGTACTGCGGATCGGCGAGCACCTCGTCGAGATTGGTGGAGGTTTTCTTCAGTCCGGTGCGGGCGCAGAGCGCGTTGAGTTTGGTTTGGTTGCGGCCAACGAGAATGGGGTCAGGCAGGATGAATTCTTCTGGGCCGATCCGCAGCCCGCCTTGTTCGCGAATGGCGTGGATCGAACGCAACAAATGTTGGTTGGTGCCCATGCGTCCGGTGACGCCGTTGAGAATGATGCCGAGGGTGTGGGTTTGCATGTCGATTTCTTTGATCCGGGAACGACCGCCGAACGAGGCGAAAATGGAGGTTTTTAAGATGGCTCTTGAACCGCCCGCAGAGAACGCGCAACTTATGGAAAGGCATTCGACATCTGCACGTGAAAGACGACACCCCATTCTTACAAAGAGCGGCTCCGGCCAAACGCTACTACCGATTGAAGAGCATCCTCTTTGCCGTGCTTGCGCTTGGCTTGGTCGTTTTTGGTTTCATCGGCCCCGTTGACGAACTCGGTCGGTGGTTCCTTTTGGGCTTCATTCTTTTCTGCGTCGCCGCGTGCGCGTGGAACTTCTTCAAGTCCCGGAAGGCCGGCACCGAGGACATTGTGATTTCGCAAGCCCAGATTGCCCATCATTTGTCTGAACAGGAACAGAGCGTTTACTACCTGCATCTAGCCAAGTTCGGAGGCCTCGCTTGGATTCTACTCATTATCGTCAACACGTTCGACATGATCAAGCTGGAGAAAACCGGCGGGGGATCTGTCCTGTTTGCCCCGCTGCTAACGGTTTACGAAAAACTGGGCTTTTGGCCTGCCGTTTTGTTGCCTCCTTTCATCGGGGTCATCCTGATCACGGTCTTGGTGGTCAAAGGGATGAAATTGAAAAACGTGCCGGTGGATACGGAGTAGGCTTGCGAGCATTGTTCAATTTCTCGCGAATGATGATCACCGTTGGCGTCCCTGGAACGCACTTGGTTTCAACGCTACGCGGCTACTTCAGCGCGCGTTTTAATGTACTATAAATTGACAAAAAATAGGTTTTGTGTGCCAATATATAGTACATTATGTCTAGAAACAGGAAACAACCATTACTGCCCAAGCACCGTCGAGTCTTTGAGACGCTTGGTGAAAACCTTCGTTTGGCGCGTCTGCGGCGGAAATTGTCGGCCACGATGGTGGCCGAACGTGCCGGGATCAGTCGCAACACCCTGTATTTGCTTGAGAAAGGGACTGCTAGTTCAAGTCTGGGCACGTTGATGAGGGTGTTGATTGTGCTGGGCTTGGACGATGATTTTGCCCGCGTGGCTAAAGACGATGAACTCGGTCGCCGCTTGCAGGATGCCGGGATCGCAACGTCGCGCAAGCGGGCGCCAAAGCGAACCCGAACGGATGAAGCAGGATGAACAAGGAAGTCCATGTGGTCGGAGATTGGATCGGTCTGGGCGGCCCACGGCGGATCGGCTTGCTTCGTGCCCACCGCTCGAGTGGCGGTGAAACATTCTCCTTTGAGTATGACGACGCTTGGCTGTCGAACGGACCGAACCAGCTGCTTGACCCGGACTTGCAGTTCTTCTCCGGACCGCAGTTTTTGAAATTGGATGAGCGCAACAACTTCGGGCTGTTTCTCGATTCCTGCCCAGATCGCTGGGGGCGACTTTTGTTGCAGCGAAACGAAGCGCGAAAAGCCAGAGAACAGGGGAGGGTGGAGCGGACCTTGTTGGAGTCCGATTTTCTTCTTGGTCTCACCGATGTCCAACGCATGGGTGGGCTTCGATTTAAAACGAGTTTGGATGGCGAATTCGAAGCCGTCGCAGACGAATTTTTGGTTCCGCCATGTGCGAGTCTGCGCGAATTGGAAGCCGCAGCGTGGCAGATTCAAGATGAGTCCATCTCCGATAGCGCCGCCGCGGCCTGGCTGCAGATGCTCTTGGCCCCGGGTTCTTCACTTGGTGGCGCACGGCCCAAAGCCGGCGTGCAGGATGAGGCGGGGAATTTATTCATCGCCAAGTTTCCCGAGCGAACGGACGAGGTGGACATCGGAGCGTGGGAGTTCGTCGTTCACACCTTGGCACGACGCGCCGGAATCAAGCTTGCGGCGTCTCGAGTGGAACGTTTAAGCCAAGCGCATCATACCTTCATCACAAAACGCTTCGACCGTGTTCTGAATGACGGAAAACTCTGCCGGCGGCATTTTTCCTCGGCGATGACGATGCTGGGTTATGCGGACGGTGCCGATACTACTAGTGGGGTCAGCTATTTGGAAATCGTCGAATTTTTGATGCAGAACGGGGCGCGTGTTGATCGGGATCTACATGAACTCTGGCGGCGAATTGTGTTTTCCATGATGGTGTCGAACACGGATGACCACCTGCGTAATCATGGCTTTTTGCTGGAGCAAGATGGGTGGGCTCTTTCACCGGCCTACGACCTCAACGCCGAACCGCATGGGCTTGGCCTCAAATTAAACGTGTCCGAACATGATAACTCCTTGGACCTCGACCTCGCGCGAGATGTGGCCGGGTATTTCCGACTCTCCGCAAACGAAGCCGAGGCGATCCTTGATGAGGTGCGGGCTGCCGTTCGAACATGGCCGGAGGTGGCCAAAGATCTTGGCATCAAACGGCCCGAACAACAACGGATGAGCCGGGCCTTTCGCCTGGCTGGGTAATGTCAGTAGTTTCAGAAAAACGTGAGCGGCGAGCCGGCCGCGAGACCTTGCACCGTGAGCGCGAGTTCGCGCAGGTGGTAGTCGCCCCACATGCTGGACTCGCCGTTGGCGACGGTGCTGCCTTCGGGCACGTAATCCCAGCCGTTCGGTTGGTGGTAGATCGAGTGCAGCAACAGACCTTGGTGGGCCGGATCGGTGGAGAGATAGGTGGGGCCGAGCAGAGTGCGCAGGCAGGTGAGGCCGGCCTGGGTGTAGCGCGACTCGCCGCTGTATTCGCCGAAGCGGATTAGGCCTTGGGCGGCGATCGCGGCGGCGGTGCTGTCGACTGGTTCGTGGTCGTTGAATGGATTGGCGGGTTGGTCGAGATAGTCGCCGTTTTTTTCGCCAAGGTGGACGAGTCCGGGGGCGCCGGTGTCCCAATACGGGATGCCGTCGGTGGGCGTGTGTTCGATGAAAAAGTCGCAGGTGGCGGTGGCGGCTTTGCGCATGAAGCCCTCGATTTCGGCGCGTCCGCCGAGCGGGTCGAGTTCGGCGTCGTCGACGGTGCGCAGGAATTCGAGTTGTTCGGCGTAGCCGCAGATCACCCAGGCGAGGCCGCGGGTCCAAGTGGTGAATGGGGAGTAGCCTTGTTGCGAGTTCGGGCAACGGAAGTTGCCGTCGTTGAGATTGAAGATGCACTCGTGGGCGGTACGACCGCGCGTCGCCGGGGTGTCGTAGCGGTCGCGTCCCTCGCCGTAGAAGACGGTGTACTCGGCGGTGGTGCGGGCGTGTTGCACCAGGCGTTCGAGCAGGTTAACGCGGACATCGCCTTCCTCGTGAAGGAGGTGGCCGAGTTGGTGCGAGATGGCGAGCGCGCGCAGCGAGCGGATCGTGTCGGCGAACAGCGAGTGCGGGCCGTTGAACGAGTAGATGTAGCCTTCGCCTCCCCCGCGATTGTCGCGATTGTCACGATTGTCGCGATTGCCGATGGGGGTCCAGCGGCGGGCTTGGACCGCACCGGAAATTTTTAGCGCGAGTTCGTAGAAGTCGCGTTCGGTTGCGTTTTCTGAGATGCGTCCCTGGTTCATCAGGCGGAGCAGGCTGCCGTAGGTACTGACGTTGTTGAAACCGTGGTCGTGCACCCCGGTGTGGGTGAGATGCGGTGCCATTTTCGAACGCGTTTGTTCGCGTCCCCAATCGAGAAAGTGCACCTCGTCCGTGGCGTGGAACTGCAAGATCGCCGAACCGTACTCGAAGCCCTGCGTCCATTCGGTCCAGCCGCGCGTGCTGTATTTGCCAGCGACCGTGAACACCGGCGAGCCCTGGCTGCGATCGTACGTGTCGGCGATCGACCGGATTTTGCCAGCCGAATGTTGCCACATCGTGTCGATGGCGGGGAGCAGGTCCTGCGGGCTGAGTTCGGAATCGATCTGAATCATAAGGGTGATATATCTACTGGGAGAAACTTTCAAAGTTGAAAGTTGGGTGCTCGACTCCGGCTTCAGTATTCGGCGTTCAGGCCTGTTCAAATTTCTGTGCTTCTCTTTTTTGGGACAGGGGAATGGGGACAAGGGAATGGTCGAATCGTCGGTTGATCCGGTCGAGATTTTTTCCTGCCTTGTTCCGCCAAGCGGCGGCGCGACGCAGGCCTTAAACCCATCTTCAAAGTTGAAGTTGGGTGCTCGCGCCTCAGGTCTGTACAAGCTTCTGTGCTTCTCTTCTTTGGACAGGGGAATTAAGAAAAGGGAATGGTCGAATCGTCGGTTGATCCGGTCGAGATTTACTTCCTTACCGCCGTCGCGACGTAAGCCCTTGAACTCACCTCTGCGACACCTAGGTGCTCTGAATTTTTCGTGGATGAAGCGTCAGCGACAAATCGTTTCAAAGGTCATAACTTTGCCGCGGATGTTGATCCACTGCCAGGCGCGGAGCGGGAGGTGGTTGAGGATCGACTTTAGATGATTCGCATGGGCCGCAGTGTCGAGAAGGGCGCTGATTTCAAAACCTGTGGCATCGTCATGCAGCATCACGGCGTGGTGTCCGAGCGGGTTCCCGTCGCGGATAACCGGCAGACGCATCTTTCGACCGTGGACATGCAGAAGAACTTCGCTGATCAACTGGCAGTCGATGAACCCTCCCCACTCTTGGAAACAGAGTTCGGCGGTTTTGGACAACGGAAGACAGTGTTCTGATAGAGCCTGCCACTTTTGACGATTAACCGTGATGTTGAAGCGATCCATCTTCGCAAATGGACAGGCTAAAAGTCTTCCCTCTACCTTGCCCCCACCGAAGTTGAGCAGCTTGACGCGGTCGGCTCCGACCAGCGCGGCGTAGTGATACGCCTGCGTTTCGTGGAAGTTGGATAGCCGCCTTAACGCCTTCAACTCGTAGAGCATTCCATTCACGATCAAATCTAAACGATATACCTTTTCAAACCCTTCGTAGGAGACCCTTACCGGAACCTGCGTGGCAACCTGGCATCCCGCAGCCCTCAAGCGAGCGGCCAAATCCTGTTCGTAAACTGTCTCCTCGCAAAGTCTACCGAGTGCATTCTGCGCCTCAAATGCGCAGGCCATCACCAGATGATCCAGCTCGTTGAACTCTTGATCGGACAGAAGGCGGATCGCTGCATCATGGTGGATTGGCATGCTCTACCATTCACTGGCATGAAGGAATCAGCCAAGAGGATTCAGCCCCCTGGCCGCGAACAGGAAAACCAATCCTTCCTCTCGCTCCATTCCCTTTCAGCTCGCAATGCAATCTATGGCCATTCCCCTGTCCCCATTCCCTTGTCCAAGAACGAGTACGCCGGGGTGCGTGAGGTGCGGTGCCATTTTCGAACGCGTTTGCTCGCGCCCCCAGTCGAGAACATGCGGAAAGAAAGCTTCACCGTTGAAAGTTGGGCGCTCGCCTCGCGGCTTCTGCCTTCAGGTCTTTTCAAACTTCTGTGCTTCTCGTTTTT